>Ga0066695_10000666_pt1 | contig 11617 bp, 8 predicted proteins | sample GraSoiAngelo_144_FD_66452 | JGI IMG/M metagenome (GOLD analysis project Ga0066695, IMG submission 66452) | Grasslands soil microbial communities from the Angelo Coastal Reserve, California, USA - 14_1009_02_40cm | ecosystem: Environmental > Terrestrial > Soil > Grasslands | place: USA...
TCGTTCTTCAGAGTCACCGTCGCATTGGGAACGACGGCACCGGAGGCGTCAAACACAGTTCCGGTCAGGGTCGCGCTGGTGGTCTGCCCGAGCGCCGACGGCTGAACGGGCAAAACAAGCGGAAGGAAGACCACGGTCAAAAGTCCCACAGCCACCACTGAGCTTTTGCGCAGAAAATCGATATGGGAAATGGAAAATCGTACGATGCGAGCCATCGATGCACCCCGCCTTAACTGAATCTCAGATCCACCACAGTGCCTAGCTAAGCTAGCTAGCCCTGGGTAACGCCCTTCTCGGGACAGAAAAAGCGCCACCGTAATCGTTTACGTTGTCGCGTTTTTACTTCCGAGCCCTTGGCTCTGTCAAGTCCTTTTTTTTCTTTTTTATGTGCCATATCGATTTTGTGGATGGTTCTGCCCCCATGGCAGGTCTGGGAGCCGGCCGTGAGGCAAGTCCGCGGTTACGGAGTTCGCGGAAGCCGCTTCTAAAGACCCAAGCGGCCTTGCGGAACCTCGGGATTCCGACCTGGGAGTTTTCCAAAGCGTGCTAAAGGCCGTCCAGACTGACACTTACGAGGGAGTTTAGGGCCAATTGGACTGCTCTCGCTTGAGGCGATCGTACTCGGCCTTTTCGCGCTGCATATCTTCGATGCGGTCAAGGTCCCGGTAAACATTCATGAGGTACAGGCGGATTACCGGGCTGACGGGATCCAGCCGCTCCGCCGCCAGGAAAGCGGCCAAGGCGCCCTGGTTGTTGCCTTGGGTTCGCAGCGTCTTCGCCAGTGCCAACTGTGCTCCTACCGAATCAGGACTTAGCGCCACCGCCTCACGGGCTAATTTCAGGGCTTGCTCGAGCTTGTCGTCAAGAATGTACTGTAGAGCCAACTGAACTCTTGCGGGCACGCTATCGGGAGTGATGCTTAGCTCTTCGAGGAACTGTGACGCGCATTGTTCGGGATGGCGGGCCGCCAAGTACGTGCCATAAAAATAGTGGACGTTAGGGACCTTCGGGTATTTGGTGACAAGCGCGTTGAGGTCAGCTTCCGCTTCCTCAGGCCGCTGGGTGGCCAGATCCCAGAAAGCCTTGCCCGCCATGGTCACCACGTCGTGCTGGTTCGCCGGAACCTCCGAAGGGAGGATGGGCATGCGAAGGGCTGGCAGGCCGGAAGCAAACATCATCTCGGGGTTCGTGTGAACCTTGCGCGCAACCCGCATCAGAATTTCCTGCGCGAGTTCAAAGGCGCCTTGCTCGGTCAGCAGCAGTGCCAGATGGTAGTCGGTCATATCCAGCAACGGCCCGCCGGGCTCGGTGACCGGTACTAACATGTGGGCCTTCTTCAAATGCTGGAATGCGGCGTCGTACTGCTTGGTACGAAACTCGCAGAGCCCGAGCAGAGCCCACGCCGGTGCGGCCGAGGCGTCCAGTTCCACCATGCGAGTCAAGTCGTCCCGGCACTCGAGGTATCGGTCGCGCTCGTATTCGATCATTCCGAGCGCCCACCAGCCCTGGGCCCAGTCGGGACGCAGCTTGACCGCCCGGCCGTAAAGCTCGGCGGCTTCCTCGGGATGATTGGCCTCGTAGGCTTGTCGCGCCCTGGTGGAAAGTTCTTCAAATGTCTGAGGCGTGGTCTGCCCCGCTGCCATGGCAAGCAAGAGAAGAAGGCTTATTGGTTGCACTTCCGCATCTTCCTTCCACGCTCCTGGTCCCGCGCCTGAATCGCGGCGTCCATCTCTTCCGCGATTTTTCTTTCTTGTCGGCCCTCTGCCGCGCGCCCCAGTCGAAAGTAAATCGTCGAGATGCTGCGATGCGCCTCGGTGTACTCCGGAGCATCCTGGATGAGGGCCTTCAAGAGCGCCGCAGCGCGCTGGTCATCTCCCTCGTCCGACGACAAGAGAGCGAGCTGATAGCGGACGCGGATTTCTTTCGGCCGCAACCGATTGGCCTGCTCCAAGCGTGAGCGCGCTTCCTTTAGCTTACCCTCCTGCCGGAGCAGCGTTCCGAGCCAAAGAAGCGGGTCAAAGGCGTTCGGATCGAGAGCGAGAGCCTTGCGGAACGCCGCTTCAGCGCCATCCAAGTCGGCCGCGAGATAAACTAGTCTTCCGCGCAGGCTATATCCCTCGGGCAGCTTCGGATCGAGCGCGAGAGCGCGGTCCACTTCCTGGGTAGCACCCTTCTTGTCGTTCGCTTTCATACGGGTGAAAGCCATCAGCATGTGGGCCTCGGCGGTGTCGCCATTGCGCAGGATGCGTTGGATCATAAGGGCCCCGCGTTCGTCCTGACCCTGGTCGAGCAGCGCGGTACCGAGCAGGTAAGCGAGAGTGAGGTCGTTCGGATCGGCGTCGGCCAGTGGATCGAGCAGGGCGATCACTTTCCTATCGTCGCCACGGCGAAGGTAGCATTCCGACAGCAGCAATAAGAGCCGCCGCCGCTCGGGGTCGCTTGCCGGCTGGATCGCGTAAACCGCTTCGAACTCCTTGATGGCCTGTTCGATTTCGCTCATCTTGTAGTAAGCGAGCGCTAGGTTAAAGCGGATTCCGCGATTGCTTGGCTCGGCCGCCAGGGCCAGCCGGTATTCATCGATGGCTTCGGTGTAACGGCCTTCGTGAGCCAGGGCGGCACCGAGGTTCGAGCGAACCGCCGCCGCTTCCGGATGGGCCTTCAGATAAGTCTGATACTCGGTGATCGCCTCGGCGTAGTGACCCGACTGGTGCAACTCGACTGCCCGCCTGAGTGCCTGCTGCTCGGATTCATCCTGTGCCCGCGCCAAACCCAAGCAGAGTAAGCACACCAACATCCACCACATTGGTTTCGCCACCAACGCAGAATGAGGGCGGTATAATCCACTGCACTTCATTTCGTTCCACCGCTTGGCCTTCGCCTCGTCGCACTTTGTAAGAGTAGATTCCTAGCAAGCTACGGGCATTCTCCCTCATGATTTGGACCAGCCGCGATTCGGTACCACGCCCACCCCTTCCCGAATCGTGACTAGGCGATTGGCCGGCATTCCCTTGTAACTCTCATGCGTGCCGCTCGGCCAAAATATCTCAACATCAACGGAAACCGATGTCCCCAGCCCGAAATGTAACCGGGGATCGTTACAAGAAAAAAAACTAGACTGGCTGAGCAGGGCCTGGGCTTGTGTCTTCCCTCGGTAATGCGCCAAAACGCGAGATCCGATGGCACTGCGATTCGATTTTGTGCCTTCGAGCTTAATCTTAATCCAGTTCTCTTTCCCCGTGAGGTCGTTTCGCACGAGCGACGGCGGTTCGTTGAGGTTGACGATGACCACGTCGACGTCACCGTCATTATCGAAATCTCCGAAGGCGCAACCGCGGCTGCAATGCGAGGCGGCAACGCCAGGGCCGGCTTCGCCGATCAGCTCTTCAAATACGCCTTGCCCCAAGTTTCGGAAAACCGCGCGCGGAGTCTTGTTCGGGTATTGGGGGAGCTTCTTCTCGACCTTCGGGTCAACATGGCCGGTCGTCATGAACAAGTCCGGATAGCCGTCGTTATCCAGATCAACAATCCCCGCGCCCCAACACACGTAACGCGTCTCGACCCCCAGGCGCGAGGACGCGGTGGCGTCCTGAAAGTACGCCTTTCCATTGTTACGATAAAGAATGTTCCGATCATCGGCGAAGTGCGTCTTGAAGATATCGAGGTGCCCATCCAGATCATAATCGCCCACTGCGACGCCCATGCCCGCTTGCGCCAGGCCGTCGTCGTTCAGGGCCACGCCCCGCAGAAGGCCCTCTTCGCGAAACGTTCCATCGTGGTTGTTCATGAAAAGAAGGCTCGGAGTGGCATCGCAAGCGACGTAAATGTCAGGCCAGCCATCTTCATCAAAATCGGCTGCTACCACCGTCAAACCGTAACTCGAAGTCACTTGCGCGATGCCCGCGGATTCACTTACATCCGTGAACGTCCCGTCGCCGTTGTTTCGATAAAGCCAGTGACTGCCGGTGGGCAACCCGCGCGGCCCGCACGCGACAGGAATCCCCAGCCAGAGGCAGCTGCTGTTTTGTCCGGGGACCGGGGCTTGCTCAAAGGAAAACCGCACGTAGTTCGAGACAAAGAGGTCGAGGTGACCGTCGCGATCATAGTCCAGGAAGCTGCAACCGGCGCCCCAGCGCTGCTCATGGTCCCAGAGCCCGGCCTGTTTGGTCACATCGGTGAAGGTGCCATCACCATTATTGCGATAGAGAATGTTCTGCCCAAAGCGGGCGCAGAAAATGTCGTCAAAGCCGTCGTTGTTATAGTCACCGACGCAAACGCCCGAAGCCCAACCAACCGACTGAAGTCCTGCTCTTTTGGTAACATCGGTAAAAGTGCCATCACGATTGTTCTTGTAAAGACGATTGGTTGTGCCCTCGGGAGCGCCCTCAATGCGCGTACCCGACAAAATGAAAATGTCCATCCACCCGTCGTTGTCGTAGTCAATAAAGGCGCAGCCGCAACCTGTCGTCTCGACAATATACTTCGTTTGCTCAACACCGCCGTAGATGACCGGGGCGCGCAGCCCCGCCTCCCGCGCAACATCCACCAAGCGGGCATGGAAGGGGCGGCCGGAGTGGGCCGATCTCGGTAATGGCTTAGCGCTGTGTGTGGACAGCCCTTGCTCGAGGAGCGGCTCGCCGCTGAGGCAGTAGGCAGCCCCCATCCCCAACTGTGCGAATCTGCGGCGTGTGATGGTCATTCGGCTTCATCGGTGCCATTTGCCGGACCCGCCCACAACACGCTTATCTTTGTATAACTAGCCCGCAAGGCAGCGCCTCATTTAGCTCCGTTAGTCGACTTGAAACGCCACCTTTTCTTCGGCCGTCAAGCTACCTTGGGTGACGCCGATACGGATCTCATAGGAGCCCGGGGTGAATTTATCCGCAGGCAAGTTTGCGATGTAGGGAATTCGCCCGTCCGGTTGCATCTCCGGCAGCGGCGCCTCAGCCGCACCGAGATACTGCCCTTCTTTGTAGAAAGACATGGTGAGCTTGAGGGCATTCTTGACGGCGCGATCCGGATAAACAGTGAAGTAGAAAGACAGAACATTCCCGGGACCGCCCTTCAGCGTGCGCGTGAGGGTGGGCACGACCTTGCCGCCCGGAAAATAGAAAGCATCCAAGATCTGGTTGTCTTTCAGAGCGTCGGTGCGCCGCACCACGACCACATCGCTCACGGACAGCTTAGTGGAGGGCTCCGGGACGGTAACCGTGCTTTTCTTTATTCCCATCTTCTTGCCGTTCCGGTCCATGACGGCCGTTTCCAAGGCATAGGCCCCGGGAGGTAGTTCGGTTCGAAAGGTTTGAACCAGGTTTCCTTCCTTGTAAGCATTCACCTTGTCGAGAGCGACCTGCACGGCAAAATCTTTGCTGAATTTCTCGAAGATTTCCCCATTGGAATCTTTCAAGACAGCTAGCAGCGCTGCGTCGATCGCGCTGGTTTTTTGATCCTGCTGTGGCTCGAAGGTCATTCCCTTGAGCGGGGCTTCGAGCGTCAGCATGTACTCGATTTTAGGCCCATGATCATTGAACCGCTCTGCCGCCACCTGAAAGTTCACATCCAGAGGAGCCGACGGGGCATTCAAAGCATCGAGCAGGGGCATCTCGTAGGCCATCAACTGCTGTCCACGCTTAAGTTGTGGCAAGGCAAAATAGCCGCTGCGAGCGTGGACAAAGACATCGGTGCGGTCCACGCGGACGGAAATTTTGCGGAACTTGCCGTCATATACAGCAATATGCGGAGCGTAAGAGGCCTCGTAGTAGGTTCGCACCTCGTCCATGACCGCCCTAAGAGGGGCCCGCCAGTCGTTGGTTTCGGCAATGGTTGCGCCGCCCGTCTGCTGGGCCAGGTCCCTCAGCCAGAGCAGCGGATTGGCACGCAGTGCGCCTTCCGCCGTTTCCGCAGCACGGGCCTGCATGGTCGATACCTCGCCGGTCCCGCCTCTCATCTGCTGCGAGCGGGTTTCCCCGGCAGCCCCGCTGAGGTAGTCGCGCCCCGCACCCTCCTGGTCCCAAGTTACCAAGCCCTTTGGATCGACGGTGTAAAAGCTAACGTTGGCACGATTCGCCGTGCTGATCAGGTTAGCGTATTGCTCCTTGACTACCTCCGGTATGAACATCCACGGGTTGAAATACAAAATGACTTTGCGTCCCGGGAGCTCCGCTTGCGCCCGCACTAACGCCAGCAATGCATCGATCGTTGCGCGGGCGTTGTACGCGCGGTCGGCAGCGTCAGCCGCTTGAAGCATGTCGTATTGGATTTTCGCCATTCTCCAATTGACGACGCTTTGGATCTGGGACGGACTTGGGCCCCCTGGCGAACTGTTTCCGGCGGCACCCGGCAACTGCGGCTCGCCCTGGGAGAGGATCTGCTGCAACTCGGCTTTTATTTCAGCGGATTGGTTCTGGTATTGGATGAAGGACCACATCGACGAGCGATCGACGCTTTTCAGTAACGCGGAGTGATCGGCAGTAAAAGGCTGGATGAGGTGCAGCTTCTGATCGATGGTCAGGACGGAGAAATACAGGTTCTGCTCCGGGGTCATGTCAAGAATGTCCTTGAGCGCCTGGCGGAAGAACCTCTTTCCCTCCTGGTCCAGCGCCTCAAAGACAAGCGTAACCAGCCGCACCTCGCGCATCGGGTCCAATGCGAATGACCCGCTTTCAACGGAGGATTTGGGCGCGCTCGAAAACGCGGCCGTCTTTCCTTCGACTAGCCGGATGGATGTCAGCTTCTGCTCGACGCCATCCTCAAAGACATGGACTTCTTCTGGTCGAATATCGCGGATCGGTCTGCCCTTCTTGTCGCGGAAGACCATGTCGAGCACTACCTCTTGCGCAGTCGAACGAACGGAAGGAGAGGGGGCCTGTGGGGTTTGCTGGGATGGCCCCTGGGCCGCCAGGCTAGATGCATTCAGCAGAAATGCCGTGAGAAGGACGAACAGCCGGTTCATGGTCGAGACCTCCTGCCGGGCCAATCCAGAAACAATGTAATATAGCGCGAACGATTTTTTCCAGCGTTTCCCGGGATTCCCATCGTACTCGTGCCTGATCGTCTGCTGTGAGCAGCCTTGAACTAGCTCGCCGATTGTTGGATGTTAGAGACGTGCTCGTGCGCCTAGCTGTTGCGAACGGGGGCCGCAGGAGCTTGCGAAATGACGCTCGGGAATCACAGCATAGTCCTTGTTCTCCTTTTTGCGCCTTTGGGGATCGCGCCGTCGGTGGCGCCCCGGTTCTTTGATGCCGCATCTCCGTGCCACACGACGCCGCGCGGTCGAAGCCGCACGTCTCCGGCCAGCCAAAAGGAAACGGCGGACGACCGGCAGGCACAGGGAAACGCGAATTCCAGCTCGTTTGAGTACTTGGCGGAGCGCGCCCGGACAGCCATGGAGGCCGACCACGTCCCGGAGGCGATCCGGCTGTACACGCGTGCCACCACGCTCAAGCCTGGCTGGTCGGAGGGCTGGTGGCATCTCGGAACGCTCTTATTCGATGCCGGGCGCTTCACCGAAGCGCGCGATGCCTTCGCGCACTTCGTTTTGATCGAGCGGAGGGAGCCGGGTCCCGGGTTTGCTATGCTCGGCCTGAGCGAATTTCAATTAAAGCATTACCGCAAAGCACTCTCGGCGCTAGAACTTGGCAGAAAGCTAGGCTTAGGTACCGACCAGGCTTTCATGGATACCGTGCTGTTTCACGATGGCATCCTAAACACTCTGCTTGGCAAGCCGGAAATCGCGCTCGAGCGCTTGACCTTGGCCGCGAACCAGATCGCCTCGGCGCACCCCGAAGCCCCCAAAGATGCGGTATTCGCGAATCTCGAACTGCTGGACGCTTTCGGAATCGCTGCGCTCGGCATCGCGAAGCTCCCTTCCGGTCTCACGGCCGCACAAATCCCCCTTGTTCGTCAAGCCGGCCGCGCTCAGGCGTTGATCGCCTTGCAGGACCGTGTGGTGGCGGAAACGGAGTTGCAACGGCTGTTGGCCCTATACCCGTCCGAACCTGGTGTGCACTATATGTACGGCGTGTACCTGCTCAAGGAGCATCCGCCTCTGGCCATCAACGAATTCCGCCGTGAAATCGAGGTCTCTCCGTCCCACGACGCGGCGCGGATCCAACTCGCTCTTGAATTCCTACGCACCGGCGAATACGAACAGGGCCTGAAGTATGCGAGAGAGGCGGTCGGGCTGGCGCCAGGGAACTTCGTCGCACACGTGGCATGCGGCAGGCTCTGGCTGGAGCTTGGAAAAACGGATCGAGCGCTTGAAGAGTTGCGAACGGCAGTTAAGCTGGCTCCGGGCAGCCCCGACGCTCACTTTGCGCTTTCCCAAGCTTTGTCTGCGTCGGGACGGAACCGCGAGGCTCGGCACGAGCGAGCGGAGTTCGAGCGCTTAAAAGCGTTGGCCGAAGCGGCGGATCGCTAGTCTTGCTGTGCTAGACTGAATTTCTGCAATGTTTCGGTTGATGCTTGCCATCGGGGCGATCGTTGCCCTCGCCGTTACGATCGAGGTTGCGGTTGAGGCAAACCGCAGCACCGGCATCCGGTTTGAAGACATCACCCCCCGGTCGGGCATAGATTTCGTGACCGACAGCAGTCCGACTCCCAACAAGAACCAGCCGGAGACGATGATCTCCGGGGTGGGTCTGATCGATTACGACAACGACGGGTACCCGGACATCTTCCTCATTAACGGGGCGGCGATTCCATCCCTCAAGAAAGATTCTCCCAAATACTACAACCGCTTGTTCCATAACAACCATGATGGAACCTTCACGGACGTCACGGAGAAGGTCGGGCTGGCGGGAGATGGCTACGATATGGGTGTCGCCATCGGCGATTTCGACAACGATGGCTGGCAGGATATTTATGTCGCCAGCGTGACCAAGAATCATCTGTATCGAAATAATGGCGACGGCACCTTTAGCGATGTCACCGACAAGGCGGGGGTTGGCACACCGACTTATAAAGGCCGGAAAATGTGGAGCGCGGCTGCCGGCTGGCTGGACTACAACAACGATGGCAAGTTGGATCTGTTTCTCTCGAACTACTGCCAGTGGGAAGTCAACAAGGACCCCGTGTGTCTAAGCGGAGGGCGTTTGCGGGCCTACTGCCACCCCAAGTTTTACGAGCCCCTCCCGTCCACGTTGTACCGCAATAACGGCGATGGCACCTTCACTGACGTTTCTGAGGAAACGGGCATCACGAAGAAATTCGGGAAGGGCATGGGAGTTGGTTTCAACGACTATGATGGGGACGGCTTCCTCGATATTTTCGTTGCCAACGACAACATGCCCAATTCGCTCTTCCACAACCTCAAGGGCAAAGCTTTTGAAGAGGTTGCCATGGATGCCGGCGTGGCTTATTCGGAAAACGGCAAAGCCGTTTCAGGGATGGGAGCGGAGTTTCGCGATCTCGATAACGACGGCCTGCCCGACATCTGGCACACGGCCACCGAACTCGAGACTTTTCCCCTGTTCCACAATCGCGGCAGCGGCATCTTTATTGATGTCACGGGCCGCAGTGGCCTGGCGCGTCCTACCCTGGAAATGTCCGGGTGGTCCAACGGGGTCGCGGACTTTGATAACGATGGCTGGAAGGACCTGTTCGTAGCCCGTGGGAACGTTCTTGACAACGTCGCGGAGTTCACCAACCGGACCTACGCCGAGCCCAACTCCATCTTCCGCAACCTGGGCAAGATGCGGTTTGAAGATGTGACCGCGCTGGCAGGTCCCGACATGCAGGTTGCCGAGCCGTACCGCGGCGCGGTGATCGGCGACTTGTTCAATGACGGGCATATGGACCTTGTTGTTACCGTGCTCAATGGCAGAGCAAGGGTTCTTCGCGATGTGACGTCGAACGGCAATCACTGGGTGACTTTTCAACTGGTGGGCACCAAGAGCAACCGCATGGGAATTGGGGCTCAGCTCAAGGTGACCACCGAGGACGGCGACAGCCAGTATGATATGGTCTCGACAAGCGCGGGCTACGGAGCTTCACGAGATCCGCGAGCGCACTTCGGGCTCGGCCCATCGAAGACGGTGAAACAGCTCCTAGTGCGCTGGCCTAGCGGCGTGCGCCAAGTGCTGAAAGATCTGCCGGCCGATCAGATCCATCGCATTGTGGAGCCATAAGGCGTGCCGCTGCGGGCCACTTCCTTTTCACCAGAGCCAGCAGCGAAACCGCTTCGTTAATCGTAGTTGTTGTAGGTAAAGTCGGAAGGCAAGTCGCTTGCGGCGGCTCTGGCATTTGCGCCATCGGAAGCCTGCTTCTCGAGAAAGAAATCCAGATTGCCGGCCATGACCAGATGCGGAGCCAGTGTCACCGGAAAGGCGGGGTAGCGGCCATGGACCAAATATCCTTGCAGAACACGAAACGCCAGCCGGCCCTGCATGTAAGGCCGCTGGTGAATCGTGGCGCTTACTGTGCCGGCGCGAATTTGTTCGATGAGCGCGGGAAACAGGTCGGTAGCGATGATGGTCAGACGGTCCAGTAAGTGAGCGTCCCGGGCAGCCCGAACGACGGGCATGGAGGCTTCAGTGGTCACATAGATTCCCGCCAAATCCGGATGTGAGGCAAACAGTTTCCGGCACTTGTCGTAGGCTTCCGACTCGACGTCATGATCCTCGATGGGATCAAGAAGAGCTATCTCCGGATGCAGGGTCTCGAGAGTCTTTTTGAACGCCGTCAACTTTTCAAAATGTTCGGTAATCCCGAGGGCGCTGAGAGTGACCGCGACTTTGCCCCGGTGATTCAGGAATCGTCCCATCAGGTCGGCGGCCAGAGCGCCGCTCGCCATGGTGTCCACGGAAACAACGGCGAGGCGGTTCGAGTGCGGCGCGTCAGTCGAGACGCAAACGATGGGAATCCTTGATCGCGACGCCCGCCGCATCCAGGTGCGCATGCTCGACGGACGACTGGGAAACAGGATCATGCCGTCCGATTCCGCAGCGATGGCGGCCTCGAAAGCCTCCTCCTCGCCCTCGCCCAAACTTGGAAACGTGCGGAATTCAATGTCCGCACCGTGCGTGCCGAGGGCCTCGGCTTCCTCCTGAATCCCCCCGCGAACTTCATCCCAGAACGACGTGGTGCCTTTGAGCGTGTTGACGGAAATGCGGAACTGCTTCTTTTGGGAAAGCAGCCGGGCCGCCACGTTGGGGCGATAACCCATGTTCTTCGACACTTGCAGGACGCGCATCCGGGTCATGGCGTTTACGCCGGGATGGTCGTGCAAGGCCCGGTGCACCGTGCCAGTAGATATCCCGAGGGCGTCGGCGATATCAAAAAGGGTAACGCGACGGGTGGTGCTCATGGTTTCGTCAAGGAATCAACGCACGGAGCCAAAGGTGAGCACGTGCCCGCAGGCATCCTGCAGGGGCTCCGTAAACGATTCCGGTCACTACTCTAGGCTCACCAAGGCAAAATGGGCAAGGAATTTTCTGCTGGCAACCGGTAGGGTGAACTTTCACGCTTTGCAAGGGCTTGCAAAAGCAGGCCTCTTCCAGGGGGCAAACGGTGGCCGCCGTCGCCCGGAACGCCCGGGGTTCCTCGATTGGACCGGCCCCATCTCGGCTGAAAGTTGTGTAAGCGCTTACAATCCCGGGCTCTCTGGCGATACAATCGTCGC
>Ga0066695_10000669_pt1 | contig 11600 bp, 9 predicted proteins | sample GraSoiAngelo_144_FD_66452 | JGI IMG/M metagenome (GOLD analysis project Ga0066695, IMG submission 66452) | Grasslands soil microbial communities from the Angelo Coastal Reserve, California, USA - 14_1009_02_40cm | ecosystem: Environmental > Terrestrial > Soil > Grasslands | place: USA...
TATCGCCGGCGCGACCAAGCCGGAGCAGGTGGAGGAGAACGTGAAGGCTGCGGAATGGCGCCTGACGCCCGAAGAGGTGTCGGAGATCGACGGCATCACCAGCAGACGCGACTAGCCTTCTTTCTGGACGGCAACAAACTGCCACCCAGAAGACGCACCTAGCGCCTGCTTTGACCCCTTGCGGGCGCGCTCGCTATCATCGTTGTGCCTCAAAAGCTGTCGATTAGAAGGAGCATCGTTGTGCAAATCAAGGTCGAATCCGGCGATATTACCCAGCACCCCGCGAAGGCGGTCATCGTCAACCTCTTCGAGGATGTAAAGAAGCCGGGCGGAGCGACGGGTGCGATCGATAGGGCACTCAGCGGCGGGCTCAGCGCCCTCATCTCGGAAGGCGAGATTAAGGGCAAGAGCGGGGAGGTGACGCTCGTCCACTCTCTCGGCAAGATCTCCTCGCCGCGGGTGTTAGTCACCGGGCTCGGCAAGCGAGATGCGTTCGGCGTGAACGTCATCCGCGACATTACGGCGACATCGCTGCGCAGGGCGCGCGCGACGGGGGCGGCGACGGTTGCGACGGTCCTCCACGGCGCCGAAATCGCGGGGCTGGACGCCGAACAATGCGCTCGGGCGATCGCCGAGGGGGCAGTGATGGGAGCGTACCGGTTCAGGCGCTACAAAGACAACTCTAATGGAGACGACCCCAAGGAAATCGCGACGCTCACGATCGTCGAACAGGACAGGTCGAAACTAAACGCAGTGCGGCGGGGCGTCGAGCGAGGAATGGTGCTCGGTCTGGCGGCGAACCACACGCGGGACATGGCAAACGAGCCGGCGAATGAACTTCCGCCTGCGAAACTCGCCGAGCGCGCACAGGCGCTGGCGACCGAGGTCGGCCTTGAGTGCGAAGTGCTCAATGAAAAGCAGCTCGCCAAGTTGGGAATGGGCGGCGTCCTCGGCGTCGGCTCCGGCTCAACGAACCCGCCGCGCTTCATCATTCTCAAGTACCGCGGCGGAAGCAAGGCCGACAACGGAATGGCTCTGATCGGCAAGGGAATAACGTTCGATTCGGGAGGCATCTCGATCAAGCCGGCCGCCGGAATGGAGGCGATGAAGGGAGACATGTCCGGCGGGGCGGCGATTATCGCGACGATGTGGGCGGTGGGCAAGCTCAGGCCTCGCATGAACGTCACCGCGCTCATTCCAACGGCCGAGAACATGCCTTCCGGCACCGCCATCCGCCCGGGCGATGTGCTCCGCGCGATGAACGGCAAGACGATAGAGGTAATTAACACCGACGCGGAGGGCCGCCTGATCCTCGCCGACGCGATCTGTTACGCCCGCACGGAGAAGTTGTCCCCGCTGGTGGACGTGGCCACTCTTACGGGCGCCATGGCGGTCGCGCTCGGTCCTGGGGCGACAGGTTTCATGGCAAACGACGAAGGTCTAGCAGAGGCAATATCGCAGGCGGGCGAGTCGTCGGGAGAGATGATGTGGCGCTTTCCGCTGATAGACGAATACGGGGAGGGACTCAAGAGCAACGTCGCGGACATCAAGAACACTGGCAACCGCAATGGCGGCGCCATCAGTGCCGCCAAGTTCCTGCACTTCTTCGCCGAAGATACTCCGTGGGCGCACATTGACATGGCCGGCACCGACGATTCCGACAAGGACAAGGGTATTTACGTGAAGGGATCTACGGGAATCCCAACCCGCACGCTGATCAATCTCGTGATAGGGATGGCGCAAAAAGGTAAGCGCTAGCGGCTAGCTGACCGCCCGCCACATGACAACCTGGGGGGAATTCGCAGAGGCGCCAGAGCTGGCGGCGTTTGGCGAGGAGCGGTTCCGGGCGGTCGACTAGCTTATCTGGCGACGGTCCGGGCGGATGGATCGCCGCGGGTACACCCGTTCACGCCGATTCTTTTCTGATGGTCAGCTGTTCGCGTTCATGGAGCCGCCATCATCGAAGGGACACGACCTGTGGCGGAACCCGCGGTACAGCATCCATTCGCTGGTAATCGGACAGCACGGTAGGTAGGGGGAGTTCCTCGTGAGCGGCCGAGCTAGCTGGACGATGCGAGCGTGCGAGCCACCACAGCATAAGCTGCGCCCTATGGCCCCCGCCGAGCGCTATGGGCTCTTCGAGCTGAGCGTCGAAGAGGCGGCGTCGACCGTGTATGAGGGCGGGGAACCGGTATGCCGTCGCTGGCGGCGCGTTGAAGGCTAGCGGCCGCGGCGGAAGAGCGAACGGATGAGCATCCAGGCGCCGAAAATCGTGATGCCGGTCGTGATTATGCGCGTCCAGTCGAGGACAGGAAGCACGCGGGTCTCGTCGCCGGTCACCTCGAGGACAGCGACGGGCTGCACGCGGACCCCACCTCCTCCGCCACCGCCACCTCCGCTTGTCGCGCTACTCGAGCCGTTCTCGCCCGGAGCGACGCCTCCGCCGGCTCCGCCGCCGAAAGCGTAGGCCACGACCGCGATCGGAATGATTGTCTTATCGCCGATCTTGCGTTCTTCGCCATAGACGACATCTACGCGCGCGCTGTTCCTCAGACGCTCTGCTATCTGGGACACGGTTGTGTTGCCGGAGAAATCTACGTCTTGCACGGGAACCTCCTCCTGTTGTGAATGGGGCAGACGCTTAGGCGCGGCCGGCGACGACCAGGAGCCAGTTTCGGGGCGAGGTCTTCAGACCGAGTTCCTTAAACGCCTCGCGGGCGCCGACAATCAGGGAGTCGCGTCCGGCTTCCAGTGGAACGCCAGGTAGCACACCTTCAATCCACAGATCGTATTTGCTTATGTCTTCGAAGCCCCCCAGCGGCATCTGGACCGTCATCACTTCCTTCTTCTGGATCCGAAAACCGTTTTCCTCCAGAAGCTGAATGTATTCGGCTTCTGTCAGCCGGTGCCGAGCCTCCACGCGCGTCCGGTCCGGCATAACGCCGTAGCGGCTCTTGAGAGCTCGCAACGCCTTCACCATCCACTTGCGGTAGAACTGCTCGGCTTCGGGCGGCTCTGCCCCTTCATAGAAAGATGTGTTAAAGGAAAAGGTGCCGTCTTTGCGGAGCGTTCGCTGAATCTCTTTCAAGACCTGCTCCTTTTCCGGCACCAGGTGGATGGCGTTGCAGAAGAAGATGGCGTCTACCGGCTTCTTAACGAATTGAGAAAGCTTGTCGGCACTGCCCTGGACGAACCGGACAACGGCATCCTGGATATTCTCGAGGTTGCGCCGGGCCGCCTCTAAGGCCGATTCCGAGGGCTCGACCGCGATTACTTCAGCTTCCGGGCACGCTACTTGTTCCACCAGCAGACGAGTGACAGCGCCCGTGCCGGCGCCCAGATCAACGACGCACTGCCCGCGGTGTAGATCGGTCAAGGCGACGAGCCTTCGATTGACCTCCTGATAGAAAGGGTGGCGAGCGAACTTTTCCAACGTAAACCCGTCCGACATTGAGCCTCCTAAGCTTCAGGTTGCAATTTACTGGCAGTAAGCAGGGTTGCAACCTTGTCCAGTATATGCCAAGCAACGTCGTATTTGGACATAAGAGGCAGCTCCGCTTGCCCGCCCGCACTATCCAGAATAACAACGCGGTTGGTATCAGCGGCAAAGCCCGCGTCGCTCGCCGTAATGTCGTTCGCTACGATCAGGTCAAGCTGTTTGTCCTCGATCTTCTGCTGAGCGTTGGCGAGCAGGTCACGGCTCTCGGCGGCAAATCCCACCTTTACCAGCCCCGGCCGGACACCAACCTCAGCAAGGATATCCGGCGTCGGCACTAAAGGAATGGAAAGCGTCTCGCTTTGCCGTCGCTTAATCTTTTCGCCCACTGTCTCCGCGGGCTGGTAATCGGCCACCGCAGCCGCCATAATCAACGCATCGGCGCCCACACAAGCGGCAACGACAGCATCCCGCATCTCGGCCGCCCGGCGCACCCGGAGAACTTCGACGGCGACCGGATCTGGCAGCACACTGGGGCCCGAGACCAAAACAACATCCGCCCCGCGGTCCCGGGCCGCCTCGGCGACGGCGAAGCCCATCTTGCCGGAAGAATTGTTTCCGACGAAGCGGACCGGGTCAATCGGCTCATGCGTTCCGCCGCCAGTCACTACTACTTTTTTTCCTGCTAAGTCACCGCCCCTACCCAGAACATGCCTAATCCACCCGATAATCGTCTCAACCTCGGAAAGTCGACCGCGACCCATCTGGCCAGATGCTAGCCGGCCGTCCTCTGGCCCAACGATCTGAACGCCACGATTGCGGAGCGTGGTTAGATGCTCCTGCGTCGCCGGGTGCTCGAACATTTGCGAGTCCATTGCCGGGCACACGATGAGCGGCGCGCGCGTGGCGAGCGCAGTCAGGCTCACCATCTCCTCAGCGAGGCCGAGCGCCAGCCGCGCGACAATCGTGGCGGTGGCCGGCGCGATAACGAGCACCTCGGCTTGTCTGGCCAGCGCGATGTGCGCTTCCGCGAGATTGCTGTTTGCGTCCCACATGTCCCAATAGGGGCACCGACCGCTGACGCTTTGAAACGTGATCGGTGCGACAAATTTAGTAGCTTCGGGCGTCATGATCACGTTGAGAACGGCTCCCGCCTGGGTGAGCTTACTGGCCAGATCGACGGCCTTGTAGACGGCGATACTGCCGGTCACGCAGAGCACGATGTTGCGGTCCGTCAGGTTGTACACGGTTCAGCTACGGTTCATGTCGAAGACGAGGCGGAGGCCTCGTAGAGTGAGATCTGGGTCCACCCTCTCGATTATATTCGTTTCGGCCGCGATACTCGCCGCGTAGCCGCCTGTGCCGATCACCTTCGCCTGCCCGCCGAGCTCTTGCTTCATTCGCGCGATGATGCCCTCGACCAGCCCCACGTAGCCGAAGATCATCCCTGATTGCAATGCAGCTACGGTATTCCTCCCGATCGCGGACTCTGGCCGCGCGAATTCAACGCGGTAGAGCTTGGCAGCACGCTGAATCAGCGCTTCGAAGGCGATTCCTGGGCCCGGCGCGATGGCCCCGCCCAAATAGTCACCGTCCGCGTTTACTGCATCAAACACCGTGGCCGTTCCGATATCCACGACAATGAGTGGTGGCGGCCCGTATGTTCGGATGGCAGCCACTGCATCAACAACACGATCTGCGCCGACATCGCGCGGGGTGTCGTAGAGAACCTTCAGTCCCGTGCGCGTTCCAACCCCAATAACGAGCGGCGAGACGCCGAAATAGCGCCGGCACACGGTCTGAAAGACCGGCTCAAGCTCCGGAACCACGCAAGTCATGGCCGCATCCCTCACGTCGGTAGTCGAAAGGCCGTTATGTTGCACCAAGCCCAGAATCAAACTGCCATATTCGTCTGCGAGTCTCTCTATATCGGTGGCCAGACGCCAAGTACCTCGCAGGGATTCTCCATCGAAGAGCCCGAGCGTAACGTTCGTATTTCCTACGTCAATTGCTAGAAACATCGCGTTTGCTTCTGATCCGAGGCCGATTATATGGGGCGCAACGCTCCAATGAAACGCCTTCTTTCTGAGTTAGAAAAGGTGCCGTGTCACCCCCTCTTATTGACATAAGGACGTTGACTACCGGTCTTTTGGGCTGGTACCGTACCGCCCATCCGCTCCCCGACGACCTAGCCAAAGCCTCTTACCGGGAGGGTTCCGATGGCCGATCTCACTGCTCCGCGCATATGGAATGCTGCCCTCAGACAGATTCACCTCTACCCCACGTGCCCTAGTGATAACAAGCTTGATAGCGCGGAGAGTGACCCCGGCAACTTTGGTGCACGGGGGCTGACGGAAGTTACAAAACAATAGCTGGGCAAGCGATCTATGTTGTCATGTTCTGGGGGTAAGGAAACTGGCAAAGAGGGTGCTGACTTGGTCAGTTTGCTAAACGTAAAGCCCCTTGACCGCTCCGGATCCGAGTGTTACGGTTTCCGGCATCCGCCCCGCCACCAACGGGTTGACTGCAAGGGCGGCCCAGCCATTTGGAAGGGACGCGCAATGTCCAACCGTGGGGATCTGGCCTTTTCCGCGCGACGGCCGCGAAGCCGGCAGCGGCAACCAGACCCTACTCCTAATCATGCTGCTCCGGGTGAGCGCGCCGAGGACCAACTCGACAGATTGTTCTCGCTCTCCCAGGACCTGCTCTGCGTCTTGGGCTTTGATGGTTATCTCAAACGGGTGAACCCTGCTTTCCTCGCGACACTGGGTTTCAGAGCAGAAGAACTGCTGTCCCAACCCTACGTGGACCTCGTTCATCCGGACGACCGTGTGATCGTTTTGGCGGAGCTCGAACGGCTTCGCAGAGGCCTGCCAACCAACTCTCTCGAAACGCGCTATCGGCGTAAGAACGGCTCTTACCGGCTCCTCCAGTGGAATGCCACGCCTGCCCTTCCCCAACAGATGATCTACGCCGTCGGGCGGGACATCACGAGGCACAGGCGAATGCAAGAGCTCGAGAGGCAGCGTGCGCGGCGTGAGCTGCAACAATCGCAAGAGGCGCTAGACGTCACGGTACGTCACGGGACGGCAGAGATGACCAAGAGGAACCACAGGCTCGCGCAGGTGGTTGAGCAGCGCAGAGTCGCCGAAGAGGAGCGGAATAGCCTGCTGGCAGAGAGGGAATACCTGGCCCGGCGACTGCTCTACGCTGAGGAACAGGAGCGGCAGCGGCTGGCCTACGATATCCATGATGGGCTTCTGCAGATGATCGCCGCGGCTGACATGCAGGTAGAGAGCCTGCACCAACTTCAGTCACCCGATCAACGCCTAAACGAGAAGCTGGATTCATTATCGCAACAGCTCAAGTTGGCGATCCAGGAAGGTCGTCGGGTGCTCTCAGAGCTTCACCCGCCCGCACTAGACGATTTCGGCCTCCCTCAAGCCCTGGGGGTTTATCTGCAGACTGTTGCCCTGCAAGCCGGTTGGTCCTCGGAACTCGACATTACCCCGAAAGACCTGCGGCTCGAGCCGTGGGTGGAATCCTCCCTCTTCCGCATTATCCAGGAGTCAATCACCAATGCGCGCAAGCACGCGGTGACACGGAAGGTAAGGGTAGCTCTTCGGCTCCAGCGGAATCGCCTCCGTCTAGAGGTACATGACTGGGGCAAGGGGTTCGATATGAAGGAAGCGCTGGCCAAGATCGCCTCAGGCGAGAGCCTGGGCCTGACCATCATGAAAGAGCGCAGCCATCGCCTCGGTGGCAGTTGCGACATCATCAGCGAGCCAGGACACGGGACGAAAGTCACCGTCAACATCCCCGTGCCAGCAGTACCCCTGTGAGACTCAGATGACTGAACCTGTCCGCCCCCAGACCACAGTGCTCATCGCCGATGATCATCCGATGGTCCGAGAAGGGGTGCGTGCCATACTCTCCTGCGAGGACATCGAGGTCGTCGGTGAGGCCGATACCGGCAGGGAGGCGGTCGAGCGCGTGCGCGAGCTTAGGCCGGACGTAGTTCTGATGGACATGCGCATGCCAGACATGGACGGTCTCGCCGCCACTGAGATCATTCATAAAGAGCACCCGGAGATTGCCATCCTCATCGTCACGATTTACGACTCCACGGATTACATCCAGCGTGCACTGCTCGCCGGCGCCTCCGGCTACGTCCTAAAGGGCATCCCCCAGAGTTCCATGATCGACGCGATCCGCCTGATCAGGAACGGCGAATCACTCATCAACCGCGACATGCTACGGGCGCTGCTGAGCGACATCAGCACAGGGGATCCCTCAAGCCAACTCACCGTCCGCAAATTGACGCCGCGCGAGAGGCGGGTGCTCGAGCTGCTGGCCGGCGGGCTTAGCAATAAAGAGATCGCACAGCAGATGCGCTATAGCGTCGGCACGATCAAGAATGTGGTTGCCCACGTCTTCGACAAGCTCGGGGTTCCCGACCGGACCCAAGCCGCCATTTTGGCCGCCAAAGCTGGGATGGTGTCCGATGCGCCCGAAATAGCCTCGGAGGAACCAAGTCTAACCGGGCGGTCAAATCTCGGTTAGTTCCGAGCCCCTGTGTCCACACAGGCGGCCTGGCTAACCGCTGATTAGCCCAGGCGCACTTGCGGAGTTGCTAACAGCAGAACGACACTGACACCGCCCCAAGAACGCTCGGCACCGCAGACGGAGGGAGTCATGGAAAACGCAGTCGCACAGCGAACTCCAGACACTGGCCTCGGCCGGCTCCGCCTCAACGTCACCGGCTCAAAGAGACCATCTTTGTCCGCGCACTATACATAAACGTATTGCCGAGCTTGGCTGCGGGCTGGTAACTTTCCGCCGTTCGCTCCAAAGGCTACCTACACCGGAGGTGTTCACATGACAGATGCAACCGCCCAGCGTATATGGAATACTGCCTTGGGGCAGCTGCAGTTAAAGGTAACGCGTCCCAATTACGACACCTGGTTGAAGGGTACCGAGGGCATCCGGCTTGAGCCCGGCGCGCTCGTCGTGGGCGTGCCGTCCGAGTTCATCAAGGAATGGCTCTCCACGCGGATGCGGAGCCTCGTCTGCCAGGCGCTGGGGGAGATCCTCGGCCGGCCGATGGAGGTCTCTTTCGAGATCGTCGGACGCAACGGGCATGACAACGGCCACACGAACGGGGCCTTGACGCTGACAAAGACAGCGGTTGCGGCGCAGGCAGTGATCGCCAGTCCGACGCGCCAACAGAGGCTCAACCCGCACTTCACGTTTAAGAGTTTCGTTATCGCTGAGAGCAACCGCATGGCTGCGGCGGCCGCCTTCCGGGCGTCGGAAAGCCCGGGCACGGACTACAATCCGCTTTACATCTACAGCACACCGGGCCTCGGCAAGACTCACCTTCTTCAGGCGATTGCCCAGTACGCGACCGAAGCGAACAAGCGCGCGGTCTACGTTACGTCTGAGCAGTTCACAAACGATTTCGTGACGGCAATCGCCCAGGGACGTTCGGACGAGTTCCGGAAGCGCTACCGCTCGCCCGAGCTGCTGCTCATCGACGACATACAGTTCCTGGCGAGCAAGGCTCGCACGCAAGAGGAGTTTTTCTACACTTTCAACGATCTCCACTCGGACGGCTGCCAGCTTGTCGTAGCCGGCGACCGGCCGCCCGCCTCTATGAACGGCCTCGAGGGGCGCCTCTGCTCGCGCTTTCAGTGGGGGCTCGTCGCAGACATCCAGCCCCCGGACACGGAGACGAGGCTTGCGATCCTCAAGGCAAAGGCAGAAGAGCAGCACCACATAGACCTCCCAGAGGATGTCGCGCGGCTGCTCGCGGAACGGGCGCCGGACAACATCCGGGAACTCGAGGGCCAGCTCAACCGCGTGGTCGCTTACGCGAAGCTAATCCGCGCCGCTGCGATAACAATGGAGATTGCCGTGCGAGCCCTAACCGCACTCAAACCAGCCACTCCTCAACCCGCCGAGCCGGACGCGGTTCTCCAAGCCGTATCGGACCAGTACGGCGTACCGATCCAGGCGCTAGCCGGCAAGAGCCGTGCCCGCCCGATTGCTGAGGCACGCCATACCGCAATGTTCCTGCTCCGAGAGGACTCCGGGTTGGCTCTCAAGCAGATCGGCCTCCTGCTGGGACACCGCGATCATTCCACAGTTATCCACGGAATACAGAAAGTCACAAGGACGCTCTCCCTGGACCCGCGGTTTGGCGCGCTGCTCTCCGAGATACGGAGCGCGGCCTCGCACCGCTAGACGAACACCGGTCAACGCCCATCCACGCGCGCCTGCACAGAGCTTGCCCGTCATTATCCCATCGCCGGCAAACACGTAATCCACCTGTTCAACATCACGAAGACGACGGCGACTACTCTCCTATTCATCTTTATAATTAAATGATGAAATGATTGACCGAATAGCAATCGGCGTTAAAGCCGGCGCAGGGGGCGCAGGGAGCGTGAGTTTTCGCCGAGAAAAATTCGTGCCGAGAGGCGGCCCAGACGGTGGCGATGGTGGTGATGGCGGAAGTGTCATACTGATGGCCGACCGGTCGGTCCGCACGTTAAAGGAAGTAGGGCGGAAACGAGTCTTTCAGGCAGAGGCCGGCGCACGCGGCGAAGGCGGAAAGAAACACGGCCGCCGGGGCGATTCTCTGCTGTTGAAAGTGCCGCTTGGGACGGAGGTCTGGCGAGAGGACGAGCGCGCAGCCCAAGAACTCATCGCCGAGCTCGTTGAAGAGGGTGGTTTGGCTGTCGTCGCAAAGGGTGGAGCCGGTGGTTGGGGAAACGCGCGGTTTGCTACATCCGTGCAGCGGGCGCCCCGCATCGGGCAGCGCGGACAGAGGGGGGAGGAGGCAAAGCTGGTACTCGAACTCAAGCTGCTAGCCGACGTGGGAATCGTGGGCCTGCCGAATGCGGGAAAGTCCACGCTGCTGCGCGCCATTTCGGCTGCTCGGCCGAAAGTGGCCGACTATCCGTTCACAACGCTTGAGCCGGTCCTCGGCGTGGTGGAGAGAGATTGGCAAACGTTTGTTGTTGCGGACATTCCCGGCCTCATTGAAGGTGCGCATCACGGGGCTGGACTGGGGCTGGAGTTCCTGCGCCATGTTGAACGGACGAAAGTGCTTCTCTACATGATTGATGGCGGCAGGCAGGATCCTGTGGCTGATTTCCATACCATCGAGGCGGAAGTGCAGGAATACGGCCGTGGAGTAGGCGAGCGTCCGCGGATCGTGGCTGTCAATAAGCTCGATCAGCCAGACGTTGCACGGCGCGCTGGCGACATTAGAGAGCAGTACACGCGGGCCGGCGTTGACATCTTCCTCATCTCAGCTGCGGGTGGTGAGGGTCTGGGCGCTCTCGTGCGGAGCTTGGCAGAAATAGTCGCAGCGCACAAAGAGACGCGACCGGCCGGGCGCGGAGAGCCGCCGGCGATTGTGCATGCGCCGGTCACGGACCTCCGTGTCCGGCGGGAAGATGGCGCCTTTCGCGTGGATGGAGAGCGGGTTGTGGCCTTCGCCGAAATGATGCCCGTCGAGACGGACGAAGGACGCGCTGAGCTGTGGAGGCGATTCAAGCGCTGGGGTGTGGCCAGCGCGCTGCGCCGCGCAGGCGCGAAGCCGGGGGACCGCGCCAGGTTCGGGGATGTCGAGCTGGAGATCGAGGCTTGAGGCTAGGTGTGCTCGGGGGGACGTTCGACCCCGTGCATTATGGTCACCTGCGCCTGGCCGAAAGCGCTCGAGAGGCGGAAGAACTCTCACTGGACCGAGTCCTGTTTGTCCCCGCCGGACAGCCATGGCGGAAAAGCGACCGGGTTATCAGCCATGCGAGGCAGCGGGCCGCCATGCTCGATCTCGCGATTGAAGGTAACCCTGCTTTCGAAATGTCAACGCTCGAGCTCGAGCGAGAAGGGCCGTCGTACACCGTCGATACTCTCGAGTTCCTACACAGCCAGTATCCGGGTAGCGAGCTCGTGTTGATCATGGGCGAAGACGCCCTGGCAGATTTGCCGAACTGGCGGACGCCGGAGCGTATTGCATCGCTTGCGCAACTGGCGGTCGCATCCAGGCGGGAAAGCAACCGTGACCCGCCTCACAAGTCGGAATCCTTGCCGGTAGGGACGCTGGAGCGTGTTATTTGGGTCCCCATGGAGCCCTTGCAGATAAGCGGCTCCG
>Ga0066695_10000679_pt1 | contig 11574 bp, 8 predicted proteins | sample GraSoiAngelo_144_FD_66452 | JGI IMG/M metagenome (GOLD analysis project Ga0066695, IMG submission 66452) | Grasslands soil microbial communities from the Angelo Coastal Reserve, California, USA - 14_1009_02_40cm | ecosystem: Environmental > Terrestrial > Soil > Grasslands | place: USA...
GCTCGCCATCGCGATCGGGGGACGCCGACGCGCGCGGGCGAGCAGCGCGACGAGCGCGAGGCCGAGCGCGGAAAGCGCCGCGCCGAGCCGGAAGGAGAGCGGGGCGTAGGCGAGCTCGACGCGGTGCGCGCCCGCGGTGAGCGCGAGTGCGCGGAAGGCGTGATCGGCGCGCAGGATGCGCGCCGTCTCGCCATCGACCCGCGCGCGCCAGCCCGGGTACCAGGTGTCGCTGACGACCAGCAGCCCCGGGCTCGCCAGCGTGACGTCGAGCGTGATCCGCTCCGGTGTCTCGGCGACGACCTGCACGCGCTCCTCGGCGCCGGCGGGCGGGCGAGCGAGTGGGGGCAGCTCCTCCTCGAGGACGACCGTGGCGGCGGGGTCGAAGGCGGGGTCGGTCACGACCCGGAGACTCTCCCGCTCGCCGTCAGCCCAGACAGCCGCGTGGAGGACGCGGAAGCGCGGGGCGGCGCGGTAGTAGGCTTGCTTCGCGAGGAAATGCACGTAGAGGTCTGGGCCGCCAACGCGCGCCCCGAAGCCGCCGCTCCACGCGGCGAGGCCGGCGGCCGCCGCGGCCATCATGCCGGCGACGGCGAGGAGCGAGGCGCGCGTCAGCGCCCGTCCCGCCGGCTCCGTCATCGCCGGCGGTACCTACCACGCACGGCGGAGATCGGCGAGTCGCGCCGGCCGGCGAGGCTCGGCGCGGCGGGAGGCTGCCGGGGAGGATGAGATGCCGCGCGGCGACCCTCACCGTGCGTCTGCAGACGCGTCCTTCCTGGCCAGGGCCACGAGCGTCAAGCCGAACGGCAGATCGACATGGCGGATGAGGCGTGCCTCGAGGAGCAGGATCGTGCGGAAGACCGAGCCCATGAACCCGAAGCCGGTCTTCAAGTCGGACGGGCGATCGTCGCCGGGCCGCGCCCGGTCGGCGAGTCGCTTGAGCGCGGCGAGCGGAAAGAGGAGCGTGTTGGCGTACGTCATCCGCTCGATCGAGAACCCGGCGCCGTTGAGCATCGCGCGTACGTCGCCGGTGGAATAGCGCCGGTCGTTGTGCACGGCGCGGTCGTGTGGTGACTTGAGCCACGCGTACGCGGGAAGGTGGAGCAGGAGCCACCCCCCCGGGCGGAGAACCCGCCAGAACTCTCGCAGTGAGGCTCGCTCGTCGAGGACCGCGCCGTGGCAGAGCACATCGAACGCGGTCACCAGGTCGAACGTTCCGGCCGCAAACGGAAGCTGGCCGACCGACGCTCGGGCGAGGCGTCTCAGGCTGCGCCGCGTGCTGAGTTCGATCGCCCGCGGCGAGAGGTCGATGCCGGTGGCCTCGCCGAGCCGGTCGAGCTCCAGCACGTTCCGCCCGGTCCCGCAGCCGGCATCGAGGATGCGAGCCGGTCGCGTTCCGCCGAGGCGCTCGGCGAGCATGGCGCCGCTGATGGCCCGCATGCCGACGTACCACCAGTGGTCGTCCTCCACGCGGTACATGAGGTCGTATTCCTGCGGGTTCATCGCTCCACGACGGCGCGGCACACGCGCTCGACCTGCTCGTCGGTGAGCTGCGGGAACATCGGCAGCGAGAGCACCTCCTCCGCATCCCGCTCCGCCGCCGGAAACGCGCCGTGGGCGTAGCCGAGGTCGCGGAAGGCCTCCTGCTCATGCAGGGGGATCGGATAGTGGACGAGCGAGTCGACGCCGGCGGCACCGAGCCGGCGGCGGAGCACGTCGCGCTTCCAACTGCGAACGACAAGGAGGTGGTAGACGTGCCGCGCGTATGGCGCCTCCCAGGGCGGCTCGACCTCGCTGCCCACCAGACGCGCGACGTAGAGCGCGGCGACCTGCCGGCGCCGATCGTTCCACGCATCGAGGTGCCGGAGCTTCACGCGGAGGATCGCGGCCTGCAGCTCGTCGAGCCGGCTGTTCACGCCGCGCACGACGTGGCGGTCGCGGTCGGCCCGTCCGCCGTCGCGCAGGCATCGCACGCGGGCCGCGAGCGCCGCGTCGTCGGTGACGACGGCGCCCCCGTCGCCGATCGCGCCCAGGTTCTTCGTCGGATAGAAGCTGAAGGCGGCAACCTGGGCGAGCGAGCCGACGCGACGGCCGCGGTACTCGGCGCCGTGCGCCTGGCACGCATCCTCGACGACCCGGATGCCGCGCGCGTGGGCCAGCGCGAGGATCGGGTCCATGTCGGCGGGCTGTCCGTAGAGATGGACGGGGACGATCGCCCGCACGCGGGGCGACAGCGCCGCCTCGATCGCCCCGGGCGCGATCGTGTGCGTGCGCGGCTCGATGTCCACCAGGACGGGACGGGCGCCCGTCATCGTGATCGCGAGAGCAGTAAAGGGGCTCGTGCTCGCGCTCGTCACGACCTCGTCGCCGGGCCCGACGCCGTCGGCGAGGAGCGCGAGCTGAAGGGCCCCCGTGCCGTTGCCGACGCCGACGGCGTGGGCGACCCCGCAGTAGCGCGCGAACTCCGATTCGAACGCCTCGACCTCGGGGCCGAGGATGTAGTGCTTGCCGCGGAGGACCCGCCCCACCGCCTCGTGGATCTCGCGCCCGAGCGCGCGGTACTGTGCTGCCGCGTCGAACATCGGCACGCGATCGGCGCTCGCGCTCACCAATAGTGCTCCTTGTGCCGGCGATAGTACTCGACGGTGCGCCCGAGCCCATCCGCGAGCGGAACGTGCGGCTGCCAGCCGAGCATCCGCTCGATCTTGCCGTAGTCCGCGTAGTAGTCGCCGATGTCGATGATCTTCCGGTCCGGGGGAAACGGCACGAGGCGGTAGCGTCCGCCGCCGGCCACCTCGAGGAGCTGCTCGGTGAAGCGGCGGAGGCTCACGGCGGGGCTCGCGCCCAGGTTGAACACCTCGCCATCGGCCGCATCGCTCGCCGCCGCGCGCAGCAGCGCGTCGACGACGTCGTCGACGTAGTTGAAGTCGCGCAGCTGCTCGCCGTCCCCGAAGAGGCCGATTTCCTCACCGTCGATCGCGAGGCGGATGAACCACGGGACGAAGCCCTGCCGGTTGTGCCGCATGAGCTGGCGCGGGCCGTAGGTGTTGGTGAGGCGCAACGAGGTGGTGCGCACGTGGTGCACGTGGTTGTAGATCTTGTGGTAGCGCTCGCCGGCGAGCTTGTGGACGCCGTTGATGTCGGTCGGGTGGACGGCGTGCTGCTCGTCGACCGGCAGGTAGTCCGGGCGCCCGTACACCTGCCGCGTGCTCGCGTAGACCACCTTGACGCCGCGGTTGGTCGCGCGGCACGCCTCGAGCAGCGTCAGGTGCGTGCGACAGTTCGCCTCCAGGTCGCCGAACGGGTCACGCATGCTGTCCAGGTGGCTCACCTGCCCGGCCAGGTTGAAGATGAAGTCCCGGCCCCGTACGAGCGCCGCAGCCGAGTCCCGGTCGCACAGGTCGGCGACCGTCACCTCGACGCGATCCCGGACCGCGGCGACGTTGAACGGGTTGCCGCCGTGGTCGGGGTGGAGGGAGTCGACCAGCAGCACGTCGGCGTCGAGCGCAACCAGCCGGTGCGCGAGGTTCGATCCGATGAACCCCATGCCACCCGTGACGAGGCAGCGGGCATGCCGCAAGACGTCGAGGTGGGGCATCACGCCTTCGTGCGTCTGAAGCGCGGCTTCAGGACGAGCGCGATCCACAGCCGGAAGACGTCGCGCACGACACGGAGCAGGCGCCGGAAGTTCCACATCTGCGAGATGCCGTAGACGCGATGGAAATGGTGGACGGGGACCTCCTCGAAGACGAAGCCGCGATCGTGGAACTTCCGCACCATCTCGAGCGGCAACGTGCCATCGCCGGCTTCGAGGCGGACCGCCTCGAAGCACCGGCGGCGGATGAGCCGGAAGTCGCAGTCCACGTCGCGGATCGTGAAGCCGAACATGAGCTTCATGAGGTGGTGGTAGATGCGGCCGAGCACGATGCGGTGCAGGGGATCGTTCCGGCTGATCTTGTAGCCGTTCACGACGTCGACGCCGGGGCGGACGCGCGGCAGGAGCAGCTTGAGCTCGCGCACGTCGTACTGCGCGTCGCCGTCGGTGTAGAAGACGAGCTCCTTGGTCGCCCGGCCGAACGCGGAGCGGAGCGCGTGGCCGTAGCCGCGGTTGTGCGCGTGATGGATCACGGTCAGCTCGGGATAGCGCCGCGTGAGCTCGTCGAGCACGTCCCCGGTGTAGTCGGTGCTGCCGTCGTTACAGACGATCACCTCGAACTCGTCGCTGAGCTCGCGCAGGGTCAGGATGGCGGCGATGACGACGCTCGAGATCGTGCCGCCGTCGTTGTACGCGGGAAAGCAGGCGGAGATGCTGGGCCTCGCCGGCGCGGGCTCGCCCGCGGGGGCGAGGGCCACGGCCGGCGCCGTGCGCGGCGGCAGCGCCCGTCCCGAGCCTTCGCCGGACATGGGCGGCAGTCTAGCGCGTGGCGACGCCTCTTGTCACAGCGCGCTCAATCGAGATACCCGAGGGCGCGCAGCTTCTCGCGGACGGCCGGGTCGATCGCGCCGTTGGGGAGGGCGGGCGGCTGTCCCTGCGCGGCCGGCGGGCAGAGCGCGTGGAAATCGCGGAGCCACCGGGCGGCGTCGACCGGAAGCGGGCGAGCCCCGTCCAGATTCTTCATCTCGTGTGGATCGGTCGCGAGCTCGAACACCTGCGCCGCCCCGCTCTTCTCGTCGATGATCCACTTGAAGCCGAGGTGGCGTACGGCGACCGTGCCCACGAGGTCGGCGAAGAGCGGGACCGCCTTTTCGTCCCCGCGCTGGATGAGCGGGACGAGGCTCCGTCCCTCGGCGCGCGCCGGCGGCGGGAGCCCGAGCAGCTCGAGGAGCGTGGGCACGAGGTCGAGGAGGCCGACGTCCGTCGAGATGCGCTTGCCGGACGGCACCAGGCCCGGCGCCCGCAGGATGAGGGGGACGTGGAGCAACTCCTCGTACAGCGAGTTCCCGTGCATGTACAGGCCGTGCTCGTTGAACTGCTCGCCGTGGTCGGAGGTGAGCGCGAGGAGCGCGTCGCCCGCTCCCGCGGCGTCGAGCCCGGCGAGAAACCGCGCCAGGACGTCGTCGGTGTAGCGGATCTCGCCGTCGTAGGCGGCGGCGTCGGCCGAGGCGCGGTCGTCACCGTACTCCGGCGCCACCCGTTCGAGGTATCCGGGCGGCGGCGTGTACGGGTTGTGGACCTGGTACGTGTGCACGAAGACGAACCACGGGCTCTCCGCGTTCCGCCGGATCCAGCGCAGCGCATGGTCGAGCGTCTGCTCGACCTGGCCGAGCGGCTCCGAGAACCGAGGGAAGGCCCGGTTCTCGACGTAGGTGCCGAAGCCCCGCGCGAAGCCCATCTCGGAGCTGATCCAGCCGTCCTCGGTGAACGCCGCGGTCGCGTAGCCGCGCGCGCGCAGCATCTCGGCCAGCGTGGCCGCGTCGGCGGGCAGCTCGCCGAGCGGGCTCGCGCCGCTCGCGGCCCCGTTGGTCCCGAACAAGCGCCCCGTGCAGGAGTACAGCCCGGTCAGCATGGCGGCGTGCGACGGGAACGTCCACGGCGAGGTCGCAAAAACTTTCTCGAACAGGGTGCCCCGGGCGGCGAGCGCCGTGTCGATCGTCGGTGAGGTGGGCCGTCGGTAGCCGTAGCACCCGAGATGGTCGGCGCGCAGCGTGTCCACCGAGACGAGGATCAGGTTGCCGCGGCGCTGGCCAGGCTCCATTGGCACGACGACGGTCGGATCGCTCCACACCGGAAACACGAACGGTGCCGCCGGGTCCTTCGCCTCCAGTGTGCTCTCGAAGCGCAGGCGGACCCTCTGGCCGGCGTATGGTGCGAGGTCGATCGCGTGGTCGGACCAGCGTCGCTGCTCGGGGTGCGCGCCCGGATCGAGGCGCTTGCGGAAGAGCACCGTCTCGCGGGCGTCGGTGACGGCGGTGACGGTGAACCCGACCGCGGGCATCGCGGGTGACCACTCGGCCTCGTCGACACCGATCCCGAACTGCAGACGTGCCCCTGGGGGCACCGCGACTGCTTGGCTCAGGTAGCGCGTTTCGGGAGGCCCGGCGCGCCCGGAGACGACGATCGTCGTCGCGCGGTCGACGCCCTCGCGGGTCAGGCCGACCTCGAGCTTGACCCGCCCCTCCGGCGCCGACACCACGCGGGGAGCCTGTCCGGTGACGCCGACGGCCGTCGTCTCCACCGACGCCACGAGGCGCAGCGGCACGCCGCGAAGCCGCTCGGGGATCGGCACGTCGAGGACGACCCGGCGCGCTCCGGGAGGTGGAACCGTCTGCCGCGTGAGCCGTACCGGATCGGAGGTCGCGAGCACCGGGCGGCGCTCGGCGGCGATCTCCGCGGTGGGTACGGCGCCGGTCGATCCGTCGCGCTGCGGCCGGTAGCGCTCGTCGACGAGCCGGGTGACGACCCGCCATCGGGGCGACCGTACCTCCTCGGCGACGGCGATACCCCCGGCGATCACGGGGAGCACGAGTGCGGCGAGCGAGGCCCGGAGAGCGGACTTCAACGGGGACCTCGGCCATCCGTGAGCGGTGATCGCTGCTGGGTCGGCGGGGCGCAGCAAGGCGGACCATACCAGCCCGTGATTCGGGTCGCAACGCGCGCGACGTCTTGGCGGTTCCGGTTGTGGCTCGTAGCGGTTCCATTGTAGGGGAATGAAGTGCGCCCGGCGGCGGTGACAGCGACGGGATGATTACCCGAGGAGGGGCGCTCGCGGTCGCCGCCTTGGTGCTCGGCACGCTCGCGGTCTGGTACGCCCGCTTCCTCGTACCGGCGACGCACGTCGGGCTGGTGGCGGGCGACCTCTTCTACTACTGGCTGCCGTCGTACAGCTTCGAGGCCGCTCGCCTGCGCGAGGGTGCACTGCCGCTCTGGAACCCTTATCAGGCGGCCGGTGTGCCGTTCCTCGCCACGCTCGAAGCCGGCGACCTCTACCCGGCCCGCCTCCTCCTGCTCGTCATGGATGTGCCGGCCGCCATGAAGTGGTCGGCGATCGCTCACGTCCTCCTCGCAGCGGTCGGAACGTATCTCCTCTGTCGGCGTCTCGGATCGACCCGCGCCGGCGCGGTGGCGGGCGGGTTGGTCTTCGGCGGCACGTTCGGGTTCCAGAACGTCTACCTGCCGCCCTTCCTCGAAGGTGGGGCGTGGCTGCCGATCGCCGCGCTGGCGCTCGTGCGGCTGGTCGGCGAGGGAGGATGGCGCGGAGTCGTCCTCTTCGGCTTCGCGGCCGGCATGCCGGGCCTCGCCGGCGCGCACCAGATCGCCGTCTACGCCGCGTACGGCCTCGCGCTCCTCGCTCTCGGCCTGCTGCTCGATCGCGAGCGCCGCGGCACGCCGCGCGCCGGCGCGCTCGCGGGGCGGCTCGTCGCCGCCGGGCTCCTCGCCGCGGCGACGGCCGCCCCGCAGATACTGCCCACGATCGCGTGGTCGATGGAGACCAGCCGGCCCGTGAGACCGCTGAGCGATGCGGCGATCGATCCGCTGCCGACCCTGTTGTCGGCCTGGGAGATGGTCCGGGCGACGTTCGTGCCGGGGCAGCTCTTCCTGACCCCCTTCTACCTCTCCGTGCCGGTCGTCCTGCTGGCGACGGTCGGCGTGGCCGCGAGCGGACGATTCGGCCTCGTGCTCGGCCTCGGCGCCCTGGTGACGTACGTGCTCGCGCTCGGCCCGCGGACTCCCTTCTTCATCGCGTATCGGGTCCTGCCGGGTCTCGCCATGTTTCGTTTCCCGAGCCGCCTCTCGATTCTTCTCGACTTCCTCGTGGCTCTCCTCACGGCCCTGGCCGTGACGTCGCTCTCCCGGACCTCACGCTTCCGCGCTCGGCCATGGCCGCTCGAGTGGGCGGCGGTCGGCGCGGTCGCGCTCGGCGTCCTCGGCCCCGTAGGCAGCGACACGCAGCTTCCCTGGACGGCGCCCCCATCGGTCGTGGACGGGCCTCCGGAGGTCTTCGCGACGCTCGCGCGCCTCACGGCCGATGCGCGCGCGTTCGTGCCGGGTGAGAGCGGGCTCGGACCGCGGCGGGGGACTCTTCACCGGATCCGCGTGCTGCAGGACCAGGAGTCGCTCAGCTCGCGTCGCCTCGAGGCGTACCTCCACGCGATGGCCGGCCTTCCAGTCCCCGCCGAGACCCCGTGGCCCTTCAACGGGGCGCTCACCATGCGCACGAGGCTCGCACGGCCGGAACTGCTCGACCTGGTCGCCATCCGCACACTCGTCCTGCGCGGCGACCAGCCGCCGCCCGCGCACGTGCCGCCGCTGGAGCGCGTGGCGCGGGTCGACGGCCGGAGCTTCTGGCTCAACCCCTCTGCCCTGCCGCGCGCCTACACGGTCGGCCACGTCCGCTTCGTCGGTGACGAGACGGAAGCGCTCGCCGCCGTGCTCGACGCGGGCTTCGACGGCCACCGCGAGGCGGTCGTGATCGGCGAGAACCTCGATATCCTCGCGACTGGTCCGCGAGACCCCTACCGGCCCGCGCACATCGCGGTCGACACACCGGAGGTGGTGGCGATCGACGTCGACGTCCAGCGCCCCTCGCTCCTCGTGCTCGCGGATGCGTTCGCGCCGGGGTGGCGGGTCGCGGTCGACGGCGAGCGCCGCCGTCTGTGGCAGGTGAACCACTACGTGCGTGGCGTGCCCGTACGCCCGGGTGACCGTCGCGTGGAGTTCTCGTACCGGGCGCCCGGGCTCGCGCCCGCGCTCGCGATCGCCGCCGCGGCCTGGGCCGGCGTCCTCGGCGTCGCCGTGCTCGGGCGGCGCTGACGGCGCCCCCGTCACTCTATTATAGAGGTGTTACGAGCGGGTGTCCCGATCACGTGTCCGGACGCGGCGGGACGACGCGGAAGAGCAGATCGTCGCCGTCGCGCGCCACGAGCGCGAGTCGGCCGTCGCCGTCGCCTGCGGCGAGCGCCGTCCATGCCGCCCGCGCCGGGGTGTTCCCGTACTCCGCCGTATGGACGAGGACGAGCTCCAGATCCGTTGCGCGCCGGAGGGCGTCGAGGGCCTCGGGGTCGGGAAGCCGTCGGGCGAGCGCCATGCGCTCGGGGAAACCGGCGGGCCAGTAGCCACTGTAGCCGTTCAGCAGCGGGCGGTGGTGGTAGATCGAGCGGTACATCGCTCGGGCCTGCGGCCAGGGGTTCGTCCCGACCGGCAGCTCGAGCAACGGCCCGCCGGGCTGCTCGAGAACCCGCAGAAGCGCGGGCGCCGGTGGCGGGACGGTGCGCGCGAGCGGATACGGTCCCGGCAGCGGGCGGAGCGTGAGCCACGAGGAGTGGAGGTCGCGCTGGCAGGTGCAGTACATTGCGCCGACGGTGACGAGCAGGAGGCCGAGGGTCGCGGCGCCGGCCGCGCGCGGAGATCGCGCGACACCGGCGCGACCCGCGATCACCCGCTCGCACTCCGCAAAGGCGACGCCGGTGAGCACGGCGACGCCCATGAGGGCCGCTACCCCGAGCCGCTCCGGGATGCGGATCACTTCGTAGAGCGGCGTGAAGCGGGCGAGGAGCGAATGCGGCGCCGCCATCAGCGACTCGTGCCAGTCGGCGCGCGGCCGGATCGCGATCACGAGGCCGACGAACGTCCATAGCCAACCGATCCGCCACGGCAGCGCCCGCAACGACGACCAGCCGCGCTCGCGTGACGCCATGGCGCCCACGAGGCCGAGGCCGATGACGATCAGCGCGGCCGGCGGGACCGCGAGCGGTCCGAGGCGCGCCGCCGTCCCGAGGACGGCGGGCTCTGGATTGGTCGGCTTCGCGAGCCAGAGGGTCTGCGTGCCGAGCTCGGGGTTGTCGAGATGGACGAGGGCGTATCCGGAGTAGGCGGCGGCGAGGACGACCGTCGCGCCGGCGACGCTCGCGAGGAGGGCGACGCCAGCGCGCCGCGTCGGCTGCCGCGCGAGCCGCGACAGGCCTAGGACCACGAGCGGCGCGACAAGCGACGCCGCCACGTAGACGCTCGTGAGCCCTTGCAAGGCGACGAGGAGCAGCAGGCACGCCCCCGTGCCGACGCGGCTCGAGGGCTGCGCCGCGATCAGCATGACGAGCGGGAGGTACTGGAGGATGGCGTAGCTTGGCGCGGCCGGCAGCCACGCCCAGATGACCCACGGGGTGGTAACGAACGCCGCGCCCGCCACGAACCCCGCGCGCTCGGAGCCGGTCAGCCGCGCGACCACGCGGTGCATGCTCCACGCGGTCAGCACGAAGCCGACGAGCAAGACCAGGTTCAGTGCGAGCGTCGGGTTCCCGGTCGCAAGGAAGGGCGGCATGAAGTAGGGCACCGCCCCGAACCCCGCCTCGCCGTAGTACAGGGCCCGCCGCGACGGCCAGTAGATGTTCCCGTCGGGGAGGCTGCACGGGGCGGTCAAGATCGCGTGGCTCTGGTGGGCGAGCGCCCAGCCGACCAGGAGCGAGTCGAGCGGCCCACCGATCGCGATGCCGGGGAGATGGGTGGTCAAGTGCGCCGCCAGCGGCCAGGTGAGGAAGACGACGACCCCCGTCCAGAGGAGCAGGATGCCGCTCTGCCGCCCGACGGCGCTCAGCACCACGGCCCCAGTTTGGCGATCACGTGAAAATGCGCGAGCCCTACGAAGAGCGCGACGGTCGCCAATAGCGAGAGCCAGACTTTGTTGGTTCGCTCTTCCGTCACGCCGACCACGACGACCGCCGCCGCCGCTAGGAGCGGAGGCAGGATGTTGAACGAGAGCCGCGGGGCGTAGTTTCCCATCAGCCAGAAGAAGAGGAGGTTCAGAGCGAACGACGTGAAGCAGGCGACGAGCGTCGGCCAGCGTCTGCGGACCACTTCCCGGGTTGCTTCCCACGCGGTCACGCGCAGGATCACGGCCGCGCCGACGACGAACGTCGGGATCACCCACTCGGTGCCGAACGTCCGCAGGAAGTCTGCGCTGAAGACCACGAAGACTCGCGCCAGCCGTCGCGCGCCTCCAGCGCGCCACGCGTAGACCATCCAGACGAAGTCCCGGTACTCGGCCGTCTCGCCAACGTAGAAGCCGCCGGTCTCGTGGCGCACCAACAGTATCCATGCGAGCACCGGGAGGCCGAATGCGAGCGACGCGAGGCCGCCGCCCGCGAGGAGATGTCGGCCCGATTCGCCTCTGCGCCAACGCGCGAAGAGTCCCATAAGCAGCGCCGCAAGGAGCAGGACGAAGCTGCCGTACGCGAGCAGGAGTACGCCGGCGGCCAGGCCGTAGCACGTGAGTCGCGGGAGCGACAGCGTCGGCCGCTCTGCGGTGTGCCGGACCAGCCAGGCACACGCAAGCGGCTCGAAGATATTGAAGAGCTGCTGGTGCGGGGTCCAGACGAACACCTTCGCGACATCATTGGAGAACAGGAGGATGCCGAGGAGCGTGCCGAGCACCCATGCGCGGCGCGACGTCCCCACGATCGCGGTGAACAGTGAGAGGCTCAGGACGAGGATCGTCAGGTTGAGCACAATGAAAGCGGGATAGGACGGATGCGGGTTCATTCGGCGCAGACCCGGCACGTCGCGGAACGCGCCCGTGAGGGCCCAGGCGGCGAGCATGTAAAGAGGCCTCGCCCGTCGCGACCGCCACTCCCCGTGATCCAGGA
>Ga0066695_10000681_pt1 | contig 11568 bp, 8 predicted proteins | sample GraSoiAngelo_144_FD_66452 | JGI IMG/M metagenome (GOLD analysis project Ga0066695, IMG submission 66452) | Grasslands soil microbial communities from the Angelo Coastal Reserve, California, USA - 14_1009_02_40cm | ecosystem: Environmental > Terrestrial > Soil > Grasslands | place: USA...
CGTATTCCATCACCAGATAGGGGCGTTCGTCTTCTAACTTCCCGAAATTATAGACCGGCAAAATATTGGGGCGTTGCAGGTCGGCTATGCGCCGCGCCTCGTCAAAAAAGCTTCCCAGCGCCTTCTCATTGAACTGGTCAAGGCGCAGTACCTTGAGCGCCATGATACGGCTGAGCGGTGCCGGTTCGCGTACCTTGTACACATGGCCATAGCTGCCCGCACCAATGAAAGAGACGACTTCGTAGCCGCCAATATGCGCTCCCTGTACGAGAAAATCACAGCGAGAGCAGGCGACTGCTTTGGCGAGGTTCTCATGCCCTCCACCTGGACGTGTATTCAAACAACGGGCCAACTATTCTACCTCTATAACAAATCTTAGGAATCCGATTATGACTTTTCACAAAATCCTCTGGCCAACCGTAGGTGTTTGGATTACCCACATCGTCGGGTGGCCCCTTCTTGTCACCCTGAGCGTAGCGAAGGGTCTGTCTGGGTGGGCCTCGAGATGCTTCGCGGAGTTGACACTGAGCATAGCGAATGTGCTCAGCATGACAGTGCCGTCCTCCTGCCGCGCCATCCCAGCCACTCCTCACCACCCCACCACAGCATTTGATGGGCTTTTCTTAGGTTGATGCGTATTACCGCCGATTTATCGGCCCTCGCCGCATTTTCCGCTCTCCAGATGAATCAGTAAAACAGCATTATCGCGTCCCAGGCTCGATCATATATTTGTCTTATCTTTCCTCAGGAAGCGACGAGATATCCAGGCATCCAGCATTCCGCGCAACGCGCCAACCAGGCTCATCACGATCACGATGATCAAAAGGGCCATCCACGTCTTGTTCAAATGAGTGTAGACGATGGAATGAGATGAAAAGACCATGTTCCATAAGACCGCCAGAAGAAACGCCCCACTGAACATCAGCAGCCCGGCGATAGCGCTGCTGCGCGATAGCGTGGCAAAACTCATTTTCGTGGAGAGCCAGACCGCCATCATAGCTCCCGGCGTAGGGATACCGATGGCGATTACGAACAGCACACCGAGTACATCCAGCCAGGGGAGGCTATTGGACGGATAGACAAAAAAGGCCGGTAAAGCAAAAATCATCATAATTGTCAGCGGTAAGAGCCCCGTCAGGGCGCCCGCAAACGCTGGACGCCAGAGTACTGGGGCCACCTCCACCTGCTCTTTGTCGGCGTCTACCTTGCCAAGCTGGCGTAGAAGATAGAGGTTGCTCACCAGTAGTACAAGATAAGCAGGAAGATGAGACGAATTTGAAGGTGCTCCATAACTGATAAAGACGCCGCTGAGTATGGGCGTGATGATAGCAATTGTGAGAGCGCGAATGACGAACTTGCGAACAGCGCGGTTGCGCACTACCCCTGTAAAACCAATTGCCGCTAGGATCAAGACATTGAGGCTACAGCCTAACAGTACCCCAAACATGGCGACTACTTCAGTGCCATCTTTCGCCTGAGCATCGACAAGGATGAAAACGAGAAATTGTGTAAGCAACGTAATCAATAACGTGAAGTAATAGAATAAGCGCTTCCCTTCGCGGTACTTTTTTACATCCGCGCTGACCACGCCCCCGTTGAGTCGCAAATTATCTTGCTGGCTGTACGGGTAGGAGGGAGCTGCATAACCACCAGGGCCTGGAGCAAGTACACCTGCTGGACTTTGCGCCTGCTGTGCCTGCATTTGCGAGGGCCATTGCCATTGACCCGGCTGTGGCTGCCGGGCTCCATATGTGCCCCAGAGTGGGACAGGTATGCCTGGTTGCGTCGGTGGTATGATGCGCCCCGCGTTGGGAGCAAGTACGCTGGTAACCACTGGTGAGGACGTACCCCAGGCACGCTCGGCTACTGTGAGGTCGCTATTATTGCCATCGCCACTGAGACGCAACACGGACCCGGAATCTATCGCGGTTTGCAGAGCATTCGCCAGTGCAGACGCGCTCTGGTAGCGGTCCGCTGGATTCTTCGCCAGCGCTTTCATCACAACCGCTTCCACTGCGGTAGAAAGGTCAGGGCGGCTGTCTTTAATAGAAGGCAACGGATCGTGCAATTTCTTGGCCATGACTGCAAATGGATTAGGCCCTGTATAAGGTGCACTCCCCGTCAATAATTCAAAAAGTATAGCCCCAAGGGAGTAAATATCTGAGCGAAAGTCGATTTCATTGGTGCTGATTTGTTCAGGTGAAGCGTATTCTGCCGTTCCCAGGAAGCTGCCAACACTGGTCAGTGAGGGCATGGCTTTCAAACGTACTATGCCAAAGTCCCCTAGCAGCAGCCGGCCATCCTGGTGAAAAAGCAGATTGCCGGGTTTGATGTCGCGGTGGACCACGCCGAGACTGTGAGCATAATCGAGCGCATCGGCGACCTGGCTGATATAACTGGCAACCAGCTTGAGTTCAATGTGCGAACCGGAGCGATTCATCTCGTCGATGCGTTCGCGCAGCGTGCCACCACGGATAAACGGCATCACCAGGTATGCCAGGCGCTCCTGCTCTACCACCGCCTCGTCATACTCGTAGATAGGCAAGATGTTCTTGTGCTCTAGCTTCGCGATGGTGTCAGCTTCACGGCGGAATCGTTCCAGGAAGACTTCCTTCTGTTCGACTTCTGTTCTGTTAGAGGGGATGAGCACTTTCACTGCCACCGTGCGCACCGGTCGAGATTGTTGGGCAAGATAAACGGCTCCCATGCCGCCGTGACCAATAACGTGCTCGAGGGTACACGTACCAAGCGTGACACCTATTAGCTCTTTGATATCCATAAAGTTATCAGTCCATCAAACTTGTTTTACGCTTAAATATTTTCCTAGTTCCACAAATCACCCTGCGAAGCCTCACGCACAACTCGTTTCTTCTGTATTGTACGCTTTTCTCGCCCTGCTTTCCTGCCCGGTACAGTATAGGTCTGCTCCTCATTATCAGCCACAGCAGTTTGCTCGGCACCGTCATTGGTCATCGCCACAATCGCTTCAAAAATGGAGCTGCGGTGCACACTCACCTCTGGCCAGAGGCCGAGCATTGCTTCAATGGTTGCATCCTCGCACTCAGCCAGCACAGGCCAGCGCGCTCTTGCTTCATGCAGGACGACCGCGAGCGGTGACGCACCAAGAGTCTCTATCAATACTACGAACGAAGTTCTCAGTTGTTCCATCCAATCTACCCGATAGAGTCCTAGTCCCGCTGCAAAGGCCACGTCCCCTCCAACAACCCGTTCCACTGCCAGTTGCAGCTCTGAACGGCGGTAAACATGTAAGAGTTCATAGCATGCACGCTCGGTTAAGAATCCTTCTTGCTGCACGCGCGAGCGCACTGCCATGATATCAATTGCACCCAGCCGTTCGGCGACGTCATCGTAACGATTGCGCACGAGATGTAACAGTTCGGTAGCCGACAATTGATCGCTATACCAGGCGATAGGAAAAACAGAAACCAGGCTGGCAAAGGCCTCTCGCGCCACTTCGGGAATGGCCAGCACGATGTCCCCACGTCCCTGTAGCTGTTGCAGTTTTTGCACCTTGCGCTCGCGATAGGACGGCGTCCAGAAACCCAGTATCTCAACATATATCCGTCTCTGGTCGCGTGTGAGCGCGAAGTCCGGGATAAAGATACTCTGCTCGAACATGAGAGGCTCTGGCTCGCGTATAAGCTGCCAACCGTCTACCGCGTGGCTGCTCTCCAAAGCCGCGAATGCCTCCGCAAAGGATTGTTCAATGCTGCTATCGAAGACGGACGGCGTATGAACTGGAGCCTGTTGGGCAACACCTGCGGAAGCACCTGCTGTGCTTTGCACGAGAGATGCCTCTCCAGTCGGTAGCAAGGAGAGCAGGGTGTTATCCATGGCCAAACGGTAAGAGCGTTGCAAGAAATGCACGCTTGCCTCCGCCTTTACAATAGCACTGCTGAGAGCGCTGGCAGAAGTCGGGCTATTGTTCCGCTTATGTTGTCCATGCGTTCGGCTGATATGCTGCCGTTGTGAGATGCCATAACCCAGGAGTAACCGGCAGAGCCTGGCTAAACGCGCGCCATATTGTTGAGGCGCCCCGGTCATTTCCTGCGGACCATAGAGCGTGAGATGCAATAATGGTGCCGTGTGAGATGAGGACGAATCATAGGTGAGATCGTAGTAGACGCCAAGCAGGCGTGCCAGGTAACAGAGACGTTTGATGACCGCGCCAATACCGCTGCCAATCTGCCGCGCTTCGCTGGCTGCCTGCTCAAAGGCGTGACAATCGATGACGAACTGCACACTTGAGGCATTGAAGAGCGCCGACTCAAAAGCCCACTGGTTATACAGCGTTGCAACATCCTGTGCACCAGGCGGTTGAAGCGAATCGCGCCCAAGTAACGCTTCATCGTCGCTATCTAGTCTCAGCAAGTACTCCAGGTCAGGTGCGCTAAGTTGGTAAGAGGCTGCAAATGCCTGCAGAGCTGCTGGACGTACCCGCGCATCCAGAAAGCCCTGGTGATGTTCGTTGACGTAATTGAAGAGCGCAAGCCGGAGATACACGGGAGAAGTAATGCCGGCCTTCTCAAGCAGCAAGTAAGACGCACTGCCGATCTGCTGTAGCACGTCTGACCAGCTGCGCTGCCGCCACTGATACCAGTTGCTTAGCGCGCATATGAGGCAGTGCGCCAGGCGATAATCTCCTATGCACGCGCGTGCATCATCCATTGAGAACCGCAGCCGTGATTGCCCTATCAGTTGCTCATGGTAGGCAATCAGTCGCTCTATCTCGCTGCGCAACTCTCCTGGACGAAGAAAATGCAACCCTACATAGAGTTCACCTTCACGCCGGTATACCTGTTTTTTTACATCTTGCAGACCGAAGCGCACCTGTTCCTCCTGGGTATGTTTCGAGTTGTCTTATTATAGCTGAAAAAGGGGTATCCTGGTACCCCATACCCTACAATTTCTGGGTGAAAACATAGGAAAAAAGTCTCACACACTTGAACATATGTCTAAAATCGTGTATGGTAACAATGGGATCGTTTAGATATCTGCCGCATCCGGGAGATGAAGAAGGCAGTTGATTTTGTTTCCAGTGAAAGTGGCGGCCATTCCTCCCGTGGCTGAAGCCAGGGGACTCCTTGCCGCGACGTGGTGAAGGAAAATAATAATGAGCACAACCCCACGACGCTTGGGAAAATACGAGTTGTGGAATCTGCTCGGGCATGGGAGCGCAGGTGAGGTTTGGAAGGGCCTCGATGCACAAACTCGGCAAGATGTTGCCGTGAAATTGCTCCATCCCGACCTGCTACAAAATGACCCCAATTTCATTACGCTCTTCATGAAAGAATGGCAGGCCATAACAACTCTACATCATCCCAACATTGTTCATGTACGTGAAGTCGATGTTTCTCGCCCATCAGAAGCCACAAATGAAACCACACCCTACATCGTTATGGATTATATTGAAGGGCAAACAACCCTCGCCACGGTCATTCAGCGTACCTCGCGTGTAGGGACTTTTCCCCCTATCTCGGACATTGTCTATCTCTTTACCTGTATTGGAGCGGCTGTTGATTACGCCCATGAACAACATATCGTTCATAACAATATCAAACCATCGAATATTCTACTCGACATAAACAATACCGCGCATGCTAAGGACGGTGAACCAATGCTCACCGATTTTGGTATCGCGCATCTTCCTGGCAACCAGAATAATGTCTCAACTCTGTACATTTCTCCCGAGCAAGTGAAAGGAGAGAAGCCAAATCCGCGCAGCGATATTTATGCACTGGGCGTGATCCTCTATGAAATATGCACCGGCGTGCTGCCTTTTCATGATGAAAGCAACATGGCGATTATGATGCATCACCTCAATACCTTACCGACTTCTCCCATGCTCATTAACCCTAATATTCCCCTTGCGCTCTCTGAGGTCATCCTGCGTACCTTGGCGAAAGACCCGAAGACACGCTTTGCTAGAGCATCATTGCTGGCAAGAGCCTTTGCCGAAGCTTGTTCCGTAGAGCAATTACCTCAGATGGCCTTGAATAAAAACCAGGCTTCGCACGAAGAACCGTTTTTCTATACAACCAGCGGGGCTTTACGCGTTCCCGCCAGGCAGGGTCCTGCAACTCCCAGGCAGCCTACCAATGGTATACCGTCGATTCTAGGCGTATCGCAGCCTTTGCCCAATATCTCTTCTAAACTCCCTGCTATCCTGGGACAGCAAAGCCTGGCGAATCCCTCGGTCGGAGAAAATACCCGTCCTACACCGATTCCCCCGCAGGATTTGCCCGGGCGCCTGGACCCAAAGACACCTTCAACGGTGGGGGGAAATACCGCCGCGCATCGTTCTGCTTTCCCTCCGTCGCAGGCCATTGTTGAGGTCGCTGCACCAACGGTACCAATGAAATTTCCTTCTACCTCCGTGGTCACATCTGCATGGCAGGGCAAGGAAAGCAGTGATTTGAAAATTCGCTCGAGAAATTTCTTATCGCCGGTTGTATTGGCAATTATCGGTTCGCTCCTGCTCCTGTTGGTCGTCGGGTCTCTCGGTGCCAGCCTCTTCTTACGTTCTGCATCGACAGTGCCTCCACCTGATGCTCCCATCGGGCATGTCTTCTTCCAGGATGATGCACTTGGACAGAACGACATGTTACGCATAGAGTTGCAAAATATTCCGAATCCTCCGCAGGACAAGCGCTATGTTGCCTGGTTGCGGAACATTACTGGCGTGGCTATCCCATTGGGACCGCTCAATGTACACAATGGCGCTGCCTCCTTGTTTTATGCAGGGAATGCTCAACACAGCAATCTATTGGCGCAAATGCAGGTCGTCTTTGTGACGGTGGAAAACGCCGGGAACGAGACGCCTGCTGCCCCTTCCCTTAACGCGAAAGTCTACCAGGCCACTTTCCCTGCCGCTTCCTTCCAATATATCCAGCATGTACTCTACAGAATGCCGGGCTTTCCTGCTGATTCAAGCCTCATCTCTGGACTTTTCGAGACTATTAAAAGCACAAATGATAAGGCTGTCAGTATTGTGGACAGCGTACAAGTAACCGGTGACCACGCGCTGGCCCAACGACAGGCAATTCGTATCATCAATTTGCTCGATGGCACTCAATTTGCGAAAAGTAGCGGCGACTTACCCGCCGCTCTTCATAATCTACTCCTGGTGCCTGTCGGTCTGCTCTCATCGCCAACTCAGCCGGGATACATTGACGCCTTAACCGGCGAGGTGAACAAGATTCTCCAGTCGGCAGGGAACAATGCTGAACTGCGCCAACATGCTCAGAACGTGATCATTGCGTTAACGGACTTGAAGGATTGGGTACAGAAAATGCGCACATACGATGCACAAATCCTCAATGCCGCCAATATTGCTGATCCCGCCGTTGTTAAACTGGCGTTGCAGCTGAAACAGCTAGCGCAAGATGCCTATATAGGTCGCACAATCCCACCCAATGAGGGTCCGAGCACAGCCCCTGGCTCAGCAGGAGCCTACCAGGCATATGTTGAATGCCAGTACATGGCCGCCCTTGATATCAAAAAAGTGTAGATATGAAAGAAACATGCTACTATTTTGTAAGGGAGGCGCTTCATCGACAGAACGAACGGAACCGAAAAACATGGCCACCATCACCCTCCTAGGCACCGGCACCTGCCAGATCGAAACCGAACGTCGCGCATCTAGCGTCCTGCTCGACCTCGACGACACCTACATCCTCTTTGATTGTGGGCATGGCGTCGTACAGCGACTGCTGGAGGCGGGCGTTCAGCATAACCAGTTGCAGCACATTGTCCTATCCCATTTTCACCCCGACCACGTCTCGGACCTCATCCCCTTTCTCCAGGCTGGAGCATGGTCGCAGCGGGACCCGCGCACAACCGACATCCACATTTACGGACCGCCGGGGGTGCAAACAATCATCGATGGCCTATTGCAGCTTTTTGGTCCCCATGCCCTGCAACAGCCTTCATACACCATCATTGTCCATGAAATCACGCGGCAGCACTTTGAGATTGGCGCCCATCGCTTCGATTTCATCAGCCTGCCCCCCGCAGGCAATCATGGGCTGCGCTTTTCCTGGAACGAGAGGCGCTTTGCCATCACCGGTGACTCTCACTTTCACGACGCGGAAATAGACTTCCTGCGTGACGTTGACCTCGCCATCATCGATTCGGGCCATCTTGAAGACACGGAGATCGTACAACTTGCGGTCTCCTCTCAGGCAAAGACAATTGTATGCTCGCACCTCTATAGAGAAATCGATGCGCGGCATCTACAGTCCCTGACCACCAGTTCGGGTTACCAGGGCACCATCCTGGTAGGGCGAGACCTGCTGTCTTTTGTGCTCTAATTATTCCCGAAAACTGCTAAATATCGCCATCAATTTGAAATTTATCACCAAAACTATTGCAAATTTTATTTTGATATGCTAATATTACCACGTGGTTAATAAGAAATGCCAAATCAAAAAAAGATATTAACAGGCAAACAGAGAGGTATCACTGTTAGATACCTCCACAAAGGAGTACATGCATGCACCCATTGATCACAAGAGACCCGGTGAGTGGCGGTGAACTGATCGTAACGCGCCTCGAATGCCCTGATAGCGGCATCGTTATCGAGGGGCAATTTAGCCTGGGCTGGATCGGCCGCCTCACTCGCGAACAACTTGATTTTGTCGAGATGCTGGTCAAGTTTCGCGGCAACATCCAGAAATTAGCCGCGGAGCTAGACGTCGCCTACAATACCGCGCGCAGCCGGCTGGACGAAATTGTGACCGCCCTTGGTGGCTCGCCTGAAAACGATGGACGTGCTGATCGCCGCGCCATTCTCGACCGCCTCGCCGCCAAAGAGATCAGCGTAGAAGATGCCATGCGCTTGATGAAGGGATAGATCCATGGCAGCCTCAACTGATGAGCGTATTCGTATCCTGCGCCTGGTCGAGTCCGGCAATGTGACCGCTGAAGAAGCCGCGCGGCTGTTGGACTCACTGCAGGTAAAGCAGGAACATACTGACGAGCGTAAGCGCAATCGCATAGTACGGGTGCGTGTGACGAACCTGGCGAACAATCGTCAGAAAGCGAACGTGACCGTTCCCGTCAGTCTTATTGATGTTGGTTTGCGCCTGGCAACACGCCTGGTACCGCAGATTCGCGGTAGCGCACTAGAAGACCTGCTGCATGCCATCGAAAATGGCACTACCGGTCGACTACTTGATCTACAAGACCTGGAAGAAGGCGAGCGCATAGAAATATACGCCGAGTAATACCACGGAGCGGCCCCCCCGCCGCTTCACAACCGTGAAACGGAAACCGTGCATAGTAGGGGCGACCCTTGGGTCGCCCAACCGGTCACCCATAAGGAGGATTCAATGGCCCAACAAACATTTGCGGTTGGCGCGGCACCTCGGGTAGTCATCACACGGGTTGATGGCGACTTGAGCTTGCGTACCTGGAGAGAGCAGGCAATCAGTGTTGAGACTAAGAGCGATGGAATAGTAGGCGGTATCCATCAAGAGGGAAACACGCTCACCATTGTCGACTGTGATAGTGATATCGAAATACTGGTACCTGAAGATACCAGCTTCAAATCGGCAAACATACATGGTGATGTCCTGGTTGATGGTGTGCGGCGCGTCGAATTGGAGAACATCTCTGGCGATGCCACCATCAAAAACATCTCAGGCGAAGCCGGGTTGGAGAATATTGGCGAAGCCGTAGATGTAACGAACCTTGGCGGCGATCTCAGCGTTTCAAATACCTCCATCTTGCGCGTGCGACATAGCGTCGGAGGCGATGCCGCCCTCAAGGACGTGGCGGTTATAGAGATCGAGACCGTCGGTTCCGACCTGGCAGTGGTGCGAGCAGAAACAGTCATGATCAGCACCGTTGGTGGTGATTTAAGCGCGGAAGAAGTGTCGTCTGCCTTACGCTGCGGTGTTGTCGGTGGCGACTGCGCAGTCACAGGTGGCGCACGTACAGGTATCACTGTCGGCAATATAGGTGGTGACCTGAGTATAAGCAGTGCTGCCTATGTGCAAATCGGCAATGTGGGCGGCGACTGCTCTTTACGTGATGCACAGGGTAATGTCGAGCTAGGATATATCGGCGGCGATGTCAGCTTTAACGGCATCGGTGGCAATCTACAGGTTGGCCACGTTGGTTCAGATGCAGCGTTGAAAGGTATACAATCGAGTATCGAGGTCGGCAGCATCGGCGGCGACCTCTCGTTGCAATCCGCTTTTCCTGTCGATAGCCGCGCACGCTTAAATGTAGGCGGTGATGCCGTCATTGTTTTGCCGGACAATCCCAACCTGACTATTCAAGCCAATGTCGGCGGCGATATCAGTGGCCGCTCAATTATTGCCAGCAGGAGTGGAAAAATGATCAGCCTGAACTATGGAGATGGCGCGGCCCACCTCGAATTGAATGTTGGCGGCGACCTGGCGCTTCGCGGAGGGAACGGTCCGCGTAGTTCAAGCAGCGCCAGCGCATTCTGGGGATGGGAAGACTTTGGCCGCGAAATGTCCAGCTTTGGCCGCGAAATGAGTAAACTAGGCCAGGAACTGAGCCGAGAGATAGCAGCGGCTTTTAATGAAGCAAGCTGGTCACAGGGGGCCGATTTGGCCGATTCCATCGCGCGCAAAGCGGAAGAGCAGGCGCGCCGAGCCCAGCGCAAAGCCGAGGAGCAGGCGCGTCGTGCTAGTGAGCGGGAGGCACGTATCAACGTGCGTTTCAACGATCGTGAGTGGCGGCTCGACCCCGAGCGGCTGGAGCGCATCAAAGAGCAGGCGCGCAAAGCTGCCTCCGAAGGCATTGCAGGAGCCCTCGAAGCCGTAGAACGTGCTGTAAGCAATCTGGGCATACCGAAGACCCCGAAGACCCCGACGCCACCGAGACCGCCAAAACCACCACAGCAACCGTCCGCGGTTCCGCCTGTGCCTCCACCGCCCCCAGCAGCGGGTTTTCAGCAGGAAACGCATCCAGGCGAGCAGGCGAAGCAGCCATCAGATTCTGGGAATGCGGACGCCAGCACACCCGGAGGCCCTGAATACAACCTCGATCAGGAACGCGAAGCCATCCTGCGTATGATCGCCGAAGGCCGCATCACTCCCGAAGAAGGCGACCTCTTGCTAGAAGCTCTCGGAAGCTAGCCTTCGCAGTAGGGGCGACCCTTGGGTCGCCCTGCGCGGCTACACTCTGGCGATAAAGGTCGCCCAGTCGCCGCTGATGGAATACTGTGAAGCCACCCAGATGTGATTGGCACTGAAGCCATCGTAGGAAGCGGCTTCAAAGTCTCCCCAGCGAGTGTCAAAGGTCTCTGACGGTCCCTTGATGATAAAGCGGGCGTTCCCGATTGACCCAAGGGAATCAGACACTTTACGCGATACCACCATAATGCTCGGATTGAGATTAGAGCTCATGGTATCGAAGACCATGACCATTCTACCGTTCTTATCCTGCATGAACGCTCCAAAGGAGGCCGCCTGGTCTCCCGCGAAGGAGATGTAGCGACTCTGGTAGAGACTCCCAATGACCTCTACTGGATTCCCCTGGAAATTTGCGACCTGGATTTGTCCCCACAAC
>Ga0066695_10000683_pt1 | contig 11552 bp, 10 predicted proteins | sample GraSoiAngelo_144_FD_66452 | JGI IMG/M metagenome (GOLD analysis project Ga0066695, IMG submission 66452) | Grasslands soil microbial communities from the Angelo Coastal Reserve, California, USA - 14_1009_02_40cm | ecosystem: Environmental > Terrestrial > Soil > Grasslands | place: USA...
CGCAACAGGTTGCGGCGATCCTCAAGTCGACCGCATCCGGAAACGGCCGCTGGAGCCCGCGCCTCGGGTACGGCGTGATCGACGTTGCGGCTGCGGTGGCCGCGGCCCGCGGGGAACCGATCGCTCCTCGCCTCAGGGCCGGTTCGTCGCTCAGCCTCCAGCGGGTCGGCAGCCGGCGAATCCATGCGTCGGGCCGCGGCGGGCACGGGCCGATACGGGCGCTCCGCCTCGCGGTCCATCTGCGAACGAGCGCTCCGGTCGTCACGCCGGACTACCGGACGGTCACGCTCCAGATGCGTCGCCACGGACGCTGGCACCGCCTCGCACGCACGTCGACCGCGCGCGGCGGCGAGATTCGCTGGACGGTCAGCCTGCGACCGGGCCGCTACGTGATGCGCGCCGTGTACCGCGGCCGCTGGGACCTCCACGCCGCGATCCGGCTCAAGCCCGTTCGCGTCCGCTAGGCCGGGACTCGTTCGATCCGGGCACCGAGCGAGCGCAGGCGCTCGTCGATCCGCTCGTAGCCCTTGTCGATCTGGTAGACGGCTCCGATCGTCGACTCGCCCTCGGCGCACAGGCTCGCGAGCAGCATCGACATCCCCGCACGGATGTCCGGGCTCTCCATGCGCTGTCCGCGCAGCCTGGTCGGCCCGGTCACGACCGCGCGGTGCGGATCGCAGAGGATGATCCGGGCGCCCATCGAGACCAGCTTGTCGGTGAAGAACAGCCGGTTCTCGAACATCTTCTCGAACAGGAGCACGGTGCCGCGCGCCTGGGTCGCGACCGTGAGCGCGATCGAGGTGCAGTCCGACGGGAACGCGGGCCACGGGCCGTCCTCGATCTTGGGGATGTGCCCGCCGATGTCGTCCTCGATGTAGAGCGCCTGGCCGGGCGGGACTCGAACCGTCCCGTCGCCCCCCTCGACCCGGACGCCGAGCCGCGCGAAGGTCGGCAGGATCGAGATCAGGTCCTCGTTCTTGACGCCGTCGATCGTCACGTCGCCGCCGGTGACCGCGGCGAGGCCGATGAAGCTCGCAACCTCGACGTGATCCGGGCCGATCGTCCACTCGCTGCCGCGCAGGCGCTCGACCCCGCGCACGCGCAGAACGTTCGACTCGATCCCCTCGATGTCCGCGCCGATCGAGCCGAGGAAGCGGCAGAGATCCTGGACGTGCGGCTCGCAGGCCGCGTTGCCTATCGTCGTCTCGCCCTGGGCCAGCGTCGCCGCCATGACGATGTTCTCGGTCGCCATCACGCTCGCCTCGTCGAGGAAGACGCTGGCCCCGCGGACGCCGTCGGTGCGCATGTCGTACGTGTCGCCGGCCTCGACCTCGACGCCCAGCTCCCTGAACCCGTGGATGTGCGGATCGAGGCGGCGGCGGCCGATCACGTCGCCACCGGGAGGCGCGACGATCGCGGTTCCCGCCCGCACGAGGAGGGGGCCGGCGAGCAGGAACGACGCGCGCATCTGCGAGCACAGCTCCGGGTCGAGCTCGGCCTTGCGAATGTCGGCGGCGTGAATGCGGACGTCGTTCGGGCCGATCCATTGGACGTCGGCGCCGAGATCGTCGATCAGCGCGAGCATCGTGTCCACGTCCCGGATGCGCGGGACGTTGTGGAGGACGACCGGCTCGGTCGTCATCACGCAGGCGGCGAGGATCGGGAGCACGCCGTTCTTGTTGCCGGCGGCGGTCACACGGCCGTGAAGGGGTTGGCCCCCTTCGATCACGAACGACCCCATCAGCGCATCGGCGACCATCGTTTCGGTCATGGGCGAGGGGCTATCGTACCGAGCGCCTTGGAGGTCACTCGCGAGCGCGCCTGGGAGACTCTGACCCGCTACACGAAGAGCGAGGCGCTGCTGCGGCATGCACTGGCCGTCGAGGCCTCGGTGCGGGCCTACGCGCGAAAGTACGGCGAGGACGAGGAGCTCTGGGGCGTGACCGCGCTGCTCCACGACTTCGACTACGAGATCCACCCGACGCTGGACAGGCACCCGCAGGACGGCGCTCCGATCCTGCGTGACGAGGGCTACCCGGAGGTCGTGATCGAGGGCGTCCTCTCGCACGCCGAGCACCTGGCGCTGCCGCGCGACACGCCGCTCAAGAAGACGCTCTTCGCCTGCGACGAGCTGTCCGGCTTCATCCACGCGTGCGGGCTCGTGCGGCCGGACGGGATCGAGACCCTGGAGCCGAAGTCGGTCAAGAAGAAGCTCAAGCAGCCGTCGTTCGCTTCGGGGGTGAGTCGCGACGACGTCTACCGCGGAGCCGAGGAGCTCGGCGTGGAGCTCGACGACCACATCCGGTTCGTGATCGAGGCGCTGCGCCCGATCGCAGGCGAGCTCGGGCTACGCACCGCCGCCGACGTCTCCACCGGCTAAAACACACATGTCCCGGGACCTGGTCCCAGGACGCGTCGAGTTGGGCCATGTCTTGGGACCAGGTCCCAGGACGTGTCTCGATTAGGCAAGGGTTTTGACGAGCCGCTCGAGATCGCTTTCGCTCGTCCAGTAGCCGCACGAGACGCGGATCAGGTTGCGGCCCGGGAGCTCGCGGACAATCACGCCGTCGCCGCGGAGCTTCTCGACGAGCTCGGTCGGGTCGCTCGTCGGGCGGAAGGTGACGAGGCCGGCGTGGTCCGGTTTCGTCACGACCTCGAATCGCTCCTCGAGAGCTGAGCGACACTTCGCGGCCATCTCTGCGGCGCGCTCGAAGCGCCACTCTGGAGCAACGTCCAGTGCCTTCGAGAGACCCGCGAGCGACGGCGTTCCAATCCAGCCGCTGTCGAAGCGCTCCGCGCCTTCCCGCGCGACGTAGGAGCCGTCGGGCCGGTGCTCGGCCTGCGCGAAGTAGCTCGGGAGCGCGACCGGCAGCTCCTCCGGACGTGCGACGACGAGCGCGCCGGTCACGTCCGGCCCGCACAGCCACTTCTGGCACGAGACCGCGTAGTAGTCGAGCGCGCCGACCTCGACCGGGATCGCGCCGGCGGATTGGGCGCCGTCGACGAGAGTCGGGAGCCCGGCCTCGGACTTGACGCGGGCCGGATCGAGCGAGTTCCCGGTCACCCAGGAGACATGCGAGATGGCGATCAGCCGCGTCCGCTCCGTGACGGCCTCAAGGATCCCGTCCTCGGGCGCCGCTACGACTCGCGCACCGGAGGCGTGGAGCGGGCCGATGAGGCCGAAGTGCTCGACGTCGCTTGTGACGATCTCGTCGTCGGGGCCGAGATCGAGGCCGGCGAGCACGATGTTGCAGCCGTCGGTCGTCGACCTCGTCAACGCCACCTGAGCGGGCTCGACCCCAAAGAGGGCGGCGAGCTTCGCACGCACCTCGTCGCGCATGCCCAGAGCCCGCGAGAAGTACGGCTCTCCCCCACGCCCTTCAGCGAGGTCGACGAGCTGCTCCGCGATCATCGCCTCGGCGGCGACTCGCGGGAGCGGCCCGTTGGTGCCGGCGTTCAGGTAGGCGTACTGCTCGAGGACGGGGAAGGCAGCGCGGACCTCCTCGTAGCTGGGCACGGCCTAGTCTAGGCCGGAATGCGCGTGCTCCTCGCCGATCCTCCGGCCTTCACGCCGCCGTACGATCATGCTCTCGCGTCGGCGCTCGCCCGCGCCGGCGCCGAGGTCGAGCTAGTCACTTCGCCGTTCCGCTTCGGCGAGGCGCCCGCCCCGGACGGCTATCGTCGCTCCGAGCTCTTCTACCCGCTCAGCTCGCGCGTCTTCCGCCGCTCGCGGCTGCGCCTCCCGCTGAAGCTGCTCGAGCATCCGGTCGGCCTGGCTCGCCTCAGGCGCCGCAAGGCCGACGTCGTCCACCTCCAGTGGCTGTCCGCTCCGGAGCTCGACGACAGGCTCCTCCGCGTCGACGCGCCGCTCGTCTTCACCGCCCACGACATCCTGCCGCGCCGCACCGCGGGCAAGCGCGACCTCTGGCAGCGCCTGTTCGGCCGGTTCGCGGGCATCGTCGTCCACAGCGAGCGGGCCCGAGACCAGCTGGCGGAGCTCGTCGATCCCGCGCGACTCCACGTGATCCCGCATCCCGTCTTCCCGAGCAACCCGGACCGCCGCGACGACGGCCGGACGCTCCTCTCGCTCGGGATCATCCGCGAGTACAAGGGGCTCGGCGACGCGATCGAGGCGACGAACCGGATCGACGGCGCGCGGCTGCTCGTCGCCGGCGATCCGCTGGAGAGCATCGACGGCTACCGGGCCGCCGCGGGCGACCGGGCGGAATGGCGGCTCGGCTACCTCTCCGACGAGGAGATCGAGCGCGCGCTCGGCGACGCGACGGTCGCGCTGTTCCCGTACCGGCCGGAGATCGACCAGAGCGGGGCGCTGCTGCTCGCGCTCGGGGCCGGCGTCCCAGTGGTCGCGTACGACGTGGGCGGGCTGGGTGAGCCGGTGCGGAGATTCGAGGCGGGTCGCGTCGTGCCGGCAGGCGATGTCGACGCGCTCACCGAGGCCGCCCGAGAGCTGCTCGACGATCCAGCGCAACTGGAGCAGGCCCGCGCCGGCGCCGAACGGGCGCGGCGAGAGCTGACCTGGGAGGCGTCCGCGCAGGCGCACCTCGCGCTGTACCGGGAGCTGCTCTGAGCTTCGAAGACGTGATCAGGCGGCAGCTCGACCTCTTCGTGGAGGAGTCCGCCAACCTGATCGCGGCCTGCGACGCGGCCGAGCGCGCCTACGACGCCGCCGCGCGCGACGAGGCGGAGGAGCGCTACAGCGAGTACCTCGATCTCGTCGAGACCGGAACTGAGCGCCTCGCCGAGCTACGCGACACCTTCTCGTCCGCGATGGAGGAAACAGCGGCAGAGCAGTACGAGCACGAGTTCAATCGGGCGGTACAGGCTCGGCTGCCGCGGTTCGCGCTCGGGATCGAGAACGCCTAGCCGGACGAGGACACGAACGGCTTGCAGGCGGGCTCGTCGGCCATCGCGTTGTTTACTTCCCCGAAGTCGTACTTGTTCTCGAGGCTGGAGAAATGCCGGCCGGTCGCGGCCAGCTCGCTCTGAATCGTCTGCGCGAGCGCGCCCAGGCCCGTCGTCAACGCCTGGGGAGTCGCCTGGAGCTTCTTCGCCCGCGTGCCGGCGCGATCGAACGTGTTGCGAGCCTGCGTGAGGCTTGCCTCGAGATCCCTCTGGATCGCCTCACCGTCCTTGACCGCAGGCGCTCCGGCCGCCTTCACGTCGTCGACCAACTTCTCCGTGCTCTTCTCGGACTTCTCGAGGAACGTGACGAGCTTCTCCTTGACCGATTTCGGGTCGCTGCTCGCGCGGATGTCTGCGCTCAGTTGCTGGCTCCCGGCCCTGAGGTCGTCCTCCCAGGTCTGGAGCGCGCCGCAGACGGACGACGCCCACTCGTCAGGCTTGGTGCCCGAGGAGCTCGAGCTGCTGCCTCCACCCCCGCCGCACGCCGCCGCGCCCAAGATGAGCGTTCCCGCCAAAAGGAGGACGAGGAGGCGCACGCGGCGATCCTAGCGGTGCCCGAAATGGTGCGCTTCGGGGAGAGCGGAGACGAGATCGGGAGCGCCTGAGAGCTTCCGTGCCAGCGGCGCGAGGGTCTCGAGCTCGCGGACGACGACGTTTTGGTTCCGCTCCACCCGCTCGAAGACGCCGCGGGCGAGGATCAGGGGCTCGCCGCGGACGATCGCCCTGTGCCGCTCGTAGACCTGTGGTGGGACGATCAGGTTCACCTGGCCGAACTCGTCCTCGAGGAGCATGAAGACGACGCCGTTCGCGGTGGCGGGGCGCTGACGGGCCACGGCCATTCCGGCCACGGCCACGCGAGACCTGTCAGGTGCCTGGCACAGGTCGTGGCTCGAAAGGACACCTTGGGGGAGATGCGGGCGGATCAGCTCCATCGGGTGCACGTCGACCGAGAGGCTCGTGCGGCGGTAGTTGGCGAGCATCTCCTCCCACTCGGTCAGCTCCGCAAGCTCGGGCGTCTCGGCGGTCGGGTCGAGCGGGAGGGCGAGCTGGCGTTCCACGCCCCCGGAGCCCGGGACGCTCTGCGAGCGCGGGACGAGGCCGAGCTCCCAGTACAGCGCCCGGCGCGAAGAGCCCAGCCCGTGGCACGCACCGGATGCGATCAGGCTTTCGAGGCCTTCCTGCCCGATCGCGGTCCGCTGGGCGAGGTCGACGACATCCTCGAACGGCGCCGCCGCCGCGACCGCCTGCGCATCGTCCGCGCCGAGTGACGTCACGTACTCGAGCCCGATCCGAACCGCGCCGTCCTCGATCGAGCACTTCGCCTGGCTGCGGTTGACGTGCGGAGACCGCACCTCCACCCCGCGCCGCTGCGCGTCGCGGACGAGGCTCGCCGGCGGATAGAAGCCCATCGGCTGCGCGTTGAGGAGCGCGCACAGGAACTCGCCCGGATAGTGGTGCCGCAGCCAGGCCGACTGGTATGCGAGCAGCCCGAACGCGGCCGCGTGCGACTTCGGGAAGCCGAAGCCGGAGAAGCCGACGAGCTTGTCGTAGACCTCGTCAGCGAGCTTCGCGTCCACTCCCTTCGCGACCGCGCCCTCGACGAACCGGGCGCGAAACGCCTCGATCGCCTCCTCGCTCCGCTTGCGGCTCATCGCGCGCCGCAGCCCCTCGGCCTCCCCCACGCTGAACCCTGCGAGCGCGATCGCGACCTCGAGCACCTGATCCTGGAAGACGACGACGCCGAGGGTCTCGCGGAGCGGCTCTGCCAGCAGCGGGTGGTCGACCGGCGGCACGAAGCTCGGGTCCTGGCGGAGTCGCTTGCGGTGCTCGATGTACGGATGGACCGCCTTGCCCTGGATCGGCCCCGGGCGGACGAGCGCGACCTGGACCGTCAGGTCGTCGAGGTTTTCCGGAAGGGTCTGGAGCACGCTCTGCATCTGTGCTCGGCTCTCGATCTGGAAGTCGCCGACGGTGTCCGCGCGCTGAATGTCGTCGTAGACGTCTGGGTCGTCGAGCGGGATCCGCGACAAGTCGAGCAGCTCGTGGTGTCCCGCAGAGATTTGGACGACGCAGTCCTCGACTGCGGACAGCATGCCGAGGCCGAGCAGGTCGATCTTCAGGAAGCCCGCGTCGGCGCACGAATCCTTGTCCCACTGGCAGATCCGGCGCCCCTCCATCGCGGCCGGCTGCACCGGGACGAGCTCGACGAGCGGCCGGCTGGAGATGACCATTCCGCCCGGGTGCTGGGAGATGTGCCTCGGGAGGCCGGCGATCTCGCGCGAGAGCACGCCCAGGGCTCGCCAGCGACGTGAACGGAGCTTCGCGTCGCCGTCCGGGAGCCTGGCGACCTCCTCCTCGACCCGCTTCGGATTGCCTTCGGTGACGCGTGCGAGGCGCTCGAGCTCGGCGAACGGGAGCCCGAGCGCCTTGCCGAGGTCGCGAATCGCGCCGCGGGAGTGGTACGTGGAGAAGCTCGCGACGAGGGCCGCGTGCTCGTGCCCGTAGCGCTCGGTGAGCGCGACGATCAGCTTCTCGCGGATGTCGCGCGGGAAGTCGAGGTCGATGTCCGGGATGGAGTCGAGCTCCCGGTTGAGGAAGCGGCCGAGCGAGAGCCCGGCCTCGACGGGATCCACGTGCGAGAGACCGGTCAGATAGCAGACGAGCGAGCCGACCGAGCTCCCGCGCCCGCGGCCCGGGGGCAGCGAGTGCCGCGGAGTGTCGCGTCCCCGCACCGCGCGCGCGACCTCCGCGGCCAATTCGAGTACTTCCCAGTGGAGCAGGAAAAATCCCGCGAGCCCGAGGTCGGCGATCAGGGCCAGCTCCTCCTCGAGTCGCGCGCGTGCTTTTCGCTTCAGACCGTTCGTACCGCTGTACCGGGCCTCGAAGGCGCGGTTGCAGACGCGGGTCAGCTCGGCGATTGCGGGCTCGTCGCGGTCGGAGAAGTCCGGATAGCGGTAGCCGAGCTCGTGGGTGAGGTCGAACTCGAGCCGTTCGGCGAGCTCGGCGGTGCGGGCGACGGCGTCACGGTCGTCGGAGAAGCGCTCCGCCAGCGCGTCGGGTGCGAGCAGGACGCATTCGTGGTTTCCGCGCCGCTCTCGTTCCGCGCCTTCGAGCGACGTCCTGTGCCGGATTGCGACCATCGCGTCCTGGAGCAGCGCGCGCCGGCGGTTGTGCGCGTGCACGTTCCCGGTGACGACGGTCTGCACGCCGATCGTCTCCGCGAGCTGCCGCAGCCGCGCGTTCCGCTGCGCATCTCCCCGCTCGTACGGGCGCTGGAGCTCGACGAAGAAGCAGTCACGCCCGAAGACCGACGCGAGCTCGGCCGCGCCGTTGCCGTTGCGGACCGCGAGCCCCTCCCGCGCGCAGCCGGACAGGCAGACGAGGCCCTCGTGGTAGGCGGCGAACAGGTGCCGGTCCAGGCTCGGCGGGATCGGCTCTGTCGGTTTTGGACGAGTTTCCGCGTGCGCGGCGGTCAGGAGCCGGCACAGGTTCGCGTAGCCGCGTGGGGACTCGACTAGCAGCGTGACATGCGACCCGTCCGACAGTGTCACCTCCGCACCGGTGATCGGCCGAACGCCGAACGCCTTCGCCGCATACGCGAACTCGAGCGACCCGTAGACGCCGTCGTGGTCGGTGAGCGCCAGCGCCTCGTAGCCGAGCTCCGCGGCGCGGGCGGCGAGCTCCTCCGGATGAGAAGCGCCGTCGAGGAAGGAATAGGCTGAATGGCAGTGCAGCTCGACGAAGCTCACGCGATCTTTCTAGGCCCCGGCGAGGGCGAGCAGCTTCCCGGTCGGCGGCGTGAGCTCCGCGTTAAGTACGAAGGTGGCGAGTTCGAGGTGCTCGAGTTCTGGTGCGAGCCGGGATTCGGGCCGATCGAGCCTCACATCCACGAGGATCACGCCGACTCGTTCTACGTCCTCGAGGGCGAGGTCGAGTTCACGATCGGCGACGAGACCAGGCGCGCAGGGCCTGGAACCTGGGTTGCAGCGCCGCCCGGAGTCCGCCACGGGTTTGCCATCCCAGGGCCCGAAGGCGCTCATTTCCTCAACATCCATGCGCCGGGCAGCGGATTCATCGATCTGATCCGCACGGACTAGACCCCGCGCTGGCTGAACCAGCCACTGGTTTTTTCATCCCGGTAGACGACTGCGCGCTCGCCGCCCTCGAGGACGACATCGAAGTAGCGCCGCTGCACCGGCTCCTCGGTCCACCAGCGGTCGACGACGCGCCACTCTTCACGCACGAGCGCCACCGGTCTGCGATTCACCCTCCGCGGCGTACCGTCCAGATCGGGCTCGACCTGGACCGGCCGCGGCGAGTTCAGTCGTCCCGCGCGACTCGACACGGGGGAACCCAGGGTTCCCCCGTGGGCCCCCTCCTTCCCGCCTTCCACGTTCACTCGCCTCATGGGCTGCGCTCGGGCTAAGCCCGGCTCCGCCCACCGGCTGCTATCCGCGACCCAGCTGGCTCAGGGGCGGTCATTCATCTCTTGCGACAAGAAGGGCGCGCTGCTCCGGAATCCGCGACCAGGGCGCCACCTCCACGACCGTGCACACACCCCCCTCGCCGGTGCTCGCCTTCACCTGGCGGAGCCCGTCGCGGAGCATCCCCTGCAGCTCGTCGCCCTCGGGACGCACCAGCATCAGCTGCTGGCCCGTCGACTCCGTGAGCTCGAGCGCCTCCAGCTTCAGCTTCAGGAGCGGCCCCGGGATCTCGGCGAGCTTCGGCCCGAGCGCGACGCGCAGCCGATCCGCCTCCGCGAACGGCTCGCGCAGCGTGAGCTGCCTGCGCCAGGAGCCGCCGCCGACGAGCGTCGCCGACAGCGCGACCTTGCGCAGGAACCGCTCGCCCAGCTCCGCTCGCCCGAGGAGGCGCTCGACGAGTACCGCGAGCGCGCGCCGTAGCGTGAGCTCGTTCCCGATCGCCTCGGGGAACTCGAGCGTCTCGATGAGCTCGGCAGGGGCCCGTCTTCCCCGCACGCGCCCGCGGTCTCGTCCTCTCGCCAGGCTCCAGGCGCGCCGCCCGTCCGGCCCCAGTCGTTCGGATACGGCGCCGCCCGGTAGCCCAGCAAGCTCACCGACGTTGCGCACGCCGAGCTCCTCGAGCTCGCGTCGCCGCTCTCCAGCGAGAGGGAGCAGGGCGAGCGGAAGAGGCGCGAGGAACTCACGCGTGCGCTCGTCGGCAACGATCAACACCTGCCCGGGGCGCGCCACGTTCGCCGCAGCGAGGGCGGCGAACCGGCGCCCCGCAGCGCCGGCGCGTGGATCCCAGGCAGAGCCGACGGCGGCCAGGGCGCGCTCGAGCGCAGCCTCAGCACCGCCGTAAAGCCGTTCGACACCCCGCGTCTCGAAGTAGACGCAGCCGAGATCGCCCGAGTCGACCTCGAACCCCGCGTCCTCGAGCCGGCGCAGGATCTCCTCCCAGGCCTGCTCGGCCGCGGACGGGTCCTGCTCGACGAGGACGAGCTCGGGACAGGTGGCAAGCGCCTCCCCCATGCGCATGCCCGGCTTGACGCCCTGCGCGTCGGCCGCGGCGGTCACCGAGCCGATCAGCGGCTCGGCGGGCGCGAGCGCGGCGGGTCGCAGCGCGAGCGAGGGCCGAGCGCGCAGTGCCGCCCGCAGCTCGAAGCCCGGGATGAGGACGCATGCCACCATACGAACGTATGTTCTACACGAACACGTGTTCCCCTGTCAAGTCGTCCCTTTCAGACGCGATGATCTGCGTGTGAGCGTCCTCCGCGTACGCAACTTCCGCTACCTGTTCGCGGCGCGCACGATCTCGTTCTTCGGGACGAACCTCGCACCGATCGCGGTCGCGTTCGCCGTGCTCGGGCTCGGCGGCTCCGCGACCCAGGTCGGGCTCGCGTTCGCCGCCTGGACACTCGCGCAGATCTCGACGCTGCTGATCGGCGGCGTCGTCGCCGACCGGCTTCCGCGGCGCCTCGTGATGATCGGGTCGGACGCCGCCAACCTCTGCGTCCGCTTGCTGATGGGCGCGCTCCTCGTCAGCGGCCACGCCGTGATCTGGGAGCTGATCGTGCTCCAGGCCGTGGGCGGCGCGGCGGTCGCGTTCTACTCGCCCGCGTCGGTCGGGATCGTGCCCGAGACGGTGCCCACGCCGCTGCTCCAGCAGGCGAACAGCTTCATGTCGATCGCGCGCTACGCCGCGTTCCCGGTCGGAGCGGCGGCCGGCGGCGCGCTCGTGGCGACGATCGGCCCCGGCTACGCGCTCCTCCTCGACGGTGCGACCTACGGGACGAGCGCGCTGCTGCTGGCGATGATCAGCCTCCCGCCCCGGGCGACGGCAGCCGCGACGAACTTCGTCCGCGAGCTCCGCGAGGGCTGGCAGGCGTTCACGGAGCACACCTGGGTCTGGCTCCTGACCTTCTGGATCTCGCTCTACTTCCTGATCACCTACGCACCGTTCTTCGTCCTCGGCCCGTACGTCGCCAAGCACTCGCTTGGCGGTGCCTCGGCGTGGGCGATCGTCCTCACGGGCGAGGGAATCGGCTCGCTCGCGGGCGGTCTCGCCGGGCTGCGGTTCATGCCGCGCCGCCCGATGCTCGTCATCGGAGCGTTCTTCACGGTCACAGCGCTGCAGTGCGTCCTGCTCGCTCTCGAGGCGCCGGC
>Ga0066695_10000684_pt1 | contig 11552 bp, 13 predicted proteins | sample GraSoiAngelo_144_FD_66452 | JGI IMG/M metagenome (GOLD analysis project Ga0066695, IMG submission 66452) | Grasslands soil microbial communities from the Angelo Coastal Reserve, California, USA - 14_1009_02_40cm | ecosystem: Environmental > Terrestrial > Soil > Grasslands | place: USA...
AAAGAAACCCCTGAAGCTTGTGCTTCAGGGGCTCTCGCCGCGCACCATGGGGGGTCAGGGCTGAAACGATGCGCGGTGTCGGTCACCTATCCACGCACACGACATGCCAAGCCGTCCCTCAGGAGGCTGGAAGGCTCCAAGTCGTGCTCCCAAGGCAGATAGGAGGAAGACCCACGCTCGCTGTATTCGTATGTTGGCCAACGAAATGCACGTGTGGGGTCAGGATTCGTACCGTGAGGTACGTCGCCGCTCCGGAGATGTCTTTTCCAGGGCGTGGCGTATGAGCCCGGCGGCCTCCGCGGCCAGCTTCTCGAACTGTTCCGACTTCGGGAAACGCACCGCGACCGACGCGTCGATCGGGATTCCCCACTCGGCGAGAGGGGTCCCAAGGGCCCGGGTGAAGATCCCGCTCGCGGTCACCCACGGAGCCGAGGGCCAGATCTCCGCTCCTTCCGAGACCTCCTTGGAGAATTTGATCCCGGCCTGAGCCGAGGGATGATGGATGCTGATCCGGTCCCATGGAAATCCCTCCGCCATCTCGATCCTGCCGCCCCCCGCATGCCTGCGGGCGCGCTCCAGAAGCTCCGCGGGCTCCGCGTTCTCCGTGATCTCGAGGATGAGCCAGGCCTGGGGGCGATCCGGATGTTTCACTTGCGGAAGCACGACCTGGCCCCGCGGCGCGAAGAGCGCCTCCTTGAGCGCATCCTCGCCCGCGCCCGGCTCGGGCTCCTCGAGCGTCTCCTCGAGGAAATCCATCGCATCGCGGTTCTGGGCCACCTTGCGGAGGAGCTCGAAATCGAGCGGTCGCGGTCCGTAGGCATCCGCGCGAAGCTCCTCGACCATCCGGTCCCGGAGCCGGTACGCATTCACGCCGGTTTCCCAGATCCCGAGCACGACCCTTCCCCTCGACCCGAGAAAGATGCGCCTCCGGCGCGGCGCGCGCGGCGTGATGCGCGGCCAGAACGCGACCGGAGCGCGAAGACGCGCGCGGTGCTCGCGCAGCGTATCCGCGAGCACCAGAGAGCCCTGGGTCGTTCCCGGAACGACGACGATCGAGGCCGGGGCCCCGCCGTTCGAGGCGCTTCCCGCCTCTCGTCCCAGGCCCGCGAGGGCCGTCGCCAGCGCGAGACGCTCGCCACCTTCGACCGCGGCGGGCTGGACGGGGAGGGCCTCCGCGTGCCATGAGGCGAACAGGACCATCGTGGGACCCCCCCCCGCGGCGGGCAGGAGAAGAAAGGTGGGGGCAACTCCTTCGACTTCAGTGAATTCCAGACCAAGCGCCTGTCCCGCCCACTGCAGGGCCTTCCGGGTCTCGGAGGCGGTGAGCTGAGGCACGGTCTCTCGAGGCAGCGAGAGAAACGTCTGTAGGTTTTGAAGATAAGTGGCGAAGTCGGTGCCCATCAGCGCTCGGGGCTGGCATCGGAAAGGCGCCGCAACCGTCTGCGGCGGGGTTTTGGGGCATCATAGCTCAGCCAGACTGTTGATAGATCGTGATTTGACTTGACACCCGCTTTGCCAGAATCGGACTATCGAGAGTACGCACGCCGGGGCGGAGAAAATCTCCCGCAGTGCGAAGAAAGCCTGTGTGGGGGGAGGAGTGGGCTCATGGAAGTGAAGTTGCCCGACTGCCGGAAATGCAATAACGGGGTGTTGATTCCGCTCTCGGATTACGGCAGGGACGGCGCCCCGATCACGTTCAAAGCCTGGGTCTGCACCAATCCGATATGCGGATTCAACGTTCGCATCGATAACGGCGAGATCAGCCTCGGCAAGATGGTGGGTCAATCGCAGAAATAAGCACGTTCACGAAAACCGCCTTCGATGCGTGAACGATAACGCGCGAATCGGGTCCTCGACGCCGATGGGTGAGCCAGCGCCAAACCGCTCCCTCTCGGCGTCAAACGTTTCAGGAGGCAGACCTTGATCCGAGCCGTCATCTTCGATCTCGACAACACGCTCACCGACTTCATGAAGATGAAGCGGGCGGCAATCGACGCTGCCGTCGACGGGATGATCGACGCGGGCCTGAAGCTCACGCGCGCCGAGGCTTCCCAGAAGATCTATCGCGTGTACGATCGCGAAGGGATCGAATACCAGCAAGTGTTCGATCTCTTCCTCAAGGAGGAATTCGGCGCGATCGACTACAAACTCCTCACGAGCGGGATCGTGGCGTACCGCCGCGCCCGCGATTCCTACCTCGTGCTCTATCCGCACGTGAACCTGACCTTGATGGAAATCTTGAAGCGCGGGCTCAAGCTGGCCGTCGTGTCCGACGCGCCGCGGCTTCAGGCCTGGATGCGGCTTGCACAGCTCCAGCTGCAGCATCTCTTCGATCCCGTCGTGGCGTACGAGGATACCGGCGAGCGAAAACCCAGCCCGAAGCCCTTCGCGCGGGCGCTGGAGCTTCTGAACGTCAGGCCGTCCCAGGCCATCATGGTGGGGGATTGGCCGGAGCGGGACGTGGTGGGAGCGGCGAAGCTGGGCATCCGAACGGCCTTCGCGCGCTACGGCGACACCTTCGGTACGGAGCACTCGGGCGCCGATTACGACTTGAACGACGTCTACGATCTGGTGGAGATCGTGGACCGCCTGAACGGCTCGGACTAGGCGGGCCGCCGCCGGCATGGTCTCCGTGGGGGTGGACATCGTGGAAGTGGGGCGCATCGCCGGCGCCATCGAGCGCTGGGGCCCGCGCTTTCTCGAGCGGATCTTCACGCCCAAGGAGATCGCCTACTGCACGCCCCGGGCTCGCGCGGCCGAATCCTTCGCGGTGCGCTTCGCGGCCAAGGAAGCGTTCGCGAAGGCGCTCAAGGTGGGGCGCGTCTCGATCTGGCGCGAAGTGGAAGTGGTCCGAAGCGAGGGTCCACGCCCCGCCGTGCAGCTCCATGGCGCCGCGCGCCAGCTCGTGGGAACCCGGCGCGTCGATCTCTCGCTTTCCCACGCCGCCAAGCACGCCGTCGCGGTCGTTCTCGTCGAGGACTGACGTGCGCCTGCCCGGCGGACCCCGCCTGGTCACCGCGAGCGAGATGGCCGCGGTCGATCACGCCGCGATCTCGAGAGGGGTGTCCGCGGCCACGCTGATGGAGCGCGCCGGAAAGGAATCCGCCCGGGCCATCGTCACGTGGTGGCGCGGCATGACCGCGCAGAAGCCCGGACCCATGCGCCGTCGGCCCGCGACGGCCGCCCGTCCCACGCGGGGGCGCGCGATCGTGCTTGCGGGGCGCGGGAACAACGGCGGCGACGGCTTCGTCTGCGCCCGGCATCTCAAGGCGGCGGGCTTCACGGTTCGTGTTCTCGTCGCCGCGGAGGAGGACGCGCTCGCCAGCGAGGCCGCCCAGAACCACGCCGCCTGCGAGAAGGAGCGCATTCCCGTCACGTTCCTGCCCGATGAGCGCGCGTGGGGGCCGGGAAGCGAGGCCGCGTTCGCGGCGCACGAGGCCGTGTTCCTCGTGGACGCGCTTCTCGGGACGGGAAGCAAGGGCGCGCCACGGGGTGCCGTGGGGGCCGCCATCGAGATGGCGGAACACACGGAACGGCCCATCGCCTCCATCGACATCCCCTCCGGGCTCGACGCCTCCAGCGGCTACGTGGAGCTTCCGGCGATCCGCGCGGAGTTCACCGTCACGCTGCAGCTCCTGAAGCGAGGGCTCAAGCTCGAGCCCGGCCGCTCGCACGCGGGGCAGGTCGAGGTGGTGGATATCGGAATCCCGCAGGCCGTGATCGACGAGACGATCCCCTCCATGCTGACCGTGAACCCGGACTGGGCCCGGGGCGTGCTCCCGACCCGGCCCATGGATGCGCACAAGGGCTCGGTGGGCCGGGTGCTCGTCGTGGGCGGGAGCGCGGGGCTGGTGGGCGCGGTGGGCATGGCTTCGGAGGCGGCGCTCCGCGTGGGCGCGGGGTACGTCGTCGCGGCGGTGCCGGTGAGCTGCATCGATCCCCTCGAAGCGCGCGTGGCGGAGGTGGTGAAGCGCGGGCTCCCGGAGACCTCGCAGCGATCCCTCGCCCTGAGCGCGCGCGACGAGATCCTGGCCGAGGCCCTTCGCGCCGACGTGATCGCGCTGGGCCCCGGGCTCTCGAGGAACCCCGAGACCCTGGAGCTGGCGCGCGAACTGGTGGAGCGCGTCGAGGCGCCTCTCGTGCTGGACGCGGACGGACTGAACGCCTTCGAGGGTCTGGGGGTCCATCGCATGCACGGACCGGTGGTGCTGACGCCGCACTATGCCGAAGCGGCACGGCTGAGCGGACAATCCATAGCCGAGATCGCGCGCGATCCGGCGCGGTGGGCGAGACGGTTCGCGGACGAGAGCCACGCCATCGTGTGCCTGAAGTCCACACCCATGATCACGGCGGTTCTCGCCGAGCCCATGATCCTGAACGGCACCGGCAATCCCGGCATGGCCACGGCGGGAGCGGGAGACGTGCTGACCGGGACCATCGCCGGCCTCATCGCCCAGGGAGTGGACGCCCAGGAGGCGGCGGTGCTGGGGTGCTTCCTCCATGGCCTCGCGGGGGACGTCGCGGCGCGGCGGCTTGGCATGTGGGGTCTCATCGCGGGCGACATCGTTCGCGCCCTGCCCGCGGCCATCACGGCGCTGGAGAGCGGAGCCCTTGGCGAAACCTAGACCCGGTCGAGGAGCCGCCGGAGACGGCGGCGCGGGAGAGCGGCGCGAGCCGGGAATCGGCTCGGGTGTCGGAAAGGCGGCCGCGGCCGCGCGAGTGCACGCGCTGCGGGCGGCGCTCGCGCACGATCTCATGCGCGCCGGAAGGGTGCTCGAACGCCGCGGGATGATCGTGGCGGCGGAGGGGGACCTGAGCGCGCGCATCACGCCGGACCGGATCCTGATCACGCGCCGCGGCAGAAGGAAAGGGGACCTGACCCCGCGCGATTTCGTCGATCTGGCGCTGGGGGAGCCGCTCGATTCCCAGGGGCGCGTCGCGGCATCCACCGAGCACCGTGCCCACCTCGCCGCGTACACGGTGCGCCCGGACGTCGAGGCGGTGGTGCACGCGCATCCGCCCGGGCTCTCCGCGTTCGCGATCCGCGGCGAGGCGCCCAACCTCAAGGCTCTGGACGAGGCCCGCGACGCGATCCACGCGCTCGCCGTCGTGCCCTACGCGCCCTCCGGCACCGAAAGTCTGGCCAAGGCGGTGGCGGCGGCGCTCCTGGGACAGGAAGGCACCCCGGCCTGCGACGTACTGATCTTGCGGAGCCATGGAGCCCTGGCGGTGGGCGGAAGCGTGGAGGAAGCGCTCTCGAGGCTGGAGATCGCGGAGCATCTCGCGATGACGCTGCTCCTGGCCGAGCGGCTGGGGTGAGCCGGCCGAGCCGCGGGAGCGAGTCAGGCGCCGATCGCGGAGCGGATCCGGGCGATCTGGCCGAGATGGTCCTCGCTGTGCGTGTGATGATCGAGCGCGATGCACGCCACGCGGGACCAGCGCGGCTTGAAGGCGCCCACACTCGCCGGCAGGTGCGTGAGAAACGCGATCGTCTCCTCTTCATCCTGGCGGATCCGGTCCAGGAGCTCCTGGACGCCGGGCCGGCGCTCCAGCACCCCCGCGATCCGGCTCGCGTTCGTGCAGGGATCGCTGCTCACCGTGGGACGCTCGCCGCGCGCCGCCTGGTCCAGCCAGCACTGGAGCATCCGCTCGACCAGAGAGAGGTGTACCAGAACCTGTGCCACCGACCAGGCATCGGGAGTTTCGGGGCGATTGGCGTCCTTGTCGGAAAGCCCCGCCACCGCCGCCTCGAGCTTGGCATCCGCCTGCTTGATCGCGCTCCGCATGGTCTTGATGAGACGCTCGCGCGTGGGGGGCGGCTCGTCGCGACCGGTCCGGCACCCCAGCGTCACCGGGGCCTGAACCTCTTCACCGTTCCGAACGGCGCGCACCAGGACCCGGTCTCCGGGCTTCCGCGTCCGGATTGCCCGCACGAGGTCCTCGCCGTCCCTCACCGGGACGCTCTCGATGAAGACGACCACGTCTCCGGGCATGAGCCCTGCCCCCTCGGCGGGTCCGCCCCCGAGGACCGCCGCCAAGCGCACGCCGAGTCCGGGAGGCACCCCGGCGATCGGCCGCTCGGACAGCGTGATGTCGCGCGGGCCGATTCCCATGACGGCCTTGCGCGCCTCGCGGAGGTCGACCCCTCGCTCCCACACGGACTGGAGATTCTCGAGCGCCTCGCTCCAGGGGCCCTCGTCCTCGGAGTCGGGATCGGCAACCGAGACGCGCGTCTCCGCCCCCGCGAGCTTCACCAGATCCACCTCGATCCGGGCGTCGTCGCCGCGGCGTGTGGGCCGCAGCACCAGCCTCCGCCCTTCGACGAGCCGCTCCACGGTGGAATCCAGGCGAATCCCGAACGTGCCGCGGACGATGTAGGCGCCGCCCACCCGGAGGTCGATTTCGATCGCGTCCCCGAACCAGTAGTCCAGATGCTCGGAGCGGGTGAAGGCATGCCACACATCGATCGGGGGGAGTGCGACGACTGTTTCGGCGCGCCGGGAGGATCGGAGGAGGGGGCGCATGGCCGGAAGTCTGAGCGCCTCCGGGTCCGATTGCCACGCGAAAGATTTCGCATGAGGACGCGCCGAATCGGGCCTCCGAAACTACTCGCCGATGATCTTGATCAGGACGCGTTTGGGCCGGCGTCCGTCGAACTCGCCGTAGAAGATCCGCTCCCACGGCCCGAAATCCAGGGCACCGTCCGTGATCGCCACCACCACCTCGCGCCCCATGATCTGGCGCTTGTGGTGCGCGTCGGCGTTGTCCTCGCCGGTGCGGTTGTGCCGGTAGCGCTCCGGGCTCGGATCGTGCGGCGCCAGCTCCTCGAGCCAGCGCTTGTAGTCCTCGTGAAGGCCGGGCTCGTCGTCGTTGATGAACACGCTCGCGGTGATGTGCATCGCGTTCACGAGACAAAGTCCCTCCCGAACGCCGCTCTCGCGCACCGCCTCTTCGACTTGCGGCGTAATGTTCACGAAGTCCATGCGGGCGGGGATTCGGAAGGTGAGCGTCCGGCGCAGGTGCTTCATGCGCGCAGTATAACGATATTGACGACCCGGCATGGGAGGGCTATCGTCCTGTCTTGCCGCAACTGACGAACACACCGCGTACCACGATGCCGATCGAGATCACGGACGACCGCGCGCGAGTCGATGTCAGGCAATTGCTCGAGCTCTACAAGACCGCATGGTGGGCGCTGGAGCGCTCCGGCGAAGGCGTGGAGCGCGCGCTTCAGTATTCCCACCCCGTCGTCACGGCGTGGGACGAGGAGACGCTCGTCGGATTCACGCGGGTCATCTCCGACCGGACGTACCGGGCGACGATCTGGGACGTGATCGTCCGCCCGTCGCATCAGGGCCGCGGCATCGGCGCGCGGCTCGTTCAGTACGTGCTGGACCATCCGGATCTCGAGACGGTCACGAGTTTCCTCCTCCTCACGAAGGACAAGCACGGCTTCTACGAGCGTTTCGGATTCCGATCGGAGCGGGACATGGCGATGTTGCTGCGGCGATGAAACAGCGGCGAGCGAAGCAGGGACAAGAGAAGCAGCGGCGAGGCGCGGCCCCTGCGGCCCCTAGGGACGAAGGAGGGAAACCGGGGATGGAGAGTTTGAAGTCGACGAAGGAGATCGTGAAGTTCTGCGAGGAGCGCGGGGTGGAGATGATCCACCTCTGGTTCGTCGACATCCTGGGACAGCTGAAGAGTGTCGGAATCACCCTGCGCGTGCTCCAAGAGGCGCTCGACGAGGGCGTCGGGATCGACGGCTCTTCCGTCGAAGGCTTCGCGCGGATCTACGAGAGCGATCTCGTGGCCATGCCCGACCCGAGCACCTTCCAGATGCTTCCCTGGAAGGTCAACGGCGAGAACGTCGGCCGCCTGATCTGCGACATCCTGAATCCCGACGGAAGCCCGTATCCGGGCGACACGCGCCATGTGCTGAAGCGCGCGCTGAAGCGGATCGAGAAGCAGGGGTACACGTTCTATCTCGGGCCGGAGGCGGAGTACTTCTACTTCAAGGGGCTCAAGGACCGCACGCTCCTCGACTCCGCCGGCTACTTCGACCAGGTTCCCGACGACATCGGAACGGAGCTACGGTCGCGCACGGTGGAAGCGCTCCAGGCGATGGAGATCTCCGTGGAGGCGTCCCATCACGAGGTGGCCTCCAGCCAGCACGAGATCGATCTCAAGTACGCCGATGCCCTCAAGATGGCGGATCAGTGCATCACCTACCGCTACGTCGTGAAGGAGATCGCGCGGCAGGGAGGCTATTACGCCACCTTCATGCCGAAGCCGGTCTACGGCGAGAACGGCAGCGGCATGCACATCCACCAGTCGCTCTTCAAAGGGGGGAAGAACCTCTTTTTCGACGCCAAGGACAAGTACCATCTCTCCAAGAACGGCCGCGCCTACCTGGCGGGGCTCCTGAACGCCATGCCGGAGATCTGCTCCATCACGAACCAGTGGGTGAATTCCTACAAGCGGCTCGTTCCCGGATTCGAGGCTCCGGTCTACATCGCCTGGGGCCAGCGGAACCGGTCCGCCCTGGTCCGGGTTCCTAACTACAAGCCAGGCCACGAGAAAGCCACGCGGATCGAGCTTCGCTGCCCGGACCCCGCGTGCAATCCCTATCTCGCCTTCGCGATCTGCCTGGCCGCGGGACTCAAGGGAATGGACGCCAACCTGACGCTTCGCGCGCCCGTGGAAGAGGATATCTACGAGATGAGCGCCAAGGAGCGCGACGAGCTCGAGATCGGGAGCCTCCCCGGGAGCCTCATCGAGGCGCTGGAGCTGACCGAGAAGTCCAAGCTCGTCAAGGAAGCGCTGGGGGACCACGTGTTCACGAAATTCATCGAGAACAAGCGCATCGAGTGGGACGACTACCGGACGCGCATCACCGATTACGAGTTGGAGAAGTACTATCCGATCCTCTAGAGCTTCGATCCCAGCCCTGAGAGCCGCGACCCTGATCGTGGCGCTCCTCCTCGCGTTCGGCTGCGCGCGGCGCGCGCCCGAAGGGGGCGGCCGCGCCGTTCCATCCAACGCGGGCGAGGTCGGATCGAAGGCCCCGAATTTCGAGCTGATGGACCTTTCGGGGAAGAAGGCCCAGTTGTCCGATTTCACGGGCAAGGTCGTGATCCTGGACTTCTGGGCCACCTGGTGCGGGCCGTGCCGGGCCGAGGTGCCCGACCTCGTGCGGCTCCAGTCGAAATACCGCGACAAGGGCCTCCTGGTGGTCGGACTCTCCCTCGACGCGGAGGGAGCCTCCGCGGTGAAGCCCTTTGCCGAGGAGTTCAACGTGAACTATCCCATGCTTCTCGCCAACGCGGACACGGCGCGCCGGTTCGGGGGCATCATCGGAATTCCCACGACCTTCGTGCTGGACCGGCAGGGGCGGATCGTGAAGAAATTCATGGGACGCGTGGAGCAGAAGACCTTCGAGGAGGCGGTTCAGCCGCTCCTCGCGACGTAGCGCGCCCGTGTTCGAGTCCCAGGTCAACGAGGTATCCCTTCTCGCCGCGTTCTTCGCGGGGCTGGTCTCCTTCGTCTCGCCCTGCGTGCTGCCGCTCGTGCCCTCGTACATCACCTTCATCACGGGAGTCTCCTTCGACGAGCTGACCGCGGCCCATGCCGGCCCGCGCGTGCGGCGGCTCACGATGATCCATTCGCTCGCCTTCATTCTCGGTTTCTCCCTCGTCTTCATCGCTCTGGGGGCGACCGCGACGGTGGCGGGGCAGTTCCTGCGCGAGCATCAAGACCTGGTGCGGCGCGTGGGCGGAGTCCTCATCATCCTCTTCGGGATCTTCCTGACGGGATGGATCCCGATCCCCGCGCTCTCGCGCGAGCGGAAGAAGCAGCTCACCACGAAGCCGCTCGGCATCCTGGGATCCGTGCTGGTGGGCATCACCTTCGCGGCAGGCTGGACCCCCTGCATCGGTCCCATCCTCGCCTCGATCCTGATCTACGCCAGCACCGCCAAGACCGTGGGGACGGGGATCCTCCTGCTTTCCGTCTATTCGCTGGGGCTCGCGGTGCCCTTCTTCATCGCCTCGCTCGCGCTGAATTCCTTCCTCGCCGCCTCGAGGCGGATCCGGGGCCAGCTCCGGACGATCGAGATCGCGAGCGGGGTGATCCTCATTCTCTTCGGGATTCTCCTCGTGAGCGACCTCTTCCCGAGGTTCGTCTCCTTCCTCTCCCATTTCCTTCCGGTCGTCGGCTAGCCGCTAAATATTTCCCCTCGTTCTGCCGATTCATTTCACGCGGGGGCCCATGGGGGTGCCCTCCGGATCCCAGACGTTCTCGAGCGGCGTACCCGATCGGCTCCGGCAGGCCTTGCCTTCCGGCGGACGAGGCCCATGCAGACCAGAAGCAGACCGACCCGACCCTTTTCCATCCCCGAACCCACCCAGCTTCCGGGCCCTCTCGCGACTCTCCGCATGCTGAATCAGGTCGCGCGCTCCCTGGGCCAGATCGAGGGCCAGGCCTCTCCATTCGTCGCCGTGATCGAAGGGGTGCGGACGCTGCTCCACGCGGACGGGGTCGCGGTCCTGGTCCGGGACTCCTCGGGCGACTATGTCTTCCGCGTGGCGCACGGCGGGCTGGCCGAATGGGACGACTACACGCTCTCGGTCTCGGGCTCGGGGCTTCTGGAAACGCTCCACGCGCGGGATCAGGTCACCCTGTTCAAGAGAGCGCAGCGGAATCCCTGGGCGGGCGAGTTCCTTCTCGCCGCGGGGATGAACTGGGGCGCGCTCGCCCCGATCCGCATCCGGGACCAGAGCGTCGGGGCGCTCCTGGTCAACAACCGCCGGGCGGTCCACGTCAGGGCCGAGCACATCGAGGCGTTCGAGAATCTGGCGACCCTGGCCGGCGTCGCGATCCAGGAGGAGCACCTCCGGGAGGATCTGGAGGACCTCTTCATGAGCGTGATCGTCTCGCTGACCATGGCACTCGAAGCGAAGGATCCCTACACCGAGGGGCACTCGGTGCGCGTGGCCGCCTACTCGGAAGCCATCGGCAAGCAGCTGGGGCTGCCCACCGAAGCCCTGGACCTGATCCACCGGTCCTGCCTCCTGCACGACATCGGGAAGATCGCGGTGGACGAGACGATCCTCGCGAAGAAGGGTCGCCTGAATCCGCTGGAGCGGGAGAAAATGGACATGCACGTCCTCATCGGGGAGGACATCCTCCGGCCGATCGCGCTCCTCCACCCGCTCCTTCCCGGGGTGAGGCACCACCACGAGCAGTTCGACGGCAGGGGATACCCGGACGGGCTCAAGGGGGAAGAGATTCCGATCGAGGCGCGCATCATGGCGGTCGCGGATGCGTTCGATGCCATGACCTCGAGCCGTCCCTACCGCGAGGCGCTCCCCGAGGAGGAGGCGCTCGCCGAGCTTCGGCGGGCGGCCGGCGCGCAGTTCGATCCGCGCGTGGTGGCGGCGTTCGAGCAGATTTATCCTGCCGTGAAGCGCACGCTCGAGAATCTACGACCGCGCGTGGGCTGACGCGTCCTGGGTAAAGCTGCGGATGTAGCGGAGGGAGAGCGGTGTCTCCCT
>Ga0066695_10000686_pt1 | contig 11540 bp, 9 predicted proteins | sample GraSoiAngelo_144_FD_66452 | JGI IMG/M metagenome (GOLD analysis project Ga0066695, IMG submission 66452) | Grasslands soil microbial communities from the Angelo Coastal Reserve, California, USA - 14_1009_02_40cm | ecosystem: Environmental > Terrestrial > Soil > Grasslands | place: USA...
GTGTTGCAGCCTCGGGCATTGGCAATCGCACTTGTCGATCCACCGCTCCGGCAATAGCCGCAGGTTCAGAACCGGGTTCACTTAAAACAAACTGCACGGGAAACAAAGGTTGATTCGAAGGCCAATGACGACGCGACGCTGTCTCACCAGTCCACGCCAAAGCAGCAGGGTCAAGAAAAACCTGGCGCTGGGCATGCAGAAAGAGACGAAACCATTTTGACTCTTCAGTCGTGTCGGCGTTTACCACCAGCAATGGCATGTTCAGTTTCTGAGCGACGGCGGCGGCGAACTTTCGTTTGCCTCCACCTCTCGGAGCTATCACGATGACACGAAGACGTGGGGCATTTGGCTTCGCCACCAACTCATCAATCCAGGAAACGATTTCATCAACCGGCCACTCCGGCAGAATTATTCCGTTGGTTCCCATGAGCTTGGCTGCGCCCACGAGTTGCTCATCTAAGGTGCTCCGGCCCAGCAGCCAATCCCTGACCTGCGGATCGCAGATCAAAGCATCTGGCTCACCGACGCCAACCTCGCGGCGCTGGATCAGTTCCCAACGAAACACGTTCATCTCAGGCACCCAAGCACTCGAGCGACCGTTTCCCAACAGACGTGACGCGAGTTCCTCGGTCAAATAAGTTCTCCCTGAATGGTCCTGTAAGTATGCGCAGACCCGACTAAGTTGCGGATCGAAAGCCACCGCCGCACAAAGTCGCAGCAAGTCGATCTCCTCCGCCGCCAAACCAAACACCCGACCCAGCCTTTGAAATCGTGAGTTGTCTAGGACGTCCAATCCTTTCTTGATGTGCTCGGCCTCGGATTGCCACGCGCGAACCGTTGCTTGATTTCTCGACCATTCGGCCTCCGCATCAGGTGAGTCTTCATCTGCCAGAATTCCGGCAAGTTCTGCATGCGTAACGGTGGCTCTTCCATCAAGAGAGCCTTCGCTCAGCCAAAGGTGTTGCAGCCAGGCGCCGCGCCGACGTGCAAGCAAGCGAAACCATGCCAGCACGAGGTCAGACTCTTTATGTTCCGGCTGTGTATACTCTCGCGTTTCAGACTGACTCGCGCTTCGCGGCCGCGCTTGTGGTGCTCGCGCGTTCTTTGCCGGGGCCTTACGGCCACCCTTTCGCTTTATCGATTTGGCTCGCGCAGAACTCATGGCACCAACACCCATCGCGGAGCGTTCTCCGCCCCGTTCACAATCACTCTCAAGGGCAACGTCGCCCCTGAAGTCACACCAGCAAGTGGAAATCGAAAGCGCAGTTGCGTGGGACTTGCGATCTCAAAATGTCCCCGAGTCAAAGCTGCGGTTGGCTCGAGCAAAACTGGTTCAGGTCCGACAAACACGCGAATGCTGTCCGCACTAACGTCTGCATGCTGGAAAACGCCACCGTTGATGGTTACGATCTGTTGTGGTCCGACCGCGACGGCAACGGCGTTGTAGGCCGGCGCCGTAATCGTCGGAGCGACGGTGAAAGGGACTTGATTGGATTCCTGCGCAAAGGCCCGCGTCGTGCCGTCGGGCAGGCTGCGAAATCGTGTGACTCGTGCTGAAGCGGAGTAGACACCCGGCACCACGTCCTTCGATCCGGCGGCGTCCTGAACTTGAGCGAGTATTGATGCCGGCCCGGCCACCACTCCCCAGTCCGTGCCAACTTCCTGAGCTTCATCCCAACCTGTTTTTCTGATCAGCAGCGTGGTACTGTCGCCATTCAAGTCAGTGCCATCGAAATACAAGTTCTCGCCCGATGCTGCCTCTGCTGGTTGAACCTCCGCGGCGCGATCGGTTGCCTCACCCGGAAGCCGAAACGTCACCGTGCTCCGGCTCGTGTCGAGTCGCGGCGCCCCGTTAACAAAGATCTGCACCCCGTACCGCAGCACTCGTTGACCGCGAAGCTGAGGCCGGTCAGGCTCAAGCAAGGTGGTTGAGACTTCGTAATAGGCGGCGAGGCGAACGAATTGATTGCCGGCGGTCCAAAAGTTCGTTACCTCGTTGGGCGCAATGTTTCTGAAGCTGATGCGAATAACGTTGTCAGTTCCCTGTAGCGCCACCGGAAAAATAAGCGCACCGGCAATTTGTGTAGTGCGATCAATGCTGGGGAAGTCGTGGAGTGTCTTCAACGCCAAACCAAACAGACGTTGTGAGCGCAGAATCGCGCCGTCGGCATCACCCAGATCAGCGGCGTGTGAAACGAGTTGATATTGAAGCTGCAAACCCATCGGGGTGAATCGCACCGGTGGCTTGTCTTGATAAATCGGCGGCTGGTTCTTAAAGTGCGGATCCTCATTCGCTGAGTAGAGAAACATACTCAGTGCCTGATCGGTCGTTAGCTTGTCGCTGGAAGTGCCTGAGTAAGTAATCGTCGGCGGCGGCGGCAAAGGCGGGAAGAGTTCAGCCCACAATGGATCCACCCGCGCTTTCAACAAGCGAAGTAGAGTCGTGGTAACGAGTGATAGATCGAGTAACGACATGCGATCAGAATTGCCCCAGGCCAAAACGTCGACCCGTCGGCACTCCACTTCCTCTGCTTCTGGAGCCACGCACGACAATGCGCGGTGGTTGTGGCGGTGCAGCCGGCGGAGTCGGCGTTACTTCGACCGTTAGTTTGCCGATTACGAGCGAGGGCCCATCCGAGTCTGGAGCAGACGTCGGAGGCAGCCGCTGAACCGGTTCCAACCGATTGACCGGGTCGCGTTCGACTCTGCTAATCGAAGGTGGCGAGGTCTCGTTGGTGACTTTGTTTTCGTTCTCGGTTACCCGCTGCGGCTGAACGTCCAGCAGGTTATTCATAAAGGCATCTGCTTTACGCAACAGCACTGCGTGCTCGCGCTGGAATTCGGAAATCCGTTCGTCGGGTGATTTGGTCCTGGCTTCTGACTCTTCCCGTGTGTCCTCCTTCGAATGAGGCACACTCAACCCAGGAGCCTGTGTCGGAGTCAACGCGGCGACTCGCGAGGAATCTGTGTCAGCAATGATTTCTCGTCGTGGATCCGTTAAGGATTGCGGTTCACGGGACGAAATGTTCTTAACGGTATGCTCGCTAAGAAGATTCTCTTGAGGTTGCTTCGGTTGAAGTGGGGGCGCCTCGGTTCCTGGTTCAGAAGAGATTCGGTTGTGAGTCTCGACCAGCGGACGCTTAGCTTCGATTCTCGAATTGTCAACTGGAGGAGTCAATGCAAAGCCGGCAGGCTCCGGCGCAGATTGTGGGCGTGTGCTTTTTGCGAAAGGGGGAAGTTGAGGCTGTTGGTGGGAACTGTCTTCGAAAGGATCAGACACTCTCGGCGCATACACGGCGGAAGCAGCCGGTACGTTTGCGAGTGTGGCGCGGTCGGCCAGTTTGGCGAAATAGCTTTTCATCGCTTAGAACGCGCATTACGTAACGTATTCGTTTTCGATCAGCTCGACGAACTGGCGTCTGTCGCTGCGACGAAGCGAAAGTATTTCGTCGAGCGACCACGAATAAGCCCTTGCCAGCCGATTGATCTCGGTGAGTAAACGGCGGCGTTCAGCCATAATCGCGCCCAGCACGTAGGTCTGGATATCAAACTGAATCGTGTGAACATGACCGCACTCGGCACATGGAGCCACGAGCTCCAAATCAAGCAACGGCGCCACTCGCTCGAGGAGCTCTTCAAAAGCGGTTCGTTCTTCTGACCAGTTGCTTTCTTGTGCACAACGCTTCAACAGCAACGACGCGACTGCGTCGGACGCGAGCCCAGCCAACTCGAGTTCGTCTCTGCCGGTTGGCAGGCGGAAGCGAACTCCAGTCGAGTTCTCAAAGCGACCTTCGCCCAACGACTGCCACTCGTCACCGGCCGTTCGCTCATCAACCGCTTTAATTACTCGTTGAAGCGAGAAATCGAGATCAAAGGGTTGCGCACATCGAGCACACTTCAGGGTGCTTTCAATCCGGTCACCAAACGCCTGTTTGTAGACCCGAGCCAAAAGCCGATCACGATCCGAAACCACCAGGTCTGCGGCGTTGAGCCGGTTCGCTTCCTCGAGCGCGGAATCTTCCAGCAGCGAAGAGAGTAGATTGATCGCATTGGCAGTGTTCGTGCCCAGAACTCTGAACTCGTCATGGCCGGTTAGTTCACGCAAACGCGCGTTGAATCCCGACCCCACGAAACGCAATGGAATGCTCTCTGCAAACACGCGTTTCTACCTTAGCTTTGCTTGGGCTCAGATACGGCGACGTCGCGCTCCCAACCTTCGTTTTGCAGCACCATGTGCTCAATGGCGACGGCGTGAGCGTTCGCGTCGAGTTCAGGAAGTGCCTGATACTCGCTGACCCAGCACCGGTAGACCTTGTAAGCCTTGGCTACCACCGCCTGTTCATTGAGCAGCTCGATAATGATGTCCTTGCGAAACTTTTCGAGCGAAATCGCCGCATCGCCATCGGTGTTGTAGATAAGATTCGCCCAGGCCTCAAACTCCGGGTCGTGGGTCACGCCCCGTTCAAGTGTGATGGGTTCAAACTTCCAGATGCTCGGCGAAACCCGCGAAGTACTGGGATCACCGCCTTCACGATGGGTTACCGGCTCCGTGCTCCGCTTGAGCGCACTAATCTTGCTGACGCCGGCAACGTATCTGCCATCCCACTTGATCCGAAACTTCATGTTCTTGTAGGGATCGAAGCGGCTCGTGTTTACAGGAAACTGTGGTGCAGCCATGATTCATTCAGCTCCGGTTTGAAGTTTAGGTCTCGATCTGTCCAGCCATCTGTTGCAGGTACAGAATCACAAATTCAGCCGGCTTCAGCGGTGCGAATCCCACCCAAATGTTCACGATCCCAAGATTGCGATCGTTTTGAGTCGTGGTCTCGGTGTCGCACTTAACAAAGTAGGCGTCCTTTGGTTTTTGCCCCTGGAAAGCGCCTTGACGAAACAGGTTGTGCATAAAGGCACCGACGTTTAGCCGAATTTGAGCGTAGAGCGGTTCATCGTTGGGTTCAAAGACAACCCATTTCAGCCCGCGATAGAGGCTCTCCTCGATGAACAGGGCCAGCCGGCGAATCGGAATATATTTGTATTCGCTCGCAAAACCGTCATCACCGTCCATCGTGCGAGCGCCCCAATTGACAATTCCGTTCGGAAAGATTCGTATCGTGTTAACCGCGCGCGGATTCAAGACTCCGTTCTCACCATCCGAGAACCGCTGTTTGAGTCCGATCACCCCGCGCAGGTCTGCCTCGGTTCCCGCGGCAGCTTTCCAGACTCCGCGCGTGCTGTCCGTGCGCGCGCACAACCCGGCAATTGCTCCCGATGGACCGATGTTCTTCTTTAGTCCGTTCTCGTCAATCGTGATCTGCGGGAAGAAAACCGCGCTGTAGTCTTTGACCAAACCGGGTCGAAGCGCATTGACTCCGGTCGAAGCAATCTGCGCATCGGTCCACGCATCCGGAGGATCCATCAATAGAAAAGCGCGGCGGTTCTTGCAGCGAACACTGGCAGTCGGATAGAGCGACTGAACAGGCACTGACGCGTCCGGGGGCAGCACCATCAAATTGTAGAGGTCGACCTCCTGGTCGATGATGTCATACGCATTGTCGTAGTCGGCTGCGGCAGGTTTGCCTCCGTCATTTCCGACGACCGGAGCCGTCTGCGTGCCGGCGCCACCGAGTCCAAGTCTGAAGTAGTGAACGTCTGGCGCGTTGAAAAGATTGGCAAACGCCGCCGGCGCCGCCACGATTGCTGGCGAAATGTAGTTGTCGTCGTAAATACCTCCCGGCTGAATACCCAGGCGGCTTCCCCACACCTCGGCTTTCCATGAAAACTTTTGAGTTAGTACAGGCGGAGTAAAGTTGTTAATTGCTTGCGCGATGAGTGCCAGTTTCTCGCGAACGCCGTCGCTATCGCCGTTTGGTGAACTGAGAAATGCGTCGACGACAACTCTAGCCCCGACAACCGTCTCGACACTGAGCGGAATTGGAACCGAAACCGGCGTGTTTGTGGCGTCAAGCGTTTGCAGTGTGACCGAGTTAACGGCAATCGCATTCGCACTGGCAAACGCGTTCAGTTGCGCCAACGTTACCATTGTCGAAACACCGGTTGGGGCTGGCCTGCGTACCGCGTGTCGCGACACCTCGATGCCACCCTGGGCGGTGCCCAACATTAGAGGCACTGCTAGATCGTCAGCCACCGGCGCAGATCGTATGAAGACGTCACCGGCTCCTCCTGAAGTGATTTGAACTCTGTTACCCAAGCCAACGACGCCCGCAACAAATGCCACCGCAACCGTTGTGGCCGCCATTCCCTCGGCAATGAATCTGTTATTGATCGCCGCTTGGATTCCCGCGGCGGTCGCCGGCGCACCCGTCAGATCAACCCGGATGTAACGGCTTCCATCGACGCTAATTTCAAACTTGTTGTTTGTGCCCAGCAACACTCCGAGGTTGGCCGCCGTCATCGATCGACCGCTAAGTGAAAAACCAGCCGCGCCGGGGCCCACGCCAAGGTCGGTTGCGTTCACCAATTTGGAGTTCTGAGTCAGGAAGTCCTGCGCGTAAGACGGCGAAGCCGGATCCATGCTCAAGCCTGACCATGTTTCGATGTCTTTCTTTACGCGTGTGCCCGAAGAATCGAGTTCAAATCTGAAGATTTCGAGATTGAAAGTGACTTCAGGTTGAGCCCCAGAGTAAGTCACTACCGCGCGCAGATCGTTTCCGAGCACACCGGCGTCTTTGGCGGTTAGTCTCAGTGTTGCTACGCCCGCTTCATTCTGGAGAGTGATCGACGACTGCACTGCGCCGCTCGCGATCCTCATCACATAACAATCGGTGCCTCCATTCAGGAAGAAGAGTTTGACGAAACGAACAAGGTCGCCGCCCGCCGGATCCTCTCCGAATGCTCGCGCGTAGTCTGCATAACTGACACAGCGCACAGGTCTATTGATCGGCCCCTTCTTAGCCGTACCTATGAACATGCCTATCGAAGTGCCAACGCCGACAATTGTGCGTACTCCACTGGGAACTTCCTGTACATAGACACCCGGATAACTAAGCGCAGGCGTTACCATTGACGTTCCTCCTCATTAGCATTAATCGCGGACTTGGCGAAGAACCAGAGCGGTTGTTCAGTCTGCCCAAAACCACTTTCAACTTTCGATTCGCTGCGGGACCTTTCAACGTATCAAGTCAACGTATCAAGGCTTTTCCAGAAAACTTCTTATCTCCGGAAGCCGGCTTTCGTTCAGCGAGTAGATCGTTTCGGCCTGTGGTGAGCGACGGCCGATCAACCAACCTCTGGACACGAGCGATTCGAGTCTCTCCTCGATGTTCCGTTTTCCTTCCCTAAGCGCGCCCGGCGACAACCACCATTTCTCAATCCCGCGTCTCGTGTCCTTCGCGCCGGGATGGCCAACCACGTAGCGGAGAATTTCCACGATAAATTCATCACGCAGCATTTCGTCTGGGTCGAGGCTGGTCCCGTTGCGCATCAATACAAGACCCCGCGGCGCGTTTACGCGCGCTCTGCGCTGCAAGGTCGATACCAAAGTGGACCAGGCGATTTTGCTGAGGGTTTTGAGATCGACGCCCGGGCGGGTGCGGCTTTGTTCCCGCTCCTCGTTCTTGACAAGCTGTAAACCGGCCCGCTTTCAGGCGAGAAACTGCACGCGGGCAGTTGCCCGCAGCAGACGCGGCGGTTTGCCCGCACTGTTCAGGAGCTCTGGTTGGTTGCGGAGGTTAATTTCTTGAAAGACTTGCGGTTTAGGGCGTGCTTGGTCATCAGGCGTTGAAACGAACGCCGATCTTTGCCCGCGGCCTTCGCGGCTCGAGAAATATTTCCCGCGTGAGCTGTGAGGAGATTGGCCAGAAAGTTTCGCTCGAACTGACCAATCGCAAGGGATTTCCTGAGGCGGAACAGCTCGGGCTGAGATTCGATCTCTCGATTGGCGTGGGGTAATTCGAGATCATCCGGGACCACCACGTCGGAAGCCTGCAAAACGATGGCGCGTTGCATAACACTCTCCAGTTCGCGCACGTTGCCGGGCCAGGAATAGTTCGCCAGTTTCTTGATCGCGCCTTCGGAGAGTCGCGGTGTATTCCGATCATGCTCTTTGGCGTAGACAGCCAGAAAGTGCCCGGCCAGGGTGAGCACATCGCCGCCACGATCACGCAGCGGTGGGATTGTGAGCGACAGCACATTTAGTCGATAGTGTAGATCTTCCCGGAAAAGTTTGCGTTCGACACAACCATACAGATCCGTATTCGTGGCCGCGATGACGCGCACGTCGGCCAACAGCGCTCGCGACGAGCCAAGTGGGCGATACTCGCCACTCTGAAGAAAACGGAGAAGTTTGATTTGCGCCGCGGGTGACAACGTGTCAACTTCATCAAGGAACAGAGTTCCGGTTTTGGCCTCGGCGATTAAACCATTTTCAGCCGTCGCGGCATTTGTATAGGCTCCCTTAAGGTGACCAAAAAGCTCGTTCTCAAATAATTCATCGGGCAAGGCGCCGCAGTTCATGGGAATGAAAGGCTTGCCCCTTCTGGCGCTCTGATAATGAATTGCCCTCGCCAGCAACTCCTTGCCGCTGCCGGTCTCCCCAGAGATGATTACTGGCGCTTTGGACTGGGCCAGAAAGCCCACCTTTGCCAACACCTGCAGAAAAGCTTCGCTCTCACCTACCAGGAGGTCGGGATCTCGTAGATTTTCGCCGTCCACGGAAATAGACCGTGCAACGGACCGCTTTCTTTTGAGCAGACGTCTGATCCGAAACAGGAATTCGTTCTCTTCATAAGGACAGATCACAAAATCATCGACGTCAATTAGCGCGGGCGGTATCTTCTCCCTCGATTGGCCGCGCTGGCCACAGAGAACAGCGAACGTATGGGCCGAGGCCCACGCCCGTTTGCAGAACTGCATCCCATACCTGGCCCAGTCCTGAAAAAGAAAGCGCGGCAATATCAGATCGGGAACCAGATTCGGATCAGACCGGGCACTCTCGACTGAAGTTTCTCGAACGTAGTCGAAGGTCTGCGCTCGGTCAAGCAACGTGATCAGAGAGCCACACGTCTCGGAGCAAGGGACAAAATCATTTCCGTTTACGATTAATGCACTCCGCACAGTTGACATCCAATCTGACGTGTACAGCCGGCCCGTTGTTTTATTCTGTCGCGGGTCCAACTAATTGACCCAGTCGCCAAGGATGTAACCGAATCGGCTTGCCTTTGTCTTTGAGGCGTTTTGAGAAAGACCCGGACTTGCAACTACAGCCTACCTTCGCGAGTTAGTGAGTGATCCTCACCTCTCGAGTGAAAACGCTACGGGAAAGAGCAATTGGATATGTATTAAGTCCCAAGCAGGCTATCCGCGCAGGTATGTGGCTGTCAATGCGGAAAGTTGCAACCCTAGCACAATTCTTGGCGCAAAGTGTTCGCCGCATGTTCGCCGCCGGTGGGGACGGCGGGACAATCTGGGGGCTTGAATGATCACAACCTTCAGCTTTGTCTGGTGCGCGCGGTATCTCGAACAAATCAAATTTCTCCGGTGGATATTGCGGGCGCAGAATTCGCGCGCGACGAACGACATGATGCCCTCGCTTACTCATGAGGCGCGCGAGCGGATTGCGAAAGCTCTCAAGTCCACCGGTTCAACGGTTCTATGAAATATCAAAGACGGATCGAAGCGCAGACGCGGACACTTACAACTTCTGTCTGATCAGCGCCGGCTTAACCGATCCGTTTCCAGGCTAGAGAGGCGTCGCACCAAATAAGAATTCAGTGAGCCTTAATTGTTTCCAGGCAATCTTTTTGTGATGGCTCGTACGTATATTAGGTCTGACGTTCAGAATTAATTTGCGTTGCTGCCCGAACCGCCTACAGTTACGGATGTGAATCTGCTCCACGCCATCGCCCTCAGGGACGAGCAGGCGTTAGCCTCACTTTACGATCGTTACCGGCTAATCCTGTTCGGCCTGCTCATCCGTATATTAAATAGCCGCGAAGAGGCGGAGGATGTATTGCAGGAAGTGTTTCTGCAAGTGTGGAGGCGAGCTGCCGATTTCGATGAGCGGCGCGGGCGTGCCTTCACCTGGCTGATCACGTTAGCTCGCAGCCGCGCAATCGATCGTTTACGCCAGCTTGGATCGCGCGAACGCCTGGCTCTCTCGGCCATCGATTTCGTCGGCGACGTAGCTTCCAGCCCAGTTCGGGACGCTCTTAGATCAGAGCAGCGACAGATTGTTGCCGGAGCCTTGGCCGAACTTTCGGAAGAGCAGCGAAGGGCTTTGACGTTAGCCTACTTTGAAGGACTAACTCAAACGGAAATCGCGGCCCGCCTTAGCTCGCCGTTGGGAACAGTTAAGACGCGCATGCGCTCCGGAATGATCAAGTTGCGCGAGCTGCTGAGTCAAAGGTTGGAGAGTCGAGCATTTTGACGGGCAACGAATTCGTTATGATCGAGAATTAGATGACACATCAAGATTACCAGGAGATGCTTGCCCTGCACGCGCTTGCGGCTCTCGATCAAGCCGATCTGCGAGTTATGCAAGAGCATTTAGCGACCTGCGCAGAGTGTCGAGCCGATCTCGATGGCTGGCGAGATACGGCAGGCGCTTTGGCTTATGTCGCGGAGCCGTTTGAGCCTTCGCCGCAGGTGCGTGATCGCATTCTCGAAAGTGTCCGGGCAGAGAGCAGCCACGCAAGGGTGCCCGCGAACGTGATCCACCTGAAGCCAACGTCACCGCGCCGATTGAGCCTGTTCCCGAGATTTGCGGCAATCGCCGCTCTGCTGATCTTCGTGACGTTGATCGTTGGTCTGGTAATTCTTTGGCAGCAGAATCGCACGGCGAGAACTGAACTGGCGCGCTTGTCAGCTCAGAACGAAGAAGTTCGCAGAGCGCGCGAGCGAGATCAGAAGCTGCTCGAGTTGCTCAGCTCCCCGGGAACGCGTATAGCCCAGCTTGCGGGCACCAAAGATGCGCCGGCTGCGCACGCAATTCTGGCGTATGATCCCAAGTCAGGCCGCGCCATTCTTATGACCGATGGACTGCCGCCGGCGCCTGCCGGAAAGGCCTATCAACTGTGGTTCATCGTTGGCGGCCTGCCTTTGCCGGGAGTGGTCTTTGCGACTGATGCCGGCGGCAAAGCACTGTCCGCCAATCAAGTACCAGCCGAGGCTCTTCAGACGGCGGTTTTTGCCGTCACCCAGGAAACGGCAAGCGGCGCCCGGACGCCCACCGGTCCAATTCTGCTGCGCAGCATGTCATAGACCAGGCCTTTATTAGCAACCGGATTCGTTAGTAGATTTGGGACCGAAAGCGGTTTCATCTTACCTATACTGAATTATTAGCGCTCTGGGATGAATCCAGAAGCTTAGAATCCTACGTAACCCTCGGAAGGGGACTGGACTAAGCTCAACCTGTGAAACGTAACAGGCCGCTTGCAAGGCCGGTAACATAGGCGTACCAAAAACCAAAAGCCACGCTCAGTCCACCTGCCAGCATCTGTAGTCGGTAGTGAATTCCTTCCAGCTTGCGTGCGCCCAGAACAAATGGGAGCCCCACCAGCGCGGACATCAGCAGCATTCCGAGA
>Ga0066695_10000695_pt1 | contig 11484 bp, 10 predicted proteins | sample GraSoiAngelo_144_FD_66452 | JGI IMG/M metagenome (GOLD analysis project Ga0066695, IMG submission 66452) | Grasslands soil microbial communities from the Angelo Coastal Reserve, California, USA - 14_1009_02_40cm | ecosystem: Environmental > Terrestrial > Soil > Grasslands | place: USA...
GGCGGATCGAACCACGGCCACGGCCACCAGAACGAGGCGACCTTCTACATCCTCGAAGGCTCGGGATACGAGATACACGACGGCAAGCGCTACGACTGGTCGAAGGACGACTTCGTGATCGTGCACACCGATTCGGTGCACCGCCACTACAACGCGAGCAAGACCGAGCGCGCGCTCGCGCTCGTGATCAAGGCCAAGGCGACGTGGATGGCGCTTGGGCTGATCCAGCAGGGCCGCAGCAAGCCGTTCGAAGACGGCGCGAGCTTCGAGCCGGCGCGGGACTGGTCGCAGCTCTGGACGCCGGGAGCGACCGACAAGAAGAAGGTCGTGAAAAAGAACGATACGAAGTGGGAGACGACACGCGACGGGCGGGTGCGCGTGATCAGCTCACCGCAGCGGAGTGACGTGCGGACAACGAGCGTCGACGTCTACGAACAGGAGCTCGTGCCGGGCGCTCGCTCCGCGAAACACTGGCACATGGCGGACGAGGTCGCCTACGTGCTGGCTGGGTCGGGCGAGAGCGAGCAATGGGACGTCGAGGCCGAGATCGGCGAGCGCTACCAAGCGCGCATCGCGATAAGGCCGTCGCGCTGGCACTTCTCGGCGGGCGATCTCGTCTACGTGCCCCAGAACACCGTCCACCGGTACAGCAGCGACGGGAGCGGCCCGCTGCGACTTCTCGTCGCGCAGAACCGCTTGTTCAAGCTGCTCGGCTATGACTCGATCGTCTATCTCGAGGACGCTCGCGAATTCGAGCGCGAGGTAATGGCCCGCTCGAGCGCGCCCTCGAGGTAGACGGGCTCGAGGCCGCTCGCCCAGTACTCGAGCGCGGCGCGGTTCGGCTGCAGCGTCTCGATCGGGCTCCTCCGGATCATCCCGCCGGTCCCGCGCGGGGTGAACTCGATCCAGCCGACCCAGGTGCCGTTCTTTCGCGCGCGCCCGACCGCTCGCGCGACATAGGTGTGGCCGTCCGCGTCAGCGACGTCGCTCTTGAAGACGTGGATCAGGGCGTTCATATCCGAAGTTAACGCAGCAAGTCGGCGGCCAGAGCCCTACGGCAGATCCTTCGGCTTCTCTCCCTTACCAACGAGCCAGCCCCAGCGCTCGAGGGCCTTCCGCTTGGTCTCGGGCGTCGGAAGCTGCGAGACCGGGAACCGATCGCGCCACTCCCAGGGGCGCGTCGCGTCGATGATCGCCCGCGAGCTGAAGCCCTTCTTGTCCGGATGGATACGTGGGTCGAGCGGGCCCGACCACGCGCGCGGGATGATGTCGATCGATTCGGCCGGCTCGCTGCGCGTGCACATCGCCCAGAGCACCTGCTCGAGGTCCATGACGTCGATGTCGTCGTCGACGACGACCGTGTAGCGACCGAGGTACGCCCCGGTGTGGACGCTCGCCGCGGCATGTCCGACCTGGCGCGCGTGACCTGCGTAACGCTGGTTGATCGAGATCGCGTTGAACAGGCGCGAGCCGCCGACCTCATGGCACCACACGCCGACGATGCCGGGGATCGACGCGGCCTCGATGTCGCCACGTAGACGCGCGCTTCGCATGAACGCTCGATAAAACGACTGCTCGTCCGGCGGCACGTTCGGCGGCGACGCCAGGATGATCGGGTCGTTCCGGTGGTAGATAGCCTCAACCCGGAACACGGGCTCGGCGCGCTCGCCCGAGGCGTAGTAGCCGGTCCACTCGCCGAACGGCCCCTCGACCTCGCGCTCTTCGGGATCGACCCAGCCCTCCATCACGATCTCGGCGTCCGCCGGGATCGGCAGGCCGGTGACCGGTCCGTTCATCACACGATACGGCGCGCCACGCACGCCGCCGGCCCAGTCGTACTCGGTCGTGCCGTACGGGATCTCGGTGCAGGCCGCGAGGAAGAGCAGCGGGTCGCCGCCGGCGCAGAACGCGAGCGGCATCTTCTCCTTGCGCGCGAACCACTTGTCGCGGTGCTGGCGGCCATGCTTGCCGGGCGAGATGTAGAAGCCGAGCCGCTTCTTGTCGTGGACCATCACGCGGTAGGTGCCGAGGTTGACCCAGCCCTCGTCCGGGTCGCGCGTGATGTCGAAGCTGCCGGTGCCGAGATACCGCCCGCCGTCGAACTCGTGCCACTTCGGGGTCGGGAAGATGAGGCAGTCGACCTGATCGCCGCGCAAGACGTTCTCGAAGACCGGACCGTCCTTCACGACCTCCGCTGCGATCGTGGGGATGCCCTTTCGCACACGCTCCTGCCACATGCGGACGAGCTCGTGTGGCGAGGCCTTCGGATCGAGGCCCAGCGTGACCGCGATGCGACCGAAGGAGCCGAGCCCGTTCGAGAGCACGCGGAAGCCCTTCTTGTAGCCCTTGATCTCGTCGAAAACCGTCGCCTTCGAGGGGCGAGTCCGTCCCAGGAGCTCGGTCGCCATACCGATGTCCTCCTCGGTATTCGCACCGCGGACCGTTTGGAGCTCGCCGAGCGCGTCGACGCGCCGGAGCCAGTCCCGCAGATCGGTCGGTGTCGAGACTTTGGTGGGAATGGTCGTGGCCATGTCCGCCCTCCTACGACTCGTCCTCGTCAATCTCTTGGCTTCGCCAAGAGACGCGTTCAGGACTGAATGATTCGCTCCTCGCGACTCAGGGGCAGGGGCCCCTGGGCGCGAAGCGACCGCTCGTCGCTCAGCCCTCGTCTTCGTCAAAGGTACGCGTGAGCGCGCGGGGCCGCCATCCGTCGTCGGGGATCGCCAGGCAATGCTCCGGAGGAAGCTCTACCCAGACGCGCTGCTCGCGGCGCAGCTCCGCCGTGGGGTGCGCGCTGGCGCGGAGCTCGGTCCCGCCCACCTCGACGATGCAGTCGAGGTGGTCACCGAGGAACGCCGCCACCCGCAGGGTGCCCGGGAACTCATTCGGCGTTCCCGCCGGCGCGCCCCGGACCAGGACCCGCTCAGGGCGCATCACGAGCAGCGCTTTCGCCCCGGGGATGAGTGCTTCGCTCAGCGCGCACCTCACGATGCCCCCGAGCGCGCGCACCCCGCCTTCGACGACCTCTCCCGGCAGGAACGTCGCGTCACCGACGAAGTCCGCTACGAACCCCGACGCGGGAGACGCGTAGAGATCGCGCGGCCGGCCTTCCTGGACGATGCGGCCGTTCTGCATCACCGCAACTCGATGCGACAGGAAGAGGGCCTCGCCCTGATCGTGGGTGACATAGACCGTCGTGATACCGAGCCGCCGTTGCAGCTCGCGCAGCTCGATGCGCATGCGCTGCCGCAGCTTCGCGTCGAGATTCGAGAGCGGCTCGTCCAGCAGGAGCAGCTTCGGTTTTCGCACGAGAGCGCGCGCCAGCGCGAGCCGCTGCTGCTGGCCGCCGGAGAGCTGCGGCGCGGGGCGTTCCTCGAGGCCCTCCAGCCCGACGAGAGCAAGCGCTTCCGCGACCATCCGCCGCGTCTCTCCCCGCGACGGGGCCTTCGCGCTGACGCGGAGCGGGAACGCGACGTTCTCGAACACGCTCATGTGCGGCCAGATCGCGTAGGACTGGAAGACCATCCCGATGTCGCGTGCGTGGGTCTGGACGAAGTGGGCGTCACCTGAGAGAACTTCGTCGTCGAGCCGGATCGCGCCGCCCTCGGGCCGTTCGAGCCCGGCGATGCAGCGGAGGGTCGTCGTCTTGCCGCAGCCCGAAGGACCGAGGAGCGTGAAGAAACGACCGTCCTCGACCGTGAACGAGACATCCTCGACCGCACGCACGGCGCCGCGCTGCGCCGTGAAGGTCTTCCGAAGCGACTCGACCCGGAGCGTGGTCACGCTTCGCGGATCGTGCGCCCACCGATTCGCTGGAGCACGGTGACGAGCGCCACGAGAACGATGATGAGGAACACCGACAGTGCCGCGATCGACGTGTAGTTGCCGGAGTCCCGCAGGTCGAAGATGCGCACCGCGAGCACGACGCTTTGGCTCGAATAGAGAAGCACGCCGGCACCGAGCTCGCGCAGCGAGATGATGAAAACGTAGATCCACACGCCGACGAGAGCGGGCCGCAGCAGCGGGAAGAGGATGTGGCGGAAGGTCGGCCACCAGCGGGCTCCGGCCGCGCCGGCGGCCTCCTCGAGCTCGCGATGGATCTGTACCAGTGCCGAGGTCGTACCGCGGATCCCGTACGGGAGGTACCGCGTCACGTACGCGACGAGCAGGATCCAGAGCGTTCCGTAGATCCGGATCGGGATCGTGAAATACACCCAGATGAGGCTGATGCCAAGCACGATCCCGGGGATCGTGATCGGCACGAACGCGAGAAAGTCCAGCACGCCGCGCCCGGGAAGCCGCGTGCGGACCGTCACCCATGCGATCACCGCGGTCACCGCCACGACGATGGTCGCCGCGGCGACACCGAGGATCAGGCTGTTGAAGACGGCGGTCCTGGTCAGCTCGTCCTCGAGGATGAAGGAGTAGTTCGAGAGCGTGAGCTCGCGGAGCGATTCGAGCGAGGGGACCGAATACACACGGATGAAGCTCGCGTAGAGCAGGACGAGGAACGGCAGAGCGACCGCGAGGAACGCGTAGAGGGCGAGCGCGCCGACCGCGACGTACCGGAACCGACCGAGCTCCAGGCGCCGCGGCCGGTAGCCCTTTCCCGTCACCGTCGCGTAGCGCTCGGCGTGGCGGGTCGCCCGACGATGGAGCACGAGGCCAACGACTGAGATCGCGAGGAGCACGAGGCCGTATGCAGCGGCAAGCCCGAAGCTCGGCGGGTACAGCTTCAGCGAGAGATAGATGCGCGAGGTGTAGACGAAGATCCGCCCTGGCACGCCGATGATCGCCGGGACCTCGAATCCTTCGAGCGCTCGGACGAACAGGATGAGCAGCACCGACGCGACGCTCGGGAGTAGGAGCGGAAGCGTCACGCGCCGGAACGTCTTCCACGCGTCGGCTCGGCTCGCGGCCGCCGCCTCCTCGAGACTTGGATCCATCGCGCGGAACGCCGCGCTCATGAGAATGAAAGCCAGCGGAGCGGTGTGCAGCCCTTCGATCCAGATCATCCCGGGCAGGCTGTAGACCGAGAGCGAGAAACCGAAGAGCGTCTTGAGCGGGGCGTTTATCCATCCGATCTCCGGGCTCAGTAGGAAGAGCCAGGCGATGGTGTGGACGATCCCGGGCACGATCAGCGGGACGAGCGCGAGGCCATACCAGAGACTCCGCGCAGGGATGTTCGTGCGCTCCACCGCCCACGCGGCGGCAGTCCCGAGCGCGAACGCGAGGGCCGCCGCGCCGCCCGCGTAGATGAGCGAATTCGCGAGCAGCTCTATCGAGGCCTGATCGGTGAGAACGCGCTCCAGGTAACGCGTGGTGAACTGGAAATCCAGCGCGCTCCCCGACGCTGAGACGGCGCCCAGGAGGAGCATCGCAAGAGGAACGACCGTGAGATACGCGAGAAGGAGAGCGGCGGCGCCGGCGACCACGATGTCCGCGCGCCAGGCCGGGATGCGCATCCCAGCGCGGCGCGCGACGGTCGTGGCCGCCATCAGCTCGAGGTTATTTGACGCCCAGGGTGCTGTTCCAGAACGCCTGGTCCTTATCGAAGTCCGCGCGGAGCGCGAGGCTCACGTAGAAGATCTTCGCGAAGTTGTTCAGGTCCGGGTACTTCGGCGGGACCTTCGGGTTGGCGGGGACGCGGCCGGTCGACTGGATCGCCTTCTGACCGTCCAGTGAGGTGAGCCACTCCATCAGCAGCTTGCCGGCGTTGGCGTGAGGCGGTTTGTTGGCGAGCGCCATGCCCTGGACGTCCGTGATGATCGGGTCGGTCCGACCCCAGTCGATCGGCTTGTTCTCTTCATTCTTCAGCTGAGCCAGGCGGTGGCCGTTGGATGAGAGCGTGACCGCGAATTCGCCCGCAGCGAGCAGGTTCGCCATGTCGGTGTGGCCGCTGCGCAGAGACGGCTTATTGGCGGCGATGCACTTGAGCACGTTCTGGGCCTCTGCGTCTCCGAGGATCTTGCGCAGGGCCGAGTACACGACGACGTCGCCCTGCTCGACCGCGATCTTGCCCGACAGCGCCGGATTGCACAGGTCCTTCCAGGTCTTGATCGTGATGCCGGCGGGGAGCTTCTGCGTGTTGATCCCCGGGATGTCGTTGTTGAGCCGCGCCGCGATGAACGCGCCGTCGGCGCCCTTGACCTCGGCGGGGTAGTCACCGGCCGACGCGACGATGTACTTCTGGGTGTAGCCCTGATCGATGATGTAGCCGACCTCGAAGAGGTTCGACTCGACGACGTCGAAGAGGTCCTGTCCTGCCTTCTTCTCCGTCACGACGCGCGTAGTCAGTACTTCACCCGATGCGCGGGTGTGCTCCACCTTGACGCCCGGGAACTTCGCCTCGAACACCGGGAACACTTTCTTGGCGTCGTCGGTGTTCATCGACGAATAGATAGCAACCTTGCCCTCGCTCTTCGCCGCCTCGTAGAGGCGGCTCATCACGGCATCCGGAGAGTCCGTCGTGGCGGGCTTCGCGGTGAGGGTCGGGGAAGGCGCGGTGGCGGTGTTTCCGCCACATGCCGCGAGAAGGAGCCCACCCAATGCGAGCGTGGTAAGGAGCCGTCGCATGCCCACACCTCCAGCGAAGGGCGTGACCTCGCGAAGGCGAATGATCATACCATTGGACCAACGGCGCGCTGACGTGGAGACTGTGACGGTGAAGCTCGAGGCACGTCGGGTCGGGATCCGCTATCGCCGCCAGCGGACGGGCGATGAGCTCGTCGCGGTCGACGGCGTCGATCTGACGGTGTCTCAAGGAGAGTTCGTCTCGATCGTCGGACCGTCAGGCTGCGGCAAGACGACGTTCCTCAACGCGATCGACGGACTCATCCCCATCGCGTCGGGCTCGCTCGTCCTCAACGACCGCGAGATCACCGCGCCCGGTCCCGACCGCGCGATGGTGTTCCAGCAGCCGAGCCTCCTGCCATGGCGAACGGTCATGGGCAACGTGATCTATGGCCTCGAGATGCAGCATCGCGCCGGACGAGAGTCGCGTGAGATCGCGAAGCGGCTGATCGACCTCGTCGGTCTCGGCGGCTTCGCCGAGAGCTGGCCGTCGGAGCTTTCGGGAGGGATGCAGCAGCGCGTGAACCTCGCCCGCGCGCTGGCCACCGACCCCGAGCTCCTCCTCCTCGACGAACCGTTCGCGTCCCTGGACGCGCAGACCCGCGAGACGATGCAGCAGGAGCTCACACGCATCTGGGGAGAGACGCGGAAGACGGCGATCTTCATCACGCACGACATCGCCGAGGCCGTATACCTCGCCGACCGTGTGATCGTGCTCACCGCACGTCCCGGCCGGGTGAAGCTCGACATGAAGATCGATCTGCCCAGACCACGTGATCTCCGGCTAAAGCGTGAAGTGGAGTTCGTGGCGTACGAGCGAACGATTTGGGAGACGATCCGCGAAGAAGTGATCCGATCCGAGACGCTGCGTCCGCGGGCGGTCGCCTGATGGCGACGCAGGGGACGGGGCAGGCGGATCCGTATCCCGTTGCGACGCCTGCGGAACCCGAGTGGCTGACGCGAAAGCCGGCCGATGCACGGTCCGGGGAGAGTCGCGTTCGCGGTTACGAGTCCAAGCTGATCGGTTTCGCCGCGGTCGTCATCTTCCTCGCCGTGTGGCAGGGCATCGGTGTGATCCGGGCCGTCTGGCCGGAGGGCGTCGTAATTGGCCCATTCACCTACGTCGCGCCCACGCAGCTCTTCCTCCCGACGCCGGTCGAGATAGGCCAGGCATTCGGCACATACGCTCGCGACCCGAAGTTCGGCAGGGACATCCTCACGAGCGGCCAGGAGCTCTCCTTCGGTTATCTGCTGGCCGCTTTCACCGCCATCCCGCTCGGCCTGGTCATGGGCTGGTACAGCCGCATCCGTTATGCCTTCGACCCATTCGTCACGTTCCTCTACGCGACGCCCCGGATCGTGCTGCTGCCGCTGCTCATCATCTGGTTGGGAATCGGCGTCGAATCGAAGGTCGCCGTCGTCTTCCTCGGCGCCTTCTTCGCGATGGTCATCAACACGACCGCGGGCGTCCGCAACCTCGACGCGAACCTGATCAAGGTCGCGCGATCGTTCGGCGCGTCGGACGTCCAGCTGTTCCGGACGGTCGCGCTCCCTGGGTCGGTGCCGTTCATCCTCACCGGCCTCCGCCTCGGCATCGGCCATGCCCTGACCGGCGTGGTCGTCGGCGAGGCGATCGCAGCCCAGTTCGGGGTGGGGCAGATGATGTTCGTGGCGGGGGCCACGTTCCAGAGCTCGAAGGTGTTCGCCGGACTCATGCTCATCGCCGGGGCGGGCATGCTCATGACCTTCACTCTGCAGTGGCTCGAGCGACGCTTCGACGCGTGGCGGCCGCGCCCTAACTAGCCCGGCGAGAGTTAGGCTCTTCGGAGCCACAAGACAAAGGGGAGGAACCACATGCAGGGGAAGATCGTTCACTTCGAGCTCAACGCGAAGGACGCCGCGCGCGCGAAACGCTTTTACAGCGGACTGTTCGGTTGGAAATACAAGGACTCGGAGATCCCGGGGGTCGACAACTACTTCCTCATCGATGGCATCGAGCCCGGCGGCGCGATCAACGGGATGTCGCCAGAGAAACCCGGTCCGGTCGTGTACTTCGACACGGACAATATTGACGAATCGATCAAGAAGGTCCGCGATCTCGGGGGAAAGGCCGACGAGAAATTGCCGATCCCGTTCCAGGGCTGGTTCGCGGGCTGCACCGACACCGAAGGCAACACTTTCTCACTCTTCCAGAACGACCCGAGCGTCACGATGGAGACCGAACAGCAGCAGCAGTCAGCCCGCGCCTAAAGGCGTGGCGGCCGCCGGGGCGAGTTGTCCCGGCGGCCTCAATGGTCATACCATTCACGCGCATGTTCCAACCGATCCACCAGGCCCGCGCCTCGGGCGAGATCGTCTCCCAGATCGAGCGAGCGATCTTCTCAGCGCAGCTCTCGCCGGGTGACCGTCTCCAATCCGAGCGGGAGCTCGCGGAGCAGTTCGGCGTCTCACGCATCACGGTCCGCGACGCGCTGCGGGTCCTCGAGGCGCGCGGTCTCATCCGCGTGAAGGTCGGAGCGACGGGCGGGGCATTCGTCGCCGACGCTAACACCGATCGCGTCGCGGAGTCGCTCTCGACGATGATCCGGCTCAAGCGCATGACGCTCTCGGAGCTCGCCGAGGCGCGCACCGTGGTCGAGGCGGCGACGGCCGCGCTCGCGGCGCAGCGCGCCGATGCGGCAGCCGTTTCGCGCCTCGCCCAGAACGTTCAACAAGGTCGCGCGGTGATACGCGACAGCATCACCCACGCCGAGGCGAGCATGGATTTTCACGTCGAGCTCGCCCGGGCCGCCGACAACGAAGTCCTCTATGCGACTGTGGCCGCGTACCGCGAGCTGCTGGTACCGGCGCTGCGAGAGGTGCGGAACCCGAGCACGGTGAGGACCACGCAGAAAGCGCACGAAGAGCTCGTCGAGGCCGTTCGGCGGCACGACGCTCAGGGGGCGCGCGAACTGATGGTGGCTCACCTCGAGGACTTCGAGAAGCGTCTGCGGAAGCGGCTCGCCGAGCGCGAAGAGGAGCGCCTCCCGACTGGGAACGTGCACCGTCTCGTTCGACCAGAGCGAAGGCGCTAGATGGCCGTCGCCACGCGCCCGACGACGCGAAGCGGCCGAGGCTATCCGGACCTCCGCGAGCATCTCGATGCGCTCGATCGCGCGGGGCTGCTGGTGAGAGTCCGCCGTCCGATGCTTGCCGAAACCGAGATCCATCCGCTGGTGCGCTGGCAGTACCGGGGCGGTCTCCCCGAGGAGGACTGGCGGGCGTTCCTCTTCGAGGACGTCCGCACCGTGAAGGGTGGGGCGTCGCCTTTCCGCGTCGGTGTGGGCGTCCTTGCTGCATCGAAGTACGTCTACGCGACCGGGCTCGGTTGCAAGCCCGAGGAGATCGCCTCGCGATGGGAGCACGCACTCGCCAACCGCATCGCCCCGACGATCGTCGAGGACGGGCCCGTGCACGAAGAGGTGCACATGGGCGACGCGCTCCTCGCGAAAGGCGGCACCGCCGAGTTCCCCATCCCGATCTCGACGCCGGGCTTCGACAACGGGCCATACACGACATGCACGCACTGGTTCACGAAGGACCCCGAGACGGGCGTGCGCAACCAGGGCAACTACCGCGGGCAGATCAAGAGCCCGACGCGCATCGGCATCTTTCCATCAGGCCTCGGGCAGGACGTCTACATCCACTGGCAGAAGGCGCGAAAGAAAGGGCAGCACCTGCCTGCCGCGCTCGTCATCGGCGGCCCGCCGGTCGTGAGCTATGCGGCGGTCCAGAAGGTCCCGTACGGCATCGACGAGCTCTCCATCGCCGGCGGCCTCGCGGGCGAGCCGATCCGTCTCGTTCGGTGCAAGACCGTGCCGCTCGAGGTTCCGGCCGACGCCGAGATCGTCTTCGAGGGGTACATCAACACGCAGGAGCTCGAAGAGGAAGGACCGTTCGGCGAGTCACACGGCTACATGCACCCGCGGCAGCTGAATCCGTTCTTCGAGATCACCGCGATCACACACCGCAAGGACGCGATCTGGGTCTCCTTCATCAGCCAGGTCACGCCGTCCGAGTCGAGCGTCATCAAGAAGGTCGCTTACGAGCCGATCTTCACGCAGCATCTTCGACAGACCTGCAACATCCGGAGCGTGAAGCGTGTGGTCATGCACGAGCCACTCACGAATCTGCGGAAGCTCATCGTCATCCAGATGGCGAACGGCGCGCGCGAAGCCGAGATCTGGCGCGCGCTGCGCGCCGCATCGAGCTTCAATCAGGGCGTCGGCAAGGTCTGCATCGCGGTGGATGAGGACATCGACCCCGAAGATGCGACGGCGCTCTGGTGGGCGGTCTGCTATCGGTCGCGCCCGGCGCAGGACGTGGAGATCACCGGGCATCTCGAGAAGGGCCATGCGCCGCCGTTCCGCGGCACGGGAATCGAGCAGGCCGCTGAGGGCCGCGACGTCGTCGGGCACGGCGATCCCGCCGACGACAGCGGGATGCTCATCAACGCCTGCCTCAAGGAGCCGTGGCCGCCCATCTCGCTTCCGACCAAGGAGCACATGGAGAACGCCCTTCGCATCTGGAACGAGCTGGGCCTGCCGAAGGTGCGGCCGCAGCTGCCGTGGTACGGCTACTCGCTCGGGCAGTGGGACGAGGAGCTCGAAGAGGAGGCGCGCCTCGCCCTCCGAGGTGAGCACTTTGTGACTGGCGAGAAGACCGCACGCCGGCGCGTGAAGCTCTCCGATACGCGCGCGGCGCGACCGGATGCCTTCATCGGCACCGACCCCGTCCCCGGCACTCCGGTGGACCCGCGGGCGGCGGAGCACGGTCCGGGCGGACCCGGATATGACGACGAAGCGCCGCGCGAAGTTCCGAACGACGACGGGATGTGATGTCCACGGCGATCTCCTCCAAGACGGATAGATA
>Ga0066695_10000698_pt1 | contig 11468 bp, 9 predicted proteins | sample GraSoiAngelo_144_FD_66452 | JGI IMG/M metagenome (GOLD analysis project Ga0066695, IMG submission 66452) | Grasslands soil microbial communities from the Angelo Coastal Reserve, California, USA - 14_1009_02_40cm | ecosystem: Environmental > Terrestrial > Soil > Grasslands | place: USA...
TCGGGTTTTGCTCAAAGGCACAAAGACGCGCACTGCCGAGCAAATCGCCAATCAGATCGAAGCCATCGGCGGATCGATCTCGAGCGACGCCGGCAACAACAGCATGAGTGTCGGCGTTCATGTGATGAAACCGGATCTGAAGACCGGGGTCGATTTGCTGTGTGATGTTCTGCTCAACGCGAAATTTCCTGAAAAGGCAGTCGCACGCGAAAAAGAAGTTCAAATCGCCGGTGTTAAACAAGAAGAGGAACAGTTGACGACTGTTGCGCGGAACATTCTCCGCCAGGCGCTCTTCACCGATCATCCCTATGCCTTGCGCTCGAATGGCTCGCCCGAATCGCTGCAGCATCTAACCCAGAAAGATTTAGTCCAATTCCGCGACAAATATCTGATAGCGAAAAATGGCGTGATTTCAGTTTTTGGAAATGTGAATGCGGCCGAAGTGAAGCAGTTGTTCGAGCGGGCGCTTGGCACAATGAAGCCCGGCTCACTCGCGCTGACCGATGCGCGGGCGCCGGCGCCGATCACCAAAACAGAGATTGTCGAAAGCAATAAGGAAAAAGCGCAAGGCGTGATCATGGTCGGCTATCGCGGTGTCGATATGTTCGACAAAGATCGATTCGCACTCGAGTTGATCGACGAAGCAAGCAGCGACCTCGGCTCGCGATTTTTCATCCGTATTCGTGAGCAAATGGGACTGGCGTATTACGTCGGAGCCAGCCAGATGCAGGGACTCGTTCCCGGTCTGTTCGCATTTTATCTCGGGACCGATCCGCAAAAAATCGAGCCGGTGAAAACGGCGTTGCTCGACGAGATCCGGAAACTGGCGAGCGAAGGCCTCACTCAGGAGGAGTTAACGCGCGCGAAAAAGAAATTGATCGGGCAGCACCAAATCGCAAGGCAAAGCAATGATTCGTTCGGCTATCAATGCGCGCTCGACGAGCTTTATGGGCTCGGCTTCGATTATTACAAGAAACTTGAGCATGATGTGGAAGCGGTCTCCATGGACGAGGTCAAACGAGTTGCGGCGAAATATTTTCGCGACCAGCCGTATGTTTTGGCAACAGTCCGACCGCCCACCTCCGCCAAGGCTACGGCGGGCAGACCGGAGAGCTCTCCAGTTGCGAAATAAAAGTAGATATGGCTGGCGAAACCCAAACTAGCGTGCAAAGCGGGGAACTTTCGCAGCGCTTCATCGAGTTTGTGATGATGCACGCGCAGAACGCGGCGCTGTTTCTCGGGCAGATTCCGAACCCGAAAACCGGCGAGGGCGAAGTGAATCTCGAGCTCGCGAAAATGTTTATCGATCAACTGGCGATGATTCAGGAAAAAACGCGAGGTAATTTGACGAACGACGAATCGACCGTGCTCCGCAATACGCTCTCGAATTTGCAAATGGTCTATGTCGAAGTTGCCCAGCAGGCCCCGAAAGGTGCTGCGCAGCCGGAACGACCTGCGACTGAGCCAAAGGCAGAAACATCCTCCTTCGCCGAGCCTACGGCGGACAAGTCGACCAAGACGCCGGAGCAACCGCCAATTGCGCCAGCAACCGAATCCGAGTCGAAGAAAAAGTTCACCAAGAGTTACGGCTCGTGAATTGAAGAGACGCGTTGCCAGCGTCGTCGAAGGTCAAAGACCGCCGCTACATTGTCAGTCTGGGAATTGAACTACGTGCGCACAAGGGCGAGAAATGGAAACGGGAATGGCGCAAAGATCGTTGCTGATGCGATCGACGCAGCCGAGGAGGCGGGACTCCGTTATGTCAGCGACGATCGGCCTGGTTACACGCGCAAAGCGAAGGGCGACGATTTCGATTGGCTGGACGCGGATGGAGAACCGATTCGCGATGAGCAGCGACTTCTGCGAATCAAGCGGCTCGCGATTCCGCCGGCGTGGACTGAGGTTTGGGTTTCTCCTCTGGCGAACGGTCACATCCAGGCGACCGGTCGCGACGCGCGCGGTCGCAAGCAATACGTTTACCACGACCGCTGGCGCGAAGTTCGCGACGAAAACAAATACGATCGCATAATCAGTTTCGGCAAAACCCTCCCAAAGATCCGCCGACGAATCGCGCGAGATTTGAAGTTGGCCGGATTGCCGCGAAACAAAGTCCTGGCGACGGTCGTGCAATTGCTTGAGCGCACGTTCATCCGCATCGGCAATGAGGAGTACGCGCGCGAAAACAAATCATTTGGGCTCACGACGATGAAAGATCGACATGTCGAGGTCAAAGGCGCGAAATTGCGTTTTCGTTTTCGCGGCAAGAGCGGGCGCGAGCATGAGGTCGATGTGACCGACGGGCGCATCGCGAACATTATTTCCAAGCTCCAGGACCTCCCCGGCCAGGACTTGTTTCAATACGTCGACCATGACGGCAAAGTGCGGGACATCACTTCACAGGACGTGAATGAGTACCTCCGCGAAATTACCGGCGAAGATTTCAGCGCAAAAGATTTTCGGACCTGGGCGGGAACAGTTCTGACCGCGATCGCGCTCAACGCGCAGGAGCAGTTCGAGACCCCAAAACAGGCGAAGTTGAACATCAATACGGCGATCAAGGCGGTCGCCAAAATTCTTGGTAACACGCCGGCGATTTGCCGGAAATGCTATATCCATCCGGCTGTGCTCGAGAATTATCTCGATCAAAAATCAATCGACGGATTGAAGCAAACCACGGAAGACGCGCTCGAAAAGGAAGATGTCGATCTTCGCTCGAGCGAAACCGCCATCCTTAAGTTCTTGAAATCGCGCTTAACGAAAAAAGCCGCCTAATCGCGTCAGCGACCGCCGCCGCGTGGAGTCGCGCTTGCTTTTGGTTTGGCACTTTTGCGGACAGTGATCGTTGCTTCACTCGGAGCGGGCGTGGCCGATTTCTCGGGAGATTTTTTTGTGGAGGGCCAGATCAAGCGCCAAGGCTGGCTTTTTATTGTGTCGCTAAATTCCTTGATGTTCTGGCCGGTGGGTCCGAGATCGTTGATCGTCACTTTCAATTTTTCCGACGAGCTCCGCAGATTTTGGAGCGTGATTTCGATGTTGTTGTTCTCGGTCAGACTGGTGCTGATTTTCTCGATGTTGTTGAGGGAATGAGAAAGCGCGCTGTCGGGCGCGGTCATGTCGGCGATGTGTTCGCCGAACAATTTCACCTGACTGAGTGCCTGGTTCAGCTCCGAGTTCTCATCGGTGATGTGATTAAGATTTTGCGCGGTCTGCTGAAGGTCTTTCATCGTGTTGGTCGCTTCGGCGGCGACGGGCTTGATCACTTCGAGCATTTTGGCGGCGGCTTCGCCGATGTCCGGGTTGCGTTCGCCGGCGAACATTTCACCATCCCGCGCCCGTCCCGACGATTCGGTTCCCTGCGTGATATCGATCGCCATCTCGCCGAGCAATCCGAGCTGCATCAGGCGCGTGCGCGCATCGCGATAGACAAGGGCATTGCGGTCAACCTGAACGTCAATGCGCGCTTCGTATTTTGGTTTCCCTGGCTCCGGACTCGGCGTTGGACTTGTTTCCGGCGGAGCGAAGGCGGCGGCTGCTTCTTCGGCGCGACGTTCTTCTTCGCGCGACACGGGCGAAAATAATTTTTGGACCTGACCAATCTTGCGTCCGGCGAGCATCACGACTGCGCCTTGTTTGATGCCGGCGGCGTTGTCGACGTAAATTTTGTAAGTAACGAGCGGGCGAAAAAGTCCGGGCGCGCCCAGCAAGACCAAAAGAAAGACGAGCACGGCCACGGTCCCGACCACCAGCAGGCCGGTCATGATTTCATTTTTTTGCAATTGCATCTTGGCTTCCTTCCAGAATGGGACCTTCGGTGCTGCCGCTCAAGAACTGAGCGACGACTGGATTTGTGGATTGCTTGAATTTTTCAGGCTCAGCGTCTTCGATGATTTTTCCTTGGTACAACATAGCCATTCGCGTGCCGATGCGAAAGGCGCTGTCCATTTCATGGGTTACGATAATTGAGGTGACTTTGGATTTCTCGGTCAGGCTGATGATCAATTCGTCGATGACCGACGCAATCACCGGGTCGAGACCGGCCACCGGTTCGTCGAAAAGGATCAATTCCGGCTCGAGGACAAGGGCCCGCGCCAGACTCACGCGTTTCTTCATCCCGCCGCTTAATTCCGACGGCAGCAGATGTTTCGCGTCTTTCATTCCGACCAGATCCAGTTTTTCGTCCACAATCTTGTCGATCTCCTTGCGTGACTTGTCGGTTAATTCCTCGAGCGGAAGCGCGACGTTGTCGCGGACGTTGCGCGAACTAAGCAGCGCCGAGTATTGGTAAACCATCCCGATCTGCCGCCGCACCTGCTGCAATTTGCGCCGTTTCAAACGCGTGATTTCGAATTGCTTGAAGAAAATCGAACCGTCAATGGGTTTCAATATTCCCAGAATCAGCCGGAGAATTGTGCTCTTGCCGCTGCCGCTTTGGCCCATGATCACAAGGCGCTCCTCGGGCTCGACTGAAAGTGAGCAACCATCGAGCACTTTTTTTTCTTCGAACTGCATGTCCACGTGCCGCAATTCGACCATGTGCGAGTTCTTCACGCTCATGTCGGGAAAAAATTGACGTAAACGATGTTGTAGAGCGTATCGACGCCGATCACGACCGTGATTGCGGTGACGACGCTCGAGGTCGTCGCGGTGCCGACCCCGGCCGCGCCGCCCTTTACCGAGAGACCGCGATAGCAAGCGATCGCTGCGATGAGCAAACCGAACATGAAACTCTTGAACACGCCTGTGATGAGGTCCCGAATCAGCAACGCATCGCGGACAAGATCGAGAAAATAGGGGAACGCGATGGCGAAATAGGCTTTTGAAATCAAGCTGCTGGCGAAGATCGCGGAGATATTTGAAACCGTTGAAAGGCACGGCATCAGGAAAAACAAGGCGAGCATTCGCGGCGCGACCAAGAACCGAAGCGGTCCGATGCCCATCGCTTCGATGGCTTCGATTTCTTCGGAAACCTGCATCGTGCCGAGCTCGGCGGTGAAGGACGCGCCGATTCGCGCTGCAAGCATGATGCCCGTCAGCAACGGTCCAAGCTCGCGCGTAAAGCTAATCGCCACTAGACCGGGAATCAGCCGCTCCGTTCCAAAGCGTTGCAATTGGTAACCGGTCAGTAACGCCATCGTCAGGCCGAGAAAAAATGAGACCAGCGCGACCAACGGAACGGAATCGACGCCGGCGCGCTCGGCATGCCTGAAAAAACTAACAGCGCGAAAAGGTGCTCGTCCGTCGCGCAAACGCTCGATCGTTTCCTCGAACGTGTGCGCAATGAACCAGAACATGCTGCCCACTTCGAGCAGGAAATTGCGAAACAGTTCACCCACTTCCTGTAACGCGATCGCCGGTGCCGCGATTAAACCTTCTTCAGTCGAGTCCTGTTTTTGCTCAGCCATGTCGGAAGGGGAAACTGCCTCAGTTCACGGAGGCGAAAAAGCGATTTCTTCTCACTGGCGTGCTGCCGGACCGCGGTCTATCTGTTCGAACGCAAGAAATTTATGTCGGCGCGATGTTTTCTAATTTGCGGACTAGTCGTGGTCGCGGCATTAGCTCATGCGCAGCAGTTCGGCAAGATGAGTTCAATGAAGGAAAATAAAATTGGATTGGTTGTTCACGGCGGCGCCGGAACGATGGAGCGCGGCAAGATGACGCCGGAACGCGAGCGCGAGTATCGTGCGGGAATTGAAAATGCGCTTCGGGCCGGCTGGGAAATACTGCAACACGGCGGGTCGAGTTTGGACGCGACTGAAGCGGCGGTGCGCACGTTCGAAGACGATCCACTTTTCAACGCCGGCAAAGGCTCGGTCTTCTCGGCCGCCGGCACCAACGAAATGGACGCTGCGATCATGGACGGGAAAACGCTCAAAGCTGGCGCCGTGGCTGACGTGCGACATATCAAAAACCCGATCAGTCTTGCGCGGCTCGTGATGGAGAAATCGCCGCACGTTTTGATGAGCGGCGAGGGCGCGGAAACCTTTGCCAAAGAACACGGCGTCGAGCTCGTCGATCAAAAATATTTTTTCACTCAGGAACGCTGGGACGCACTCCAGAAAACAAAAGCCGCCGAAAAGGCGGGCGCCAACGGTGACAAGAAGTTCATAATCACCGACCAGGACTTGCATGGAACGGTTGGCGCGGTCGCACTGGATCGAAATGGAAATTTGGCCGCAGCAACTTCGACCGGGGGCAAAACAAACAAACTGAGTGGGCGGATCGGCGATACGCCGATCATTGGCGGAGGTACCTACGCGAACAATGCGACTTGCGCCGTGTCGGGCACTGGAGATGGCGAGTATTTCATCATGGCCACGGCCGCGCACGACGTCTCGGCGTTGATGGAATATCGGCGTAAAACCGTCGAGGAAGCGAGTGTCGCGGTCATCGATAAAATCGCAAAACTTGGTGGGACCGGCGGTATGATCGCAATCGATAAAAGCGGCAAAATCGCGCTACCGTTCAACACCTCGGGAATGTATCGGGGATATGTCGATCCAAACGGCAAGTTCATCACCGAGATTTATCGCTGAAGTCGTGACTCGTAATTCGTTACATCGTTAAATCGTTGCCGAATCACGAGTCTCGATTCACGAATCTCGACTTTCCATGCTACCGCCCTTCTCCGTCGCTATTCCCTGCTTTAACGAAGGGGCGCGAATCGGTGACACCGTCCGCTCGACGCTTGATTATTTATCCTCGGAAAGTCCGGACGCGGAATTGATTGTAGTCAACGACGGTTCGACAGACGCAACATCGACGATCGTTCGAGACGCATTAGCGGGTGCAAAAATCCAAACTCGAATGCTTGAGAATTTTCCTAATCGCGGAAAAGGCGCAGCGGTACGCACCGGACTGCTTGCGGCGACCAAACCAATCGGATTGTTTTTCGACGCCGACCTTTCCACACCGTTGAAGGAGATTCCGAAAGTGATCGAGCCGATCGCTAACGGAGATGTCGATATTGCGTTCGGTTCGCGCGCGCTTGATCGCAGTCTGATCGGTATTCGGCAGCCATGGCGGCGCGAACAGGCCGGTCGCGTGTTCAATTTGATCGTGCGACTCGCGACTGGGATGCCGTTCTGGGACACGCAGTGCGGTTTCAAAGCCTTTCGGCTCGATGTTTGCCGGCCAATTCTGGAAAAGGCGCACACCATTGGGTTCGCGTTTGATGTTGAGCTTCTATTTCTCGCCCATCGCGCCGGATTGAGGCTGCGCGAAATTCCGGTGCGTTGGAACCATGCCGAAGGCAGCAAGGTCCAGGTGATTCACGATAGCTTGCGCATGCTGCGCGAAGTGATCGCATTGCGGATGAACTTGTAGCCGCTTCGCTCTGCGAAGCGTGACGCTCGCGCGTGCATCGCGTCGTTCAGAGAGCGACGCCTACGAACAAAGCTTGGGTGTTACTTCTTAACGACTTCGGCGTTCTCGAGCATCGCGATACCGCCGCGGTCGGCTAATTTGCCCTTCAGCGTCACCGTTTTGCCGCAGTACTCCGCCAACTGCTCGTTCATCGGTTTGTGCTCGCCGACGACCAGATACGCTTTGCCGTCACTAACAATTCCGACCGGGCCGCCGTTCTTGATGCATTTCGCGCCGCAGGATTGACCATGACTTTCGCCGACCGCGTTGTGATCGACATAGCACATCATATCGACGATTTCGCCGGTCACGGTTTTCTCGGCACTGGCGCTGAGATTTTCTTTTCCGTGCTCATGCTCTTGAGCGAGAGCGAAGGGAGAAAGTGTTAAAGCGATGGCGAACATCGCACTGACTACCATCTGGCAAAGGTTCGGTTTATTCATAATTCATTTTCCCCTCTTCTTGTCCTCAATCAAATCCGCGAACTGCGAAAAGAAATAGGACGCGTCATGCGGGCCGGGCGCGGCTTCGGGATGATACTGCACGCTGAAAATCGGCAATTCCTTGTGACGCATGCCTTCGACCGTGTTGTCGTTCAAATTGATGTGGCTTACTTCGACATTTTTCGGCAAAGACTCGGGATCGACTGCGAAACCGTGATTCTGTGCGGTGATCGCGACCTTGCCGGTACTTAAATCCTTGACTGGCTGATTGGCGCCGCGATGGCCGAACTTTAGTTTGAATGTCGTTCCACCGAACGCGAAGCCGAGGATTTGGTGGCCAAGGCAAATTCCAAAGATCGGCTTCTTGCCCATTAAATCGGCGACCGTTTTGTGGGCGTAAGGCAGCGCCGACGGGTCTCCTGGACCATTTGAAAGAAAAATTCCGTCTGGATTGAGGGCGAGCGCCTGCTCAGCGGTTGTCGCAGCTGGAACGACCGTGACGCCAAACCCCTTCTGCCGCAGCAGTCGCAAAATATTTTGTTTGATACCGTAATCATAAGCAACGACCCGAAATCGAATTGGCGGCAATTTCGGTTTGTTGTCGCCGTTGCCATTCACGATCGACCAAGGTTCGCTTAACTTATCGCCCGGGTCCCATTGATAAATCTCCGGCGTCGAGACTTCGCGGACATAATCCATTCCAATCACGCCTTCGCCATTGAGCGCGCGTTGCACCGCTTGTTCGGTCGACATTTCCTCAGTCGTTAAACACGCCTTCATCGCGCCACGCGTCCGCAAATGCCGCGTCAGCGCGCGCGTGTCGATCCCTTGGACGCCGGGGATGTCCCATTTGCGCAAATATTCATCGAGTGACATTTCCGAACGCCAGTTGCTCGGCGCCTCGCTCAGTTCTTCGATTACAAACCCACGGACGTGCGGCGAGCGGCTTTCCTGATCGAGCGAGTTGGTTCCGTAATTTCCGATTAGCGGATAAGTCATGGCCACGATCTGGCCCCGATAGGAAGGATCGGTCAGTACTTCCTGATAACCGGTCATCGCGGTGTTGAAACAAATCTCGCCGACGCGCGTTCCGGTTGCGCCAAATGATTCGCCCCCGAAATATTTTCCGTCTTCGAGAGCGAGCAGGGCGCGCATCGCGGGTGATTGTCGATGTTAACGAGCGAATTTCAAATGTTTGAATTCAATCTTCGACGTTGGGCATTTAATGCCAGTCCGGCTCGGACCGTTGGGCGTTTAGCTGAAAAGGAAAAGGCCCGGATCGACAAGCAATCCGGGCCTTCTGCAAAGTTTTACCCCACAGGTGCCGTTTAGGTGAATCTCCCGTTCCCTTTCGGTAAACGGCGGATGACCGTCGCTGCGGAATCTGACTTCCAATAAAGGCCTGTCATTCTCCGCACCAACCAAGCCTCCTTTATTTCGTCAACTATCGGTTCGGGGACGTCACCTCAATCTCGAACATCGCAGGGTAAATTCGAAAGCCGCTGGTTGAGAGTTGAGTGGAAAGCACTGGTTTCCTTCCCAACCCTCAACGAGCGGCTTTCACTTTCAAAGAACTACTCGCGCAATTCCGCGCCGAGGTCGCGCTGCAATCGCTCGCGAATTTTCGCGTGCACCGCACTCACTTCCTCACTTGTCAGTGTGCGACTCCGATCTCGATATGTCAATCGATATGCAAGCGACTTTCGTTCCGATCCGAGACCGGCTGCGCCTTCCCCGGCGAACAAATCGAACAGTTCCACGCGTTCGAGCAACGGCTCCTTCGGTTCTTGAATCGCTCGCAAAATTTTCGCGTGCGAAACTTCTTCCGGCACAATCATCGCAATGTCGCGCGTGATTGATGGATACCGGTCAAGCTCGCCAAACTTTTTCGCTGATTCGCCAACGAGTAAAAGAAGATCGGCATGCAGCTCAGCAATGAGCACCGGACCTGGCGCACTGGATTTGGTCGCTGAAAGTTGTCCGCTAAAGCCGATCATTTGATCTCGGGACCAAATGTCGACCGCCAGCGCGAGATCAGGATATTTCGCCGGCCGAAACGACAGATCTGGAATAACGCACTCCAACGCGCCCTTGAGATCGAACAGGTCCAGACCGCGGCTCGTTTGCGATCGCCAATTCGGCGCGCGCGTAATATTTCCCCAGAGCAAAATCCCGAGATGCCGTTCTTCCTTTCCGGACGGCGGGATAAACGTGCGCCCGATTTCAAAGATGGCGACGGTCTCGGCGCCCGCGCGAACATTTCGTTCGAGCACTTCGAGCAGACCGCCGATCAAGGTTGGCCGCAGCGCGATGTGATCTTCGCTCAACGGATTGCGCAGCTCGATCGCGTTTTCGCTGAAGGCGGAGGCGCTTCTCGGAATCAATTTGGATGTGCGCGCTTCCGAAAGTCCGTGCGCAACCAGACGCGCGCGGAAGACCGATTCCAAATCGTGCGAATGATCGGCCGCGCTCGAAGGCGTGAACCGGCTTCGGTCGGTCCCCGGAACCTTGTCGACTCCGAATGCGCGAATGACCTCTTCGATAAGATCGACATCGCGCTGCAAGTCCCGCCGATGGCTCGGAATTTTCCATTTCGTCGTCCTAGCGGCGCTAGTTTTTTTCAGACCGAACCCGGTCAGAATCTCATCGACGGTCTTCGGCTTAATCGTGATGCCGACGACTCGATCGGCTTTTTCGTAGGTCAGCGAAACGTCAGCCGGATTCGCCGGCACTTTGCCCGCCACTCCAATTTCTTTTGCCGGAGTTCCATTCGCGATCTCGCGAATCAGTTCGGTTGCGCGGTGCGATGCCCGCAAAACCATTTCCGGATCGACCCCGCGTTCGAAGCGATAACTCGCGTCGCTCGGTAAACTCAAATTGCGCGCAGTGCGCCGAACGCTGGCCGGTAAAAAGTAAGCGCTCTCGAGCAGAATGTTTTTTGTGGATTCCGTCACACCGGTTTCTTCGCCGCCCATTACTCCGGCAATTCCAACCGCGCGCTCTTGATCGGCAACGACCAGATTGTCCGGCTTGAGTGAGTAAGTCTTGCCATCTAGTGCGAGAAATTTCTCGCCGTCCCGCGCCAGCCGGACATTAATTCCACCTTCCAATTTATCGGCGTCGAACGCGTGTGTCGGTTGTCCGAGCTCGAGCATCACGAAGTTCGAGATGTCGACGATGTTGTTGATCGACCGAATGCCGACGCTCTCGATTTTCGCGCGCAACCATTGCGGACTCGGCCCGACTTTCACGCTGTCGACCCTGCGGGCGGAGAAAAATGGGCAGTCGCGGATGGCGCTGATGGTCACGCCAGTCTTCCTGATGTCGATCTTCGCTTCGCGCGGCGTTGATTTGAGTTTGTTTCCAGTCAGCGCGGCGATTTCGCGCGCGAGTCCGAAATGGCTGAGCAAATCGCCCCGGTTCGGCGTGATCTCAACATCCAAAATCGTCTCGCTTGGAAAAACGTCGCCAATCGGCGCGCCGATTTTTGCCTTCGGCGACAGGATCAAAAGGCCGAATGCATCCTGACCGAGTTCGAGCTCGATCGCGCTGCAAAGCATCCCTTCGGATTCAACGCCGCGAAGCTTGCTTTTCCGAATCTCAGTTCCGTTCGGCAATTTCGCGCCAGGAAGTGCAAGCGGAACTTTGTCGCCGACTTTGTAA
>Ga0066695_10000704_pt1 | contig 11438 bp, 7 predicted proteins | sample GraSoiAngelo_144_FD_66452 | JGI IMG/M metagenome (GOLD analysis project Ga0066695, IMG submission 66452) | Grasslands soil microbial communities from the Angelo Coastal Reserve, California, USA - 14_1009_02_40cm | ecosystem: Environmental > Terrestrial > Soil > Grasslands | place: USA...
GCGCGCGAGCACGGAAATCGTCCTCGTCACCCCGCCCGCTACTCCTTTTTCGCGTAGGCCGGAAACAGCATCGGTGAGGTGATGCCGCCTGACACCCCGTGCGCTCGTGCGTCGGCGCGGAAGCGCTTCACGTGCCCCAGCGTGAGCTCTCCCTGGGGTATGGATTTGGCCAGTCCCGCCGCCGTGGTCCCGGAACGTCTGCCGAATACCATCAGATCCAACAGCGAGTTTCCCATCAGACGATTGCGCCCATGGAGACCGCCCGAGGTTTCCCCCGCGACAAACAGATTCCGCACCCCGGACTCCCCGTTCACATCGATCTGGACCCCGCCGTTCTGATAGTGGAGGGTGGGATACGTCAGCACCGGGTCCTTCGTAATGTCGATGCCATACCGCTTGTATTGGCGCACCATGGCCGGGAAATGCTTTTCCACCGTGCCCGGTCCCTGCTCCACGTCAAGCAGTGGAGTATCCAGCCAGACCCCGGTTCGGCCCGTCATCGTGCGGATGCCGCGGCCTTCCTCGCATTCCCGAATGATCGAGGACGACACGACGTCGCGGGTGTCCAGCTCGTTCACGAACCGTTCGCCCCTGGCGTTGACGAGGTGGCCGCCTTCGGACCGGATCCCCTCGGTGACCAGGGCCCCGATCAACTGCTCGGGGTAGGCCGCTCCGGTGGGATGGTACTGGAAGGTATCCACTTGCAGGAGCTTGGCGCCCATCCGATAGGCCATGGCCAGACCATCACCGGTCGCGCCGTAGTGGTTGCTGGTCGGGAACCCCTGAATGTGCAAACGCCCGATGCCCCCCGTCGCCAGGATGACCGTTTTGGCCGCCACCACCACGAACCGCTTGTTGTCCAGGTCGCGCAGGACCGCGCCTGTGCAGGCCCCGCCCCGGTCGCTGAGCAGTTCGACCGCCGCGCTGAACTCCAGGAGCTGGATCTTCTGGTTCAGCACCTCATCCTTCAGCACCCGCATGATCTCGAGGCCGGTGTAATCCGAGCAGGTCAGGAGCCGCGGCTTCGAGCTCCCGCCCCCTTTCTTCACATGCAGGTTTCCGTCGGAGTCCCGGTCGAACAGCACGCCTAAGTCCAGCAACCATTTGGCGACGGACGGACCTTCCTCCACCATGACTTTCAACAGCTCGTGGTCATTTTTCATGTGCCCGCCCTTGAGGGTGTCCAGGAAATGCTGGATCGGTGAGTCCTCGTTGGTGATCGCCACCTGGATCCCGCCTTGGGCCATGACGGTATTGGAGTCGCCCAAGCGGAGCTTGGTGGCCAGCAACACCTTCGCCCCCTGCGCGTAGGCGTGCAGGGCCGCCGCGCAGCCGGCTCCTCCTCCCCCGATCACCAGGACATCCACGGTATGCGCCGGCGTCAGGTCGAGATCGTCCGGAACCGGGCTCTCGCCTTCCAGCAAGGCGGCCAGCTCACGCACCGTCAACTCGCCCGCGTTCGCACCGAACTTGATCGGCCGGTAGGCGCTTTCCCGATGGTCGGGGTGGTATTTCTTGATCAGCGTGTCGCGCTCGGCGGGCGAATATTTCGGCAGGGTCTGGGTGCGTCGAGAGTCGCGGGTCTTGTGGACGATCTTCTGCAGTTCGTGAATATCCATAGAATTCCAGGCGATAGGCGTGAGGCTAAGGCTGTAGAGGAGAGTAATTGAGTAACTTGTAATTACGTAATTACTGAATTACTCACTTACGTCACTTGCCGATCGCCCATCGCCTATAGCCTTTTCATTTTAGTTCTGCGCAGACTTTCGTCAGTTCCTGCTCGTTCATCTTCAGGATCCGCTTCCATTCCGTGTCATACCGGCCGTGCTCGATCTCCTCGATCCGATGATGGAGGCGCTCCGGCTTCTCGGTGAAAAAGACCCCCTGGGCACGGCTGGCATACAGCGCGACCAGGTTCGGGGCGATGTCCGCGATGCAGACCGGCACGCACAGCCCGCACATGACGCAATCCATGAACATCTCGGAGACCGCCTTGAAATCGCCGAACACGGCCCGCCACACGCCCTCCCGCACGTCGATACTTTGCGGGCAGGCTTCCGTGCAGGCGTTACAGTTTCGACAGAGAGGCGCTTCCGGATAGAGCGTGAACAGATCCTGCTTGGGGTCCTTGAGGCCGGCCATCTGGTAGGTGGCTTTACGGGCCGGGAACGGCGGCACCATGGTGAAGGACATCCCATCCTCGACCGCCGTGGAGCAGGCGAGGCAGGTCCTCACTTTCGGGTCGTCTTTCGTCCGGTAGTACGTGGCGCAGGCGCCGCAGAATCCGCCCAGGCACCCCGCGCCCCGGATCACCTCCTGGCCGGTGTACCACAGCGCCTTGATCATGGTGATCCCTTCGGGCACCTGGTAGGTCTTGCCGGCGATCTCCACCGAGACCATCCTCGGCCGAAGGACCTCTTCCTGATCGATCACGTTCTGTTTGTCAACGCTCTCGATAGCCATCGGACTCGTATTCCAGTCTCTTCGGTCTGTTCGGTCACCACCCGTTGCTCTAGGACTGCAACGGGTCCCCGGTCTGTTCAGTCTTTTCAGTCTGACCAAACAGACTTTAGAGACCGAACAGACTAAATAGACGTCCTACAGCCGTCTATGCGATCGCGTCCACGATCGCATTCAAGGTCTGGCTCGGACGCATCGCTTTCGTCGCCTTCGCGTCATCGGGATGATAATACCCGCCGATGGCGACCGGCTTGCCCTGGGCCCCGAGCAACTCGCCGGTGATTTTGGCTTCATTGTCGGCCATCTGTTTGGCGACCTTGGCAAACCTGGCCGCGAGATTTTTGTCCTCGGTCTGCTCAGCCAATGCCTGCGCCCAGTACAGCGCCAGATAAAAATGGCTCCCGCGATTGTCGATTTCGCCCACCTTGCGGGCCGGCGACTTGTTGCTCTCCAGGAACTTGGCGTTGGCCTTATCGAGCGTATCTGCCAGGATCTTCGCAGCGGAATTGTTGAAAGTCTTGCTCAAATGCTCCAGGGATGCGGCCAGCGCCAGGAATTCGCCCAGCGAATCCCATCGGAGATACCCCTCCTCCTGGAACTGCTGCACGTGCTTGGGAGCCGAGCCGCCGGCTCCGGTCTCGAAGAGGCCGCCGCCATTCAGCAGCGGAACGATCGAGAGCATTTTTGCGCTGGTGCCGATTTCGAGAATCGGGAACAGGTCCGTGAGGTAGTCTCGCAGCACGTTCCCCGTCACCGAAATCGTATCTTTCCCCTCTTTCATCCGTTCCAGCGAGAACCGCGTCGCCTCCGCCGGGGACATGATCCGGATGTCGAGGCCTTTCGTGTCGTGTTCTGGGAGATACTGATTGACCTTCTTGATCAGCTCCGCGTCGTGCGCCCGGTTTTTGTCCAACCAGAAGACCGCGGGGACTCCGGTGGCTCGTGCCCGATTGACGGCGAGCTTGACCCAATCCTGGATCGGCGCATCCTTGACCTGGCACATGCGCCAGATATCACCCTCCTCGACCTTGTGCTCGAGCAAGGTTTTCCCGGACGCATCCACCACGCGCATTGTGCCGTTGCCCGGAACCTTGAAGGTCTTGTCGTGCGATCCGTATTCCTCCGCCGCCTGGGCCATGAGCCCTACGTTGGGGATGCTCCCCATGGTACGAGGATCGAAGGCGCCGTGCTTTTTGCAGAATTCGACGACCTCGTGGTAGACGGGCGCGTAACTGGCGTCGGGGATCACACATTTGGTGTCGTGCAGCTTGCCGTCCGGGCCCCACATTTTCCCTGAGTCGCGAATGACCGGCGGCATGGAGGCGTCGATAATGATGTCGCTGGGCACATGCAGGTTGGTGATCCCCTTGTCGGAGTTCACCATCGCCATCGGAGGCCGCTTCTGATACACGGCCTGGATGTCCGCTTCGATGGCCTTGCGCTGGTCGTCCGGCAGAGCCTTGATCTTGATGTACAAATCGCCAACGCCATTGTCAGGATCGACGCCGAGCTTTTGGAAGGTGGCGGCGTGCTTCTCGAACACGTCCTTGTAGAACACCGACACCGCATGACCGAAGATCTTGGGATCCGAGACCTTCATCATGGTGGCCTTCAGATGGATCGAGAACAACACGCCCTGCTTCTTGGCGTCTTCAATCTGCGCCTCGAGAAACTCCCGCAAGGCGCGGCGGCTCATGAAGGTGGCGTCGATGACTTCGCCGGCCTGAAGGGCGAGTTTGGGTTTGAGCACCGTAGTCTTGCCGTCCTGGTCAACGAACTCGATGCGCGCTTCGGTCGCCGCGGTCGTTGTCATCGATTCTTCGTTCGAGCGGAAATCTCCGCCCTTCATATGGACGACGTGGGTCTTGGAGTCGCTGCTCCAGGCCCCCATCTTATGCGGGTGCTTCCGGGAATAGGCCTTGACTGAAAGCGGCGCGCGACGATCGGAGTTGCCCTCGCGCAGCACCGGGTTGACGGCGCTCCCCTTCACCTTGTCGTACCGCGCCTTGATGTCCTTCTCCTTGTCGTCCTTCGGGTCCTCGGGATACTCGGGAAGCTTGTAGCCCTGGCTCTGCAATTCCTTGATGGCCGCTTTGATCTGGGGGATCGAGGCGCTGATGTTCGGCAGCTTGATGATATTGGCTTCCGGGGTCTTGGCAAGCTCCCCCAGTTCGGCCAGATCGTCCGACTGTTTTTGTTGCGGCGTCAGATAATCCGGGAACACGGCGAGAATGCGCCCGGCCAGCGAGATATCCCTCAATTCGAACGCCACGCCGGCCGCCTTGGTAAAGGCCGCGACTATGGGGAGAAACGAATAAGTCGCCAGCATCGGCGCTTCGTCGGTTTTCGTGTAGAGAATTTTTGCTGCTTTGGCGGTCATGGTTTGTCCTCTTTTAGTATCTTCTCAATTCAACGCATTCAGCGCCGAACCGGCCTTGAACCACGTGATCTGCTGCTCCGTCATGCTGTGGTTCGTTTGAATCTTCACGTCTTTGCCGTCCGGCTTGTGGATCGTCACCGTCACCGGCTTGCTGGGCGCCAGGCCGGTCAGCCCCGTGACGCTGATCCGATCCTGCTGTTCGATCTTGTCAAAGTCCTTGGGGTCGGCGAAGGTCAGGGGGAGGATCCCCTGCTTCTTTAAGTTGGTCTCATGGATGCGGGCAAAGCTCCGGGCCAGCACCACCTTCGCGCCGAGAAACCGCGGGGACATCGCAGCATGCTCCCGGCTGCTGCCCTCACCGTAGTTCTCGTCCCCCACCACCGCCGATCCGATGCCTTTCGCCTTGTACCGGCGGGCGATCTGGGCGATGGTCAAGCCTGTTTCCCCGGTCAGGACGTCTGTTCCTTTGCCCGGCTCGGCGGAGAACGCACTGTTGGCGCCCAGAAACATGTTATCGCTGATCTTGTCCAGATGGCCGCGATACTTGAGCCACGGTCCGGCCGGCGAGATATGGTCCGTCGTGGTCTTGCCCTTCGTCTTGATCAGGAGCGGCAACTTGTCAAAATCCCTGCCGTCCCATCGGGGGAAGGGCTGCAGCAACTGGAGCCGTTCACTGGTGGGCGGAACCTCCACCACCACCGCATCGCCATTCTCAGCCGGCGGGATGAAGCCTTCTTCACCCTTCGCAAACCCCTTCGCCGGGAGCTCTTCACCCTGAGGCGGCTCGAACTTCACGGCCTTTCCCTCCTCCGTCCTCAGCGTCTCGTGCACCGGATCGAAGCTGAGGTTGCCCGCGAAGGCGTACGCCGTCACAACCTCCGGGCTGGTGAGAAACGAGAGCGTCTCGCTCATCCCGTCGTTGCGGCCCGGGAAGTTCCGGTTGAACGAGCTCACGATCGAATCGGCCCGTCCCTTGACCGCATCCGCCCGCTTCCACTGCCCGATGCAGGGTCCACAGGCGTTCGCCAGCACGGTCCCGCCCATTTCCTCGAAGGTCTGGAGGAACCCGTCCCGTTTCATGGTGTGATAAATCCGCTCCGATCCCGGCGTGACCAGGAACGGGGTCTTGGCCTTGAGCCCCGCCTTCAGCCCCTGCCGCGCGATATGCGCCGCCCGGCTGATGTCTTCATAGGAGGAGTTCGTGCAGCTTCCGATCAAGGCCGCTTTGAGCTGGACCGGATAGCCCTTCTCCTTGGCTTCAGCCGGCAACTTGGAAACCGGCCGGGCCAGGTCCGGGGTGTGGGGCCCCACCACGTGCGGCTCGAGCGTCGACAGGTCGATCTCAACGATCTGATCGAAATACTTCTCGGGCGACCGCAGCACCTCGGGGTCGGCCACGAGCAACTCGCGGTGCGCCTCGGCCAGCGCGGCGATGTCCTTCCGATCCGTGAGATTCAGGTAGGCCACCATCTTATGATCGAACGGGAAGATCGAGGTCGTGGCGCCCAGCTCGGCCCCCATGTTGGTGATCGTCCCTTTACCGGTGCAACTGATGGTGTCGGCGCCGGGCCCGAAGTACTCCACGATCTTGTTGGTCCCGCCCTTCACCGTCAACAGGCCGCAGACGTACAGGATGACGTCCTTGGGAGAGGCCCACCCGCTCAGCTTGCCGGTCAACCTCACGCCGATCAGCTTGGGGTGCAACACTTCCCAGGGCAACCCTGCCATCACCTCGCCGGCGTCCGCGCCTCCCACGCCGATCGCCAACATCCCCAGCCCGCCGCCGTTCGGCGTATGCGAGTCGGTGCCGATGATCAGCGCGCCCGGGAACGCGTAATTTTCCAGCACGACCTGATGGATGATGCCGGCCCCCGGCTTCCAGAATCCGATCCCGTATTTCTTCGCCGACGACGCGAGGAAGTTGTAGACTTCCTGATTCTCATCGATCGCGCGAAGGAGATCCTTCTCGGCGCCGGTCTGGGCTCGAATCAGGTGGTCGCAATGGATCGTGCTGGGGACCGCCACCTTCTTCTTCCCGGCCTGCATGAACTGCAGCATCGCCATCTGCGCCGTCGCGTCCTGCATGGCGACGCGGTCGGGGCGCAGGGACAGCATGGCCTTGCCCCGTTCCCAGACCTGCGTATCGAAATTATCGGCATGCGAGACCAGGATCTTCTCGCTCAGCGTCAGCGGACGACTGAATGCCTTCCGCGCTTTCGCCAGCTTCTCCGGCATCGCGGCGTACAGTTTCTTGGCCATTTCGACTGACATACAATTCCTCCCAGCTAATAGCAAACAGCTGATAGCGGGTAGCTACGAGCTGCTCGCTATTCGCTACCAGCTATTTCAACGGCGGCACTTCTCTTCGTTTGGGAGCCGCGTAGCTCACCAGATAGTCGAAGAGACGGATGAGGCGGCTGTCCTGGCGTTTTTGATCCACCCAATGCCCGATCAACCCGATGGTGCGGGAGAGGATAAAAAAGCCGTTGAGGCTGTCCACCGGGAAGCCGATGTCCACGAGCACCGCGGCCATGGTCCCGTCCACGTTCAGAATCAGATTTTCTTTCTTCGCCGAGGTCACCTTCTCGACCGCCAGCGCGAAGTCCAAATGGGGCGTCGGGATGCCCAACCCCTTGACGTAGGAGACCAGTTCCTTGACGCGCTTGTCCGGATTCCGGAGGCTCTTGATCCGGTGACCGATGCCGGGAACCGGCCCGACCTCCTTCTTCATGTAGGCCAGGAAGTCGTCCACGGTCATCTTCCTGTCCACGGCATGCTTGAAATACCGGCCGGCGTCAGTCACGGCCCCGCCGAAGCGAGGACCGATCATGATCAATCCGGCGGCCACGGCCTGGGACATCCCGATGCCGGCGCAGGCCGCGATGATCGTGGCCAGGGCGCCGCTCACGCACGGGCCGTGGTCGGCCGAGAGCATCATGATCCGCTTGATGATCTCGGCCTCCTGTTTCGTGATCAATCGCTTGTCCCAGAGTAACCCGACCACGTGGGGAATCTCGTACCCCTTGTTGATCAGCTCGGAAGCCGGATACCCGTCATAGAGCGGTTCGTCGCCACGGTCGTCGGTGATCGTGGTCTTGACCAGCGGGGCAACCAGCACGTCACCGGCCTTCATCCCCTCTTCCACGCTCTTGGGGAGCTTCGGCATGTCGGCGGGACTGAGCTCCGGGACCGGACGAACCCGGCCGCTCGTGACCAGTTCTTCATAGACGCGTTTGATGGCCGGTCCCAACGCCCCGAAGGTATCCGGTACGATGGCGCCGGCCTTCTTGAGCGCGTCCGATTTCGACCGGGCCGAGCCTTCTCCCTTCAGCCCCTCTTTCGCCCCGGCATGGCCGAATTTCATGCCCTTCGGTAAGCTTTCCTGGCAGAAGCCGGACACGACGGCCAGCAGGATAATCCGGCGTTTTGTGGCCCCATACCACTCGGCCGCTCGCTCCTCCAGGTCACCGCCCATCTCGCCGACCATCACCACCGCTTTGGTCTGGGGGTCCTGCTCGAACTTTTCGAGATAGGTCACGTAGTCGGTGCCGGGATGCGCATCCCCGCCGATTCCGATCGCGGTCGTGACGCCGTCGGCAAACTGGGAGCAGATCCAGATGATCTCATTGGACAGCCCGCCGGACTTGGTGATGACCCCGAAGGAGCCTTCCCGGTACAGCTTGCACGCCACCAGATTGTCGAACGCCCCCCCGATCACGCCCAGCCGGCACTGGCCGGCCGAGATGATTCCGATGGAGGAAGGCCCGTTGAAAATCTTGCCGAGCGCAAGCGCGTGCCGACCCAGGTACTTCGCGTCCCTCTCCGGCACCCCCTCTGTGATCATCGAGACGAGCCGGATTCTGGGATCATTGAGCGCTTCTATGCCGGCCGCGGCGGCCCGGTCGGCGCCGATATAGACGAGGCTGGTGTTGATCTGCGGGTGGTTGGCTGTGGCATCAGCCACGTTCTTGTAGACCGGGATCGTCACCGTGCCGCTCCCGTATGGGACCTCGTTGGTCTTCCCGGAATCCGGCGGATAGACAAAGGCGTTCACGTTCAGCGGACGCTTGATCATGTAGCAGAACTCCGCCATGCGGCGCGCGGCATTCAAGCCGGCTGCCCCGCCCTGAATGAGGATCTGCGTATCCTTGTTGGCCGCAATGCTCATGCTTCCTCCGCCCGGGAGCCGATGGCTGATAGCTGATGGCCGGACCGGTCAGGCCATACGCTATTCGCTATACGCCATCAGCTCTTTTTCTGAAGGGCCATATCCACGATGTCGGTGAGCGGGGTGTGGCGGTCAAACACATGGATGTCGAAGCCTTCCCCTTGGAGGGCGCGCATGGCTTCGAGCCCCTCTTGTTCCCGCGGCCCGCCTCGACGGACCCAAATTTTCACACCGGTCAGCTTCCCTTCGGCTTTGGCTTTCCGAAAACCGGCGATGATGCCGCCAAACGTTTTCTTCACGTCGGTGAAGTTGGCGATGGCACCGCCCACAATAATGTTCTTGATCCCCGGCAGGGAACAGACTTTTTCGGTGAGGACCTCCACCGCCCAATCGGGGGGATCCCCGGAGTATTCCGCATAATTGGCCAGCTTGCCGCCTCTGGCCACGACCGCATCGGAGTAATAGACGCTCGCCCCGCCTCCGGCCGGCAGCATCGCGGTATCCCCGCCGGGAATCTCGATGAACTTCACGGACCCCTTGATCTTGGCATCGACCGCCATCACGTCCAGCTCATTTTTGGAGTACGCCCGGCCGAACTCGGCGGCGAACGGGAAGGTCCAATCGGGATGTCGAAACCTGGCGTCCGCGTCCAGTAAGGTCACCGCATCGAGCGCGATCAGCTCGCCGTCGCCCTCACGCGCCACGACCGGGTTGACCTCCAGATATTGCGCATCTTCGTTGTCGAAGCAGGCGAACAGTCGGCCGAGGAAGGCGGCCACTTTCGGGGCCATGGTCTTGGAGAATCCGGCTTCCTTCGCCAATTGCTCCAGCGCGTCGGGGGCAGGGGTGTGTCCAACCTCCGCCTTCAGCTTCTTCACCCGATCCCAGTTCGCTTCCACCTCGATCCCGCCGCAATTGGCCACCAGAATCTCCGCGCCCTCCCGAGAGGACTTCACCGCCGCGTAATACTCATCCTTGTGCGGGATCATCTCCGAGATGATCACCTGTGACACGGTGATGCTGCCGACCTGGCGGCCCAGCATCTCGCGGATCGCCGCCGTCGCCCCGGCCAGATCCAGGTCCACCTTCACCAGTCCCAGCTTCAAGCGCGAGCCCAACGCCTCGTGAGCCTTCGCGACCAGCTTGGAGTGCCTGAGCCAGGTCTGCGCATCGCTCAGCTTGGTCAACTCCTCCACCGAGCTCACGACGACGTGGTGGGGAACAGCAATCCCCCATTTCTTCATCAGCCCCATCCCGGGGCCTTCGAGCACCTTTGCCATGGGACCGCTCCTTACGGTGAGTAGCCTGGCCGGAAAGGGGGTTAGTGTAGCGGAATTCTACTACCGACTCAACCCCCCAAATGGACTAAACGGAATGATCAAAAGGCCCACCCGCCTGTTCGGTGCGCATGCCGAAGTCAATGAAATATAAAGGGTAGGTGTTAAGTCTACGGAACGCTTCAGGCGGTAGTCAAGGGGAAAGTCGGGGGATTATTTTCTCTGACAGGCCGGGCAGTAAAAGGAACTGCGCTCGCCCGCAAGCCGGCGGATCCTGGTGCCGCATCCGGTCGGGCAGGGCTGCCCGGCCTTGTCATACACCAGATGCCGCTCCTGATATCGCCCTCTGCTCCCGTCCGGGGCCATGAAATCCCGGACGCTTGAGCCACCCGCACGGATGGCCTCGGTCAACACCGCCCGCATCGTCTCGTAGAGCCGTCTGACGGTCCGGTCACGCAGCCGGCTGGCAGTCCGATACGGATGCAGGCGGGCGCGGTACAGGATTTCGTTCGCGTAGATGTTGCCGATCCCGGCAATCACTTGCTGATGCATCAGCAAGGCCTTCACTCGGCCTCGGCGCCGCTTGACCACTTGCCGGAAGCCCTCCCAGGTGACGGCGAGAGGGTCGCATCCAAACCGCTTCGCGCGGAACCGCTCCAGCCCCGTGCGGTCCAGCAAATGCACCCGGCCGAATCGTCTTGGGTTCCAATACCGGAGTTCCGGCTCCCGGCCTCCGTCCAGGACCAAGACGAGGTGGGTGTGCTTCCGGTAGCCCGGATCCGGCTCGCGAAACAGCAACAGGCCGGTCATCCCGAGCTCCGCGACGAGATACCGGGTCTCACCGGCTCGGGAGAGGGCCAGTAGGATGCTCTTCCCATGGCGCTCGACCTTCGTGATCGACGTCCCCCGATACCAATCCAGCGTGGCCAGGCCTTGCCGGACGATATCGGGGCGTCCCACCCAGCAATCCTTCAGGGTCGCGCCCACGATGCGCGCGCGAAGCTGGCGGGCGACGATTTCCGCTTCAGCTAGTTCCGGCATGTCTTCTCTTTCGTTGCTCGTATCTCGTGAAGCGTCGGTTGTGAGGAAGTAATTGAGTAAATAAGTAACTCAGTAATTACCAATTACTCAGTTACTGAATTACTGCATCAGC
>Ga0066695_10000708_pt1 | contig 11424 bp, 9 predicted proteins | sample GraSoiAngelo_144_FD_66452 | JGI IMG/M metagenome (GOLD analysis project Ga0066695, IMG submission 66452) | Grasslands soil microbial communities from the Angelo Coastal Reserve, California, USA - 14_1009_02_40cm | ecosystem: Environmental > Terrestrial > Soil > Grasslands | place: USA...
TACCAGCAATCGTGCGACTTTGCCCACTGTATCCCGTTCCACTGCAACAGGTGATTGGGCATCAGGTTGCGCTGCTCGTTGGACGAGGCTCCATACATATACCAGCTCCAGCGCCCAAAACGGAGTACGATGATGCCCGCGATTGCTTCTCCCTCGTACTCAGCCAGGAAGAGCGCCGCGCGATCCCCCTCGCTATACAGGCGCATGACATCCTCGTAATGTGACTTGTTATGGATAAAAAATTGGTCTCGCTCACTCGTAGTCTCGTAGAGGCGATAGAAGGTATCCACGTCAGCCTGCCCCCCCCTCTCCCACTGGCCTCGTCGCACGGTAACACCTTTGCGGCCCGCAAGACGAATGTTATAGCGCCACTTCTCTTTCATATTCGCGAGCAGCGCCTTTTCGTCGGGCCGGATATCCAGCACCCACTCGTGGCGTATATGGCTGGCGTAGGGAGTGGTCCGAAAGCCGCGTTTTTGTAGCGCGTTCAACCAACGCTTGTCGCCATCCGCTACACTTGGTTCGACTTTGAGCATGAATGCGCCACGTTTGTGTGCCTCTGCCTTCACAAAGTTCAGCAGCACGGTCATCGCTGGAGTGTCAGGCTCGTCAATGACGGGACCGCGTGGAGCATAGAAATAGGTTCTGCGCAGGATTGGGACGGTAGCGATGAGTACCAGCATAGCGGCGCAAAGCTTCCCCTGATCGTCCACAACCCCAGCATACAGTGCTTCTGCACCCAGGTGGGGCGCTAATTGGCCCCACTCAAACGATTGTGTGATATTACAACATTCCGAGCCTGCCACAAAATCATTCCATTGCTGGCAGTCGGTGATAATACGTGCTTCCATTTATTCCCCTACGAGCTATTCTTGCCCCTCGCTGCGCGTTCTAATTCGACTTTTTTGCGTTCGGCGTGGCGACGGGCACGGCGCATTTCAACAAAATTGCGCCATGCGTTGTAAACCAGCGGGCGATAGGCATAATCCTGTGTGGGAATGTTTAGACGGGAGAACCCACCAAAGCCCTTCTTGTATTCATAGACACCCCACATCTCTTCTCCAGGCTCCAAAATTTCGGGAATAGTGCGAAAATCGAAGTAGCTACAACCGCGTGATTTAGCCCACTGGATACAGCGATACTGCAAGAGATAGGTTGGCTTCAGGTTGCGCTTGTTATTGGATGAAGCGCCAAACATATCCCAGCACCAATCGCCAAAACGGATCAACATTTTGGCGGCAATAGTTTCTCCCTCGTGCTCGGCCAGGTAGAGTATCGCGTCACCTTTACTGGCAAAGTGGCGCAGGATTTCCTGGTGATACTCTTTGTGGTGAATAAAGAAGGCGTCGCGCTCGCTCGTGGTCTTCAAAAGCTCGTAGTAGGCATCGAAGTCCGCCTCGTTTTTAGCCTCGCGGATGATCACCCCTTTGCGCTCGGCGCTGCGCACATTCTGCCGCCAGGTCATCTTAAAGTTGGCCAGCAGTTCTTCATCACTCGGTCGAATATCCAGCACCCAACTTCGCCTGCCGTGAACGGCAGTGGGGTTGATCTGAAAACCGAGTGCGTGGTACGCTGCAAGCCAGTCATCCATGGCCGGATCATCATCGGCTATATTCGGCTCCAGGCGCAAGACGACGACGCGCTCTGCGCGGGCAATGGCGTTGGCCTTTTCAATCAAAGCGGGGAGTGCGGGCGAATCAGGGTATTCGACGGTAGGGCCACGGGAGCCATAGAGCCAGTGAAAGCGCAATCCGGGGAGTGTCACCGGCAGAGGTACCTGCGCCACAGAGAGCATCAACGCACCTACCATGCGCCCCATACGCCCCATACGCCCATCGTCCAGGGCGCCCAGGCGATAAATACGCCCGCCCAGGTAGCGATTCAATTCTCCCCATTCATAGGATTGCAGCAAATGGCCACGTGGCTGGCTTGTCAAAAAGCCGTTCCACTGTCCGCTATCAGTAATTTCTTGAACGGTGATAGTCATGCAGCAACACTCATTTGCTTATTTCAGTATTTTGTAGATATTCGCGTCTGAGCAGGCTGCTGACGCGCACGTCATTGTATTTGCCGAAGCGTAGGATAGCTTCTCGCAGCGTACCCTCGTACTTAAAGCCGACCTTCTCGTCGGCACGCCAGCCGCCGATATTCTCCTCCATGGCCTGGCTTTGTATACGATTAAGGTTCAATTCCATAAATCCGTAACGTATCATCAATTCGGTGGCCTCGGTGCCGTAGCCTTTGCCCCAGGCAGTGCGATCACCGATGATAATATAGAATTCTGCGTTCTGGTTAACGTAATTGATATCCTTTAGCCCAACCAGTCCGATCAAGCGATTGTCTTCATTAAGGGCAACCCCAAAAATAATATGTTTGCCATCTTTATAGAGCAGTTCCAGGCGTTCTTTGCCACGTGTATCGCTAGTAGGATAAATAGAAAAATAACGGCGAATCTCTTCGTCGTTCATCCAGGTTGAATACAGGTGATTATCTTGTGCAGGCTCCAATGGCCGCAGGTAGATGCGCTCTCCCACGATAAATGGATTCTGCATGTTTGAGGTGTCGTATGTCATAAAAATACTCCCTTCTCACTGTTCGATGCCAAGTATAGCATAGTGAGAGAAGGGAGGCAATTTTGTAGCGGCTACTGTGCTGCTAATTGGTACTCTTCTTCTTCTTTGAAGTAAATCTATCGACAAGGCTATCCGCGTAACCGCTAACGATGGGTATTCTGAAATTTTTGCCGCGATACATCTGGAACATCAAGAAAAGCCAGGCGACAACAGCAACGACCGTAATGACTGTGCTGATAAAAGAGAGGGGAATACTTAGAAGAACGCCAAGCAGGGGAACAATGCCGATCAGATGCAAAACTCCCCATAACAGAGAAATGCCGCCAAAAAAGATGAACGACTGTGCAGCGTGAAAACGGACGAAACGATTCTTTCTTTCAATCACGAAGAATACCAGGGCGCCGAGCCACCACAGCGCATAACCCAGGATGGCTTCAGTTCTAGCGCTCAAAGGTGTCGTAGTCGGCCCATAGGCGCTCATCGTCGGAACTGCGCTGCTTGGCGGCTGATAGGTGCTATCCTTGTACTCCTGTTGCTGGAACTGCTGACCATAGGAGGACTGTTGATACTGCTGAGAGCCTCCCTGCTGTTGTTGGCTGCCCTGTTGAGTGCCACTCTGGCCACCTTGCTGTCCATACTGTGGACCACCGGGGGTATCGCCCGGCTGCTGCGGTGTGGTGTAACGACCGTAGCCACCATAACCGGTTCTATATTCGTTCTCTGCGTTTTTATCCTGTCCCATTGTAGTATATCCTTCTCTCTGGTTTATCACGTCCATTATATACTACGTGCTGCACCCTCTAAAGTTAGAGGCTACACCTCTTCCAGAACCAAGAGGTTCTCTTACCACCTGATCTTGTTCAAAGCGATAGACCTCGTTCAGGTCATTGATATGTGTTAGGATGAACTCAAGATCTTTCCGTTGTCCGCTATCATTGAGATATTTAGCACTCGCTCCATTGACGATCTCTTGGATGGGGACACCTTTCCAGCGCTCTACGATAGCAGCTGTTCTCGCATCTTGTGGCTGGTAGTTAGCTTCAAAAAGACTCTCCGCAATCCAGGCACAGCACATCTGATCCTCTTCACGAAACTCCCCTCTCGACCCGGCGCCAATCACAGCGACCCTCGAATGGTGAGCTGCTAAGTGAGCCGCCTGGGCTTTATAATTTCGAAGGCAGGCAACATACGCGTCTCCCGCTCCTTTAGTTTCACAGATGAGCCTGGTGCCTGAGGTAGAAAGAAGGAGAATCGGACGATGAATATCAGTGCGAGACTGCAGGTCGGTAGGACTATTATTCATATCAAAACCGGCAGGCATATCTCCGTTGATCTCTCCAGCCAGCAACGGGTTGATCAATTTCGCAGCTAACGGGGCTATGGCTTCGAGTGATGGAATGAGAAAACACCTTCGCCCGAGAGCAACGGCTGTTACAGCTGTTGTTGTCGCTCTAATGACATCGACCGCTACAATTGCATGGCTATATTTGTACGCTTGTATGTCCACCGGCCAGCAATCAATAATGACCGTCTTCACTGATTGTGCAACACCTCTCTATAATATACTAATACAAGGACGTAGAAATAACGCGGGAGTATATACTATCGCAAAGAGCCTCTTTTTAAGAACATCCGGACTCCTGCATTATTTCAGCAAGGCTGTACTTGATCCAAAGTAAGCAGGCCGTAAGTTAGGTATTTCGAATGCATCTGAATGAAGACCACGTCGAAAGATCTCGACACGTAGTAGCTCTTCTAGACGCACATTACCAAGTTGAACCTTCTGCCCAAAATATTTGAGTAGTCCGAATTGACTTGATTTATTAGGAGCCTCGAATATGATAACATCAAGCCCGAACGCTTCTACAAGTCGATCCGCAAAGTGTGGATTGAATATTCCATTGTCGTCGAACATTCCAACTCCGCATGCACTCTCACGAGCTTCGATAACGAGTTTTTCAGCTCCTGCGTTAAGCCAGGTCTGTCCAAGTGCAATCTGTTCGTTGAGCGTCTTCCAGGTAAAAGGACCTTCGTGTTTCTTCCCTACCTCGAACTGGACAGCTAATCCGCGCTCATGTGCCATCTTTACAACCGTTCGCGGGTCGACCGATAACGAAGTGAAGCTTTCACCGCCTTCGATCCGTGTTACGCCCAGGTCAGCACATAAGTCGAGATAAGTCGCAAGCTGTCCCTGGGCTACAGCTATCTCAAAAGGACCCCCTCCCGTGACTACAGGCACTTTATGCGTTCGAGCTGCTCCGATTTTTCGCCGAGTCGCTCCTTCATCGGCAATTATCCAACACGCCATCGAAATTTTCAGGGAAGCCATGAGATGAGCGCTCTGATCTAAATGGCTCTCGAGCGTAACCGGGTCATAACCGGGATCAAATGGGCTTGTGAGTGGGGGAAGATCTGGCACGCCGATTAGGCGTAAATATTCTTGTGTATTCATCGTTTTATTGGCATTTCTCATCGATACTCCTTTTCATCCTACACCATATATACTAGATACTGCCTTTGTGTCTTCTTTGATCAGGCTAATAACACCCCCCTACTCTACGGCTTTATTTTTGAAATGATCCGTTTTTGATGGGTATGCTTTGTTGTCTCAATAGAGGCTCAACCAGGTGCCAACGTCATTGGCCAGGGCTCTTCGATAAATAGCCTGAGCGCAAGCTATATCCTCAATAGCTATTCCCATAGGGTTGAGAAGAATAATTTCCTCGTCAGACTCCCGCCCTGATCGAGAACCGATAAGAATCTCGCCTAGTTCAGCATAAAGCTGCTTGCGAGAAAAGCGCCCTTCCAATACTAACTGGTTAATGACCTTCTTCTCTCGGTTGCATTGGTCCCAATCATCTACAACAACCTTGTCAACCTTGAGGAAGACATCCTTGTAAACATCCATAATAGAAATGTTACTGAGAAATGTGCCCTTGCATAACCATTCGTATTGAATGTAAGGGCTCTCTGTGACTGTACTAGCAACTACTACTTCTCCCGCTTTCACTGCCTCTTCCGCTGACGCCATTACGCAAAACGCTACTGAAGGAAAACGCTTTTGTATCTCAGCTTTCAAATGCTCAGAGGCATCCGGGTTAAGATCGAAAAGTTGAACTGTAGTGATTGATGAAAACTGCTCAAGAAGCGTAAGCAGGTGCATCTGAGCAATAAACCCGCAGCCAATGCAAGTCAGGTGATGAAATCCCTTCTTAGCTAAGTAGCGTGCGGCGAGAGCCGTAACTGCTGCTGTTCGCATACCACTGATGAGGCCGGCTTCCATAACAGCGATAGGGTAGTTGGTTTGCGGATCATTCAATATAATGAGTGCACTGGCCCGCTCTAATCCAAGATGCGACGGATTATCATGTTTGCTCCCGACCCACTTTAAGCCTGAAATAGGCGTTTCTCCACCCAGGTAAGCCGGCATAGCAATGATGCGATCTGCGACATGACTCCTTTCTCCTTCGACTCGTAAGTAGGGTTTGAGAGGCTGAACAACCTCATTACAAGCATGAAGAGATAGAGCGTGGAATACTGCATCTATATAGAGCTGAGAAGTGCTGCCGCCTGATTGAACAATATCCGATCTGTTCAAATAGAGAATCATAGGTAAGTCTAGGCGAGCAGCAGATGTCTCCATAAAGAGTCTCCTCCGTTACGTTCATATCTCTCATTTTACCAGCCCACGCAACCCCTCCTGGGCAGTTACAATTGATCTTCATAATCGCGCCCAGGACATTACATAGCAGTAATCCCCGAACCGGACCATCGCTCGGCCAGGTCGCCAATCAACGGCAACTTAAAGATTTTACCCTGGAAAGCGTTGATTATGGCTATCAGCCAGCCTACGAACAATCCAATCGGGATCACGGTGTAGCCCAGGACAAGAATCAAACCTCCCAGGTTGCTGCTTACGAAAGCCAGAGCAATACCGACAAAAAAGAGCACGAAGAATAGCACGAATCCGCTGACGGCCAGCAGTACTGATTGCAACGTATGGAAACGTACAAAGCGATTCTGCTTCTCAATAAAGAAGAAAATGAGCCCAACGAGCGGGATCAGGTAGCCCAGCCCAGCGGAGATAGTCGGGTCCATACCTATTGAGCTAGGACCAAGCGGGCTGACTCTAGGAGGCGCGCCATAGGGCGGCTGCTGCCCATAGCCACCTTGTTGATATCCCGGTTGTTGATATCCACCCGGTTGCTGATACCCCGGCTGTTGATACCCCGGTTGCTGATACCCTGGCTGTTGCCCCGGTTGCTGGTAGCTGCCTGGCTGCCCATATGGTGGTTGTCCTTCACCAGGTGTGCCTTGTTGCGGTGGAGCATAGCCGCCATACTGGTTGGGCTGATTGGGGTCTTGCCCCTGGTTAGGATTCCAACTCATGTTCGTATCCACCTTTCTTCTATGAAGGAAGAGACTTCTACACACAAATCTATTAAATGTGTAGAAGTCTCTTCCATTAGGCCCCCTCTCAGGGAGGCATTGCCCGGCTTACATGCCTGCAACACCCTGGTTCGCATATTTCTCAGCATAATCGCCAACGATGGGCAACTTGAAGTATTTGCCCTGGAAGCCGTTGATCATTAGTACGATCCAGCCCACCAGTCCTACAATTCCCACAACCCAACCAAGGAGGAACGTAAGATACCATAGAACACCGAAATTGCCGATGACATTGAGAATAATATTGATTACGGTCAGGCCGCCAAAGAACAGGATCGACTGCATCGCGTGGAAGCGCACAAAACGATTCTGCTTCTCCACTAAGAAGAAAATGAGGCCTGTCACCCAGCCGAAAACATAGCTCAGGCCTGCTGCAACATTGGGTTGCATGCCCATAGAGGAAGGTCCAAGCGGGCTCTGGGCCCCAGATGGAGGCGCTCCATATGGTCCCTGTTGATAACCACCTTGTGGCGGCTGATATCCAGGTTGCTGATAACCACCTTGTGGCGGCTGATATCCACCGTATTGCTGACCGCTTTGCTGCTGTCCATAGCCGCCCTGCTGTCCGTATCCCGCCTGCTGGCCTGCTTGCGGGCCGCTGTAAGGATCGGTTGGCTGGGGTTGTGACGGTGGCGGAGTGTAGCCACCATACTGGCCTGGCTGATTGGGGTCTTGCCCCTGGTTAGGATTCCAACTCATGTAAGTATCCCTCGTTTCTGCTTAGTATAAGACCATCCTAGTAAAAGGTGTGTCCTTCGACATTTGGTAATACAATAGCGTAGAAGCCTGAGCATTGAAATGCAGGTTTCACAACTGCCTCTACTTATGTAATACGTAGTATACTCTTAAAGGTTATTTTTGTGAACTATCCAGTTCACATAAGAAACGGTAAAATCACCATTTTCTTAGCGGTTTCGCGTATCGGTTTCCTTTGCGCGTAAATTTGGATAAGAATCACGCGCAACGCGATCCACCTGAGGAATAATTATTGGAGAAGGCTCCTGTTCATCTGTATCTCCCTCGGGTAGTTCATTGACAGTAAAACCAGTGCGACGCAGTTGGTCCCGGTTACCAGTGCGTTGGTCATTATTCAATGGGTTAGGTTCGGATGGTGCCTGCCCCTTCTGGTTTTCACTCTCGGTTTCCATGGGAGGAGCGCCATGTAGGGCACCTTCGATGACCTGGTCCATTGTATCTACAAAGGTAAAACGTATACGCCGTTGGATTTTAACTGGTACTTCCGCCATGTCTTTCTTGTTTTCCGCGGGAACGAACAGGTGGTGAATGTTCGCTTGGTAGGCTGCCAGCACCTTCTCTTTCAGTCCTCCCACTCCTAGTACGCGCCCGTGCAGGGTAATTTCACCGGTCATAGCGACACTCGCACGTATAGGTTTCCTGGTAATCGCCGAAATGAGTGCCAGCGCAATGGTAATACCCGCAGAGGGGCCGTCCTTGGGAATAGCATTTTCAGGGAGATGAATGTGCAGGTCGGTGGTTTCTTGAAAATTTGGGTCAATCCCCAGCCATTTTGCGCGTGAGCGTACATAGGTCAGCGAGGCCACCGCTGATTCGCGCATTACATCACCCAGCTGGCCTGTAATCAATAAATCGCCCTTTCCTACCAGGGTGACGACCTCTACCGGAAGCAAAATGCCTCCGTATTCGGTAACAGCTAAACCCATTGCTACGCCTATCTGTGTTTTTTGCGTGGTGGGCGTGAGCGTGTAACGAGGAGGTCCCAGGTATTGCTCCAGGCTGTTCGTTGTTATGCGGAGATACGTTTTTGGATTCTCAATGATACGGCGCGCTGCTTTGCGGCAGATCGTCGCCAGTTGGCGTTCGAGATTGCGTACACCGGCCTCTCGCGTGTAATCTGAGACGATATGTTGCATGACAGACTGCGGGATTTTCACCTGTTCAGGGGTCAGCCCGTGCTCTGTCAACACCTTGGGCAAGAGGTGCCGTATACCAATAGCGACTTTCTCTTCAAACATATAGCCAGGAAGGTCGATGATATCCATGCGGTCGGCCAGCGCTCGCGGTATCTGATATTTGACGTTTCCTGTGCAGATGAAGAAGACCTCTGAAAGATCGTAAGGGATTTCGAGGTAGTGATCGGTAAAAGTATTATTCTGCTCCGGGTCCAGTACTTCCAGCAGCGCCGCAGCAGGATCTCCACGATACTCCGCGGAAAGTTTGTCGATTTCGTCGAGTAAGAAAACTGGATTGCGAACGCCCACGGTCTTCATCGACTGGATAATGCGCCCGGGCAACGCGCCAACGTACGTACGGCGATGCCCGCGAATTTCTGCCTCGTCGTGTACTCCACCAAGTGAAATGCGCGCAAACTTACGGCCTAAAGCATTGGCTATCGATCGACCCAACGATGTTTTACCAACGCCGGGCGGCCCAATGAAGCAAAGAATCTGTCCCTGGCTCTCGCTATTCGCCTGCCCACCGCGACTGGCCAGTTGCTGGCGCAACTGTCTTACTGCCAGGAACTCAATAATGCGTTCTTTGATACCTTCCAGTCCATAATGGTCCTCGTCCAGGATACGCCGCGTCTCCTCAATATCAAAATGGTCCGCGGAGCGTTCGTTCCAGGGAAGAGCCAGCACCCAGTCGACGTAAGACCGTAACACCCCAACCTCGGCAGATTGAGCAGGGGTACGTTCCAGCCGGTCAATCTCTTTACGCACCTTCGCCATAACCTCGGGCGGTAGCGATTTTTCTTTGAGCCTTGCACGGAGTTCCTCGGTCTCGGACGAAGTCTCCATGCCCAATTCTTCCTGAATGGCCCGCAATTGTTCACGCAGGTAATATTCTTTTTGCGTGCGGTCCACCTGCGAACGCACACGGCTGCGAATCGTCGATTCCAGCTCGAGTATCTCAATCTCATTGCCCATGATCACGCAGATCTTCTCCAGGCGCTCCAGTGGGTCGAACGTCTCCAGCAAATCCTGCTGTTGCTGTGAATCGGTAACCAGGTGTGCCGCGAGCATATCTGACAGCCGCGCAGCCGTTTTGATGGCGACCATTGAGTTGATATCTTCGACCGAGAAACGGCGATTGAGCTGGGCATAGTGCTCAAAGAGATTGGTAGCATGACGTACAAGCGCATCGGCCTGGGGGCCACGAGCCTGAGGTTCCTGTGGCGTATCAACGCTGACGCGCATAAAAGGCTCCTGGTCAAGATACTCCTCGATGGTTACACGGTGCAGGCCGCTTAACAGTACCTGTAGGCTTCCGTCCTGTTGGCGGTGCATCGTCGTGATTTCGACCAGTGCACCGGTGGGGTTGATATCTTTAGGCTGAGGATCTTCTATATCCGGATCGCGCTGGCAGGCCGTGATCAGTGCGCGGTCAGGCCGCATCATTGCTTCTTCAACAGCACGTACAGACTTCTCGCGCGCAATAGCCAGCGTCATGCGAGTGCGCGGGAAGACAACCATGTTTTTTAACGCCACGAGAGGATACGTTTCTTGCGTATCCTGAGGTACTTCCTGGCGTCCCTGGTCACTCATGAATTTGCTGCCCGTTTCCTCTCAAGCAGTGTGTCTGTATGCATACTGTACTTTCTTTCGTGAATCCCTAAAACTGATGAGTCTGCCTTAAGCAGACTCATCTTCAGGATATGCAGTTGTTCGATTACTGCGCGTTTCAAGTAATGGTTTGTGATGGGCAGTAATCACATCGCTATTGATGATGACTCTCTTCACATCCCCGCGTGATGGAATTTCATACATCACGTCAAGCAGTACATCTTCAATAATACTTCGCAGCCCCCTCGCTCCGGTACGCTGTTTGAGAGCGCCTTCAGCTGCTGCGTCAAGGGCATCATTGGTGAAGACTAGCTCGACACGATCAAGTTGTAAAAACTTCTGATACTGTTTGATGACGGCGTTCTTCGGCTCGGTCAATATCCGGATCAAGGCATCTTTATTCAGGCTGTCCAACGAGACAGCGACCGGTAAACGCCCAACGAACTCAGGTATCAGGCCGTACTTGAGGAGATCATCGGGTATAAGGTGGGTTAAAACCGATTCTTCTAATTTGGTATCGACTTTGTCGCTGCCCCTGAAGCCCATTGTCTTGTTACTGCCGAGGCGCTGCTCCACAATCTTATCCAGCCCTTCAAAAGCGCCTCCACAGATAAAGAGAATATTGGCAGTGTTGATCTGAATGAAGTCCTGGTGTGGATGTTTACGTCCTCCCTGCGGAGGTACATTGGCAATGGTGCCCTCGATGATCTTGAGCAGCGCCTGTTGCACCCCTTCACCGGAAACGTCGCGAGTAATTGAAGGATTATCCGACTTGCGCGCAATTTTATCGATCTCGTCAATATAGACTATGCCCCGTTCAGCACGCGCAACATCAAAATCCGCCGTCTGGATGAGACGCA
>Ga0066695_10000711_pt1 | contig 11413 bp, 5 predicted proteins | sample GraSoiAngelo_144_FD_66452 | JGI IMG/M metagenome (GOLD analysis project Ga0066695, IMG submission 66452) | Grasslands soil microbial communities from the Angelo Coastal Reserve, California, USA - 14_1009_02_40cm | ecosystem: Environmental > Terrestrial > Soil > Grasslands | place: USA...
AACTCCGCTGAAGTGCTCGTGACGGAAGATCGGCATATGCGCGAGCATCGTCAGCGTGAAAATCGATGGCGGCGCGGATTCCGGCGCGAGTACGTGAGTGTTGCCCACGCGCATCCAGGGCTTCTCGCCGAGCGGTGAGTTGAGATACGTCACAGTGCGCTCTAGAATGCGGCGTGCGGCACCGCGAAGTCGCGGATCATTCTCGTATCCCAGCTGCGCCAGTGTCGCGGCTGCGGCCTCACGAAAGAGTCCGCGCGTACGCCGCACGATATCATCGTCCCTCGCTTTGGTCCCGAGCTCGAAGGTAAACGCGGGATCGTTGTCTTCGGCCAGCAGTCTGAAAAGAATCCTGCGCGCGAGGACGAGGGGCGGCGATTCGATGCCCCAACCATACTCTGCGATGCGTCGCACAGCCGGGATCGTTCCAATGTTGGTGAAGTCAGCGGCATGTCGCCCCGGTAGCGAAAGAACCGACTGATTCCACATTCCGTCACGCGATTGCGTCACTGCGAGCTTGATGGCGGGACGATACGAGTAAGGAAGCCAGTCGATATCGCGCGCAACCAAGCCTTCCGTGCCCGCGATCTCGGTCATCGCCCGGTACTTTATTGGAGCTGAGGCGTGCTCGATGAGCCAGCTCAACGGAAAGGAGAGCGTCTCCGGGGCAGGTGCTGAGATTGGTGGGGCCAGTTCGAGGGTGCTACCGGGTACGGTCACAAGCGGCGCTCGGCGCGCAGTAAGAAACGGGCGATCGGGGCCGGCAGGCGCATGAGCCGGCTGTCAGGGCGGGAAGAATAGCAGGTTTTCAGTGAGGCGCTAGTGCAATAGGCTAACTAGTTGTGGGACAAGGGATTACACTAACTGCAACTGAACGGGCGGGAGGCGTCAGCAGTGGAGGCGCGAGCCTCGAGGTCACGACGTCGGGCGCTCCTACTCGTTGTACGGCACAGGCAGTTGCTTGTGCTCGGGATGACGGCCGTGAAGTCTCGACGCAGTGACCTAACGCCTTGCGCCTTGCAGCGACGTCTCCCGCCCGCTCAGTTGCCGTTGTCTTCCCTCGGCTGCTAGCAGCCAGTCCAACCTTTTTCCCAACTTCGGCGTATTAACCTCGGGCGCCACCACTGGCGTCAAAAAACGTATCTCTAGGAGAGAAGGATGAAGGCTATTCGCATCGCCACGCTGGCTGCTGCCCTTTGCGTTGGCATGACATCGGTCGCTGCAGCACAAGGCGCCGAGCCGCCTAGACAGGGTCAGGGCCAAGGCGAGGTTCGCCGTGGCGGCGGAATGGGTGGAATGCTCCTGAAGGACATCACCTTGACGGATGCGCAGAAAGATCAGATCAAGACGATCCGCGAGAAGTATGTCCCACGACAGATGGAGCTGCGCAAAGCCGTTCAGGCGACCGGCGGTCCGCCGGACGAGAAGACCCGCGCGGCGATGGTAGACCTGCAGAACCAGCAGGCCGCCGAGATTCGCGCGATTCTTACGGCCGATCAGCAGAAGATTTTCGACCAGAATCTGGCCGAGATGAAGGCGCGCATGGACGCTCGCCGCAACGGCAGCAGCTAAAGCGCCTCGCTATGACCGCGGCTCGAGAGCCGTGAGCGTGTAGTTGCTCTTCGGGTTCCAGAGTATCCAGCTCTGGAACCCGTTGTCGTATCCGGCTTTTTTCTGTGCCCGGATCTCGGTCGCGGAATATCGCGGCCGACCAAGTGTGAAATCCTGATACCAGGGGATGATCTTGGCGGCGTTGGTGACCGATGCAGAACGGGCGATCGCGTCCTTGAGCGCGTTATTGATCGTGGCGTACGGATGTGCGTTTGGATTCCGGAGCTTGTAGGTGCCACGCGCAAAGTGCGACGGGTAGATCATCGGTAGTACGACATCGACCTGATCGACGAACATTTCCCACTGCTGTCCGATTCCCATGTCGGTCGTGTCGGTTGCAGTCAGGCCAAATACGTCTGCCGTGACTCGGACACCCTGGGGCTTGAGCGCGTTACGCAGAAATCCGAGCTGCTCCCTTATTACCTGCGCCCGGGTCCGCCCCTTCGCCAAAGGATAAACGGTTTCGGTTATGAGCCGCTTCTCGTCCGGAAACCGAACGTAGTCGAACTGGACTTCGCTGAAGCCCAGGTCATACGCTTCTCGCGCGAGGTCAGCCGCGTACTGCCAGACGGCGGGCTGGTGCGGATCGAGCCACGGATTCCCGTTCTTATCGAGCCAGGGCTTGAGATCGGACTTTCGCTCGATCGCGAGATCCAGCCGTTTGCGAGCGAGAAGCGGATCCTTGGCGACAACGATCCGTGCTATCGGGTAGATGCCATTTGCCGTCATGGTGTCTAGAACGGCGCGGATTTTGGCGCGCGACATCCAGTGTCCATCGGCAGTATCGGCGCCGATTTCCCGCGCCAGGGCAACGCTCGACCGATAGAGTACGTATCCACGATCATCCTTCACATCGATGACGAGCGCATTCACCTCGGTCGTCTTCGCCACGCCGATCAGGCGAGTAAGCTTGCTGCCGAGCGCGGCCCACCGATTTACGTAGAGGCCTCGCAACGTGTCGGGAGTGGGAACGTGTACGACCGAATCTTGTTTTTCGCGCCCGAACGATGCGCCCGGTTTGCCACCCAGCTCCGGCGCTATTTCACCAGTCTCCGCGCCTGCATCGACGCGCTGCTGACACCCAAGCGAAAACGAGAAGAACGCAATCGTCCCAAGGCGTACCGCTTTGATCATTGTATTGGCGTCGGCGAAACGCGACGCGCGCGTGGTCAGAGCGCGTTCAGCTCGGCGTTGGCATCCGAGAGGTAACCCATCTCTTTTACCACGCTCTGTGCCTGTTGAGTAACCATAGTGAGGCCAGTCGGCTGCGCGTTGAGACCGGCTGTGCGGAAGCGCACCAGCTCGAGGCGCATCGATCTGAGGAGGTGACGACAGTTATCGAGCTTCTCCTGTGCTTCCTTTTTTTTGCGTGCAACTTCTGCCAGGGCGCGGCGCTGCCGACGTAGCATCGCGAGACGACGTACGCGCTCCTCGCTGGCGCGGTAGTCGAGCGGATTCGCCTGAGATTCCAGCGTCGTTATTTCCTTCTCCACGCTTTCAGACGTCTCGCGTCCGGCGCTACGATCGAGGTCGGAGAGCGAAAGCGCCAGCTGCTGCACTTTTCTGAATACCGCATCGGCTGATGTCGCGACTTCAGGAATCTGCTCCCTCTCGTCGGAAGGCATGTTGAGCAGCTGCCGGTGGATCTCGCGATGATCACCCTCCGCCTCGCGTATCGCCGATCCATAGCGCGAATCAGCGAACGGCGCCGGCGGGCCGGTGGGGATGGGACTTGTCGTCGGCCCACCCACTCTCGGATATGGCTGGAACGCCTGCATCGTCGGCAGCGGAGAGATCGGCGAGAACATTCCCTGCCCGCGCGCGCGGGCACGGGCGCGAACCTGGGCCCGTTTTTTTTCGTCGAACAGCGCGCGTGCGTCGTCGATCGTCTCGGCGGCAACGTCGAAGAACAAGCGATCGCGCGGCTGACGGAATACGTCACGCCAATCGTAGCCGGCCGCCCACAGCTTCGAGTACTTGAAGGCGAGAGCCACGGTCCAGATGACCGTCAGTGCAATGAAATCGTGATTCGAGAAAAGCGAGATCGGTACCAGGATGGCGTTCACAGCGAGATACGGTGCGAGCTTGCGTCGGAACGACACGACCATAGGCGCGTTCCACTTGCTCAGCTCCTCCGGCGTGGGCTGCGACGGCGTGTACGGTGCCTGCGTCGGCGGCGTGTAGCGATCACGTATCGACTCGGTGATCTGGTCACGCAGCTGGTCGCTGACGTGGCGCTGCCGTGACCCGGTGCGTGACCCGGCTGAACCGACAGCCGGCTCCGCACGTGTCGCCAGCGTCGGCATCGCGCCGCCGGACAGTGCAACCGCAAAGGCAGCCGCGTTCGGGAAGCGATCGGCTGGATCCTTCTCGAGACACATCATCACCGCCCGCGAGAGATCAGGCGGTAGATCGGGCCAGCGCTCGTCCACCGGAATCGGCTTCTCGGAGAGATGCTTCACCAGCATTGAAGGAGTATTGCTGGCGACGAACGGGGTCTGTCCGCACAGCATCTGATAACCAACGACGCCGAGCGAGTACAGATCGCTTCGACCATCGATCGCGCGGTCGCCCGCAGACTGCTCGGGTGACATGTACGCTGGCGTTCCGATCGCCATCCCGGTCGCGGTCAGGCGCGAGTCGCCGCTGTCCGTGAGGGCGCGCGCAATGCCGAAGTCCGTCACCATGGCGCGACCCGTCTCTTCATCGATAATGATGTTGTCGGGCTTGATGTCGCGGTGAATGACGTTGCGGTTGTGCGCGTACGCCAGCGCATCGGCGACTTCGCGCAGGATGCGACGCACTTCTACGGGCGGTATTGGCCCGTGCTGCTGCAGACGCACCCCGAGGTTATCGCCCTTGATGTACGCCATCACGAAGTAGACGAGATTGTCGCGCTCTTCGACCGTGTAGATCGGAACGATGTTCGGATGATTCAGCTGCGCGGCCGTCTCGGCTTCGCGAAGGAATCTCTGTCGGATGTCGGCGCGGAAACTGAGCTCGGGCGGCAATACCTTGATCGCGATCTCGCGCTTCAACCGTCGGTCGCGCGCGCAATACACGATTCCCATACCGCCACGACCGACTTCGGTCTCTAGCTCATAGTTTGCAGAGAGAACCTGAGCCACATGGGTACCGAGCTCGTCGGTTGGACTAATTGGCATGTCGCCGCGTCGAATCAGCAGGTCTGATGTTGCACTTCATGCCGGGCTGGCGTAAATCCACGAGAGCAAAAGATGCAGTATGGGGAGGCTGTGGAGTAGTATCTAAATAAGAAACTTGTCTTCGGAATGACAATGGCACAGCGTCAGACATTACCGGTTCTTCCGTTGAGGGGAACTGTGATATTTCCCGGCCTCACCCAGCCGATCGCGGCAGGCCGGCCTTCAACTCTCCGTGCGATCGAGGCGGCCCTCAAAGGCGACCGTCTCGTCTTCGCAGTCGCGCAACGCGACAACACCGAAGAGCCAACAGCGGACATCCTGTACTCGATGGGCGTCATTGCGCGCATCGGTCAGATTCAGCGCGGCCTCGGCGGCGTGCAGCTTTTGTTGCAGGGTGAGCAGCGCGCGACCGCTCTTCAATACTCGTCAGCCGACGGCTACCTCAGCGCGGTGATCGTTCCAGCGGAGGAGATGAATCCTCAGACAGAAAACGATCCTGCGTTTACCGCGTTACAGAAAGAAACTCGGGAGAGGGCGGCTGAGCTCGGCGAGCGCCGCGGACTTCCAGAGGAAGTCGTACACCAGGTTCTCGACTCAGTGACCGAGCCCGGGCGGTTTGCCGATCTCGTCGCCGGTTACATCGAGCTTCCGGTTCCCGAAAAGCAGGGACTGCTTGAAACACTCAGCGTAGAGGAGCGCCTTCGCCGCGTACTCGTTCACGTGCAGCGGCAGGTTGGTCTGCTCGAGGCACAGGAAGACATCAAGTCGCAAGTCCAGGAAGAACTGGGCGAGCGTCAGCGGGAGATGTATCTGCGCGAGCAGCTCAAAGCCATCCAGAAAGAACTGGGCGACGACGACTCGAGCAAAGAGATCACCGAGCTTCGCGACAAGCTCGCGAAGCTGGAGCTGCCGAAAGAGGCGCGCGCCGAAGTAGAGCGCGAGCTCGGACGACTCGAGCGAGCTGGTCGTGAGTCGATGGAAGCGCAGGTGATCCGCACCTATCTCGAGTGGATCGCCGAACTGCCGTGGAACAAGAGATCGGACGATCAACTCGATCTGAAGCACGCCGAAACGGTTCTCGAGGAAGATCATTACGGCCTCAAGGATGTGAAGGATCGCGTCCTCGAGTTTCTGGCAGTGAGACAGCTGCGCGCCAGCCAGCTTGCCGACGAAGTCGACAAGACTGGTGAAGTGCCGGCGGCCCGCCTGTTCGCCAACAAAGAGGATGCGACGCCGTCACTCTCCATTGGCGAGAAGTTAGATCGCCCTATCACTGACAAGGTTGAAGCGAAATCGCGCGCGATGGCCAAAGGCCCGATCCTTCTCTTCATCGGACCGCCGGGCGTCGGCAAGACCTCGATCGCGAAGTCGATCGCGAGATCGCTTGGCCGCGAGTACGTACGCGTGGCCCTCGGCGGCGCTCGCGACGAAGCCGACATCCGCGGCCATCGTCGCACATACGTCGGGGCAATGCCGGGCAGAATCATCCAGGGACTCAAGCAAGCGGGAACGAAGAATCCGGTTTTCCTGCTCGACGAAGTCGACAAGCTTGGCACGTCCTTCCAGGGTGATCCGGCCAGCGCATTGCTCGAAGTCCTCGATCCCGCACAGAACGACACGTTCACCGACCACTACCTCGGCGTACCATTCGATCTCAGCGAGGTTCTTTTCATTGCGACAGGGAACTTCGTGCAGAACATTCCCGGCCCGTTGCTCGATCGGATGGAGGTTGTCGAGTTCGCCGGTTACACGGAGAAGGAAAAGGCCGAGATCGCAAAGAAGTACCTGTTGCCGAGGCAGCTGGAAGAGTCGGGCTTAAGCGACAAGGAAATCACCTTCACCGACGATGCGATTATGTCGGTGGTGTCGAACTACACTCGCGAGAGTGGAGTGAGACAGCTCGAACGTCAGATCGGTGCAGTAGCGCGGAAGCTGGCGCGTAAGATCGCGTCCAGCCAGGACGTGAGGCATACGGTCGACGCCGAAACGGTAAGGGAGCTGCTTGGCAGACCCCGCGTTCACCCCGAGCACGCGCTTCAGGAAAGCGAGGTTGGTATCGCCACCGGCATGTACTACACGCCGATGGGCGGCGACATCATGTTCGTCGAGGCATCGATTCGTCGGTATTATGGTAGTCGAGAAGGCGACGCAGTGAATCAGGTTGGCCCCGGCGGCGCCGTGTCGCTGATCCTCACCGGTCAGCTCGGCGACGTGATGAAGGAATCCGCACGCGCGGCGTTCACTTACGCCACCAACAACGCCGCGAACCTGGGAATCCCACGCGATAGGCTCGGCGCGATCGAGGCGCACATTCACGTGCCGGCGGGATCCATTCCAAAAGATGGTCCGTCAGCGGGAATTGCGATCGCGACGGCGCTGGTGTCGGAGATGTCCGACCGACCCGTCAGGCAGGATGTAGCGATGACCGGCGAAATCACGCTGCGCGGGCGTGTGCTGCCGATCGGTGGCCTCAAGGAGAAGGTGTTGGGTGCGCATCGCGCCGGGATCAAGACCATCATCATCCCGAAGGACAACGAGGCGGATATCGAGGATGTGCCGGAGGATGTGCGCAACACTCTCGAGTTCCATCCGGTCGAGACGCTGAGCGAGGTGCTGGAGATTGCGCTCGTGCCGACGGCGCCTGGAGAGCGCGCACGGCCGCTGGAGATCAAAGAAGTCGCATAGTCTGGGAAAGTCTCAGAAGATGATTGGCCCCCAAGCGAAGATCTTCCACGGATCGGCCTTCAACGGCGGGGGCTCTGTTCCTTCGACGAAGTACTCAGTGTAGCGCCGATCCGGCGGCGTCTGATCGGTCGCCAGCTCGCCCGTCGCGCGATCGACGTCACCATAAATCACACCGATCGGGGGAGCCCATTGTTCCGCCTGACGTGAGGTGAGAATCTCAGGCTTCGAGGCGTAATAGCGCGCTACCATTTTGCCCCACACCGGCGCCGCCAGCGAACCGCCAGCAGCTCCGCTCGCGATCGGCGTTGGTTTGTCGAAGCCGAGCCAGACTCCGGCGACGAGATCGGGAGTGAGCCCGATGAACCACACATCGGAGTTGTCGTTTGTCGTTCCAGTTTTTCCGGCGACGGGAATCGAGGCTGGGAGATAGCGCCGGATGCTCGACGCGGTGCCTCGCTCCACGACATCACGCATCATGTCGCGCACGACATAAGTCGCGCGCGGATCGAGCGCGGGCGCCAGCGCCGTCACCTCGCGCGATAGGACGACTTTCCGGTTTCTGTCTTCAATACGGTAGATGAAGCGCGGCTCGACCGGTGTTCCGAGATTCGCGAAAGTTGTGTATGCGGCCACGAGATCGAGCGGCTGTACCACCGAAGCGCCGATGGCACTTGACGGATAAGGGGCGATCTTCGAGTTCAGACCCATCCGACGTGCCAGGTCCCCGATCGAATCCATCCCGAGCTTCTGACCGAGCTGAACCGCCACGACGTTGCGCGATTTGGCGAGCGCATCGCGAAGAGTCAGCGGACCAAGGTACTGGCCGTCAGAATTCTCGGGGCTGTAGACCGTGCCATTGGGCAGGTTGATCGCGAGCGCCGTATCCTGAAAGATCGTGTTGGGCGTGACGCTGTCGGCTATTGCCAAAGCGTACACGATCGGCTTGAACGACGAGCCGGGTTGACGCATTCCGTCGACGGCGCGGTCGAAGTGCGAATCCGCGTAATCCCGGCCCCCCACCAACGCGCGGACATCGCCCGAAGTTGGATCGAGCGCCACGACCAATCCCTGGAGATAATCCGTCATGGTGCGACCCGCCCGTGACTCTGCGCCAGCGACAAACTTGGGATGCGCATAACCTGGCTGCGATTCAACCGCCGCGGTCTCTTCGAGCAGCGCGCTCGTGGCAGCGTTCTGAAGAACCGGATCGAGGCTCGTGTAGACGCGATATCCGCCCTGATTTACGGGAATTCCCGCGCGCGTCGCCTGGACACGAACGACATCCACGAACCAGGGTGAGTACGCCGAGTACCCGCCGTTCGGTGACGTAACGATGGGAGATGCCTGTGCGCCTGCAGCCTGGGCACGAGTGATGAAGCCCTGATCGGCCATGAGCGACAGCACGATGTTGCGGCGCTGTCGAACACGGTCTGGATATTTGAGCGGGTCGTAAAGAGCCGGTCCCTTCGGCATCGCCGCTAGGGCCGCCGCTTCGGCCAGGGACAGCCGCGACGCGCTCTTGCCGAAATAGTGACGTGCCGCGCTTTCGACTCCATACCAACCGTGTCCGAACGGAATCTGATTGAGATACGCCTCGAGTATCTGGTCCTTGCTGTAGTGTTTCTCCATCTCGCGCGCCGCTGCTTGCTCTCTCAACTTCCGGCCGAGGCTCAGGTCGGTGCGATCGATCAGGGTCGGATGCATGTTGCCAACGAGCTGTTGCGTGATCGTGCTCGCGCCGCGACGCTCTCCAAAAATGTTGGCCTTCAGCGCGCCGGCGATGCCGACGACGTCGACCCCATCGTGCTGGTAGAAGCGGTGGTCCTCCACGGCAATGAACGCTTGTGGCAGATACTTCGGCAACGATTTGATCGACACACTGGTGCGGATCTCCTTTCCGATCTCGCCGATGAGCGTTCCGTCGCGTGCCAGGACGAGTGATGCCTGCGGCATCGGGACGATCGTCCAGGGCTCGGTGTCCGCGGTGGTCGGTTGCTGGGCAGCCACCAATACCGGCGTAAACAGAAGCAGCGACAGCATTAGAGTTCGCAAGAGTTGATTGTGCCTCTGCGCTATGGCAACTTCAGATAGATGGATCGTTCTATTCATGTCGTCGTAGTTCAGTTCAAGCCGCGAAAGGGCGACTATGCTGCCAACCTCGCCCGTCTGGCCGGCATTTTCTCACAAATCGACTCCCTTGATCCGCGTCCCGATGTTGCGGTATTCGCTGAAACCGCGCTGACGGGATACTTCGTTGAAGGGGGCGTACGCGATGTCGCCTTGACCGCCGGCGCTTTCGCGCGCGATCTGCAGGCGCAGTACGCCTCCGCAGGTACTACACCGCGGACACTCGATGTGTGCATTGGGTTCTACGAGGTGTGGAACAACGCCTTCTATAATAGTGCGCTCTATGTGACGTTGGGACAGGACGGGCCCGTGATTCGTCACGTTCACCGCAAGCTCTTCCTGCCTACTTATGGGCTTTTCGATGAGGAAAGATTCGTCGATCGCGGATTCGAAGTTCGGGCGTTCGAGACGGAGTGGGGCCGTACGGCTATGTTGATCTGCGAGGATGCGTGGCACAGCCTCACCGGGACTGTCGCCGCGCTGGACGGCGCAACGATGCTTTTCGTCCTTTCTGCGTCGCCGGCGCGCGGAGTGTGGCCGCGCGAGGACGAGGGACCAGTTCCCGCCAACCTGAAACGCTGGGAGCGTCTCGCGCGCGACATCGCTGAAGAGCACGGCGTATTCGTCGCGCTCGTGAATCTGGTCGGCACTGAGGGCGGCAAGACTTTTTCGGGCGGATCGATCATCTGCGGACCGCACGGGGATGTTCGCGCGCGCGCGCCGCTGTGGGACGAGACGATGATGACCATCTCGCTCGATCCGCAGGACATCACCCGCGCACGATCGGACGTGCCGCTACTCACTGACCTGCAGACGATGATGCCGCACCTGATGCGCGCTGTCGATCGGATCCAGGCGGGTGAGCGCTTTGTCCTGACCTACGACGACGCTCCAACCGACGGCGGACCACTGACTCCGGTCGGCAGCGAAGCGGATGGGGAGCGTGCTGACGCGCCGTCGACCGAAGAGACGGCTCGCCGTCCGAGTGAAGAGAAGGGGCCGAAAAAAGTCCCCCACGCAGAAGAAGCGAAGCCGGCGAAAAAAGTTTCGCGAGCGACGAAGCAACCCTCGGCGAGCCGGTCGACGGCGAAGGCTGGCACGGACGCGAGCCGCAATGGTAGCGACCCACTTCCAGTGCTGCGCGCCGCCGAATCACGCTCCGGACCTCCGCCGCTCGAGATCGATCCGGAGCTCACCGCCGGCTGGCTCGTTTCCTTTTTGCGAGAGGAATTCGAGCGACGTGGATTCGAGAAGTCAGTCGTGGGTCTGTCAGGGGGCGTTGATTCGGCGGTGACGGCTTACCTGTCGGCGGAAGCCCTTGGCAAGAACAACGTGCTCGCTGTCCGGATGCCGTATCGCACCTCGAATCCCGACTCGCTCGCACATGCGCAGCTCGTGATCGACCAGCTCGGAATCGAGTCCCGCACCATCGACATCTCGCCCGCAGTCGACGGCTATCTCACCAACGAGCCAGAGGCCGATCCAGCGCGCCGCGGAAACGTGATGGCGCGAGAGAGAATGATTGTCTTGTTCGATCAATCGGCCAAGTCCCACGCATTGCCCGTCGGTACGGGCAACAAGACCGAGAGACTCCTCGGTTATTTCACCTGGCATGCAGATGACTCGCCACCCATCAACCCACTCGGCGATCTTTTCAAGACGCAGGTCTGGCAGCTCGCGAAATTCCTCGGCGTCCCTGACGTAATTGTCGGCAAGCCAGCGTCAGCCGATCTGATCGAGGGTCAGACAGACGAGGGAGATTTCGGAGTCAGCTACGCCGAAGCCGACAAAATCCTCAACTGGCTGGTGAGTGGATACAGTCCGACCGC
>Ga0066695_10000713_pt1 | contig 11389 bp, 6 predicted proteins | sample GraSoiAngelo_144_FD_66452 | JGI IMG/M metagenome (GOLD analysis project Ga0066695, IMG submission 66452) | Grasslands soil microbial communities from the Angelo Coastal Reserve, California, USA - 14_1009_02_40cm | ecosystem: Environmental > Terrestrial > Soil > Grasslands | place: USA...
TGGCGCGGTCGTCTGGATTCAGTTCTCCCACCGCCTCCGTCGGACTGTCGGACCGTCGGACGGTCGGACCGTAATGCGTCTACAGTCAGACAGTCAGACCGTCCGACTGTCCGACGCCTCATGATTGCCCGCATCTGGCGCGGCGAAACGCGTGCCGAGGTCGCGGACGCCTACGCGGCGTATTCGAGCGTGACCGACATCCCTGCGTAAACGCTTACCGGGCGGTATATTAGCTCGCCTGTGACAACCCAGACCACGAACTGCCCGCGGTGCGGCCAACCGATCTCCGCGGGCGCCCGCTTCTGCGCCAGCTGCGGCTCGGACCTCTCCGGGCAGCAGAATGGTCTCGCCACCGCCAAACTGGAAGCGCCGCGCCTCACCCAGAGCGACTCGGCCGTGCTCGAGCAGTTGCGCCAGGCGACGCTCGGCGAGTACGAGGTGATGGGCCTGCTCGGCAGAGGCGGGATGGCGACGGTGTACCTCGCCCACGACGTCGCGTTGGACCGCAAGGTCGCCATCAAGGTGATGAGTCCGCACCTGATCAGTGGCGAAGGCATGGCCGAGCGCTTCAAGCGGGAGGCGCGCACGGCCGGATCGCTCAGCCACCCGCACATTATTCCCATCTATGCCGTGAAGGAGGCGGGCGACCTGTTGTACTTCGTGATGAAGTTCGTCGAAGGCCGTCCCCTCGACGGCATCATCCGCGAAGTCGGGCCGCTGCCGCTGCAGATGGTACAGCCCATCATGCAACAGGTGGGCTCCGCGCTCGGCTACGCACATCGCCGCGGCATCATTCACCGCGACATCAAGCCGCCCAACATCATGCTCGACGTGGAGGGCTGGGCGGTGGTCACGGACTTCGGCATCGCGAAGGTCTCCGACAAGCGGGGGCTCACGATGACGGGGGCGACCGTCGGCACCCCGTCCTACATGAGTCCGGAGCAGTGTGGCGCGACGAAGGAGCTGGGGCCGGCGTCCGACCAGTATTCGCTGGGCATCGTCGCCTACGAGATGCTGTCCGGGCGCCTGCCGTTCGTCGCCGAGTCGGTCATGGCGATCATGTACGCCCACTTCAACGAGCCGCCCCCGCCGATCCAAAACGTGCGCGCCGACTGTCCCCCGGAGATCGCCACCGCGGTTATGCGGATGCTCGAAAAGGAGCCCGAGAACCGCTGGCCCAACGTCGAGGCGGCCGTCGCCGCGTTCGGCGCGGCCCCGCTTCACCCGGATGATCCGGTGCGCACGAAGATGATGACGCTCGCCCTGCAAGGCGGGACGTCGCAACTCGTGGCGCGGCTCAGCACCCCCGCAAGCCCGACGCCGATGGGTCGCGGCCAGCCAGGCCGGCCGGCTCAGCGCACTGGGGCCGCCCCCAAGCCCGCCACGGCAGTCACCGGGCTCACACTCAGCCCGGCCCAGGTCTCGGTCGCCGTGGGCGGGGCGGTGCAGCTGACGGCGCGTCCCAAGGGCACGAAAGGCGGCACCCTGGTGGGCCACGCCATCCGCTGGGCTTCGACCGACACCGACGTCGCCACGGTGACCGAGGACGGCCTGGTCACCGCGATTCGGCCCGGCGCCGCGACGATCACCTGCACGTGCGAGGGCGCGAGCGCAACGGCGCTCGTCACCGTGACCGCGCACGCCAGATCGCGGGCGCTCCTGTGGACTGGGAGCGTCGTCGGCGCCGCGGCGCTGGCGCTGGGCGTGTGGCAGCTCGGCCCGTGGCACCGAAAGGCGGCGGGACCACCTCCGACGCAAGAGCAGCACGCCGACAGCACGGCCACGGTCGGCGTTCCTCCCGCGCCTGTTGTCGTGGAATCAGCGAAGGCAGCGCCGCGACGTGGCGGGCGCACCCAGCGGGAGGAGCGCCGCCAGGGACTCGCTGCGATGCGCAACGACAGTGTGCTGCGCGACCTGCGCGCCAACGTGCGCGCGGCGCGCGAACGCGCCGTGACTGCGGGCGCGACGCCCGCCGACCTGGCCCCCGGCGACGCCGAGCGGCGCGTCGCCGAGGATCTGGCAGTCCAGGGTCGCCTCGCCGAGGCGATCGGCCACCTGACCCAGGCGATGACGCTGTGGGGCAACGCCGAGCAGACGGCCCGCGCTCGAGCGCAGCAAGCCGCCGCGCCACCGGCGGCGGCGCCCCCGCCGGTCACCGCAGCGCCGACGCCGGCCGCGCCCGAGAATCCGCGCCCGCTGATCGAGACGGCGATTCAGAACTACGCCAGGGCGCTCGAGTCACGCGACGTCGCCCAGGTGCGCCGCGCCTATCCGGGCCTCACCCCGCAGCAGGCGCAGGTGTGGCGGGACTTCTTCGGCATGGTGAGCGATCTCAAGGTGGACCTGGAGATCAAGCAGCTGCAGATCACCGGCGATGTCGCGGAAGCCCAAGTGGAGGGGTTCAGTCAGTACGTGCAGGGACGGCGGCCGCAGCGCCAGCCGGTCACTTTCCACGCGACGCTCGACCACGGCAGCGGCGCGTGGCGCATCGCGACGATCCGGTGACGCGGCACTCGCTCCGCGCGCCGTTGTCGTTGATCGTCGGGACGCTGACGATCGCAGGCACAATCGTGTTCGCCTGCAAGACCGATACGAACATCGGGCCCGACGCCGCGCTGGACTCTCTCTACGTCGAGCCCGCGACCGCCGTGATCGTGCTGGACGACACCCTGCGGCTCAGGGCGATCGGGATCGACCGCAACGGTCGCCGCTTCGCCGACGCGCGGGCGCGGTGGGCGACGACCGATGCGGCAATCTCGCTGTCAGCGACCGGTGTCGCAATCGGGCTGAACGCCGGAGCGGCGACGGTGCACGCCACCGTTGGAAGCAAGACCGCCACCGCGGTGATCACGGTGCAGCCCAAGCCGGCGTTCGCGACCTCGCGGGACAGCGTCCCGTTCAACACGATTGCCAACGGCCCTACACCGTCGACCCAGTTGGTAGTGCTCACGAACGGTGGCGGGGGCACCCTCGCGCCCGTGGTGAACACCGTCACCTACGGCCCGGGCGCCAGCGGTTGGCTCAACACTGGCTTGTCCGGGCTCGTCGCCCCCGACACGCTGGCGCTCGACGTCTTGAACACCGCCCTGCCCGTCGGCACCTACTCGGCGACTGTTTCGCTCACCGCGTCCAAAGCCACGAACAGTCCCAAGACGATCAAGGTGACGCTCGCCGTCGCCCTGGGTGCGCCCAGCACGATGACCGCGGACAGTGGCGACGGCCAGGCGGCTACGGTCAACACGCCCGTGGCGGTGCCCCCGGTCGTCCTGGTGCGGGACCAGTACAGCAACGCGATCCCCGGTGTGGCGGTGACGTTCACCGTGACGGGCGGCGGGGGCTCGATCACGCCCATCGCGCCGGTCGCGACGGACGCCAGCGGCCGGGCCCGCGTTACGACTTGGACGCTCGGGACCGGCGCTGGGACCAACACGCTGAGGGCGTCGGCGACCGGGCTGGCTCCGGTGACCTTCACGGCCACGGGGGTGGCGCAGACCGACGTGAGCCCGACGCAATCTTCTGTGGCGGCCGCGACAGGGACGATTACGGCTTGCTCGAGCGGCTGCGTAGCAGGATCGACGGCCTCGACGATCACGGTGACGGTACGGGATGGCTTCAGCAACCCGATCGGCAGCGCAGCCGTGACGTTGTCATCGACCGGAACCAACAACACACTCAGCCCGGCGTCGGGAACGACCAGTGCGGGCGGCACGTTCACGGCGACCTTCACCTCCACCACCGCCGAGCCCAAGACCATATCGGCCGCGGCCGATGGGGGCTCTGGGAATGTGCCGATCTCGCAAACCGCCCCCGTGACGGTGAACGCCGGGGCGCCGGCGTCGGTCAACGTGGTGAACTCGGGATTCTCCGCGCGGGTCGGCACCGGCGTAGGCACGCTGCCCACCTATACAGTACGCGACCCGTTCTCGAATCTCGTGCCCAACTTCAGCGTCTCGTATTCCTCTTCGAACAGCGGCGCCTTCACGGGGCCCAACACGACGAACGCGAGCGGACAGGTGACCCTCACCAGTTGGACGATGGCGGGAACGGCAGGTCTCGACGCCACCGGCCGGATGCCGAATGCCGTAACCGTGACGGCCGGATCGGTTTCGGGCTCGGCGACGGATTATGGGATTTACACTTACAGCGGCGACGTCGGGCCCATCATCGGTGGGGGTAGTGGCTGCGACGGTTGCCACTACGTCAGCTGGACTCGCGCGAACATCGTCGGGCAACCCGACCAGGACCCTGCCGGGTTCACAGCCTGCTCCGGGTACACGCTAGTCACCGCCAGTGATACTGCCGCGAGTCTCATCTATCTGAAGACGCGCGGGACTCTCGTGAGCAGCGCGGCACCATGCGGGGGCAACATGCCCTCGAGCGCTGGACTTTCGGCGGCGACTCGCAAGATCATCGCAGCCTGGATCCTTAACGGAGCCCCGAACAACTAGCGCCCGGCTCACCCCGGGCGCTGTGTCAGTCCGACCGTCCAACCGTCCGACCGTCCGACCGTCCGTCAGAAGTTGTACTCCAGCCCTCCCGTCCACACCACGCTCGGCTGCATCCCCGAATTCCGTAGTGGAAACAGCGCGTTGGTCGTGAGCAGGATGCCCCGCGGCGTCTGGAACTTGAAGCCCACCGACGCGCTCAGGAAATCGTCACGCTGGGCCGGGATGTTGGTGGGATCCACGGAGTGTGGGTATGGCGCCTGGTACTGCACGGGCCCCGGAATCCGCAGCTTGCTCGGCCCCAGCTGCCACTCCGAGATCAGCTCGAACGCCATCGTCGTCCACCCCGAGAGCGAGTTGTCGAACCCGCCCGTTGCGACGATCGAGTTGTTCGACAGCTTCGCGTCGCGGAACACGTAGCCGAGGTTCAGGTGCGGCGCAATCGTCCCGAACCGGGCCGACACGATCCCGAGACCCCGCCCGGTGAATCCGCCCGAGCCCAGCAAGTTGTTTTCGTTGCCGGTGGGGAAGCGGGCGTCCATGAGGATCGACACGCCAAACGCGCTGGACTGCGCCAGGTTTACCTTGAGGCGCGCCGCCACGTCGCCGATCCCCGTCGCGGAGCCGTCCATCCCCGCCACCGCCGTCATCACGGGCATCGAGTCCGTGCCGCCGAACCGGTGGGGTGACGGGTATCCTGCGGGAATGATCGTCGCGACGCTGGTTCCCTGCACCGCCGCGTGCACGACCGGCACGGCCACCGACAGGTCCACGCCGTCCACCACGCCATAACTCGCGACGAACGTCGAGACGATCAGGTTCACGTTCATCGCCACCTGCACTCGGATGACGTCGTTCTCGAAGAACGGCCTGCCCAAGGTATCGGTGGGCGGGGTGTTCTCATGCGTGAAGGTGAAGACGATACCGTCCATCCGCACCCCGCGCAGCCGCTCGAAGTGCATCGCGGTGAAGTTGGTCCCGACGAAAAACCGTCCCTTGCCGAGCGTCTGGGAGCGCTCGCCGAAAATCGGTCCGCCCGATGTCGCTGTCTTCACCGGCATGCCGCCCACGAACTGATAGGTCACGCCGCTCGAGGTCGCGCCCACCGGCGTGTTGGCGACGCTGGCCGCCAGTGAGTTGCCGAGCAGGTCGAGGATGTCCCCCGCCGCCGACTGCGTCGCGGGGATGAAGTGAGATCCGTGGCCGGGCAGCGCGCCGGCCAGGCACAGCGGCTCACCGCAATTCCCGAAGGTGAACAGGTCGGTGCGGATCTGCTCGCGGAGCGACTGGGCAGTGAGAGGGCCCGTGATGGTGATCACCGCAACGGCGAGTGCGATGCGTGGCGACATCAAGACTCCGAGAGCTCAGAGGAGGCGATATGATACGCTCCGACCGCGGCTGCGGCCAGCCGCGCTCTCGGTCCGACCGTCCGGCTATATTCGTCACGCCATGCCCGATTCCGCCGTCTGCGGCCGCTGCGGCACCCCCGTGCCGCCGGGGGCGCGCCACTGTCCGACGTGCGGGGCCGACGTGTCGGGCCAGCAGGGGCAGGTTGCGACCGCGTACGTGACTCCCGACGACGCCGCCCGCCTGTCGCAGGGCCAGTCCGCACAGCTCGAGGCGCTGCGCCGCGCCACCCTCGGGCACTACGACATCCATGGCGAGCTGGGCCAGGGCGGCATGGCGACGGTGTACCTCGCCCACGACATCGCCCTCGATCGCAAAGTCGCCATCAAAGTGATGGCGCCGGCGCTGTTCTCCACCGCCGGCATGGTCGAGCGCTTCAAGCGCGAGGCGCGCACCGCCGCGGCGCTCAGCCACCCGCACATTATTCCCGTCTACGCCGTCCGTGAGAGCGCGGACCTCGTCTACTTCGTGATGAAGTTCGTCGAGGGCCGCTCGCTCGAGTCCATCGTCCGCGCCGCGGGGCCGCTGCCGCTGCCCCTGGTGCGGGCGGTGCTCTACCAGGCCGGCGACGCCCTGGGCTACGCCCACCGCCGCGGCGTCGTGCACCGCGACGTCAAGCCCGCCAACATCATGCTCGACACTGACGGCTGGGTGGTCGTCACCGACTTCGGCATCGCCAAGGTGTCGGAGACGCAAGGGCTCACGATGACGGGGGCGACGATCGGCACGCCCTCCTACATGAGCCCCGAGCAATGCGAAGCGAAGCGCGAGCTGTCCGGCGCCTCGGACCAGTACTCGCTGGGGATCGTGGCGTACGAGCTGCTCGCCGGGCGGCTGCCGTTTCTCGCCGACACGACGATCGGTCTGCTCTACGCCCAAGTCCACGAGCCGCCGACCGCAATCGCCGAGCTGCGCCCTGACTGCCCCACGAAAACCGCCGCCGCCCTGATGCGCATGCTCGAGAAAGACCCGACGCGGCGCTGGCCCGACATCGAGTCCGCCGTGGCCGCGCTGGGCGGAGCGCCGCTCACCCGCGAGGATCCGATCCGAGCCCAGCTCGCCGCCCTCGGCCGGGCCAAAGCCGATGCCGACGTGCGGCGGCTCGCGACCCCGGTCAGCCCTCTCCCCGCGACCCGGAGTCCGAAACCCAAGACGACCAGAGCCGCGCCCGCTGCGCCGCGTCGGGTCCCGGTCGTCGCGTGGGCTCTCCCGGTCGTTGCGCTCGCAGCCGCCGCCGGTTGGTGGGTCGTCACTCACTCGGCGCGGGACGGGCGGCCGGTGACGCCGCCGATCGCGGCCGCGCCCGCGGCTGAGACGACCACGGCCCATGCCACCCCCACACCGCTGGCCGCAGCGAAACCTCCCCGGCCGGCAGGCGAGCGCTTCGCCCACCCGGCACCGCTCTCTCAACCGGGTGCGGCTGCGCCGCGGGAGAGCACCACCCGACAGCCAGAGCCTTCTCCGTCTGCCGTCGATTCCCGTGCGGCGATCGAAGCGGCGGCCGCCCCGCTGGTGCGGGCCCTCGAGTCGCGCAATCTCGCGCGGCTGCGGCAGGTGTACCCGACCCTGACCGTGCAGGAAGCCCAGGATTGGGGCACATTCTTCATGAGTGCCCAAAACCCGCGTGTCACGTTGCGTGTTACCACTCTCGAAACGACCGGCGATCGCGCCGATGCCGGCCTCGAGGGCTCCTACGAGTACGTCGACATCGCCACCGGCCGCGGGATGCAGCGACCGCTGGCGTTCCACGCCACGTTTCTGCGCGACGGCTCGGGCTGGCGATTGACCTCGCTGCGCTAAACAGCAACTGCTGGCCCCCCAACATCCTGCACGGGACGTGTGATGCCGGTCACCGCCCCCCGCCGCCCGGTGGCCCAATTGGGTCCGGTAGCGCCCCCGGATTAGACCCTGAGCCGGTCCTCATACAGGGACACCCTCACGCGGGCGGTGCTATGATACGCGCGTCTCGCCTCGTTGCCGTCGGTTCGTTGCTCGCTCTCTCGCTCGTCAGCTGCGACCAGCCGACCACTAGTCCCATCCGTCTCCAAGCGGATGCCACCGCGTCCTCGGTGTCCTTCTTCACCGACCGCGCCAGCTTTCTCGCGCAGTTCCCCGGCCTGGCGCTGGCAGACTTCGAAACCGGCCAGGTGCTCGACGGACGGGTCAAGACGTGCCGGGGGCCGGTGGACGCCACCACCAATGACGACTGCTTCCACACCGGCGAAATCCCGCCCGGTGTGCAGTTCAACGCCGACCACTTCGAGGCGGGAGAAGAGCTCGTTTTAGTGGGAGCCGGATTCTTCGGAGCGCCCTCGAAGAACCTCGTCGCCAACGTGTTCACCGACGCTTTCCTCATTGACTTCAGCGGCGGCAGTGTGACCGCGGTGGGCATGGACCTGGTCGCGTACCTCTCGGACGATATTTGTCAGATCGACGTCTTCGGGCAGAGCGGCCTGCTCGTCTCGACCACGGCAGCATGCACCGCTGGTGGGACCTTCTGGGGCGTGAGTACCAGCGTGGCCATCACACGCATCCGGATCTTCTCCCCCAGCGGCCAGTCCGAAGGGGTCGACAACGTCGTGTTCGGACAAGCAGCTCGCAGCTTGCCGCCCGTCGCCAATGCGGGAGGTCCCTACACCGGGCTGGAAGGCGCGGCCGTCACCTTCGATGGCAGCGCTTCAGCGACAAATCCACCGGGCGGCGCGCTGACCTACGCCTGGGCGTTCGGCGACGGCGCGACCGCGGCCGGCGCGACGCCGAGCCACACCTACGCGGACAACGGGAGCTATACGGTTACCCTCACGGTCACCGCGGTTGACGGCGGCCTGACGAACAGCGCCACCGCCCTCGCGACGATCGCCAACGTCGTGCCGGTGGTGAGCGCCATCGCCGGGGCGACGCTGCATCCGGGTGAGACCTACGCCGCGGACGGGTCGTTCACCGATCCCGGCGCGGACACCTGGACGGCGACGGTGAATTACGGCGACGGCTCGGGCGACCAGCCGCTCGCCCTCACGGGCACCACGTTCCATCTCAGTCACGCGTATCCCTCCGGCCAAGCCGGCCCGTTCACCGTCACCGTGACGGTGCGCGATGACGACGCCGGCGTAGGGACCGCTGTTGCGACCGTGACGGTTGAGGTCAACCGGGCCCCGGTCGCGAACGCCGGCCCCGCCGCAAGTGGCGCGGAGGGCTCCACGGTCGCGTTCGACGGGTCGCATTCATCCGATCCCGACGCCGATGCGCTCACCTACACGTGGGACTTCGGCGACGGATCCTCGGGCAGCGGCCCGACCCCGACGCACCGCTATGCCGACAACGGCAGCTACACGGTGAAGCTGACCGTCTCCGACGGGTCGCTCTCCGGCGAAGCGACGACCTTGGCGGTGATCACCAACGTCGCGCCCAGCGTCGGGCCGATCACGGCGCCGATCGATCCGTTGGAGGCCGGCACGGCCGTGACGGTCGGCGCCGCCTTCACCGACCCCGGCACGCTCGACACGCACACCGGCGTGATCGACTGGGGCGACGGCAGCACGTCGCCCACGGCGATCAGCGAAACCAACGGCTCCGGCTCGGCGAGCGGCAGCCATGCCTACGCGGCGGCGGGGGTGTACACGCTGACCCTCACCGTCACCGACAAGGACGGCGGCAGCGGACAGTCCGTCTTCCAGTTCGTGGTGGTGTTCAACCCGTTGGGCGGCTTCGTAACGGGCGGGGGCTGGATCATCTCGCCCCGGGGCGCCTACCCAGCGAATCCACTCGTCACCGGCAAGGCGACGTTTGGGTTCGTGTCCAAGTATCCCAAGAACGCGATTACGCCGACTGGGAACACGGAGTTCGACTTCCACCTCGGGAGCCTGCATTTCCACAGCACGAGCTACGACTGGTTGGTGGTCTCGACCTCGAAGGTGCGGTTCAAGGGGTCCGGGACCATCAACGGCGCCGGAGATTTCGCGTTCCTGGTCTCCGCCGTCGACGGCGACGTCACCGGGGGCGATCCCGACACGTTCCGGATGAAGATCTGGGACAAGAACACAGGCGTGGTCATTTACGACAGTGAGATGGGCAGCGGCGACGGCGCTCCAGCGAGCACCGTCCTGGGCGGCGGGAGCATCGTGATTCACAACTAGCCCCGCTCGTCCTGAAGAACCCAGGGCGGTAGAGGCCATCGCCTCTACCGCCCTTTTTTCAGCTGTGCGCTCCTAGCGCAGTACGCTGCGTCCGTCGGCGGTCAACACCTCGAGCACCCGGCGTTCGTGTATCCGATAGCCGCTGGGCCTGCCCGTCCGGATCCACCCCGACGGCCCCCGCAGCGGGATCGGCGTTTCGATCCTCCACTGCCGGACGATCCACGCCCCCGAAGGAAGCTCGAGAAACTCGACGCGCCCCCCCGCCCGGTCGCCCAGCTCAGGTTCAAGGTTCGTGTACTGGTACTCCAAGTACTTGAGCGCGGCCGTCTGCCGGTCGAGCCACAGGACACCGGCGATATCGGGAACTGTCGCTCCCCTGGTCGGTTCGAATGCCAGCCCCACAAGACCAGGATCAGTGCGACGGGAAAGCCTCGCTCGGAAGCAGTGACGCTGCAAGAACGCGTCGGAAAACAGGACCGCGACATCGGGTCCATAGTAGATCGCGACGCCCCCTGAGTCCCGGACGAAGCCGGTCACCACCAGGCTCTCAACGGGCAGGCTCGCAAACGGTTGGAAGGTCGTCACCACACTGGTATCAGTCGCTTCCTCCACCGGGACCAGATCCCGATTCAGGCGGCGCGTAGCTCTCACGATACGAAACTGAAAGGAGCTCTGTTCACGAGTGAGGTCCGTCAGTATCAGCGCCTTTCGCGCTTCCCCCCAGAGGGCCGCAATCACCGCACCGCCTTCCGGGGCGATGCGGCACTGCCGCTGAGCCTCGATCGAAACTACCGGAAGCTCGACCGGGTTTTCGAGAACTTCGGCGCGGTATTCCATAGTGTCGGCAGCAGCGAGCCGAAACGCCGGTGATTGCCATTTTTGGTAACCGATGCGCAGGACGAGCAAGGAATACTCACCGGGGCGCTGGGCGCGCAGCAGAAAGTTGCCAGACCCGTTGGTGGGCGTGCGGTCGGCTTCGTGGCCGCCATCGTCCAGCAAGAACACCAAGGCGCCGGCGACAGGCTGTAGGTTCAGTTGTCCGAGAACTTGCCCGCGGACGGCTTGAGTACGCAGGGAGGTGGCTGCTCCGAGAACTAGGCTCAGGAGCATGTATCCAACACGGAAGTGGGACATTTGTCTTCGACTCCTCACTGTCCAACCTACGGGCTGTCTTGCTCCTATGCGACTCCCCGCCGATCCAGCGTCCGATACTGGATCGCCTCGCTCACGTGCTTGGGCTGCAGATCGGCCGCGCCCTCGAGGTCGGCGATGGTGCGCGCGATCTTGAGGATGCGGTGATAGGCGCGCGCCGAGAGCCCGAGGCGGCTGATCGCCGTGCGCAGCAATGCGTCGGCCCCATCGGTCACCCGGCAGAAGTGCCGGATGTCGCGCGGCGCCATGTGC
>Ga0066695_10000719_pt1 | contig 11364 bp, 11 predicted proteins | sample GraSoiAngelo_144_FD_66452 | JGI IMG/M metagenome (GOLD analysis project Ga0066695, IMG submission 66452) | Grasslands soil microbial communities from the Angelo Coastal Reserve, California, USA - 14_1009_02_40cm | ecosystem: Environmental > Terrestrial > Soil > Grasslands | place: USA...
GGCAGGTGGTCTCCGTCGAGCGCGACGTCTTCCCCACGCTCATCGCCGACGGTGTGCCCTGCTACGGTTGGCCCGCCGACGCGTACTGGCGCGACATCGGCAGTCCGATCGCGTACCGCGCGGCGCAGATGGATCTGCTCGCGGGCCAGGTGAAGACACCGTTGCCGCCTCCCGGCGAGGCGCGCGACGGCTGCTGGATCGACCCGAGCGCGTTCGTCGCCACCGGCGCCCTGCTCGAGCCGCCGGTCGTGATCGGCGCAGAGGCCTCCGTGCAGGTCGGCGCGCGCGTCGGACCGCTCACGGTGCTCGGCGACCACGCGCGCATCGCGCCCGGCGCGCGCGTCGAGGGCAGCGTGCTCTGGGAGCGCGTCGAGGTGGGCGAGGGCTCGGTGCTGCGCGACTGCGTGATCGGCGCCGACGTCCGCATCGGCGCCGACGTCGAGCTCGCGGCGGGCGTCATCCTCGAGTCCGGCGCCGTCGTCCCCGATCACGCGCGTCTCACCGCGCTTCCCCGCTGAGCGCCGCGCGCCATTCCGCCTTTTGGGACGGCCGGTTGACGCGGAGCAGCGTGTTAAACTGAGTCGGTGAGTCTCGCCAGAAACCGCAACTTCTCCATCGTGGCCCACATCGATCACGGCAAATCGACGCTGGCCGACAGGCTGCTGGCGCTGACGGGAACCATGGACGCGAAGAAAGCCGTCGACCAGGTGCTCGACTCGATGGATCTCGAGCGCGAGCGCGGCATCACGATCAAGGCGCACACCGTCCGCCTGCTCTACCGCGCGAAGGACGGCCACGAATACACGCTCAATCTGATCGACACGCCGGGCCACGTGGATTTCTCGTACGAGGTGTCGCGCGCGCTCGCGGCGTGTGAAGGCGCCGTGCTGATCGTGGACGCCGCGCAGGGCATCGAGGCGCAGACGCTGGCGAACTTCTACCTCGCTTCGGATGCCGGGCTGACGATCATCCCGGTCATCAACAAGATCGATCTGCCGGCGGCGGACGTGGACGGCACCCGCGAGCAGATCCACGACACGCTCGACCTGGACGGCACCGAGGCGTTGGCGATCTCGGCCAAGCACGGCACCGGGGTGCCGGAGGTGCTCGAGGCCATCGTCGCGCGCATCCCGCCGCCGTCCGGCGATGCCGACGCGCCGCTCAAGGCGCTCGTCTTCGACTCGTTCTACGATTCGTATCAGGGCGTCGTGATCTACGTGCGCCTCAAGGACGGGCGCGTGCGGCCGGGGACGAAGATTCTATTGATGTCGAACGGGCGCACGTACGACGTCGCGCAGGTCGGCGTTTTCAGTCCCGACATGCGGCCCGTGGCGGAGCTCTCCGCGGGCCAGGTCGGCTACATCACCGCCGCCATCAAACGCGTGGCCGACGCCAAGGTCGGCGACACCATCACGGAAGCCGCGCGCCCGACCGCCGAGCCGTTCCCCGGTTACCGGGACGCCAAGCCCATGGTCTTCGCCGGCCTCTACCCGATCGAGGACACGGACTACGAAGCGCTGCGCGACGCCCTCGAAAAACTCCGGCTCAACGATCCGGCCTTCAGCTACGAGCCGGAAACGTCGCTGGCGCTGGGTTACGGCTTCCGTTGCGGCTTCCTCGGCATGCTGCACATGGAGATCGTGCAGGAGCGGCTGGAGCGCGAGTTCAACCTCTCGCTGATCGTGACCGCGCCCTCCGTGCAGTACAGGGTGCTCACGACCGCCGGCGAGGTGCTCGACATCGACAATCCCTCCAGGCTGCCGACCCCCGATCGCATCGAGCAGATGGAAGAGCCGTACGTGCATTCGTCGGTCTACGTGCCGACCGAGTTCATGACCGCCATCTACAAGCTCGCGCAGGAGAAGCGCGGCGAGCACAAGTCGCTGGAGTACATCGGCAAGCGCGTGCACATCCGCTTCGACTTCCCGCTGTCGGAGATCGTGGTGGACTTCTACGACAAGCTGAAGTCGATCTCCAAGGGCTACGCGTCGTTCGACTACGACTTCGCCGACTTCCGCGCCTCCGAGCTCGTCAAGCTCGATATCCTGTTGAACGGGGACCCCGTCGACGCGCTGTCGACCATCGTCCACCGCGACAAGGCCTACGAGCGCGGCAAGGCGCTGGTCGAGAAGCTCCGCGGCGTGATCCCGCGGCAGCTCTACGAGGTGGCCATCCAGGCCGCCATCGGCAGCCGCGTGATCGCGCGCGAGACGGTGAAGGCGATGGGCAAGAACGTCACCGCCAAGTGCTACGGCGGCGACATCACGCGCAAGCGCAAGCTGCTCGAGAAGCAGAAGGAAGGCAAGAAACGCATGAAGCAGGTGGGCCGGGTGGAAGTCCCCCAGGAGGCCTTCCTGACGGTGCTCAAGACCTGATGGACGTCCGCGAGACCGAGATCCGGAAGCCCGAGGCCGTCGCCGTCGACTCCGCACCGCCGGCACGCAAGCGCAAGTCCGTCGTCCGCGAGTACGCGGAGGCGATCTTCATCGCCATCCTGCTCGCGCTGGTGATCCGCACGCTGATCATCCAGGCCTTCACGATCCCGTCGGGCTCGATGATGGACACGCTGCTGGTCGGCGACTACATCCTGGTCAACAAGTTCATGTACGGCCCCGAGCTGCCGCTGACCGACCATCGCCTGCCCGGTCTGCGGCAGCCGCACCGCGGCGACATCATCGTGTTCAAGTATCCCCAAGACGAAAAGCGCGACTTCATCAAGCGCATCATCGGCACGCCGGGCGACACCGTGCAGGTGCGGGGCGACCAGGTGTTGGTCAACGGCAAGGCGCTGGTGGAGCCGTACGTGCGCAAGGTCGAGGGCGCGCTCGCCGACCGCCAGACGACCTACTGCGGCTACGCGTACGGCTGCGAGGCGACGATGGTGCCGGCCGACTCCTACTTCGTCATGGGCGACAACCGCAACAACTCTCAGGACAGCCGTTACTGGGGGTTCGTCCGCAAGGACAAGATCAAGGGCAAGGCCTTCCTGATCTACTGGTCCTGGGACAGCGATCGGCATTGGCTGCGCTGGTGGAGACTCGCGAGATATATCCCGTAGTGGGTGGCGGAAGGACGATTGTAGCGGGTGCCGCGAGGCCGGCTCGAACGGTGGGTGGCCTGAGCGAGATGGTTGCCGGCTGCGCACGCCCTTCTTCTTCGACGAGCGAGATGGTTGCCGGCTCCGCTCCGCAGTCATCCCGGTTGGGCTTCTACCTCCATGTTCCGTTCTGCGTGCAGCGGTGCCACTATTGCTCGTTCAATACGGCGCCGCTCGAGGCGGGGCAGATGGATCCCTACCTGCGCGCGCTGCACGGTGAGCTCGACGTCCTCGGCGCGTTGTCATGGGCCGGCGACGTGACGATCGCCACGGTCTTCCTCGGCGGCGGCACGCCGTCGCTGCTCGAGCCCGAGGCGCTGGCCGCCATTCTCGACGACCTGCGCGCGCGCTGGCGCCTGGCCGACGGCGCGGAGGTCACCGTCGAGTGCAATCCGGAAAGCGTGACCCGCGAGCGGCTCGCGCGCTACCGCGCGGCCGGCGTGACCCGCGTGAGCCTGGGCGTGCAGGCGCTCGACGACACCGTGCTGAAGACGCTCGGCCGCCTGCACGATGCGCGCGGCGCCCGCGCGGCTTTCGACGCCGCGCGCGAGGCGGGTTACGACGACGTCAGCGTCGACGTCATGTACGGGCTGCCGGGCCTCGCCGTCGACGCGTGGGCGTCGGATGTCGAGCGCGTCCTCGCCTGGGACCCGGATCACGTGTCCGCCTACGCGCTGACGCTCGACGGCGGCAGCCCGTGGGGCGCCGGTGGCGTCGAGAACCTGCCGGCGGAAGACGACGTCGTCGCGCAGTACTGGGCGCTCACGCGGGCGGCCGCCGCGCGTGGCTTCGAGCATTACGAGATCTCCAACTACGCCAGGCCGGGTCACCGCGCGCGGCACAACCTCGGCTACTGGCGCGCCGGCGAGTATCTGGCGGCCGGGCCCGGCGCCTGCGGCTTCGTCGGCGACGTCCGCTACGGCAATATCAAGCCGCTGACGCGCTGGCGCGCCGCCGTCGACGCCGGCACCCTGCCCGTCGAGACGTCCGAGCGGCTCACGCCGCGGCAGCGATTGGCCGAGCGGCTGATCCTGGGACTTCGCACGAGCGACGGCGTACCCGCGGCGTGGCTCGCCGAGCGCACCGCGTCCGAGCCCGCGCTGGCGCGCCGGATCGACGAATGGGAGCGGGCCGGGCATCTCGTGGCGGATGGCGCACGCGTGCGACTGACGGAGTCGGGATTCATCCTCTCGGACGCGCTATTCGTCGACCTGCTATAAACTCAAGGGAAATGGACCCGCGGCATCGTGACGTTCTGATCGCCCTGATCAGGGAGTACGTCGACTCGGCGGAGCCGGTCGGCTCACGGGCGCTTTCCAAGCGGCACTTCCCGCACCTGTCGCCCGCGACGATTCGCAACGTCATGGCCGACCTCGAAGAGATGGGATATCTGGCCCAGCCGCACACGAGCGCCGGGCGGATCCCGACCGACAAGGCGTACCGCTTCTACGTGGACTCGTTCCCGCCGCCGTCGTCCAACCGCGACAAGCCGGGCGCCCCGCTGCCGTCGCGGCGCTCGGGTATCGACGGCTTCATGGAGCGCACCTCGTCGCACCTGTCGCACGCGACGCGACTGACCGGCCTGCTCCTGGCGCCGCCGCTGGCGCAGACGGTGATCGCGCGCGTCGATCTCATGCCGCTCGAGGAGGATCGCGCGCTCGCCGTCGTGACAACGGACGCCGGCTGGATCACCGTGCGCGAGATCGCACTCGATCCAGGGCTCGGCGCGGAAGAGGTCCGCGCCATCGGCCGCCAGCTCACGCGCCGCTACCGCGACCAGAGCGTGGAGGACATCGTCGCGATGGAGGGCGCGCCCGCGGATCCGCTGGACGCGCTGCACACACGCGCGCGCGGCGTGACCGAGCAGATCGTGGCGATGCTGCACGGGCGTACGCTCTACGTCAGCGGCGCCATCAACATCCTCGACCACCCCGAGTTCTGGGACATCGAGCAGACGCGCGCGCTGCTGCGCACGTTCGAGGAAAAGGAACGGCTGGCCGATCTCATGATGTCACTGTCCGCCGATGCCGGCGTGCGCGTGACCATCGGCGAAGAGAACCCCGTGGACGCGATGCGCGAGTGCACGCTGATCACGTCCACCTATATGTATCGCGACCAGGTGCTGGGCATCCTCGGGGTCGTCGGACCGCGGCGGCTGCCCTATCCGGAGGTCATGTCGATCGTGAACGCGACGGCGCGGCAGGTGACGGAGGCGCTCTCGCGCGTGCGTCAGGACCTCTATCTCCCTTCCTGAGAACCCCATGACGGACGAACCGCGCGAACCTGCAGACAATGGTGCCGTGTCCGGCGACGCCGGACCCGATCCGCGCATCGCGGACCTCGAGCGTCAGCTCGCCGAGCAGAAGGACCGCATGCTGCGCGCCATGGCCGAGGCCGACAACATTCGTCGGCGCGCGCAGCGCGACGCCGACGAGCGCGTGCGCTACGCCAACGAGTCGCTCGTGCGCGAGCTGATTCCCATCCTCGACAACTTCGACCGTGCGCTCGCCTCCGCGCGCAGCGCGGGCGGCGCCGACAGCGTGCTGGCCGGCGTCGAGCTCACCCAGCGCGAGCTCCTGCGCGTGCTCGAGCGCGCAGGGGTCACCCGCTATTCGGCCGTCGGACAACCGTTCGATCCCACGCGCCACGAGGCCATCGCGCGCGTGGTCAGTGTGGACGCGGCACCCGACACCGTGGTGAGCGAAACGGCGCCGGGCTACGCGCTGCAGGGCCGCGTGGTGCGGCCGGCGCTGGTCGCGGTGGCGGCGGCGCCCGACGAGGACGCGGCCTAGGTGGCGTCACGCGACTACTACGAGGTGCTCGGCGTCGCGCAGGACGCGAGCGAGGCCGAGCTGAAGAAGGTGTACCGCCAGCTCGCGATGCAGTTCCATCCGGACAAGAACCCCGGCGATTCGCAGGCCGAGGAGCGCTTCAAGGAAGTCAACGAGGCCTACGGGGTCCTCTCGGATCCCGACAAGCGGGCGCACTACGACCGCTTCGGCTCGGCACCGGGGGTCGCCGCCGGCAGCGGGTTCGAGGGCGGCTTCGGCACGCTCTTCGAGGACATCTTCGAGAACTTCTTCGCCGGCGCCGGCGGTGGCCGCCGCGGCCGCTCGCGCGCGATGCGCGGCGAGGATCTGCAGTACGAGCTCAAGATCACGCTCGAGGACGCCGCGGCCGGCCTCGACACGAAGATCCAGATCCCGCGGCTCGTGCGCTGCGACAGCTGCAAGGGCAGCGGCAGCGAGCCCGGGACGCACAAGACGGTCTGCGACACGTGCCAGGGCCGCGGCGAGGTCCGCATGAGCCACGGCTTCCTCACGGTGGCGCGGCCGTGTCCGCGCTGTGCCGGCGAGGGGCAGATCAACAAGAGCCCGTGTCGCGACTGCCGTGGCGAAGGCCGCTTGCGCGGCGAGCACGTGCTGAATGTGAAGATTCCACCGGGAATCGACGACGGGATGCAGCTACGGCTGACCGGCGAAGGCAGCGCCGGCGTCAACGGTGGACCCGCAGGCGACCTCTACGTCCTCGTGCGTACCCGCGACCACGCGATCTTCACGCGCCACGGCACCGATCTGCTCTGCGACCTTCCGGTGTCGTTTACGCAGTTGGCGCTCGGCACGGAGATCGAGGTTCCCGTGCTGAACGGCACCGAGAAGCTGAAGATCCCCGCCGGCAGTCAGCCGCAGCAGGTGATTCGCCTTCGGGGCAAGGGCATGCCGCGCCTGCGCGAGCGCGGGTCCGGGGACGCGTGTTATCGCCTGCTGCTCGAGGTGCCGCACAAGCTCAGCGCCAAGCAGCGCGAGGCGCTCGAGGCGTTCGAGGCGGCCTCCAAGGAGCATCGCGGTCCGCTCGCCAGCGCGTTCATCGAAAGAATGAAGAAGCTGCTGGGCTGACCATGAGTTCCCGCTACTGGGAACTCACGGTCGCCGTCCCGCCCGACGCCTCTGAAGGCCTCACCAACTTCGTCTGGGAGCTCGGCGCCGTTGGCGTCGTGGAAGAGGAAACGCCCGCCGACGGCGCGCGGCTGCGCGCGTTCTTTCCGGATGCCGCCGACAGCGAGGCCGTCGCGCGGAGCGTCGACGACTACCTCGGCGCGCTCGCCTCCCTGGGCTTTGCGCGTGCGGGCCATCCCGCGGTCACCACCGTCGCCGACACCGATTGGGCTGAGGCCTGGCGCGCGCACTTCGCACCGCTCCCGATCGGCCGACGGCTGCTCGTGGCGCCGCCGTGGGAGACGCCGCCGGATGCCGACGGGCGCCTGGTGCTCACGCTCGAGCCCGGCCGCGCCTTCGGCACGGGCCAGCACGCCACCACCGCCGGCTGTCTCGAGCTGCTCGAAACGATCGTCGAGCGCCGCCGGCCGGCGCGCGCGATCGATCTCGGCACGGGCTCCGGCATTCTCGCCATCGCCGCCGCGCGGCTCGGCGTGCCCGAAGTCCTCGCCATCGACTCCGATCCCGACGCCATCGCCGCCGCCACCGCGAACGTTCAGCGCAATGGGCTCGACGGCCGCGTGACGTGCGAGGGCGCCGACCTGGCGGCGCTCGACGCCGAGCCGGCGCCGCTCGTCCTCGCGAACCTTCTCGCCGCAGCCCATCGTGCGCTTGCCCCCTGCTATGCGCGGCTCGTGACCGCCGGCGGCGTGCTCGTCGCGGGCGGCTGCCTGGACGGCGAAGCCGACGAGGTCGTCGCCGCGCTGAACGAGCACGGCTTTCGTCGCGACGCCGTGCGATCGATCGAGGGCTGGACGACGCTCGCGTGCGAGCATGCGCCGCTTCGCGATCGCCCCTGAGCGCGTCGTCGACGGGCGCGTGACGTTCGACGCGGTCGAGACGCGGCACCTCGCACGTGTCCTGCGTCTCGGTCCCGGCGACACCGTGGTGGCGAGCGACGGCGCGGGCCACGACTACACCGTTCGCCTCGACGCCGTCCGGCCGCGCGCCACCGGCGTCGTCGTCGGCATGGCGGACGCAGCCGGTGAGTCGCCGCTGGCGATCACGCTCGTCCAGGGCCTGTCCAAAGGCGACAAGCTCGAGACGATCGTGCGCGCGGCGACCGAGCTGGGCGTGGCGCGCATCGTCCCGGCGCTCACCGCGCGCACCGTCGTGCGGCTGGCCGAGCGCGAGAGCGTGGGACGGCTGGCGCGCTGGCAGCGCGTCGCTCGCGAAGCCGCCAAGCAGTGCGGCCGGCGCATCGTCCCCGACGTGGCGCCGCCACGCCCGCTCGAGACGTGCCTCGACGAGGCGCGCGACGCCGGGCTGGCGCTATGTCTGTGGGAAGGCGAAACGTCACCGCTCGGCGCCGTGCTCGCAGACACCACGCATCCGCGCCGCGTGGCGATCCTCATCGGTCCGGAGGGCGGGCTCGAGCCGCGCGAGGTCGACGCCGCCCGCGCTCGCGGCTGGCGCGTGGTCGGCCTCGGCCAGCGCATCCTGCGCACCGAAACCGCCGCCCCCGCCATCATCGCCATCCTGCAGTCCCGCTGGGGCGATCTCGGCACGGCATAAGCACACGAACAATCGTTTCGGGTCGAAACCGTGTCGATCAACAGCGCGAAGTCGAACCCAGCGCGAAGTCGAACCCAGCGTGACGTCGAAACCGTGTAGATCAACAGCGCGAAGAGGGGGTTTGGGGGAAGCCGAAGGGGTCCCCCAATAACAATGACCACTGCCGGCTTCGAGCAGTTCGAGGTCGAAGCGGACGTCGGGATCCGGGCGTGGGGGCCGACGCGCGCGGAAGCGTTCGCCCAGGCGGCGTTCGGCGTGCTGTCGCTCGTCGCCGATCCCGCCACGGTCACGCCGCGCGAGACGCGCGAGGTCCGCGCCCAGGCCGATGGACCCGAGCTCCTGCTCGTGGCCTGGATCGACGAATGCCTCTACGTGCACGAGATCGAGGCGTTCGTCGTCAGCCGCGTGGAGGTCGGCTCGTGCTCCGACACGGTCGTCCACGGTCGGCTGTACGGTGAGCCGCTGGACGCCGCTCGGCATCGGCTCGGGACGGTGGTGAAGGCCGCCACGCTCCACGGCGTCTCGGTCCAGGCCCGCGAGGGCCGGCACGAGGTCAAAATCATCGTCGACGTCTAGCGTCTCAAAAACGAGACGCTACCGGGTCTGAGGCGTGTCATGCGCGGGACACGGGCGCCTCCGGCCGCTGCACGATCGCTCGTTCGGGCCAATCAACTCAAGCAGTTGAGCCTCGGCTCGGCTATGGCACTCCCGTTGCTCTTCTCCGACGCGGTCATGCGACAGCACACCATCCGGAAGGCGGTCAGCCTGGAAGGTGTTGGGCTGCATTCGGGCAAGACGGTTCGTGTGATGCTCGCCCCCGCGCCCGCGGACTCCGGCATCGTCTTCCGCGTCGGCGAGCGTGGCGACGCGATCCCCGCGGTGCCCGAGAGCGTCGTCGATTCCCACTACGCGACGACGATCGGCAAGAACGGGACGCGCATCCAGACCATCGAGCACCTCATGGCGGCGGCGTCCGGCCTCGGGATCGACAACCTCGAGGTCCGCGTGGACGGCACCGAGCTGCCCGCGGCCGACGGCAGCGCCAAGCCGTTCGTGCAGATGATGCTCGCGGCGGGCCGCATGCCGCAGAGCGCGCGGCTTCGCCCGATCCGCATCCCGCATCCGATCGGCGCCGGTGGCAACGGCCGCTGGATCCAGATCGTGCCCGCCGAGACGTTCCGCATCTCCTACACGCTCGACAACGAGCATCCGGTCATCGGCACGCAGGTGCTGTCCTGGACGCCGACGGAGGAGTCGTTCGTCGCCGAGTACGCGCCGGCGCGCACGTACGGCTTCCTGAAAGATCTGGGCTTCCTGCGAAAGAGTGGGCGCGCGCTCGGCGGCTCGCTCGACAACACGATCGTCATCGGCAAGACCGCGACGCTCAACGGGCTGCGCTATCGCGACGAGTTCGTCCGCCACAAGGTGCTCGACCTCATCGGCGACCTGGCGCTGCTCGGCGGTCCCATCGCCGGCCACGTCATCGCGCGCAACGCGGGCCACGCCCTGAACTTCGAGCTGGTCGTGGCCATCCAGCGCGCGCTCGGCCTCGATCGCCGCGCCGCCCTTCACGCGGCGGCGGTCTCGGCGGTCAAAGAAGCCGCCGAGGCCCTCGTCCCCGCTCGCCGGCTGGCCACCACGTGAACATGGGGGGCCTCGAAGGGCCCCCCATACCCCCCGACGCTCGGAGCGCCCCGGGAAACCCGTGGCGCTCCTCGATCGCCTGACGACGCGCGCGCACGTCAGGCGCAGCGGGCGGGTGACGCTATAATGGCCCGGCCGCCGTATGAAGGTCCCGAACGTCTTAAGATGGGCCGGCTTCGCCGCGGCGACGGCGCTGCTGCTGCTGGTGGCAGGGGCCGCGCCGGCACGCGCGGACCTTCGCATCAGCGACCTGGACATTTACCTGAACGACCACGAGGTCACCGTGCGTGTGGTGCTGTTGGACGCGATCCCGCCCGGCTTCCACGAGGGCTTCCAGAGTGGAATCCCCACGCACGTCAAGTTCAAGATCGAGCTCTGGCAGTACAACCGCCTCTGGCGCGATCGCCTCGTGCGCCGGGTGACGATCGAGCGCCAGCTCGCCTACAACGCCGTCACCAAGGAGTACAAAGTCAGCTCGCTCAGGGGCGAGACGCTCCCGGCGTACGGGACGCGCGACCTGCGCGACGCCCAGCGCGTGTTCTCGGAGGTGCGCGCCCTGAAGCTCGGGGCGGCGGGCACGCTGAACCCGGCGGAGATCTTCTACATCCGCGTGCTGGCCGAGGCCGCGCTGAACGGCGAGAACACGTTCGTCACACGCATGGAAGGCACGGCGGAGCAGACGGTGAGGCAGTCCGAGTACCGCACCATCCAGAGGATGCAGTAGGCAATGCCGCTACTCTCCGAGACCAACCGCCGCAAGCGCAACCTGCTCGTCATCCTCGCGTTCCTCGTCCTGATCGGCGGGCTGTCGGCCTTCGACCTCGGCGCCTTCGCGCCCGAGCTGCCGGTGGCGTCCAACATCGTGATCTTCGCGCTGTTCAATCTGAACCTCGTCGTCTTCCTGCTGCTGCTGGTCCTGCTCATTCGCAATCTCGTCAAGCTCGGCTTCGAGCGGCGGCAGAAGGTCATCGGAGCGCGCTTCAAGGCGAAGCTGGTCCTCGCGTTCCTGTCGCTGTCGGTGGCGCCGGCGTTCCTGATCTTCATCATCGCGTCCAACTTCATCAATAAGTCCATCGAGGGCTGGTTCAAGCCGCAGGTGGAGCGGCCGCTCGA
>Ga0066695_10000720_pt1 | contig 11360 bp, 9 predicted proteins | sample GraSoiAngelo_144_FD_66452 | JGI IMG/M metagenome (GOLD analysis project Ga0066695, IMG submission 66452) | Grasslands soil microbial communities from the Angelo Coastal Reserve, California, USA - 14_1009_02_40cm | ecosystem: Environmental > Terrestrial > Soil > Grasslands | place: USA...
AATTTCCCGTTCTACTACGTAACATTAGCCATTCTACTGCTGGCAATTGCCATCTCGTGGTGGGTGCGCAACTCTAAATACGGCCTGGGACTGCTGGCCATCCGCGACGACGAGGACCGGGCGCTGGGCCTGGGTGTGAAAACTGGCCCGTCTAAACTGGCGGCTTTTGTCATCTCCGCATTTATAGTGGGTATGGTGGGGGCTACTTGGGCTTATTACGTAGAGGCGATCTATCCGGACACCGCCTTCGACGCCCTCTTTGACGTGGCGATTGCGTTGATGGCTTTCCTGGGTGGCCTGGGGACGATTTCTGGCCCCATCCTGGGCGCTCTGCTGCTGGAATCAACTCAACAATACTTCGCCTTGCAGTTAGTCTCTCCTGGCTATTACCTGATTGCCTACGGGGCGCTGTTCCTGGTGGTTATGCTGCTTTTACCCAGGGGCATCATCCCTACATTGAACGAGCGCTGGGCCAAATTCAAGGTCACCCGTCTCCAGCGCCAGCAAGATAGCGGCGCTATCGTCACTGCGCTTCCCACACCCGGTGATGGGGCTGAAAACGTTGATAGGAAGGAAGAGATTAACTTATGAGCTTATTGGAAGCGCAGGGCATCTCTGGGAGATTAGAGAGATGTTCCTGAAATTATCCAATATCCATGCAGGTTATGACGGGGGCGATGTGCTTAAAGGCATCGGCCTGACTGTGGAGCAAGGCACAACTACCTGTATCGTCGGCCCCAACGGAGCAGGCAAGTCCACCGTGTTGCGCGTGCTTAGCGGACTGCTGAAACCACGGCTGGGCGAAATTTTCTTTAATGGTCGCTCTATTGTTGGCCTGACCCCTCGTCAGATTCTGGCACTGGGAATAGTGCAGGTGCCGCAAAGTCACAGCCTGTTTCCCAGCATGTCGGTGCGGGAGAACGTGCGGCTCGGAGCTTATATGCTGCATGATGCGGCACTCGTGGAGCAGCGTTTGCACGAAGTAGAGGAGATGTTTCCCGTAGTGAAAACGCGCGCACGGGACAAAGCAGGCAACCTGTCAGGAGGACAGCAGCGCCTGGTGGAGTTTGCGCGCTGCCTGATGCTGGACCCGCGTTTGATTATGTTGGATGAACCATCGATGGGGCTGGACCCCCGGACGTTCAAACAGGTGATTGAGACTATCAAGGTGATGCAAAGTAGTGGCAGGACGATCATCCTCGTTGAACAAAACGTACGCACGGGCCTGAGCCTCGCCACGAATGGGATCGTGATGGAGAGTGGACGTGTGCGGCTAGAAGGCTCGCACACCGACATCCTGAACAACCCCGAGATCGGCCGCCTCTACCTGGGAGGAACGCTCTCTAATGCGTAATATACCTCGGAAAGGACGATGAAATGGCAAGAGACGAATTTGTACAGAGCGCGATAGATAACTGGGCTCCCAGGTTTATTTCCAACGGGGTGGACGCTAACGACTTCCAACGCATCACAAACAGCGTCGAGCGCTGGGATGACTGGTGCCAAAAATGGTCTGAGTGCGGGTTTATGCATGAGCAGATGGGGGAGAAAGCTGAAGCACAAAACCAGTATGTATCAGCGGCCTACCATTATTTCCACGCGGCGATCTCCTACCACTTCGGAAAGTATTTGTTTGTGCGCAAACCGCAAGAGCTCCGTGTAGCTCATGAGCATGTCGTCAACAACTACCAGAGAGCATTGCCCTTTTTCGATTTTCCGGGCGAACATGTGGCTATTCCTTTTGAGAGAGGAGCCATGATGTACGGCGTCCTGCGCAAGCCCTGGCATGCCCCAAAACCTCCTGTTGTGATCCTCATTCCTGGACTGGATTCCGTGAAGGAGGAACTGCACATGTATGGTGACGACTTTCTCAGGCGCGGGATGGCGGTGCTGGCTATCGATGGCCCTGGTCAGGGAGAGATGGAGTTCGAGTACCCGCTGCGCCATGATTACGAGGTACCTATTAAGCATGCCATCAATTATCTCGAGAGCCGACCAGATGTCGCTTCAGACCGCGTGGGTATAATGGGCGTGAGCTTTGGAGGCCAGTTCGCTGTACGTGCCGCGGCTTTTGAGCACCGGGTAAAGGCCGCGATTGAAAACTGCGGGCCGTACAATCAGGCTGAGAACTTCAAAGGGCGCCCCGTGATAAGCCGCGAAACACAGGTACACCGCCTCAAAGCCGCTAACGAGGAGGATGCGCTCAACAAGTTGAAGCAATTCAACCTGCAGGGTGTGGCCGAAAAGGTAGAGTGCCCCCTGCTGGTAATCCATGGCCGTCGCGACAGGCTTGTGCCTGCGGAACAAGGTGAGCGCATAGCGGCGGAAGCAGTCAAGGCAGAGTTGTGGATGTTTGAGGACGGCAATCACGTCTGCAACAACATTCCTTATAAGCATCGACCACAGCAGGCCGATTGGATGCGCCAAAAACTGTACTCATAAACTTGCACGAGAGGGCGAAGGAGTTATCAACAGTTGATAAAAACATGGTCTAATATGATAAAATTTCATCATGAAGACTATGTATTCACCTAAAGAATTCGGAGAGTTGATCGGGAAATCGGTGATCACTCTTCAAAAGTGGGATCGCAAGGGCATTCTCAAAGCCCATCGCTCTCCCACCAATCGACGCTACTACACGCACGATCACTATCTCACGTATCGCGGGTTAGTTGCGCAAGAACAAGGGTTAACCATCGCGTATTCACGCGTATCAGGTGTGGCTCAAAAGCCTGATCTGGTGAATCAAGTGAAAGCGTTGGAGGTCTACTGCAACCAGCATACCATCCAGGTCGATGAATGGATGCAGGACATTGGCAGTGGTCTCAACTACCAGCGCAAACAGTTCAATCGCCTCATGGAGATGGTCGAACTTGGACAGGTCCGCCGCATTGTTCTTGCCCACCGAGATCGGCTCGTGCGTTTCGGCTATGGCTACTTTGAAACCTTTTGCGAACGGCATCATACCGATTTGGTGGTCATCGATGGGGAAACGCTTTCTCCTGAACAAGAACTCGTCCAGGATCTGGTGACGATTCTTAGCGTCTTTAGTGCCCGGCTCCACGGGTTAGGCTCCTACAAAAAGGTCATCAAGGATGCTGCTCTGCAAAAAAATCAAGCTGAACGTCACTAAGCAAGACGCTGCTACCCTGGAATTTATGCAGGGCAAGTGTCGTGGCCTGTACAACTGGTGGGTTCTCCAGCTCAAAAATGGCGAGAAGTGGCCCGGCTGGCGCATTGCCAAGAAAACCTTGCAAGCCTCGAAACGACACGATCCTGAATTACAGCAGGTCTATGGGAAGTTGCTCCATGAAGTCTACTTTCGCCTGGGGGCAGCGATGGACGCCTTTTTTCGGCGGGTGAACAACGGAGAAAAGCCAGGATTTCCACGAGTGCGTCCCCGGCATTGCTTTTTCACGCTGATCTATCCTGCCATGTATATCCAGATCGAGGGGAAGACCTTGATCTTGCCGACTGGCGGCAAAGGAGCGAAGAACAAGCGATATCCAAACGTAGAAGCAAAACTGACAGAGATCCCGCCAGAGGGCTTTCGAGAAGTCGCCATTAGCCGGGATGGAAGAGGCGACTACTACGCTTCTTTCAGCTATCGGGTGAAAGAACATGATCAGCAACCGGGAGCAGTTGTGGCCTTTGATTTGGGCATCAAAACGTTAGCAACTGGCGTCAATGAACAAGATCGGTTCTACGCCATTGGCGGGTTCAAGGGCAGTCAATGGTACAACAAACAACTGGATAAAATCCGCTCAAAGCGCGAAAAGTGTCAAAAGAAATCTCGTCGGTACATTCACCTGAGCAAAGTCTACAAGCGGGTTGCTCAGAAAAAACGCACCAAGCAGCGCGATAGCCTGCATAAAGCGTCTCATCTCATCGCTCACAAGCTGGTTGAGAGAACTGTGGTGATTGGTGATTTGAGTCAGAGACAGATGGTTATGAAAGAGCATGCAGAGCGCAACAAGCACCGTAATCGGGCTGTTTACAACGACTGGGGCTTGTATACCTTCACCGAGATGCTCAAGTATAAATGCCTGCTGTACGGCAAAGAACTGGTGTTCCTAGATGAACGCAATACATCCAAAGCTTGTAGCGGGTGTGGACACCTGCAAGCAATGCCCCTTTGGAAACGCACGTATTGCTGTACGAATTGTGAACTCGTCATGGATCGCGACAAGAATAGCGCGGTGAACATTTTGACGAGGTTTCTTGCCCGGCGCGGGCCATACACTTCCTTCGGGGAGTGCGATGTGCTGCATGCGGTTCAAAACAGCGTAGAGGTCATGGAGGCTTCCTGTCCGAACCAAGTGCAGCAACGAGAACTGTGGTGAACATGTTTTACCACGTTTTAGAATGCAGGGTCCAACAAATGGATTTGATCGTTCGACACGCGCACCTCAGGAATCAGCAGGGAATCTGGGACATCGGCATCACAGGTGACCGTATCTCGGTCATTGCTGAAAAACTAACCGATATTGCGACAGAAGATATCGACGCTGCCGGAAATCTGGTCGTGCCTACCTACATCAATGGACACATCCACCTGGACAAGTGCAACTTGCGGGACAAGATGCGCCCCAATAAGACCTACTCCTGGGACGAATGCCTTGCACTGACCTGGGAGCATAAGGCGCAATATACTGTCGAAGATATCCTCGATCGAGCAGGCCGGGCCGTTGAAGAAGGGGTACTTAACGGAACGACCATCTTCCGCGCGTTTGCAGATGTGGACACGATTGGGCAGTTGCGACCGATCGAGGGATTGTTAGCGCTGCGTGAACGCTGGCGAGACGTTGCCCACATTGAAGTGGTCGCGTTTCCTCAGGAGGGGCTTATCAGGAATCCTGGCGCCAACGACCTCATGGAAGAGGCAATGCGCATGGGAGCAGATGTTGTTGGAGGCCTACCCTGGTTCGAGATGCTCGACGAGGATGTGCGTAAACACATCGACTGGTGTTTTGAACTTGCGAAGAAATTCAACAAAGACATCCACATGCTGCTCGATGAAACCGTCAATCCGCTAAGCCGCTCCCTGGAGTACCTGGCGGTGAAAACTATGCGAGAAGGCTACCAGGGGCGTGTCTCTGCCAGCCATTGTGTCGCCCTCTCGACGTACGACGAGGCTCACGCTCGCAAGGTGATGGAACTGGTCAAAGAAGCGGACATCAGTATTGGCAGCAACACACACGTCAACCTTGTTATGCAGGGAGTGTTTGATCAGGAGCCGGTTCGACGGGGGATAACCCGTGTCAAGCAGATGTGGCAAATGGGTATCAACCTCTTCACCTCCCAGGATGACTACAATGACCCCTTCTACCCGTTTGGACGCAATGATCAGCAGGAGGTCGCGGCGTACCTCTGCCATGCGGCCCATATGACCGGCGCCAACGAGATCGAGGCTGCTTTCGATTTCATTACCTACAACGCGGCGCGCGCTCTCCGGCTTGAGAGTTACGGCCTGGATCCTGGCTGCCATGCCAACCTGAACGTGCTAGCGGCTCCTACTGTACGAGAGGTGCTACGCCTTCAACAACCACCAGGGTGGGTTATACGCCAGGGCAAAGTGCTCGTACACAACCAGTTACAGAGAGAATTCGTCAACCATTGAGAAGTCTTTCACCAAACCTGATTATACATAGTCGTCTATTTTTTGATACTGCTAACCATAACGTCACAGGAACGAAGAGGGATTGGCGTCACTATCAAGGACAATGTGAATATTTTGCTGTATATTGTGCCGATCTAGGTCAGGTGTACCTGGTTCCGGTAGATCAGGTGGGGAGAACTCGCGCCCACCTGAGAATAGAACCAACAAAGAACAACCAGGAAAAGAATGTACGGTGGGCGAAGGACTACAAGTTATAAATGGGCCCAGCTGGGGTCGAACCAGCGACCAATCAGGTAGAGTAGATAGTCAGCGCGTTACCTTTCGATAGGCTGCTAACTACGTTCTCCCCGAACCGTGCATGCACCTTTCAATGCACACGGCTCTCCAGTAACTACTTTCACATGGGGAAAGCGTTCGAGCTTTCCTCATTCGATTTCGTTACCTGTGTCCCTTCCCCGTGTACCGGGCATTGCCCCGATCATTTGAGTACTATGGACACTCCGTCGCCATGCGTCATTTGACGTTTAGGCGATCCCCAAGTTCCCTTAAAACTCTGGTCCGAATGTAGGTTCCTCGTTCGTTGTTTCACTCGCTCTTGGCGAATATCACAGGGAAAGCGTTCAACAGCCCTCATAACCACGGCCATTGACCCTGTAGTACAGCGACCTGCCAAATAGTCTGTCAGGCTGTAAACAACTGAGGTTCAGGCAATCCAGCTTTAACCATGTTCGGCCTAGCTGCCTGGCATCTCGTCTCAAGTTGCCAGACTTTTAACAACCATGCTATTGTTCCCTATTCCTTTCAGAAGTCGGGTAAGGTTGCGCTTTAGTCACATTCGCTTCAATGACACTGCACTCACGCAGTAAGAGTTTTAAGAGCACATGGGCGCATTTTTTATGAGCCGACTGCTCTAACCACTGAGCTATGGGCCCTCGCGGAATGCATTATAGCACACCTCCCACCTCCTGTGAAGAGGGTAATTCCAGACTTTCATTCAGCAAAAGTTGCTGTAACCCTGACGTGTAATAGCTTTAGAGATAGGTTAAGTTATGGCTATCTATTCCCTGGCGAATTTACGCTTAATTTCCAATTTTATCTTCTTTCGTTCTCCAAAAGAGATGAAGTGTGATATAATAACAGCAGTTTTTATGTAGAGTCTTGTTCCGCTTTTTGTTGGTTGGAACAGACAATATGTCGACGCAGTACAAGTAACGGGCAGTCAGGAAACAATCGCAGACAGAAAGACGACAGGCTCAGTATCCATGTTTCACTGTTGTGTGGCAAGTGGTAGAAGAACACAAACTTCCATTGTATATTTCTCGGTTCATCCGGTTAAATGTACAGTTGCTTCTTGTAATAATGTATCAAAGATATCGAGACCCGCTACTTTAGGGCCGCGCCATACGTTGAAAATGGCGCGGTCAAAAATTTTTCCCATTCAGGGGGCGTTCAACGATGAATGAAATAACTATTCGTATTGGCGGTGAATCGGGCGAAGGAACTATCTCCGGTGGTGACTTAATAGCCCTGGGAGCCGCCCGCTGGGGGTATCATGTGTATACCTTCCGCACCTTTCCTGCCGAAATCCTTGGTGGACCTTGTATGTTCCAGGTGCGTTTAGGCGACCAACCAATCAAGTCCATGGGTGACTATCCTGATGTGCTCGTGTGCCTGAATAAAGAGGCATATGATCGAAACATTAGCGACCTGCGTCATGGTGGTGTGTTGGTTTATGATCCCGCCGACTTTACACCTGACGCCGGCGACTTCATTGCCTATGCCATCCCTTTCAATGAGTTGGCCCGCAAAGAAGTACAGCTCTTCCAGACCAAAAATATGATTGTGATTGGGGCTATCTCGGCCCTGTTTGGTCCACCCTTAGAGGCACTTGTCCAGGTAGTAGAGTCCAAACTCTCCAGGTCACGCAAAGCAAATCCTGTTTTGATGGAAAAGAATATGCTGGCCCTGGAGATCGCCATGAAGTATGTCACTCAGCAATTATACAAACGTGACCCGTTCAAGCTAGGTCCTGTAGAAAAGGCTGATCGTGTTGTGCTCAACGGCAACCAGGCCGTGGTAGCGGGCGCCTTAGCGGCAAAATGCGGCTTCTTCGCAGGATATCCGATTACTCCCGCAAGCGATATTATGGAAGGACTGGCAAAAGAATTACCCCAGGTAGGCGGAACCTTTATGCAGGCAGAAGATGAGATTGCTGCCCTGGCTTCTGTCTTGGGCGCATCATTCGGCGGCGTTCGTTCCATGACCGCTACCTCCGGACCCGGCTTTTCTTTGATGACCGAATTGATCGGCTATGCTTCGATGGCAGAGCTTCCTGCAGTCATTGTGGACGCACAACGTGCCGGTCCCAGCACAGGCATGCCCACAAAGATGGAACAGTCAGATCTGAGTTTTGCCCTTAACGCGAGCCATGGGGATACGCCGCGCATGATCATCGCACCGGCCAATGTAGCCGATTGTTACAGCCTGATCATTACAGCCTTCAATATGGCCGAACGCTACCAGATGCCGGTGATCTTTCTCACCGATCAGTCTTTGACCGCTCGCGTGGAAAGCGTTGATCGCAGCGCATTCAAACCTATGGAGATCGAGGAACGCGTCAAAATTGAATCCAACGGCGCATCTGTCAATGGAGCCACCCAGGCAGCGCACAGCTACTCTCGCTATGCGTATACTGAAAGTGGTATCTCCCCTATTAGCGCTCCCGGCCCTGGCGCTATGGCTTATGTAGCTACCGGGCTGGAACATGATGAGTATGGGCATCCCGACTATGAACCGGAAGACCATATGGCAATGATGGAGAAGCGTTTCCGCAAGCTCGACACTGCCGCAGAAGAACTGCCCAAACCGCAGCGCTATGGAGACGCGGACGCGACAATTGGCATTATTGGCTGGGGGTCGACGGAGGGAACTATTCAAGAGGCTGTTGATCGCGCACGCGCAAACGGCTATAAAGTAGCTTCTCTCCACCCAAAGATTCTTTCGCCCTTACCTAATCGGACAATTCGAGATTTCATCCGTTCAGTGAAGAAAGTGATCGTTCCCGAGTGCAACTACACCGGCCAGCTGGCTAATTTACTGGGCGCAAAATATGGGCTACAGGCTATTCGAGTGAACAAGTTTGGCGGTATCCCGTTCACCGCTGGTGAAATCCTGCGGGCAATCGAGGAGGTTAGTTAATCTTGCTACAGACACCTGTAAATCTTACGCCAAAAGATTATAAAAGTGAAGTGAAGCCAACCTGGTGTCCAGGGTGCGGCGATTTTGGTGTATTGAACGCCGCCTATCGTGGTCTGGCTAATCTCAAATTGTCAACGGATCAAACGGTGGTGGTATCAGGGATTGGCTGTTCCAGCCGCTTTCCGCATTTCATCAAAACCTTTGGCTTTCATAGCGTTCATGGACGAGCCTTACCTGTCGCGCAGGGATTGAAGATGGCCCGCCCTGACCTGACAGTTGTAGCGGTGGGTGGTGACGGTGATTTCTTTAGCATCGGTGCCGGTCATCTCGTTCACGCCGCCCTGCGGAATATTGATATCACGGTTGTTGTGATGGACAATGAAACCTACGGTTTAACAAAAGGCCAGACCTCTCCGACATCACCCCATGGTCATGTCACCAAGTCGACACCCTACGGACAGATGGCTTCGTCGTTCAACCCAATAGCAACCGCGCTCACCTTGAATGTCAGTTTCGTGGCTCGAGGCTATTCAGCAAAACCTAAGGAACTGGCTGTATTAATTGAGCAGGGTATTACTCACCGTGGGTTTTCGTTCATCCATGCACTTAGCCCATGCCCAACGTTCTATAATACATTTGATGCCTGGGATGCATCGGTCACTCCTATACCATCGGATCACGATGCCAGTGACTCCCTGAAGGCGTTGGCGTTAGCGATGAATACCGAAAAGCAATATATGGGCATCTTCTACCAGGTGGATCGCCCTACGATGGATCAAGCAGCGCAGGAATTATCCCAACGGTCACATGAGTTCGATATCGACAAGTATATGTCACGGTACGCTTGACTCAAATTGTAGAACATAGAGAGCAAAGCGGGTAATTACAAGCAATATCATCACATTTCTTGTAATTACCCGCTTTTTATATGTACCTTGTCTTCATTGGCGGTACATTAGCGAGAGTCAAATTTTGTCTCGGGCGGTGCGGTCATTCGTACAGAGTTCGCAATAACGGCAAGAGAAAATTGTTCACCACAGGGGCGACAAAAAAGCCCACTTTCATTGTGATGGCTTCCACCAATAGCAGTCAGTTGTTGCTCGGCTGGTTCTCCACACCACTCACAACGGCTACCACGCGGCGCAGAGTCAACAGAGATCGGTCGCAGAAATTCGTTCATAGACATGAGGTATCCTCCTGGTTCGTGCTGGAAAAGTGCAACTTTTCATCACAAACAAGACTAAAGACAGCACAGAAGGGGAAACCCGTATCTGGTGGTCAGCAGCATCGAAGAATCCACGGTGATACGGCACTACAAGAACACGCATCATCGCCTGGGAGCTGCTTTGCTCCACTTATCGGCAAATCAAGGCGAATAGTGTAATACATCTTATACATTGCCGATGTACAATAGAATATACCATATTTTCACGAAAATCGCTAGGGTGCCGATTGATTAGGAGGTGAAGCAGGTTGCGTCTCTTCCTCCAGGGCAGGAAACTTCGAGGATAGACGATTACCAACTACCCAACCGATCGCTCCGAGACCAATGGTAAGGCCTAACCAGGAGAGTAATACGGTATTCAGCGCCACATTGAAAACTGCTGCAAGGACTTCAGCCAGTACGATACCAAGCGTCATGCCCACTGTTATGCCAATGAGACAACCCGGGTGTGCCAGGTTACGCCCACGCAGTTTCTTCATCATAGAATCAATTTTATCCCGTCAGTAACGTTTGATCGTAAATTAATAATAACGCTACAGAGACGGTGAGTCAAGACGAAATGGCTCAAAGCTATTTTCATTGACCCTGCCGGCATCATCTGATTTTGATGCGCAAAAGTCCGGGAACACAGGCCGCAATAGCAAGCGTTGCAAGGATACAGGCAACACCTCCGCTTACAACAGAAAATTGTGGGCTAACGATACCTGCCACTACTCCCGACTCGAACTGTCCTAACATAGGTCCGCCTATGACAAACATCGCATTGACTGCACTGATACGCCCGCGAAATTCGTCAGGGGTGATTAGTTGAACCACCACGCCGCGCAGAATCATACTGATCATATCAGCCGCCCCGGCGCCAGCCAGAAAGAGGACTGCGAGCCAGAGCGGTCCACTTGATAAACCAAAGGCGATGATACAGATACCCCAACCAATAATCGCCAGCACAATGCCCAGCCCCTGACGCGAAATTCGGCCTATACGCCCGGTAAAAGGAGTGAGCGACACCGCACCAATAGGCGTCGCCGCCAGCAGTAAGCCTAAACCTTGTGGACCGATACGCAAAATATCGCTGGCATACAATGGGAGTAAAGCACGAGGGGAACCAAAGAAGGTGGCGAAAAAGTCCAGGGAGAGAACAGCCAGGATGATCGGGTTTGCACGCAGGAAACGCATTCCGTCCACCAGTGCACCTACCCCCGCCTGGGCCCTTTTTTCGACAGGAACACGGGGAATGGTCATCAGGAGCAATGAGACAATGACGACAAAGTACGAGATAACATCGATCCAGTACGTATTCGCAACGCCCGACAAGGC
>Ga0066695_10000731_pt1 | contig 11319 bp, 10 predicted proteins | sample GraSoiAngelo_144_FD_66452 | JGI IMG/M metagenome (GOLD analysis project Ga0066695, IMG submission 66452) | Grasslands soil microbial communities from the Angelo Coastal Reserve, California, USA - 14_1009_02_40cm | ecosystem: Environmental > Terrestrial > Soil > Grasslands | place: USA...
GAAATCCCCATTCGAGGTCTAAAAATGGAGCGTGATTTCTACGAGGTCTTTCACAAGCGCCGTCCGTTATCACCGCTCTCGCAGGCGTTCAGCGAATTTTTGCGGAAGGCTTAAGCTAGTCCGAAAAACTATTTTTGTCGTTAGGCTCTATTATAGTGACGGGGTTCACAAATCCAGCCTTCGGCTCTGCTAAAGGACTATGACGTACTTTACGAGAATAAAGTAGAGGCGTGGCAGAGATGAAGCGTTCTCCGATCGCTGTGATGGTTGTCATCGTTTTCACGATGCTTCTTTCTGCCACGCTGCTCAACGCCGCATCCGTGGAGGAGCGGCTGGGTCGAATCAATCGTTTGTCTGCAGAGGAGCGTGCCGAGACTCTTGAGAAGGAAGCCCGCAACGAAAGGGAAGTCGTATGGTACGCAGCCATGGCCAGCGACCGCGCGGCCGAGCTCATCAAAGGCTTTGAAAGCAAATATCCTTTTCTGAAGGTGAGATTTCAGCCCGGCGGAGCGAGCCGGCAGCTTGACCAGTTGCTAGTTGAGCATCGGACGAACAACCATCGAGCCGACATCATTAACACCCGGCGCTCTTTTGTCGGCGTAATGGCAAAAAACGGCGCGATCGCACGATACCGCACGCCGTTTCGAGCGTCTCTACGCCCAGGCTTTACTGATAAAGATGGATACGTCAACGGAATCTACGCTCAGCCCAGAGTGTTTTTGACAAACACTCGAATGGTTCCACGGGATAAGGCGCCCAAGTCTTTCGAGGCTTTGCTTGATCCGCAGTGGAAAGAAAAGCTGGGAATGGACACGACGGATTATGACTGGCTGGCGTCGCTGATCGATTTTTATGGTCGCAGCAAGGCTTTAGAGCTTGCCGGCAAGTTGGCCAAGCAACAGCTGAACATGCGCCGTGGCCCCACGCTCTTGTCGCAACTGGCGTTGGCTGGAGAGTTCCCGATCGTGGTCGATGCCTTTCCTGAAGAGGTGCTCCAGCTAAAAAATGCCAAGGCGCCGGTTGATTTCATATTTTCAGAGCCCTTCGTACCGGTTAAGACGCCCACGACGATTTCGATATCCGCCGGCGCTCCTCACCCGCATGTCGCGGCTTTATTTGTCGACTTTCTTCTCTCTAAACCGGGACAGGACCTCATGGCGAGCCAAGGCCGCTGGGCGAGTAGAAACGACGTGGGCTATCTGGTCGACCTAAAAGGCAAGAAGATGCAGATTCCTTCTTCCGATTGGGATGATAAACAAGTTGAGCTCATCAAGCTTTACAATAGTGTTTTCGCTCTCCGTTAACTGCTGTGGGTCTGTAGCATTTGAACGCTGTTGGCGCAGTCCTCAAAAATCCAATTTGGTGTTATCGCGAGTAACGGTAAACCCGCCTGTTTCGTGCGTGACGATGGCGCGGGGTTTGACATGGCCTATGCGAATAAATTGTTCGGCGCTTTCCAGCGACTGCATGCGATGACGGAGTTCAAGGGCACAGGCATTAGGCTAGCTACCGTTCAGCGTGTCATTCACCGCCACGGTGGCCGAGTTTGGGCAGAAGGCAAAGTGGAACAAGGAGCGACGTTCTACTTCACGCTGTAAGATTGCCGGGCCGTGGCGGATGTTGACGACTTCCGCCGATCGCGATCGCGCGCAGTCTTGGGACAGAGCCACATGACAAATCGTCCCAAAGGCAGATTACGTACAGGTTAGGTCTTGGATTTGGCGGCCATCCGCGAGAAGAGCTTTTTCGCGTTGCCCTCGGTGATCTTGGTTTTATCCTCCTCACTCAGCCACTCGATGGATTTAAATATCGGCACGATGTCCTCGAAATTCCGTCCGGTCTTCGGATCAATGGCATTGACCGCTCCGAACATCTCCGTAGCGAAGAGAACGTTGTCGATGCCGACACGCTTGATCAAAAGCTCCATTGATTCTTTATCGTAGATCGCCATGTCCTAGTAAACTCTGCGCACTGCCTCTTCGAAGGGTTCCAGCCCCTCTTTGACGTGCATGCCGCGATGGCGGTTCCACTGATAAGGAATCGCTCCGCCGCCGTGAGGTATGATGATTTTCAGCTTGGGAAAATCTCTAAAGACGCGGGATTTTAGCAGCTCTACCGCCCCGGAATGGTGCTGGGCGATATAATAGGAATTCGTCAGATGCATCGCCGGGTTGAGCGAAGCACTGGCGTGAATCGTGCACGGCACGTCGAGATCCACCATTTTCTCCCACAGCGGATACCACCACTCGCTTGCCAGAGAGGGAGTCAACGGCTCACGGCCTCCGGCGACATCGGGATTGACGTTACAGCTTACGAACCCAAGCTCCTTGACGCAGCGTTCCAGCTCGTCCACCCACTCTCTTGGGCTTACGCCTGGAGATTGTGGGAGCTGGCAAACCGGAGAGATCTTGTCCGGCCAGAGGCGCGCCACGCGGGCGATCAAATCATTACACGCCTCAGTCCAGTAGCGGCTCACCGAGGGCGATCCGAAGTGATGGCCCATGGCCGACGCCTGCGGCGAAAAAAGCAGCCGGTCGATGCCGCTGTCCGCCATACGCTTGAACTGGCCCTGCATCGAGCGCTGCAACACCTCATCGCTGATCTGCAGTTTAGCGCGTATGGGCTTCGCTAGGTCGACGATTTGTCTGCCGCGGTAAGCCTGTAGCTCCAAAGGCGCCGTGGTGTAGTGTGCGTGCGCGTCAATGATCATAAATGGTTCCTCCTTCGGCTGGGAAAACATCTAGGTTCGGATCGTGCGCCCGTATTTGTATGAATGCCTGCCCGTAGACAGGCAACATAAGAGTGCTCAAGATTGTTACCCCTAATTGGGTCATGCTATACATGAGACGATTTTTCAAACCATCTTTTTAAGAGGAGCTTACTTATGGCAGACATACCTCGCCTTAACGGCGTAATCAAAACCCTAGAGGAGGGCAAAATCGCCTTCGCGTCATTCACTCCCGTGGATGTCGAAAGCGCCATCGCCATGGCAAGCTCTTCTCTCGACGGGACGGTCTTCGAAATGGAGCACGCGCCGCTTGATTTTCCCGGACTCAGACAGGCGCTCCAGTACATGCTCGACCGGCGCGAGATCGTCTCGCGCGGAACCCTCGCTCCCAAGGTAACGCCGATGGTGCGAATCCCTCCCAACGGCGGCGAGATGAATCAGTGGATTGCCAAGCAGGTGCTGGACATCGGCGTCTTTGGAATCGTTTTTCCCCACGTGAGCAGCGTCGAAGAAGCCTCGAATGCCGTCAGCGCCTGCCGTTATCCTCGCCTCGCAGAGGCTCCGCTTTACAACCCGCCCGGCATCCGCGGCGATGCGCCCGCTCGCGCCGCGCGTTACTGGGGATTGACCCAGCAGGAATATTACAGCCGCGCCGACGTCTGGCCGCTGGCTCCGCAAGGTGAGATTCTCGTCGTGATTCAATGCGAAGAGACCCGCGCCATCGACAATCTGCCAAAAATTTTGCAGGAGGTTCCCGGAATCGGCGTCGTTCTTATCGGCGAAGGCGATTTGAGCCAGGAACTGGGCCATCCGCGAGACTACGACCATCCGGTAGTTGCTGACGCGATCAATAGCATTCTCAAAATCTGCAAGGAGCACAACGTTCCCTGTGGCCATCCCCACCCCGACGGCAAAAACATCGAACGGCTGGTTTCGAGCGGCTACCGCTTCCTCATGCCTTCGGCAGCGCGCTCGTTCGCCGTCCTCGATCAGGGCCGTAAGTTGGCAGGCCGTGGCTGAGCTGCAAGTGTCATCTCTGTGTGACTAAGTAGAGCCGAGTTTCTTTGGTGTAATCGCTGCAACGGTCGAAGCCGCAAATCTCCGCTATTTTTACGTCGCTATGACCCGCTCCACTGACGCCAACCGCGCCGATACATTCGCCCCGCGAAAATAAAGGGATCCCTCCCGGCACGCTGACGAATGAACCAGGGCCGGCCGCCAGAGTGATCGCCAACGCATGGTGATCGTCCCTTTCATTGCCCGTGGGGCTTTTCTTGCCTGACGGAAATCTCGTCAAAGCCGCACTGCGTGCCTTAGCCAGGCAAATAGGAATGGAATAGAGTTCCGCCTTGTCCGTTCGGCTAAAGGCCAGAAGATGGCCGCCGTCGTCGACCACCGCGATGCTGGCTGAACGGCCCATGGCTTCTGCTGCGCTTACTGCAGCTTCGAGCACTTTCATCGCGCCTTCTCGGGTGAGCTTTCTAGACGGCATTGTGTCCATCAGTCCTCCACCGATTATTCATTGTCACGATCGCTTATCGTCGAACGGCGCGTCCGTCTTGCGCGAATTTGCGTGATCTGAACGACCCTCACGTTTCGTTTACGGTCAACTGGCTCATGAGTTCGGCGACGGAGGGAAGGGTTTCCAAATTGAGAACCAACGAAATGATTTTCGTCTGCTGCGCTTCGGATAAAACCGAGCGTGCGCAGCCGCGGAATTTGGCTTCCACGTCAGCCGGCGACATTCGGTTTCGCGGATGGCCTTTAGGATAGAAAACTTCCACGGTGCGGCTTGAGCCATTCTCAGTTGCGAACTGCAGGACGCACGGATAGCTCGCCGGAGTGTAGGCGCTCAAACTGGGATCGGTCCGGATAGTCATTCGCTCCATAAGCGTTTTGACCGAAGGCTCCAGCCAACGACCGTCAGCAAACTGCGCTGGGGTCAATTCGCCGTCTAACAGCGCCACGGCCGCCAGGTAATAAAAGCTGTGATCCTCCGTCTCGCGGCTGGTCGGGCGCCGGCGGTCTTCGTCTTCAACTTGGCGGCGGACAAAGGGAATATCGGCCATCCGGATCTCGATTTGTTTCACTTCTTTCATCGGTTCGGTGATCCCGGTACGAGCTTCTAACACAGCTGCGACCATTGCCTGCGCCGTCCCGATGCACGGGTAAGCTTTAATGCTGACGTCGCTGATTCTGAAATGATCGCGCAGCGGCGCCATCAGCAACACGATGTCCGCACCAGCGAGCAGACCTTGACTCAGACCGCCACGGCCTTCGAGCACGGCGAGCGGTCCGGTCACGCCTTCGGCGGCAAGCAACGAGCACAAGGTCGCTTGGAACGCGACAAAGGCATTTGCCATCGTTTTGGCATTTGAAAGTTGTCCGGAGCGGACGGCCGCCAGAGTATTGCCGTGCGCAGCAGACAACGCCAACGCATGCGCAAGCCGCTCAACCTCCAACTCGAGTAATCGACCGGCAATGCACGGGGCGGTCAACGCTGACGCCGTAACGTGGTCCCACAAACTCCGGTTCACAATGAGATCCTGAATGCGGCAGTAGATCTCGTATCCAAGAATGACGCCGGCGAGCACGTCGCGTCCGGAGCTCCGTTGCCGCTCGCCGACGGAGAGAGCCACCGCGATGTTATCGCTCGGATGGCCAGTTTGGCCGGGACCCACGTAGATATCGTTAAGGTCCAGCTCGCGTATCAAAATGCCGTTTAACATGACCGCGTTTGTCACCGGCATCCGGCGCCGCGAACCGATGATGGCGCATTCCGGTTTACCACCGAGCGCATCGAATGTTCGCAGAGCTCGCCGGTAGGCATGTTCTTCGCGTGCTGCGAGCGCGCAACCGATGGAATCCAAAATCAGCAGCTTCGCATGGGAGGCGACATCTTCGGGAATAGATCCGGGATCGAAATCGATCACCCAATGCGCGAGCTGTTTTACCAGAGGAGTTTTGGAGGTTTGAAACTCTTCATTAGAAGCCATAGATCCAATCGCTAATGCGCGAGAGGTAATTTTTTTGCGATCGGCGGCGAGTATATGTCACGCTCGCCGGGCGCGCAACTCTCTTTCACGAACGGCACAACGGGTAGACATTCCCATCGGCTCTTGTTAAGGAACGATTGTTCTTGCATCCAGTGCTCTTTCTCAAGTTTCGGAGCAGTGGAAGGTGGAATCTTTCATCGAGAAAATAGAAGCAGTGGCGCAACGAACCTTTACTGGGTTAGATTATACACGGCGCAATACGGAGCGTTGAATTACGGCGTCTTATTGGGTAGTCTCGCTCAAAGTTTACCGGCAATATTTCGACCGTCGGAGGTAAATAATGACCCTGAAGAATTTCGTGAGTGGTGCGGCGGCTTGGATCGCACTCGGTTTATTGATGATACCTGCGGTCGGCGATGCCCAGACGGCGAAAATTAAATTGGGCTCATCCCTCAGTCCGCCGTCGCTGGATTCGATAACGCCTTATGTCGCCATCGAGAAAGGTTTCTTCAAAAAGTATGGCCTGGACGCAGAGGTCGTGGAATTCCGCGGCGACGCCACGCATGTAAAGGCTTTATTGTCAGGTGAAATCGATCTTTCCATCAACATGGGCGCGACGGAGGCGATCGTGAGCGCTTCGAAGAAGGCGCCGATTCGACTCTGGGTGGTTGCGAACCCGATCACTCCCTATCACTTTGTTGCGCGCAAAGAGGCCGGGACGACGCTCCAAGCGCTGGTTGGGAAAAGCATCGCGGTCTCCGGCATCGGCGCGATCTCGTATCACATCCCGCGCATCGTTCTGGAGCGGAGCGGTGTGGACCCGGAGAAATTCAAATACGTCGCCGTCGGGTCTCCGGCAGACCGGTTCAAGGCGCTCGTGGCTGGCAAAATAGACGCAACCGTGGTGACGAACACGGAAGCGGCCAAACTCGCCAGTTATCCGGAGATCGTGGATATCGTCAACGTTCCCAAGATTGTGCCGGAGATCCCCTACGAATTTGGTATGGCTAGGGAAGATTATATCCAGAAAAATAGCGACACAATCTACAAATTAGCCAAGGCGATTATCGAATCGAATCGCTGGATCGCCAGCAATAAGGCAGGTGCGGTCGAGGTCGCCAAGAAGATTTTGCCTGAAGAAACCCCTGAGGTGTTAAGCAAAGCCTACGACAGCGCGGACCCGCGGCTTTGGGGCGTCAATGGAGACGTCACGGAAGCATCGTACAATTATACCGTGGATTTCCTCAAGAAGGTTGGTTATCTCGATAAACCTCTTCCTTACGGCCAGTTCTTTGATCGCCGCTTTGTCGACCGGGCGCTAAAAGAACTGGGCCGGAAGTAAGCGCCGAATGGCCACCGAGCATTTCAGAATTCTTGGACGGGTGAATGTTGGAGGTTCGGCAACTTAGCAAGGTCTTTTTCGAAGAGAACGATTCGCGGAAGCCCGGGCTGGTAGCCCTCTATAATATCTCCCTTGCCATTCGAAAAAACGAGTTCGTCTCGCTTCTCGGTCCGAGCGGCTGCGGCAAAACGACCTTGATCAGAATCATCGCCGGCCTGCTGCCGGCGGACTGCGGCGAGGTGTTGGTCAACGGTCAGGCGGTTACGGTTCCGGGGCGGGACCGCTGCATGGTCTTTCAACAATTCGGGCTGCTGCCGTGGCGCACGGTGCTCAGCAACGTGGAGTTCGGGCTCGAAATCGACGGCGTTCCCAAGGACGAGCGCTCCGCGCGCGCGGGACAATATTTGGAGCTGGTCGGGCTCAAAGGTTTCGAACGTTACTATCCCCATCAAATCTCTGGAGGAATGCAGCAGCGGGTCGGAATTGCGCGGGCGCTGTCCAAAAAACCCGACATTCTGTTGATGGACGAGCCCTTCGGTGCGGTGGACGCGCAGACCCGAGAACAACTCCAGGAGGAGTTGCTCAAGATCTGGTCCCGGACCGACACGACGGTGGTCTTTGTTACCCACAGCATCGATGAAGCCCTTTATCTGTCGGATCGTGTGGTGGTGATGCAGGCTCGGCCCGGCCGCATCAAAGAAGAAGTAAGCGTGGATCTACCCCGCCCGCGTTGGGAGGGCGACGTCAAAGCGGATCCGCGCTTTGCCCAGTTGCGCTCTCAGCTGCGGGAATCGCTTCGAGGGTAGGATGACAAGCGCATCGGACGAACAACTCATCAATGAACTAGGACTTCGCCGCCGGCATCGGTGGTCGCTTTACGATCATCCCAATCTCATCCGCGCCGCGTCGATCTTATTCTTTCTCGTTGTATGGGAGATCTATGGACGGGAGACCGATCCGATTCTCTTTACTTATCCAACCGCGGTTGTCGAGGCATTTTTTAAGCTTCTCGCCTCGGGCGAGCTCCTGCGGCAGATGGCGGTGAGCTTGGGCGCCCTGGCCGCGGGGTTCGGGTTGTCGCTTATCCTTGGTGTGGGGTTGGGACTCGCCATGGGCCGCTCGCGGCTAGCGGAAGCTATTTTCGAGCCGCACGTCAATGCCCTGTACGCCACGCCGCAAGTCGCGCTCACGCCGCTATTCATGATGTGGTTCGGATTGGGATTCGCGGTCAAAGTCGCGGTCGTCTTTCTCTTTGCTTTTTTCCCGATCCTCATCAACACGGCGAGCGGCGCGAAGAACGTTAGCGCTTCCATCGTGGAGGTCGGCCGGGCCTATCAGGCGTCGCGGCGGCAGATCATGTTCAAAATCGTATTTCCCGCGGCGCTGCCTTTCATTATGGCTGGAGTGCGGATCGCCGTCGGACGCGGGCTGGTCGGGATGATCGTCGCCGAGCTTTTCACCGCGATCACGGGGCTGGGAGCGATGCTGTCGCTGTATGGCAACATCTTCGAAACCGCAAAAATGTTCGTTGTGATCATCGTCCTGGCTGGCCTAGGCATCGGGCTCATCCATGCCACGCAGATGTTGGAGAGGAAAATGGCGCGTTGGAAGGAGAGCGAGCGGGCGGTGAGTTGAGATTGGACGATGTTCATAGGAGGCAAATGCTGACTATTTTCGGTAGTGAGTCGTTCTGAGCGAGGTTCAAACGGTTATGGCACTAAACGTTTTAGAACAACGAGCCCTGGCGGAGCTCGATCTTTCTCATGAGCGACCTTTTCGGTTGACCGACCACTTGAGTTCAGTGCGCGCCGCGTCGGCCGTTGTCGTTTTGCTTTTATGGGAAATCTTTGGTCGCCAAATCAACCCATTGTTCCTTTCTTATCCGAGCGCCATTGCACGCGCTCTGCTTCAACTTCTTAACGCCGGCGAAATTCAACGCCAGGCGATGGGGAGCCTGCAGGTTTTTGCTGTCGGCTTGAGTGCCGCGCTGGTTCTCGGCATCATTATAGGGCTGCTGATGGGACGGTATCGCTTGGCCGAGTACTTGCTGGATCCTTATGTCTACGCCCTCGATGCAACGCCGCGGGTTGCGCTGATTCCTTTGCTTCTCCTCTGGTTCGGTCTCGGCACGTCATCCAAAATCGCCATCGTATTTTTGAGCGGATTATTTCCGGTGCTTATGAACACGTTCAGCGGCGTGCGCACCGTCAGCGCGCATCTGGTCGATACCGGGCGCGCCTACGGCGCGCGCGAGGGACAGATCTTTACCAAAATCATCTTGCCGGCGGCCTTACCTTTCATCATGGCCGGGATTCGACTCGCCGTAGGGCGCGCTCTCATCGGCATCATCACGGCGGAGATGTTCACCGCCGTAACCGGCATGGGCGCGCTCTTGGTTCGATACTCCAGCGCTCTGGCGACCGACAAATTTTTCGTCCCGGTTATCTTTTTGGCTTTGCTGGGCGTGGGGCTTAGCAGCGCCGTGGAGAAGCTGCAAAAGCGCCTCGCGCCGTGGAAGGAAACGGAGAGAGCGCTTTAACTCTATGGAACCGCCCAGGCTAACTTGGGCTCGAGGTGTAAGACTTTCAAACGCAAAGCTCGTAGCCGTAAACAGTATAGGGGAGAAAAAAATATGCCAAACGGGCCACGATGTTCAAAAGCGGAGATCGTGCCGATGGCTCTTTTGTTCCAGTGATTTGGGCTCGTTCGATTTGCGTTCTTAGAAGATCGCCCCATTGCTGCATGTAAGGTTCTTTGAGGATTGTGGTGTGGTCGCCCGAAATTTCATGGACCTCTAGTCCTCCCGCAGCTAAACTTTCCCATCGAGTTGCATCACATTCGTAGGCGGCTTTTAACACGACCAGTCGATCCGGGTACACTTTTGGGGCATAGTTGAGTACCGCCTGATCGTAGACATCCAGGATGTAGCGGCTGCGGAATGAGGGAGGAATGGGATATCCGAGAGCCAAGCACGTCTTGTAAACGGCTCTCTTAACGGTTTTGTTCCGGGAGGTGATGTTCATGACAAGTTCTCTCGCCTTTCCCACGGCTTTTTCCAGAATGTAACGGATCTTCTCGTTAGACTTGAGAGACGCTAGTATTCCCAGGTGACGGGAAACCTTACTGCGCAACGATTTTCCGTTGGCTGAATAATCGGGAACAGGCAGCGCTGAGGAAGCCGAGAATTCACCTGCATTGGGATTTGCGGGATCTAGCATGACCAGTAGAGCAACATCTTCATTTAGTTTTTTGAGTTGCTGAGCAATCTCGAAGGCGACCATGCCACCGACGCAATAGCCGCCGAGTAGATAAGGGCCATGGGGGTGCGCGGCACGAATTTCACTGAGGTAATGTTCGGCGATGTCTCTTACTGTGGTGTAGCGCGCGGGTTTTCCGTCTTCACTTTGGTGTCTCACCCCGTATAAAGGCTGATCCGATCCGAGATAGCGAGGCAGGAAAGGATCGCTGTTCTCGCCGTGAATCCAGAAGAACGGCGGCTTGGAGCCTTGAGGTTGAATCGCGTACAAAGAGGACCAAGTCGGCCGCACAATGTCGCCAGCAACGAGTCTCGTCAATTGCTCGATCGTCGGAGCTTGGAACACGGCTGCGAGAGGAAGTTTTTTGCCGAAGGTCTCATTGATTTGACTGATAAGCCGCAGAGCCAATAGCGAGTGTCCCCCCAACTCGAAAAAGTTGTCATGGATACCCACACGCTCAAGCTTGAGCAGGTTCGCCCAGATCTTGGCCATAGCCTGCTGGGTAGGCGTGCTAGGAGCAATGAAGGTTTCTTCCAAGTTGGACCTTTGGTCGGGAGTGGGTAGCGCGCGGCGGTCTACCTTGCCGTTGGGCGTCAACGGCAATTTTGCCAATGTCACGAACGCAGACGGCACCATATAATCCGGCAGCTTACTCCCCAAGTAGCTCCGCAGCTCCTTTGTCGGAATAGCTTCTGCTTTTTCTGGAACAATGTAAGCGACCAATCGCTTGGCGCCGGGTGTGTCCTCGCGAACGATTGCCGCCGCCGCCTGCACCTCTGGATGCTGGACAAGGACCGATTCGATTTCGCCTAGCTCGATTCGAAAGCCCCGCAGTTTGACCTGATTGTCGACGCGCCCGATAAACTCAATGTTGCCATCCGGTAAGTAACGGGCCAGATCGCCTGTGTTGTAGAGACGGGCTCCAGGGCTGCCGCTAAAAGGATCGGGAATGAATTTCTCCGCCGTGAGGTCAGGCCGGTTGAAATATCCACGGGC
>Ga0066695_10000742_pt1 | contig 11286 bp, 11 predicted proteins | sample GraSoiAngelo_144_FD_66452 | JGI IMG/M metagenome (GOLD analysis project Ga0066695, IMG submission 66452) | Grasslands soil microbial communities from the Angelo Coastal Reserve, California, USA - 14_1009_02_40cm | ecosystem: Environmental > Terrestrial > Soil > Grasslands | place: USA...
TACTCCGGCTGGCGCTTCAGTCCGCTCGAGCAGATCAACACCTCCAACGTGAAGAAGCTGGTGCCCAAGTGGATCTTCGCCGGCGGCACGCTCGGCGATCAGCAGACGACGCCGATCGTGAACGACGGCGTGATGTTCACGACCTCCACCTCTCTCACGCTCAATCGCGTGCAGGCCGTCGATGCGGTGACGGGCGCGCTGCTGTGGAAGCACGATCGGAAGATTCCCGATGATGTCGGCGCGCTCGTGCGCGTCATTCCGCACAACCGCGGCGTCGCGCTCCACAAAAATCGCGTGATCTTCGGCACGCTGGACGCGCACCTGGTCGCCCTCGATGCCAAGACCGGCAAGCAGGTGTGGGAGACGAAGATCGCCGACTATAGCGACGGCTACTTCATGTCCGCCGCGCCGCTGGTCGCCAAGGGCAAGATCGTCATCGGCATCGCCGGACCGGGTGAGATGGGGCCGCGCGGCTTCATCGAGGCGTTCGACGCCGAGACCGGCAAGAGCCAGTGGCGCTGGTACTCGATTCCCGCCGCCGGCGAGCCCGGCAGCGAGACGTGGTCCGCGGACACGTGGAAGATCGGCGGCGGCGCCGTGTGGCACGCCGGCACGTACGACCCCGCCACGAATCTGCTGTACTACGGCACCGGCAATCCCGCACCGTGGATCGCCGACATGCGCAAGGGCGACAATCTCTACACGATGTCCGCGGTCGCCCTGGATCTCGACAGCGGCAAGCTCAAGTGGCACTTCCAGTACCTGCCGAACGATGCGTGGGACTACGACACGATGGCCGAGCATCACGTGATCGACGTGGTTCGCAGCGGACAGACGCACAAGGCGGTCGTTCAGGCCAACAAGCTCGGCTTTGTCTACACGCTCGATCGCGTCACCGGCAAGTTCCTGTCCGCGGTGCCGTTCGTCAAGTCGATCAACTGGGGCGGGCCCGATCCGACGACGGGCAAGGCGACCGAGAATCCCGGCCGCCGGCCGACGATGGGCGGCCCACCCGTCGAGGTCTGCCCCTCGCTGCTGGGCGCAACGGGCTGGCAGCCGAAGGTCTTCAACCCGAAGACCGGTTACATGTACATCCCGGCCAACGAGTTCTGCATGCGCTACGCGTACGTCGCCGACCTCACGTACAAGCGCGGGCAGCTCTTCACCGGCGTCACGACGGAGCACTTCAGCCGGTCCGAGCAGGCCGGCGTCCTGCGCGCGTTCGACGTGAACCAGAACAAGGTCGTCTGGGAATGGTCGAATCGCACGCCGCTCATCAGCCATACGCTCTCGACGGCCGGCAACCTCGTCTTTCAGGGCACGGCGGAGGGCAAGGTGGTCGCCGTCGATGCCAAGGACGGCAAGGAGCTGTGGTCGTTCAATCTCGGCACGCCGCAGTCGGGCGGCATCATCAGCTACGCCGTGGACGGGAAGCAGTACGTGGCCGTCGCGGCGGGCGGCACGCTGCGCTCGCAAGTCTGGTTCGGGAAGGAGCCGAAGTGGGCGGAAGCGGCCCGCGTGAACTACGGCGACATCATCGTAGTCTTCGGGCTCGCCGACTGAGGGCGCTGGCGCTGGCGGCCGCGACGCTGCTGGTCGCGACCGCCGGCGGCGCCGGCGAAGTTCGACGGATTCGGCTGTGCGCGGATCCGTCGAACCCGCCGTTCTCGACGCGCGACGCGAGCGAGCCCGGCTTCGAGGTCGAGATCGCGCGGGCGATCGCCGACGCGCTCGGCGCGGAGCTGAGCGTGCACTGGTTTCCGACCGAGCGCGAGATGCTCGCACTGCGGCAGCTCTACGAGGGCCGCTGCGACCTCGTGATGGGGCTGCCGCGTAGCAACCGCTTCACGGACGACAAGCCGCGGCTGGCCGTCACCGCGCCGTACTACGTGATGCATCAGGTCATCGTCGCGCCCATCGTCGGCGGCGTCGGTTCCCCTGAGCAACTCCCCGGCAAGCTCGTCGGCGTTCAGGCGATGACGCTGGCAGACCTGCTGGTCTACGAGCGCGGGTGGAATCGCAAAGTCTATGTGAAGCCAGAGGAGGTGTTCGCCGCGCTCGTGAAGAGCGAGGTGGACGCGGCGGTCGTCGAATCGGCGTTCGCGGGGCCATTCCTCAAACGCACTCCGGGCTTTCGCGCGATCGCAATGAGCGACCCGCGCCGCGACCTCGAGATCGGCGCCGGCGTGCGCGCGAACGATCACGAGCTGAAGGAGGCTGTCGAGCGGGCGATCCAGCAGCTGGGAGCGAAGACGCTGCCCGAGATCCTGTCGCGGTACGGCATCGTGCTCGCGCAGGCTGAGCCGCCGACCGCCCAATCGGCGCCGCCGACTGCGGCGCAACCGCCGAGCGGGGCGGAGCCGCCGACCGCGGCCGCGAGTCCGCCGACGGCGCCGTTGACGCCCGAGCTGCGTGCGGCGCGCTCGACGTATCTCACGCAGTGCTCACAGTGTCACGGCACCGATGCGCAGGGCACGCCGGCCGCGGCCAATCTCAAAGCTTTCAAAGGCAGCGAGGACGACTTCGTCCGCGTCGTCCTCAGCGGTCGTCCCGGCACGGCGATGACGCCCTGGAAGGGACTCATCGACATCGACGACATCCGGAACATTGCGCGCTACATCAAGGGACTCTAGAGCCCGCGACCGAGCCGCGTAATGTCCTCGACGCCGGGCTCGCCGACGGGCGCCAGCGCCAGCTCCGTCACGCCGGCCTCGGCGTAGGCGCGGCACTGAGCGAGGCACTCCTGGGGCGTGCCGGCCACCGCGTACTGTGCGAGCAACCGATCATCTAGCGGCTCGCCGCGATCGAGACGCGCCATCGCCTGCGCGAACTCGTCGGCCGTGAGCCCGTTGTACTCGGCGATCGCCGCGCGCGTCGCGGCCGACGCCGTCCCCCGCGACCAGTATGAGATGAGCATCGCGCTCACGGCGGCGTTGGCGCGGCGCCGGGCCTCGTCGCCATCGTCGCCGACCGCGCACGGCACGTACTGCACGACCTCGCGCGGCGCCGAACGCCCCACGCGCGCCGCGGCCTCGCGGATGATCCCCACCGCGCGCCGGGTGAACGCGGGAGGCGCGAGATTCGAAATGATCACGCCGTCTGCCAGCTCGCCGCACAGACGCAGCGCCTGATCGCCCATCGCCGCCGTCAGAATGGGCAGGTCCGTGCGGCGCGGCGACAGCTCCAGCCGGACGCCGTCCGCCGAGAAGACCTTGCCGGCGTAGGTGACGGTCTCGCCGCGAAGGAGCCGTCGCGTGAGCGTCACCGCGTCGCGCACGGCCGCGATGGGCCTGTCGGTGGCCACCTGCATCCGGCTCACGCGCGAGGGAATGCCCGCGCCGATCCCGAGCACCGCGCGGCCTTCGCAGAGCTCGTCGAACGCGGCGATCTCCATCGCCATGAGCGTGGGATGACGGTTGTAGGGATTGAAGACGCCGAGGCCGATGCGCAGCCGCCGCGTCGCGACCGCGCACGCGGCCGCCGCTGGCCACGCGCCGCGGCCGTAGGGATTCTCCGCGAACCAGACCGAGGAAAACCCGGCGCGCTCCGCGGCGACGGCCTGCTCGACACAAATCGCCGGTGGCAGGCCGCCGTGACAGCGAAGCGCCACGGCCGGCAGCACGCTACACGCCGCCGGGACGTGGCGTGTCGCGTCCTTCCGAGAAGTGCGCGTGCACGGTCTTCCAGTCGCCGCGCTCGCGCACCAGCACCATCGTCGAGCGCGAGACGAACGCCTTGTCCTCGTGCCCGGCGGCGGGACGCTCGCTCGACGCCGGCTTCCAACGCGTCGTCGTCCTGCGATGGCACGTCACCACGGCCATGTCGCCACGGACGATCACCTTCACGTCGAACGGCTCCCACCAGCCGCTCTCCTTGTGCTGGCCGTAGTACTGCCAGAGCCGACTCCAGTGTTCGAGGCCGACGTAGGTGTGGCCGTTCATGTTGAAGAAGATGTTCGTGGGATCGTCGCTCCAGATCGCGCGCAGCGCCTTCCAATCGTAGGCCGCGTTGGCGCGCAGGTAGGCTTCGTGCGCTTCGAGGATGCGCGTGCGGTCCGCGTCCGATCCGCCGTCGTAGTGCACGTTGTCCGGCATCATAGCTCAGTTGAACTGAAGGGCCTGGCCTTGACAGGGCAATGCGGAGGAACAATGATCCCGCCACCAACTCGGACCCTTTGTTTCGGTACGAAACCAAGGAGGCTGTTCCGCCGCGCAAAGGACCTACCCATCACTGCCCCGGCTAACAGCGGAGGCTGTCTATGTCCGAGCAAGACAACATGAAGCATAGTCGTCAGATTTTCGACGCTTGGAACTCTCATGACGCCGAACGCTATGTGAAGCTGCTTGATGAAAAGTCGACCATCGAGAGCGACACGATTCCCCAAAAGACGCTCGTGGGGCGTGACGCCGCCCGGCAGTTCTTCCTCGTGTACGCGCGCGCATTTCCTGATCTTCACTTCGACATCGAGCAGATGCTGACGGCCGGCGACTTCGTCATCGTGCGGTGGACGGCAACCGGAACACACCGCGGCGACCTGATGGGACTGCCGCCGACGAACAAGCGCGCCGTGACCCGCGGCTGCTCGGTGACGGAGTACAAGAACGGCCGACCGAGTCATGATCGGATTTACTGGGACTCGGGCAACCTGCTGCGCCAACTCGGCGTGCTTCCTCCGCACAGCCCGTAAGAAGCAGTGTCTGCGCTGGCTGCTTTCTGACAGTGGCCAGCGCAGACCCCGGCGACGACTCTGCGACTATAATCGGCCCGCCATCAAGGAGGCCGGTCATGAGGAGACGGGACTTTCTGAAGATCTCTGTCGCGGGGGCCGCCGGGACCAGCCTGCTCGCCGCCCCGCGGTACTTGCGGGCGCAGGGGCCGATCAAGATCGGGATGCCGGCGGCGCTCTCGGGCAGCTATGCCCAGTACGGCATCCAGGCCAAGCGGGCGGCGGATCTGTTCTCGAAAGACATCAAGGCCAAGGGCATCCTCGGCCGGCCCGTCGAGTTCATCTTCGAGGACACGGCCGGCGACCCGGCCGCCGCCGTGCGCAAGGCGCAGAAGCTGGTCGAGAAGGACGGCGTGAAGTTCCTCACCGGCGTCGCGCTGTCGTCGGAGGCGCTGGCGGTCTCGGCCAAGTGCCCCGAGTGGAAAGTGCTCTTCATGTCCACGATCAACGGCGCGGGCGCGCTGACCGCGAAGTCGTTCCATCGGTATTTCTTCCGCGTGAACACGAGCGGGCCGATGGGCGCGCGCGCGATCAGCCTTTATCTCGCGGAATCGCCGATGAAGCGCTTCTTCGCGCTGGGCAGCGACTACGCGTGGGGCCGCGACAGCGCCGCGTCGTTCACCCAGCAGATCACCGCGGCCAAGAAGGACATCGTCGGCAGCGACTATCCGCCCGTCGGCACCAAGGACTTCGCCAGCTACATCGCCAAGATCAGGCAGTCGCGCGCCGAGGGCGTGTACCTGGCGCTGCCCGGCCAGGACGCCACCATATATATGAAGCAGGCCCACCAGTTCGGCCTCAACCGCGAGGTGAAGCCGATCATGGAGATCCTGGAGCTCGAGAACATGAAGGCCGTCGGCGACGCGATGGTGGGCGCCATCGGCAGCTCCCGCTATCCGTTCACGGTCGACACGCCGAAGAACAAGGAGTTCGTCAAGCGCTTCCACGAGCTGCACGGAATGTACCCGGACATGTTCGACGGCGAGACGTACGAGGGCCTCGAGTGGCTGGCGCAGGTGATCGCCAAGGCCGGCACCGACGACGTCGAAAAGGTCATCGAGGCGTGGGAGGACTCGACGTACGAGGGGCTCGAGGGCCCGTTCCTCATGCGCAAGTGCGATCACCAGGCGGTGCAGCCGGGCTTCGCCGTGGAATGCGTGAAGGATCCGAAGTATCCGCACCCGATCCCGAAGATCCTGGCGACCTATCCCGGCGACAAGGTCACGCCGAAGTGCCGGACGGAGGAATTCTCCTAGCCCGTGGCCAACGTGCTCGAGCAGCTGCTCAACGCGCTGGCGCTGGCGGGCCTGCTGTTCCTGGTGTCCGCCGGGCTCTCGCTCGTGTTCGGCATCCTGCGCGTCGTCAACTTCGCGCACGGCGTGTTCTACATGCTGGGCGCGTATCTCGGCTTCACGACGGTGGCGCTGTCCGGCTGGTTCTGGCCGGCGCTGCTCGTCGTGCCGCCGGTGGTCGGCGCGATCGGCGCGCTGCTCGAATCCTCCACGCTGCGCTTCATCTATCGCCGGCCGCCGATCTACCAGCTGCTGCTGACATTCGGGCTGGCGCTGATCCTGGAAGAAAGCATCCGCGTGCTCTACGGTCCGACGGCCAAGGGCGTGGATCCGCCGCCGCTGCTGCAGGGCGCGATCGATCTCGGCGGCGTCCTCTATCCGCGCTACCGGCTCTTCCTCGTCGTGCTCGGCTGCACGGTCGGTGTGGCCGTCTGGCTGTTCCTGCGTAAGACGCGCGCGGGCCTCGTCATCCGCGCCGTCGCGCAGAACAGCGAGATGGCCGACTGTCTCGGCGCCGACGTCGTGCGCGTGCGCACGCTGGTGTTCGGCGCGGCCTGCGCGCTGGCCGGGCTGGGCGGCGTGGCGGCGGCGCCGATGACCACCGCCTACCTTGGCATGGGTATCGGCGTGATCGTCGACGCGTTCGTCGTCGTGGTGATCGGCGGCCTCGGTAGCATCGGTGGCTCGATGGCCGGCAGCCTGATCGTCGGCGCCGCGCAGACGTGGGGCGCGTTCTATCTGCCGGAGACGGCGATGGTCATCATGTACGCCGTGATGGGCGCGATCCTCGTCTTCCGGCCCTGGGGTCTGTTCGGCGAGGAAGAATGATTCCATCGCGGTTGTGGGCGCTCGCGGCGCTGGTGGCGCTCGCCGTCGTGCCGTGGGTGCTCGCGCGCCACCAGCTGTCGCTGCTGACCGATCTGCTGATCGCCGGTCTCTTCGCGATGTCGCTCGACTTGATCATGGGCTACACCGGCATGGTGTCCTTCGGCCACGCCGCGTATTTTGGCCTCGGCGCCTATGCGAGCGCGCTCGTGCTGCTCCACTTCGCCCAGCCCGTGCCCGTCGCGCTGCTCGCGGGCGCGCTGCTGGCCGGCGCGGTGGCGGTGCCGGTGGGTTGGTTCTCGACGCGCGCGACGGGCATCTACTTCGCGATGCTGACGCTGGCGTTCGCGCAGTTTCTCTACACGGTGGCCTACAAGTGGCGCGATCTGACCGGCGGGTCCGACGGCATCGCGGGCGTGCCGAAGACGGCGCTGTTCTGGGGCGGGCCCAGCCTTACGTCGCCGCACGCGTTTTACTTCGTCGTGGCGACGTGCGTGGTGGTTTCGCTGTTCGTGTGTCTCGCGGTCGTCCGTTCGCCGTTCGGCCGCGCGCTCCAGGCGATCCGCGAGAACGAGCGCCGCTTCACCAGCCTCGGGCGCGACCCGCGGCCGTTCAAGCTCGTCGTGTTCGTCATCGCGGCGGCGTTCGCGGGCCTGGCGGGCGCGCTGTTCGCGCCGTTCCGCGGCTTCGCCTCACCGGAGGTGATGTTCTGGGTCTTTTCCGGTCAGGGTCTGATGATGGTGATCATGGGCGGCATCGGCACGCTCGTCGGCCCGATCCTGGGCGCGATGCTCTTCATCCTGATCCAGGAGGTGCTCTCGAGCTACACCGAGCACTGGATGATCTTCACCGGCGTGGTGTTCGTCCTGATCGTGATCTTCCTGCCCGGCGGGCTGGTGGGGACGGCGCGGCGGCTCGGAGCGCGGGCGTGACGCCGTTGCTCGAGACGCGCGAGCTCGGCCGCGCGTTCGGCGCGCTGCAGGCCGTGGCCGGCGTCAACCTCGCCGTGCAGCCGATGGAGCTGCGCGCGGTGATCGGCCCGAACGGCGCGGGCAAGACGACGCTGTTCCACCTGATCTCGGGGCTGCTGGCGCCGACCTCAGGCCGCGTGATCTTCCGCGGCGATGACGTCACCGCGCTCGCCGCGCCGGCGCGCTGCCGCCGCGGCATCTCGCGGACGTTTCAAATCACCAGCATCTTCCCGGAGCTCTCGGTGCTCGAAAACGTCCGCGTCGCCGTCCAGCTCAAGGCCGGCGACAACTTCCGCCTGCTCGGCGGCCGCTCCGTGCTCGAGGCCAGCGAGCAGCGTGCTCGCGACAGCCTGCGCCTGCTCGGCCTGATCGATCGCGCCGACGAGCTGGCGTCGACGCTGCCGCACGGCGATCAGCGGCTGCTCGAGATCGCGATGGCGGTGGCCCAAGAACCCGAGCTGCTGCTGCTGGACGAGCCCACGCAGGGCCTGTCCCCGGAGGACACTGTGGCCACGGTCGGCGTTATCCGGCAGGTCGCGCGCGAGCGCAAGCTGACGATCATCCTGGTCGAGCACGACATGGACGTGGTGTTCGATCTGGCCGATCGCATCAGCGTCCTGCACTTCGGCCAGCTGATCGCCGAAGGCACGGCCGCGGAGGTCCGCGCCAACGCCGACGTGCAGAAGGCCTATCTCGGAGGCCTCGACTGAGCGCGCTGCTGGCTGTCGACAAGCTGAACACGTTCTATGGGAAGAGCCACGTGCTGCGCGACGTGTCGTTCGCCGTCCCACCGGGCCAGATCAGCGTGCTGCTCGGGCGCAACGGGGCGGGGAAGACGACGACGCTGCGCTCGATCATGGGGCTGACGCCGCCGCGCGCCGGCGTCGTGCGCTTCAAGGATCGCGACATCACCGGCAATCCGCCGCATCGCGTGTTCCGGCTGGGCGTGGGCTACGTGCCCGAGGGGCGGCAGATCTTTCCGCATCTCGACGTCGGCGAGAATCTGCGCCTGGCCTCGCGGGCCGACGGCGCGCACACGCGGTGGACGCTCCCGCGCATCTTCGAGTACTTTCCCGTGCTGCGCGAGCGCTGGCATCAGCGCGGGCGCAGTCTCTCCGGCGGCGAGCAGCAGATGCTCGCCATCGCACGCGCGCTGGCCGGCAACCCGGATCTGGTGATGCTCGACGAGCCCTCACAGGGACTGGCGCCGCGCCTCGTGCGCGAGCTCGAAGCGCTGATGGTGCGCCTCAAAGGCGAAGGCGTCACCCTGCTGCTCGTGGAGCAGAACGCGCGCATGGCGCTGGCGGTGAGCGACCAGGTGCTCGTGCTCAGCAAGGGCGCGGTGGTGTTTGCCGGCGCGACGGCCGAGTTCCACCGGCGCGAGGCGGAGCTGAAGGGGCGCTACTTGTCGGTATAGCGATGATGGACGACTTCGCCGCGGCCGAGATCGACACGGGCGACACAACGATCTTCGTCCGCTCTGCTGGCGGCGGGCCGGCGATTCTCTTGCTGCACGGCTTTCCGCAGACGCACCTGATGTGGCGCGGCGTCGCGCCGCTGCTCGCGCGTCACTTCACGGTCGTCTGCGCGGATCTTCGCGGTTATGGGCGCAGCGGTTGTCCGGCGTCCACGCCGGACCACGCGCCATACGCGAAGCGTGCCATGGCGAAGGACATGGTGAGCGTGATGGAGCGGCTCGGATTCCCGCGGTTCTCGGTCGCCGGACACGACCGCGGCGGTCGGGTTGCGTATCGTCTGGCGCTCGACCATCCAAAACGCATCGAGCGGCTCGCCGTTCTCGACATCGTGCCGACGGAGACCGTATGGGAGCGGGCCGATGCGCGGTTCGCGCTGGGCTTCTGGCCCTGGTCGTTGCTGGCGCAGCCCGAGCCGCTTCCGGAGCGCATGCTGACGGCGGCCGCCGACGCCATCGTCGACCATGCGCTCGGACAATGGGGTTCGCGGCCGAGGGCGTTCGATGCCGAGGTCCGAGCCGCCTACGTGCAGGCGCTGCGAAATCCCGCTCACGCGCACGCGATTTGCGAGGAGTATCGCGCCGCCGCGACGATCGACCGCGAGCATGACAAGGCGGATCGTGCGGCGGGGCGCCGGATCGCCTGCCCGCTGCTGGCGCTCTGGAGCGCCGCGGGCGCGCTCGATACGTGGTACGCGGGCGACTCAGGACCGCTCGCGTTGTGGCAGGCGTGGGGCGACGATGTTCGCGGCGACGCGCTCGACGGTGGCCATTTCTTTCCCGAGGAAGCGCCCGAACGCACCGCCGAAGCGCTCGAGCGCTTCTTCACGTCGTGACCATGCGCTGCGCGCTCATCGTGCCGCTCGGTGCGCTCGCGCTCTTGACCGGCTGCGCGACGCCGGGGCCGTATCGCACTATGTCAGTGGTTTTCGACGAGCCGGCGCCGGCGACGCTGGGTACGGATCTCGACGAGCTTCACATCGCACAGGTCGTGGCCCGGTTGCTCCGCGACCGCCTCGACCTGCCGTTTCCGCAGACGACCACCGTTCGCGTCTACGTGAACCAGGCCACGTTTGCCGAAGGTCTCGTGCGCGACGGCGCACAGATCAGGGACGAGGCCTGGGATCGCGCGCGTGTCGGCATCGCGGTGGCGTCGCCCCAGGGATTGTTTCTGCGAGGCGATCTCCTCGCGGGCATGCGCCTTTCGGAACGCGTCGGCGTCATCGCCCACGAGCTCGCCCACGTGAGCCAGATGGAGATGGGCCGGGGAGGCCCAAGCACACCCGCATCCTGGATCCTCGAAGGCCACGCCGACTGGGTCAAGTATCAGGTGTTCGAGCTTCTCGGCATGCGGACGTACTCCGAATCGCGCGAGGAGATCAAGCGAACGATCCTTCGCGCGCGGACACCCATCCGCTTCTTTCCGCCTCTCGGTGATCTCGCGGGCGCCGACCGATGGACGGACGCGAGCATCCGGTTGGGATGGGCGCCGACCTACGGCCAGGCGTTTCTGGCAATCGACATGCTCGTCGAGCGCTATGGCATCGAAAGCCTCAACACCTATCAGCGCCGATTCTCGACAGATGCCGACGCGCTCTCGCACTGGCCGTCGGTCTTCCCGATCACGAGCTCGGAATTCGTGCGCCAGTTCCGCGCGCGTCTCGAGCAGCTCGGCGGAACCGGACCGCGCGGGACGCTCGCGGCCGCCGACCGCTAGCGTCCGAGTCGGCCGCGCCGCACGATCGTGCGTCGCAGCGTGCCCTCGCCGATGATTTCACGCGCGTTGCGCGCCTCGACGCGGAACAGCAGCTTCCGGCCGTCGACCTCGAGCAGCTCCGACGACACCGTGAACGCTTCGCCCACCGGCGTCGGCCGCCGATGCCGCACGCAGATCTCGTAGCCGACCGTCGTGTGATCGTCGGGCAGAAACGACTGCGTGGAGTCCTGCGCGGCCAGCTCCATCTCGAGAATCATCCAGGCGGCCATGAGGACGCCCGG
>Ga0066695_10000751_pt1 | contig 11229 bp, 8 predicted proteins | sample GraSoiAngelo_144_FD_66452 | JGI IMG/M metagenome (GOLD analysis project Ga0066695, IMG submission 66452) | Grasslands soil microbial communities from the Angelo Coastal Reserve, California, USA - 14_1009_02_40cm | ecosystem: Environmental > Terrestrial > Soil > Grasslands | place: USA...
TCGGTCTTGCCGCCGACGTAGGCGGACAGCAGCCCGATGATGCCGCCCAGCACCGAGCCGAGCAGCGTGCTGCCGGTGCCGACGACGAGCGAGACCCACGCGCCGTGGACGATGCGTGAATAGATATCGCGGCCGAGGTGGTCGGTGCCCAGCCAGTGCTCGGCGTTCGGCCGGCCCAGCGTGTACGCCGCGTCGGTCGCGATCGGGTCGTGCGTCTGCAGCCACGGCGCCAGCACCGCCGTGACCAGCATGACCAGCATGATGGCGCCGCCGGCGGCGCCGAGTGGCTTGCGCCGGGTGAAGCGGCCGAGCGTGGTCCCCCACCCCGGCCGCGCCGGCGCGCCGATCACCACCAGATCGACGGGGACGCCGACCGGACTAGCCATAGCGCACGCGCGGGTCGAGCACGCCGTAGAGCATGTCGACGAAGAGGTTCGACAGGATCACGACGATGGCGATGAACATCACGAGGTTCTGCACGATCGGGTAGTCGCGCCACAGGATCGCCTGCACGAGGAAGCGGGCGACGCCGGGCAGGTTGAACACGGTCTCGGTCACCACGAGGCCGCCGATGAGGAACGCGAACTCGATGCCGATGACGGTGACCACGGGCAGGATCGCGTTCTTGAGCGCGTGGTGCCAGATCACGACGCGCTCCGCCTGCCCCTTGGCCCACGCGGTGCGGATGTAGTCCTCCCGCATGACCTCGAGCAGCGAGGAGCGCGTGATGCGCATGATGAGGGCGGAGGAGCGGTAGCCGACGGCGAGCGCGGGCAGCGCGAACTGGATCGCGTGCGCCCTGAAGTTCTCCGTCGGCCGCACGTAGGTCATGGGCGGGATCCAGCCGAGCCACGAGACCATGCCGAGGATGATGACCATGCCGAGCCAGAAGGACGGCATCGAAAGCCCGGCGAGACTGACGACGCGCAGCGCGTAGTCGAGCGTGGTGTCCTGTCGCACGGCGCTGATGACGCCCGTGGGCACACCGAGGGCGACGGCGACGATGATGGACAGGATGGCCAGCTCGATGGTCACGGGCAGGAGCGGCCGGATGATCTCCCACGCCGGGATGTCGTAGCGGTAGGACTTGCCGAGGTCGCCGGTGAGGATCTGGCGCATCCAGTCGAGGTACTGGACCCAGTACGGACGGTCCATGCCGAGCTCCTTCAGGAGCGCCTGCTTGTCCGCCTCGTTCACGTAGCCGGCCGTGGAGAACAGGATGTCGACGATGTCGCCCGGCGCCAGGCGCAGCAGCGCGAAGATGACCATCGACATGCCCACCAGGGTCAGGATGGCGATGCCGAGACGCTGGGCGACGTAGCTCTTCATGCGATTACTTGTCCCGCCAGACCTCCTGCATGCGCCCGAAGTTGTAGACGTTGTTCTGGGCGACGAGCCCCTTCACGTGCGGCCAGTGGGCGAAGTAGTCCATGCGCCACGACAGGATCGGGCGCGCGGCGTCCTCCTCGAGCTTCTTCTGGATGGCGTAGACCATGGCCAGCCGCTTCTTCTGGTCGATCTCCTGCGACTGCTGGTCGATCATCTTCGTGACCTGCTCGCTGCAGTAGTGCGTGTAGTTGCGCGGAGAGCCGCACGCGTAGTTCTCGTAGAAGTTGCCGTCGGGATCGTCGGCGCCGAGACCGGTGAGGTTGGCGCCGATCTGGTACTCGCCGCGCACGGCCATGGCGTGCCATTGCGCCGTCTCGATCTGCTTGAGCGTGGACTCGATGCCGATCTGCTTCAGCTCGTTGATCACGAACGAGGCCATGTCGACGTAGATGGGGATGGCGCGGGTGACCATCTCGACCTTGAGCGGCTTGTCGGGTGAGTAGCCGGCCTCGGCCATCATCTTCTTCGCCTTGGCCTTCTCCTCCGCCGCGTTGCCGTAGCCGGGCAGCGCCGCGAGATCCTTCTCGCCGAGCCCCCAGAACGCGTGGGGCTTGGGTGCCATGGCGGCGCCGACGACGCCGCCGCCCTGGTAGACGGCCTGGATGAGCGCGCGGCGGTCGATGGCGTGGCTCACCGCGAGCCGGATCTTCACGTTGTCGAAGGGCGGCTTCTTGATGTTCATGATGACGTTGTTGTTGACGTTCTCGCTGACCGGCGTCACCACGAGCTGCGGCACCGCCTTCTTGAGCTGCTCGGCCTGCGTCTTCGAGGTCTCGCCGGGATAGGACACGTCGACGGCGCCGGACTGCAGCGCGGCCGAGCGCGTGCCGCGCTCGACGATGACGACGTACTTCAGCCCATCGAGGTACGGCCGGCCCTTGATGAAGTAGTCGGGGTTCCGGACGTACTCGACGAACTCGCCCTTGCGCCACTCCTTGAGCTTGAACGGCCCCGTCCCCACGCAGCTCGTCCGGTAGTTCGCCGGCGGGACGTGGGCGGCGTACACGGGACTGTAGCCCGAGGCCAGCATCATGAGGATCGACGGTTGAGGGCGCTTGAGGTGGAAGACGACCGTGTGCGCGTCGGGCGTCTCGATCTTCTCGATGTTGGCGTACCAGTCCTTGCGCGGGTTGATGCGCAGCTTGGCCGGCGCGTCGGCGCCCTCGCGCACCATGTCGAAGGTGAACTTCACGTCCTTGCTCGAGAACGGCTGGCCGTCGTGCCACTTCACGCCTTTGCGCAGGAAGAAGACGAGATTGCGGTAGTTGTCCTGCCACGACCACTTCTCGGCGAGGTCACCGACGATCGTGTCGAGTGATTCCACCTTCTTGGTCGGGTCGTAGATCACGAGGTTGTTGAAGCACGGCATGGACGGCCACACCGTCGAGCTGGTTTGGGTCTCGTGAATCGCGAAACCCTGCGGCAAGTCCTCGCGCTGGGTGATGTTCAGGGTGCCGCCGGTCTTGGGCGTCTGGCTGATGGCCGGCGATCCGAGCGCGATGACGAGCACGAGGCTTCCGATGGCGAGCGATATCGATGCGCGCATGCGCGACATGCGTTTCCTCCTCGATCGGTTGGGGGCGCTGAATGGTGGCTGAGTCTACGTGAAAAGCGCAGCGCCCTCAACTTCACGCCGGCTCGCCTCGGCTCCGGCTGCGGCTCGCGCTAGAGAAGGCGGAACAACAGGTGCACGCCGTAGATGGCGCCGCCGGCCAGCCCGCCGACCACGGTGCCGTTCACGCGGATGAACTGCAGATCGTCCCCCGCGTGCTCCTCGATGAGCCGCACGGCGCCCTCCGGGCCGAGCGCGCGAACGCCGTTGGCGATGAACTCCGCGATGCGGCCATGGTGGCGCAGGACCAGCTCCGCCACGCGCGCCCTCAGCCAATCGCCGATCTGCCTGCGCAGTGCGGCGTCGGTCACCAGCGCCTGCCGCGCGCGCTCCAGCCGCGCGGCGATCCACGCCGTGGCCTCCGAGCGTGGAGCGGCGAGATCGGCGAGCAGCGTTCGGCGAAGCGACGCCGCGAGGTCGTCGAGCAGCGCCACCACCGCCGGCGTGGCCAGCAGCTCGTTCTTCGCCGCGTCGACACGCGCGGCCAGCGCGGCATCCGTGGTCAGCCGCAGCTCCAGCTCGACCACGATCTCGCCGGCGCGGGCGCGCAGCGGGTGGTCGGGGTTCTTCGCCACCTCGCGCAGCCCCGAGTGCAGCGCGCTGACGATCCGCTCGCGGTCGAGCACGCCGAGCAGCTCGGCCAAGCCGATCCAGATGCGCGGGTAGACGCCCATGCGCGCGCGGTAGCGCAAGAGGAGCTCGTCGATCACCTCGGCCACGGTGGCGCGGACATCGGGGCGCTCCAGCGCGTCCGCCAGACCGAGCACGGCCGTCTGCACGATGCGCCGGTCCCAGCCCGCATCGCGCGCCACGCGCAGCGCAGCGGCGAGCGTGGGCGCCACCGGCTGAGCCACCAGCAGCGTGCGCAGGCGCGCCACGAGCTCGGACGCCGTCGCTGGCGTGAGCTGCTCGGCTGCCCAGCCCGCCACTGCGCGCGTGGCCGTCTCGAGATCCGCCCGGGACAGGCGCTCGGCGCCGCGCGCGAGGAGGTCGGCCGCGTCCACCCGCTCGATCTCCTGCACGAGGTACTGCGGGGTCAGCACGCGACCGCCGACCATGGCGCCGACGCGCTCGGCCAACCCCTCCCAGTTGGCCGGAATCAGCGCCGTGTGCGGGATCGGCAGCCCGAGCGGATGGCGGAAGATCGCGGTGACCGCGAACCAGTCGGCGAGACCGCCGACGACGCCGGCCTCGGCGACCGCGAGGACCCAGCCGCCCCACCACGTCGCGCGGAACGGAAACGCGAGCGCGGCCAGCGCCGCGGCGGCGAGCAGGACGCCGAGCGCGAGCTTCCGCTGACCGCGCACGGCTCAGCGTCCCAGCAGGAAGTCGAGCATGCGCTCGGTAGCCGGCGGCCCCGCCGGGTACGTGTGCGTGGCGCGGACGTCGCCGCCACTCCACGCGTGGCCCATCCCCGGCACCAGCCACGTTTCGAGCATGATTTTGTTTCGCGCGTCGCGGTGCACGGTGTGGACGGCGCCCTCCGCGGGCTCGGTCGTGGCGCCGACGGTGCCGAGGGCGTGCGCCAGCATCGTCTCGAGCGCCGAGAGATTCGTCGGATTCACGACCGCGTCGCTGTCGCCCTGCCAGAGCGAGGCGCGCAGCGTCAGCGCCTTCACGCCGGCGGTCCGAAGACATGCGGACGCCGCCACGCCGGGGTCCGCACCGAGGCCGCGCATGCACTGCATGGCGCCCGTCGCGCCGACACCGCAGCGGTAGGCGCCGCCCGCCATCACGCCGATGCCGGTGACCACGCGCGGCGCCGCACACGCGAGGTTCACCGCCATGAAGCCGCCGGCGGAGAAGCCGAGCACGAGCAGGTGCGGGTCTCGCAGCGCGCGCTCACCCTGGAGGAAGCGCGCGAGCGCGAGGATCTCGCCGACCTCGCCCGCTCCCGGCGCGACGTCGGCGGCGAACCAGTTCCAGCAGCGGTACGCGTTGTCGCGCCGGGTCTGCGCGGGATACACGACGACCAGCGCGCGGCGCTCGGCCGCCTCGTTGAGCCGCGTGCCGAGGGCGAAGTCTTCGGGCGTCTGCCAGCAGCCGTGCAGGGCGACGACGAGCGGGCCCGCCGCGGGCGTCGCGGGCGTGAACAGCGCGTAGCCGCGCCCCTCGTGCCGGCCGCTGGTGAACGTGCCGGCGGCGCCCACGGGTGACGCCACCGCGAGCGCAAGAAGCATGGTCAGCACGGCTCGGAGGGCCATCTCAGCGGGCGCTACCGCGGCGGCGCGAGGGAAGGAGCACGCGCGCAGCCTTGACGTCCCAGACGCCGAGCGGCGTCAGGCGCGCCGCCGGCAGGAAATCGGCGGAGAGGAACAGCAGCGTGAACAACGGATCGTGAAACGCATAGCCTCGCTCGGCGAGGTGGCGGACCAGCTCACGCTCGTGGCGCGCGGCCTCCGGCAGCGACGCGCGGGTCATGATGCCGCCGAGCGGCAGCGGCAACTCCCAGACGACCTCGTCGCCGTCCACGAGCACGACGCCGCCATGCACGTCGAGCAGCCGATTGACTGCGCGCGCGAGCGAGGCCGGGCGCCGACCGAGCGCCAGGATGTTGAAGTCGGTCGAGATCGTCGTCGCGAGCCCGTCGAGGCGGTCGGCGAAACCCGCGACCAGTGCCGGAGCCACCCACCTGCCGCGCCGATCGACGAGCGCGGCGTGCAGGTCGCCCGGTTGCGGCGCGCGCTCCTCGACCCGCGTGATCACGGCGCTCACCAGCCGCAGCACCGGCAGCGTCGGACGATCGGGTAACCGAAAATCCTCCGCGCGCGCCCGCCAGCGCTCGACGAGCCGCGCCGCGGGCGTGGCGAACACGCGGCGCCACGGCGGCTCCGGAATGTCGACGAGCGTTCGCCCGTCGCGCGCGGCCAGACGTCCCCGCGCGACGACGATCTCCGGCCGCGGATCGCCGAGGTCGCGCAGCACGCAGATGTCCGCGTAACGGCCGGGTGCGATGCCGCCGAGCTCGGCGTCCTTGCCGAAGTAGGTGGCGGGGTTGAGCGTGGCCATCCGGTACGCGTCCAGCGGCGGCACACCGCGCTGCATCGCGGTGCGGATCAGATGGTCGACGAAGCCGTGCTCGAGGACGAAGGCCGGCATCGAGCCGTCCGCGGTCAGCATCGCGCGCGCGGCCAGACCCGGAGCGTCCTTGAGCGCGGTCAGCAGGTCGCCGAGGTCGGGTCGCAGTGAGGACTCGCGCAGCATGACCGCGATGCCCTGTCGCGCGCGATCGAGCACCTCGCGCGCGGTGATCGGCTCGTGATCGGAGCTGAGCCCGCCGGCCGCGATCGCCGCGAGCCGCTCGGTCGAGGCCCCGGCGGTGTGGCCCTCCACGCGCTGGCCACGGGCGAGCGCCAGCTCGAGGCGCCGGAGCAGGTCGGCGTCGCCCGCGTGGACGTCGGGCCAGCGCGTTACCTCGCCGACGGCGACGGCGCTCGGGTGCGCCAGCGCGCGGGCGAGGGCGCGCAGCGGGAATCGCCGCCGCTCGTCGGTCGTCCGGCTCTGGGCGTGCGGCCGGATCATCCAGTAGAACTTCACGGGCGAGCCGGCGAGCGCGTCGGCGACGGCGGTGAACGCGCGCAGGCCGCCCAGCTCCCAGAACTGCAGCGTGTCGGCGAAGAGCGTCGTCGTGCCGAGCGCCACCACGTGGCGCGCCAGCGCCGACGGCGTGATCACGTGCGCGGGATGGACGTGCGGGTCGACGTACCCCGGCACGAGGACGCGCCCGGCCACGTCGAGCACGCGCGTGCCCGCGCCCACCATGTCGTCGCGCGCGCCGACGTACGCGATGCGCTCGCCGCGGAGGGCGACGTTCGCCGGGTACAGCTCGCCGGTGTAGACGTTGAGGAGCGTGCCGCCGCGCACGTAGAGATCGGCCGGGGCCGCGCCGCGCGCGACCGCGGTGAGGCGCCGTCGCTCCGCAACCCTCACTTCTTGCGCTTGCGGATTGACGCGCGATACGCGGAGGCGCCGGCCTCCATGCCCGCGCGCAGGCTGCGGCCGATGCGCGAAGCTTCCTTCATCGCCTGGCGCATGCGGGGTTCGGCCTCACGCAGCGCGCGCTCGATCATCGTGCGCGCCTGCTTGTCGAGCTTCTTGAGGCGTACGCGGGCGTCGCCGCGCGCCTTGCGGGTATCGACCTCGAGCTTCTTGAGCTGCTTCACGAGCGCCTTCCACTGGGCATCCAGAGCGGCCATTCGCGGGGCTCCTTTCACGGCGCGGTGGGGACTCGCGCTATTGTAGCGTCGAGCGTCGCTACAATGACGGTGTGAGCGAAGCGATCACCGTCACCGATACCGTGCGCGTGCCGGCCGCGGCGCTCAGCGTCCGTGCGGTGCGCGCCTCGGGGCCCGGCGGCCAGAACGTGAACAAGGTCGCGACGAAGATCGACCTGCGCGTGGACCTCGACGGGATCGAAGGGTTGCCAGACGCGGCCCGGGCGCGGCTCACCGCGCTCGCGCGCCATCGGCTGGACGCGGAGGGTCGGCTGGTGGTCACCAGTCAGGCCACGCGCAATCAGGCTCGCAACCTGGAAGACGCACGCGACAAGGTACGCGCGCTCATCGCGGCCGCGCTCGTCCGGCCGCGGGCCCGCACGGCCACGCGTCCGACGGCGACGGCGCGTGAGCAACGGCTCGGCGCCAAACGCGCGCGCGGCGCGGTCAAGCGGCTGCGCGCGCGGCCCGGCGCCGAGGAGTGAGCCCTACTTCGGGGCCTTTTCGACGTAGCGCGCGGCCACCGTGTTCTGGTCGCCGCGATAGAACCCGATGACCAACACCTTGTCGCCGCTCGTCAGCGACTGTCGGATGGCCTCGCCGACCTCCTTCATGTCGACTTTGAGGTCGCGCCCATCATCGGCCTTCATGCTCAGCGTGGTTCCGCTCACCGCGCTGACCGTGCCGTGGATGCGCTGCCAGGACTTCTCGTCGACCGGGCCCGGCAACGCGGACGGCGCCGCGCCGGCCGACGAGTCCTGCTCGATGTAGCGCGCCGTGAACCGCGTCGGCTGGTCGCCGGCGAAGCCGACGAGGGTCACGCCGGCGTCGGGCTTGAGCGCGCCGCGAATCTCGGCCGAGACCTGCGCGGCGTCCACGGTCAGCGTGCGGCCATCGTCGGCCTTCACGGTCACCGTGGTGCCGCTGACCGACTGGACTTTGCCGTGGACGCGCTGCCAGCTCTTTCCGTCGGCCGCCGCCGGCGTGGGCGTCTGGCCGACGGCCGTGCCGCCGGGCGAGGGATCCGACGAGTCCTGCTGGATATACCGCGCGGTGAACTTCGTCGCGTCGCTGCCAGCGAAGCCGATCAGCGTCACGCCCGCGTCGGCCGTCAGCGCGCCGCGGATCTCACCCGACACCTGCGAGGCGTCGACGGTAAGCGTGCGTCCGTCGTCGGTCTTGAGGGTGACGGTGTTGCCGTTGACCGACTGCACCTTCCCGTGCACCCGCTGCCAGCCCCGCGTCCCACTCGGCGCGGCGGCCGTCGCGCTGTACATCGGATTCAATCCGCCGACGCTCGGGTGGTACACCCACAGCTTGGCCGTCCGATCGTAGACCATCTGCTTCTTCGACACGCGGTCGGGCACGCTCTCGACGCGCACGTTTTCATAGCGGGCCGCCGCCGAGTCATAGGCCTGATACTGATGCGAGCGCGGCAGCGTCAGTCCGCCTTGTACCAGGCTGTCGCTGCTGCTGGTCTGCGCCGACGCGAACATCGGCGTCACCGCACCGGCGCCCACGATGGCGACGGCGAGCATGGAGCCGAAGAGTAGTCGTTTCATAGGTGGCACCTCCCAGTCTGTGCGGAGCAACCGAGGTGCCAGCGACTCAGAATCCGAGCTTGCGGACCTCTTCGTGGAAGCGGCGAACGTTTGCGAGCTTGATGTCCTCGTAACCCCGGATCAGATCGGGCAGGTTGGCCAGTTTCACCGCCCGGGCGTGGGAGGCCGCGTCGAGCCCGATCAGCGCCTTCTCGACGAGTCCGCGGTACTCACCGATCAGCGCGCGCTCGACGCGCCGCACCTCGGGCAAGCCGAACGGATCCAGTGCGGAGCCACGCAGGCCGCGCATGGCGCGCAGCGCGCGGAACGCGCCGTCGAACCAGCGCCCGAACTTGATTTTGCCCTGCCAGCCGAGCGCGCGCAGCATCGGCGGGTGCAGGTTGTAGTGGATGCGGACGCCCTCGGGATATTCGGCCTTCAGCGCCGCCGCGAGGTCGTTCTTGAGGTGCAGCCGCGCGACTTCGTATTCATCCTTGTAGGCCATCAGCTTGAACAGATACCGCGCCACGGCCTCGGCCAGCGCCTGCGTCCCCGGCACGGCGGCGCGCTCGGCATCGCGCACGCGCCGCACGAACTCGACGTACGCGCGCGCGTACGCGAGGTCCTGGTATTCGATCAGCTCGGGCACGCGGATCTCGAGGAGTCGCCGCAGCTCGCCGTCAGCGCCGACGAGATCGACGAGCGCGCGCGCCTCGGCCGTGAGCACCGGCGTCGTCTCCACCGCGCCCACGCGGCGGGCCTTGATCGTCTTCGCCCACGCGGGATCGGCGACGGCGAGGCGGCCGGCGCGGAACGCCTGCGTGTTCATCTCGACCGAGACGCCGTTCAGCGCGATCGCGCGCTCGATCGCTTCCGCCGCCACGGGGATCGCGCCGGCCTGGTACGCCGCGCCGAGCACGATCAGGTTGGCGGCCATGTGGTCGTCGAACAGCCGCTCGGCCAGACCGAGCGCGTCCAGGTAGATGTTCTCGTCCTTACGTGTGAAGCGATCGACCGACGCCTGGAGTCCCGAGCTCTCGGGGAAGTGCACTTCGGTCCGCGTGACCATGGCGCCCGTCGGCACCTGGCTCGTGGAGACGACGGCGATCGTGCGCTCGCCGCTGGCGTGGTCGAGATTCTGCGGAGAGGTCGCGACGAGGATGTCGAAGCCGAGGTAACAGTCGGCCTCGCCGGCGGCGACCTTGTTGGACGCCTCGACGGGATGCTCGGAAATCTTCAGGTGCGAGACGACCGGCCCGCCCTTCTGACTCAGCCCCGTCTGATCGAGACCACGCACGTGCTTGCCGTCCAACAGCGCGGCGGTGCCGAGGATCTGGTTCACCGTGACCACGCCGGTGCCGCCAATGCCCGTCATGAAGACGTTCGCCGAGCGAGGCACTCGCAGCGTGGGCTCGGGCAGCGCACGGTCGACCTGGAAGACCTTCCGTTCCTTGCGGCGGGGCTCGCCCTTGGGGACGACGGTGAGAAACGACGGACAGTCGCCGCGCAGGCACGAGTAGTCCTTGTTGCAGGACGACTGGTGGATCTGCGTCTTGCGTCCGAACTCGGTGTCGACCGGCTGCACCGACAGGCAGTTGGACTTGGTGCCGCAATCACCGCAGCCCTCGCACACCGCCTCGTTGATGTATACGCGCAGCGCCGGGTTCTCGAGCCGGCCGCGCTTGCGCAGGCGGCGCTTCTCGGCCGCGCACCGTTGATCGTGGATGAGCACGGTCACGCCGGGGATGTCGCGCAGCATGCGCTGCGCCTCGTCGAGCCGATCGCGGTGCCAGACCTCGGCGCCGCGGCCCCACAGCACGCTCGCGTCGTACTTGTCGGGATCGTCCGTCGTCACGATGATGCGCTTGACGCCCTCCGCCTCGAGCAGCCGCGTCATCTCGGGGACCGGCATCGCGCCGGCGGCGTCCTGGCCACCGGTCATCGCGACCGCGGAGTTATAGAGGATCTTGTACGTCATGTTCGTGCCGGCCGCGACGGCCTGGCGAATGGCCAGCGAGCCCGAATGGAAGAACGTGCCGTCGCCGAGATTCTGGAACATGTGCTTCATCTCGGTGAACGGCGCCATGCCGACCCACTGCACGCCCTCGCCGCCCATGTGCGTGGTGCCCACGGTGTGCCGCTCGGGCATCGCGAGCGCCATGCCGTGGCAGCCGATGCCGCCGCCGGCCATCGAGCCCTCGGGCACGACCGTCGAGCGATTGTGCGGACACCCCGAGCAGAAGAAGGGCTGGCGCGCCAGCGTGAGCGGCGCCGGCCGCTCGCGCAGCGCTTCCACCAGCGCCACGCGCGCCGTGACCGAGGCGACGTCGAGCTTCTTCTCCAGGCGCGAGGCCAGGAGCAGCGCGATGCGGTCAGCATCGAGCTCGCCGTTGGCCGGCACGAGCGGCCGTCCCTGCTCGTCCTGCTTGCCCACCACACGCGGGCGATCCGCCTGGTTGTACAACACGTCGCG
>Ga0066695_10000761_pt1 | contig 11208 bp, 8 predicted proteins | sample GraSoiAngelo_144_FD_66452 | JGI IMG/M metagenome (GOLD analysis project Ga0066695, IMG submission 66452) | Grasslands soil microbial communities from the Angelo Coastal Reserve, California, USA - 14_1009_02_40cm | ecosystem: Environmental > Terrestrial > Soil > Grasslands | place: USA...
TACCCGCAAATCGGCTGCGGACCACAATCGTTATCAACCAGCACAGAGTAAATACGAGGACAAGCGCGACCTTGCTTCTGGACTCCCAGGGAGTGAAGCCTTTTTCGATCCCTGAATCCGTTGGCGCCAATTCTTCGACCTCCGGAAACGCGGGCTAAAGCCCGCGACTACGTTAGAAGCAAGCGCGGTTGCGACAATGTAGTCGCGGGCTTTAGCCCGCGTTCAACGCCCGATCAACCTGCGCAGGTCGGCAATCGTCACCAGTCGGCCGTGAATCGGCATGATCTGCTGCACGTCCAGCTTCAGGCCCTGGATGTTACCGTACAGATTCATGTTTTCCTTCGTCGGTGGACCGGTTGGCGCATTGGCAGGCCCGGGAGTGTAAACATCCGCCTCGATCAGCACCTTCTCCTTCGGTAAGTAGCCGATCAGCATCGTCGCTGCGTGGTCGCTTCCCTGGAGGTGATAAAGCTCCAATGTGCGCTGGCTATCGGTGAGTACGCGTTTCTCCTCCACTGCTTCGACGACCCCCTTTTTCGGCGCCCTGGCCAGCCGGTCCGGATTTAGCGCGTGGGGCAGCGCAGCTCGTCAGGTGGCATCATTGTGTCAGTTGGTCGTCACGCATTGACGAACTGACCGAATGGCCGTTTTGCTTTCCCTACTGGCCATCCACGGAGAAAGCCAAGAGTACGTTACCCGGCATCGCCGTTCCCGAGTATCCGGAGGTAATATAGAGCATCCCACCGGCGACGGTTGGCGCCATACTGTTGATCGAGCCCCCGTGAGCCTTCACTCCATTCACGGCTTGGAAATCCTGAACGGTGTCAAAATCCCAGATGATCGTGCCCGCCTTGGTTTCATAAGCTCGGATGTGTCCATCCCAGGATCCAAGGAACGCGACGCCGGGAATGACTGTCACCGGCGCCGGCTGAGCGGCGCTGCAGCCCGCAATGGCGAGGCAACTGGGTTTGGGCGCCGGGGTCCTCCACAGCTTCTCGCCAGTCGCCAGTTTGAGCGCGAACAGGCCGCCGCCCACTTCCGGTTTTCCAGCAGTAAAGTCTGAAATACCGATGAACGCCATCCCCTGGTCGTCGCTAGCGCCGCCCCACATGGTTCCGCCATTCACGCCGCCGGAAGCGATCTTCTGCTTCCAGAGAATCTTGCCTTCACGATCGGGATCCAGCCCATACACCATGCCGGACTTGTCACTAGCGATCAGGATCCGCTTTCCACCCCCAAGCGATCGAAGGATTCCGGAGTTGCCCAGGTCGGCGTCAATGAAAGGATCTCTCGGGCAATTCGTCTTGTCCTGTCCGACACAGGCGAAGTTGTAGGCATCGGTGGCTGTGAACTGACGCGACCACAATAGACGGCCGGAATCCAGGTCGAATGCAAGGATGGCGTCGCTGGTCTCTGTTGGCGGATTGGAATAGTTCACTCCAGTTCCGGCGTACATCACTCTCTTTTGCAGGTCCAGAGTTGGCGAGGACCAGACGGCGGCGCCCGACGGTCCCCACGTCCTGGTCCCAGCTTTATTCTGTCCGGTTAGCTTCGGCACACCGAGAACCGAGTAGGCCCTCCAGATCCGGGTCCCGGTTGCGGCATCCAGCGCCACCACGCTTCCTCGAAACGTACAGCATTCGTAGGCGGAATTGGTCGCGGCTATGGACTCATCTCTTCCAGACACCGGAACGTACAAGCGGCCGGAGTCGAGTTTCGGGGATCCGGTAATCACGGCCAGCGGGTGTTCGTCGGCGCGTACTTTCCAGAGTAGGGCTCCGGTGCCGGCGTCCAATGCATACACATTTCCGCGCAGATCGCCGAAATACGCGGATCTTCCGTCGCTTCCAATCACGGGTGAAGTGCGCACGCCGGCGACGGCGGCGTAGGTCCAATAGATGCATCCGGTGCGCGCGTCGAGAGAATAAACGGTGCCGTCGGCCGCTCCAACGAAAAGTCTGCCGTCAAAAACGGTAGGAGTTCCAAACGCCGTCGTCACGCCCGGAAATCCAAATGCCCACTTGAGCTTCAGCTTCGGTGTGGTCTGCCGGGTGAGGCCGGCTGGGCGGGCCGGTTGGAAGCGCGTATTCGCGGCGTCGGACCAACCGTTCCAATCAGGCGGATTCGAGGCGGCGCTGCCTGTTCGGCGTTGAGGAGCCGCGGAACATTTGGAGGACAGGAGAATGGGCTGAGACTCGGCCGTTCCGATGTACTTTGCAATCGCTTCCCGCTCGGCGGGGCTTAGTCCGTCGCCGATTCCGGTCATCTTCCCGGTTTCCAGCGCCGTGAGAACTGCCTGCCAGGTCATTTGGCGCAAGGTGTCCGGCAGGGGCGCACCCACGGCGTTACCCGCGTTATGGCATCCTGCACAACGCGTCTGAAAGAGCGCGTCGGGTGTCTGCGCCGTCGCCGCACGGGCAGTCATCAACAGAATGAGAAAACATCGAAGAGTCGCAGGCGTAGTCGATTCCTTCCGCAGTGGGTCATTGGGTCATTGGGTCATTGGGCTGTTTGACAAGTGCATATGTATTTGTCGAAAAACCCAATGACTCAATGACCCGCTGACCCGATAGTCAGATCGTTCTATGAACTACTTTCCGATCGTGACCAGCGCAACCGTGTTGAGCGCGCTTTCAGCCATTACGATGTTCCCGTCCCGAGTGGTCATCATGTTGCGCACGACGCCGCCACCGGCGGGGATCGCCCACGTCTGGAATTTTTCGGTCTTCGGATCGAAGCGGACCAGCGTGTTCGGTTTCACCGCCGATTCGTTGTACCAGATGACTCCGTTAAGAAATGTAATTCCATAGGGCTGCGACCTCGGCCCGCCCGGGGACGGCCATTCCTTCATGGCGCCGGTCTTCGGATCGAGCCGGCCCAAGTAGCCACGCGCATAATCCGCGTAATAAATCATGTCGTCGCTGGTGATCGCGATGCGCCGCGGACGCGCTTCGGGATCTTTGAGAGTCCACTCCTTGATCGCCATCGTGTTCGGATCGATCGCCGCAATCTTCGGCGCCCCGAACTCGCAGTAATATGGAGTCCCCTTGGAATCGACCACCATGCCGTAGGGAAGGGACCGCGGCGTGGGCGATTCCACAAGCTTGATCTCGCCCGTATTGGGATTGAGCCTGCCCACTCTGTTGGCTCCCTGCACCGTAAACCACAGAGTGCCCTTCTGATCGAAGAGCGGCGTGTGCGGATCGCGCGCCTCGGCCGGCAGTTTGAACTCGGAGAACTTGTTGGTCTTGGGATCGAGCTTGCCGATATAGCCCTTGAAGTTCGCTGTGAACCAAATGTTGCCGTCCTTGTCTTCCACCAGACCGTGTGGCCCCGAGCGCGGCGTCACCGGACGAAATTCCTTGATCTCACCAGTCTTGGTATCCACGCGGCCGAGAACGTTCGCATACTGCCCGGAGTACCAGAGGTAGCCGTCGTGCGTCGCCAGCGGATCATGCGGCCGCGAGCCCACGGTGGGCACCGTCCATTCCTTGAAGCTCACCTTGACAGGCCCCGGAATGATGACAGCCTTGGGCACATCTCCTTCCGGAAAGCTCTTTGCCAGGTAATCCGTCACCATGGCGATCTGATTCGGCGGAACCTCGGCGCCGGCCGACACCATACGCTCCATGAGGAGCTTCCAGTCAGCGGAAGTGTGCCCCGCGTTCGTTATCATCGTGACCGCGTGGCAAGTGGTGCAGGCGGTCTCAACGATACTTTTTCCGTTACCTTCGGGCAACGAACGGGCTGGCTGCCCGCCCTGACCCTGAGCCGAAACGATCGAGCAGAAAACCATCGCCATCAAAAGCCCGAATAAAGAGTTCTTCGTCATATGCGCCTCCTGAGTGTGAACCGGTATTCTATCCCGACGCGACGTTTCCAGGGAGTTAAGAAGTTATTTGTCGGTGGTTCCAATCCTAACGAACTGCCCCACCGGTGGATCTTATCCGGTGTCTTTTTCCTAATTGAAATATCTACGAATCACTAATTGAGGAATCTCTGGTGCCAGAGTTCGAAGGAGATGAGAAGATATATCTGCCGCATGTAGTTCTGTTCGCCGGCGGCGTGATCCACCAGGAGTCGGCGGATGTACGCCGGATTGAAGTATCGGTTGCTCGCAGAGCTTTCGGTCAACAGGCAGTCCTGCGCATATTTTGCCATTGAACTGCGCAGCCATTGGTCGACCGGGTTGGCAAAGCCATTTTTTCGGCGGTACACCACATCTTTGGGCAGCCACTTCTCCACCGCCTTCTTGTGCAGGTACTTCGCACACAACCCATGCAGTCGCATCGCAGGTTGTAGACTTTCCACGAACTCGACGATCCTGTAATCCAGCAGCGGCACACGAGCTTCCAGTGAATGCGCCATGGATGTCTTGTCGCCGACCATGAGAAGATCGTCTGGAAGGTTGGTTCGCGTATCGAGGTACAAAATCTGGGTTAGTGGGTCCAGTGACGCCACCTCTGCGTGCAAACTGCGCAATGCGCGCTTCGCTTCGACTCCGTCAGCGGACACCTGTTCGCGGAGCCATGGCTGGAACAGCTGCTGCTTCATATCTTCACTATAAAAGGAATAAATCTTTACGAACCGGCTCAATAGATCTGGTTCATCCAACGAAACGACGGCACGCCGCAATTTTTCGCTTTTTGAGAATCGTTCCACCAATGGCCGGATAATCCCGGCGGTGACCACGTGCGGCAGTCCTGCATACGCGGTGGAAAACCTCGCGCCGCGGTGACGGTCATAACCTGCCCAGGGTTCATCGGCGCCCTGCCCCGTCAACGCGACCTTCACCTTGCGGCGCGCGAGCATGCTCAGAAAATAGGAGGCGACGGCACTCTCGTTCCCGACAGGCTCTTCAAGATCCCAAAGATACCGCTCGTAGTATTGACGGTAGTCCGCGGGTCCGATAACCATTTCCGAATGATCACTCCCATAGTGTGTCGCCAGCGCTCGCGCAGCACTGATTTCGTTAGTGCGTTCACCACCTTCGAAACCGATCGTAAACGTGTGTACCGGCGCGTGAGTATGCTCGCTCATCAGGGCCAAAAGAACACCCGAATCAATGCCCGAGCTCAAGAAGAGTCCCACGGGGACGTCGCTGCGCATTTGCAGCCGCACTGTATCCTGCAACAGGCCGCGATACTCCTCAACCAATTCTCCTTCGGACCGACCGCAGCGCACACGGGGCGGTTGATTCCAGTAGCGCTCGAGCTTAATACCCGTTTCACTAATGATCGCCGAGTGCGCAGGCGGTAACTTTCTAATACCTGAGAATAATGTCTTAGGCGATGGAACATAGCGAAGCGTGAACAACTGCGCGAGCGCATCAACATCTATCCGGCGTTCGCATTCGGGGTGGGTGAGAAGTGATTTGATCTCTGAGGCAAAGTACATCGCATTGCCAATGCGCGTGTAATACAACGGCTTGATACCGAGATGATCGCGCGCCAGGAACAACACCCGGCGATTGCCATCCCATAGCGCAAACGCGAACATGCCATTGAAATGGGCGACGCACTCCCTTCCCCATTCCTCATAACCGTGAACAATCACTTCGGTGTCGGATGCGGTTCGGAACCTGTGCCCATTGGCGATCAGCTCTGCGCGCAACTCCACATAGTTGTAAATTTCACCGTTGAAGACAACTTGGAGTGATCCATTTTCATTTGCCAGCGGCTGCGCGCCGCCTTCCAAATCAATAATGCTGAGTCGCCGGTGACCGAGTCCGATACCCTGACCGAGAAACACGCCGGCACCATCCGGGCCACGGTGGGCGATGACGGACGTCATCGTTTCCAACCGTTGCCGGTCTACGGGTGCCCTATTGAAATCAAAAATGCCTGCGATTCCACACATACCCTAGCCTGCCGTGGAAGCTCGGTCACTAGGTGAACAGAAGATAGAGCTAGCCTCGCATTTTGGACATCCAAGTGCGAAGCTAGCTCGCCTGTCGGCCGCGCGCTGGAGGTCACACTATACAGGTGAGCTTATCCGTTGTCTTGTTTTTCCCAATATGGTCGAATCTGCAATAGCCCGGGCTAGAGGTGGAGAGAGTACTGCAGAGCGCGAATCCTGTTATTTTCGCTATCTGCGATGTAAACCGTTCGGCCTTGCACGAACACAGCATGAGGTCGAGACAGTTTGCATTTGGTGGGATCACCATCCGGGCCGTCGCTGCGTTGGCCGGTTCCGACGGCGGTAGAAATTATTCCGGTACGCAAGTCGATTCTGCGGATGACGTGATTCTCGCAGTCTGCCACGAACATGATTCCGTCATCGGAAATGGAGAGTCCTTTTGGCCCAGTCAACCCGCCGGGCGCCGACCCGCCGAATCGGGCGGACATTGCCGGTCCACCGTCGCCGGTGTAGCCACTTTCACCGTTTCCGGCGATGCGCTTCACTCGGTTCTGCCTTGGATCAAGTGTGAATATGCCGTTGCCCTCTCTTAACGCCAGATAGATTTTCCCATCCTTAGGAAACTCGATGGACCGTGGTCCGGCTAATGGCGTTCCCGTCAGAGTACCTTCGTCGGGGGTACGGCCGTCCTGTCCGTTTCCAGCAAACGTCGTAACGATGCCAGTCTTTGCATCCACTCGGCGGAGGCGGTTATTGAGGGGGTCGCATATATAGAGGTTGCCGGATCGGTCGAGGTTAATGCCGTGAGGTTGATTGAACTGGGCTTTCGTTGCAGGTCCGCCATCGCCGGCGTACCCTGGCATTCCGGTGCCTGCCACCGTCGAGATGATGCCCGACTTCATCTCGACGCGTCTCACAATGGCGTTATCGCGCTCGACAACATAAAGGTTGCCTTTGCTGTCAAACCGGATTTCGTGAGGACCATTGAGTTGGGCCGACTTTGCTGGGCCGCCGTCACCGGAATAGCCTTTCGTGCCGTTGCCTGCCACTACTGAAAGTTTCTTGGTGCGCAAGTCGGCCCGGAGAACCCTGTGCGTCCCGAAGTCCGACCAATACAGGGCGCCGTCCGGTCCAATCACCACATGGAAAGGATTATTGATTTGAGCGCGATCCATTGTTTCGTCGTCCGCTGCCGAACCTCTCACCCCGTTTCCAACGATTGTCGTCACTCGTCCTGCCGGCACTTGCGCGCCAAACACCGGGCGGAAGATCGACGCTGCACTCAACTGCAGGAATTCCCGGCGCGTCTGTTGAGTGCTTCTGAAAAATCTCATTGATTTGTCCTCCACCGCCATAGAGTTTGGCCACGGATTGCGCGGATTATGCCACGCATCAGACTTTGAACCGCGGGAACAAACGCTCCGCATTTTTGCGTTCCAGCATCTCCAGGACGTCGCGGGACAGGCCCAGGTTGGGAATCTCGTTGATCGTTGTCTCGATGGGTTCTGGAGAGTAATCCGTCCCAAACAGGAGTTGGGTCGGGGGGACCAATGCGGTCAGCGCGGCCCACGGCATTTTATAAGTGGCGTGCGCGCAGTCGTAATAAAGACGCCGGAGTTCAGCCCAAAACCCGTCGGGAATGTATTGAATCTTGTCGTTCGGATAACGATCCTTCATGCGTCCCGCCAGCACGGGAAGCGTACCGCCGGAATGCGCGGTGATCAACTTGAGGTCGCGATGACGAAAGAACACGCCGTTCGTAATGAAACTGGTAACTGCGCGTGTAGTTTCAAAATCAATCTCATTCATGAAGGATGACGCGCCGTAGTTGAGATTATTGCAGCACGCCGGCACCCAGGGATGCATGTACAGGATTGTTTTGCGCCGGCCGAGTTCTTCCCAAATGGGTTCCAGATGGTGATCGCCCGGCCAATGACCCTGGTTGTCATTTGTGTAGATACTGATCCCGTCACATTTCAAGGTATCGCACGCGTACTCGATCTCCTTCAGGGAACCTTCTACATCGGGGAAAGGTATCGACGCAAACAGTCCGAAACGTTTCGGGTAGTCCTGCATACACTTCGCACCGAATTCATTGGCAGTCCGAACTGCCGCGCGTCCCTTCGCAGTGTTGTCGTAAATCACGTCGCCCACTTGAGTCAGCGAGAGGATCGCCGTGCCGATGCCGAATTTATCCATCTGCTCGATGGATCGCTGGGGCGTCCACGGCCCACCCCCGCCTCCGCGTGCGCCTGCGGTGCCTCTGCCTGTGGCGCCGGCAGGCGAAGCACCTCTCGCACCTGCTGCGGCACCGCCCCCGCCTCCACCTCCACCGCCGAGGCCCGGCGGCGCATGGTGATGGTGTACGTCAATCGATCCGCCTTTCGCGGTTACCTTGTAGGGCCGTTGCGCGAACAATTCGCCGGCAGGCGCCATGGTGACGGCCGTTCCGAGGGCGGCCAAGGCTCTTAGAAATTCTCGGCGATCATTCACGGGTTAGTCCTTTCCTGCTGGCGCTGCCTGGTCGGGTCGTGACGCGGATCGACGTAGACGGTGTCCGAGGGTCCGATGCCCGTCATCTGGATAAGGACTTCTTCTTTCGTCAATCCAAAATGATTGATCCCCTCGGGTTCCGTGTAGAAGCTGCCAGGTGGCAAAGCCTTCAGGTCAGTCTCGTCAAATTCGTCGCCATAAGCGAAATACCACGTGCCTGAAACCACTGTCGCGATACGGTCGTCCCGGTGCGAATGCGGCTGAATCCTCGTGTTCGGCGCAATGCGAAGAAGGATCGTGTACAGGCCGGGCTTCGAGGGATCTCCCTTGAGAATGGCTGTCTGAACTTCCGATACCAGAGATGTGCCAACGGTCGGTCCCGCATCAGCCCCAAATTGGAATTCGCTGGGGGTGATTCTTTTCTCCGGGCACTCGAATTTCATCTGCTGCGACATCGCCGCTTGTCCTCCTTTACTCCAGGAATCGTGAGAAGCCTACCACACCGAAAGATTGGACCGCCAGAATTGCAGTCCATATAATGCGCATTAAATGACGTCATCCGCCCATGGAGGGGAATATGCTCAAGAAACATGTGGCCCACTCACTGTGAACCTTGTGGAGAATGTCGAGAGGCTGAAACTCGATTTCGAAAAGATCCTCCCGCTCCACGGCTCGGGCGCAACCAAAGCTGATCTTTATAAAGCCGCCGGCAAGCCGAACCCGTCAAATTGAGTGCCGGGGGCTCGTAATTACGATGATGTATCGCAAATCGGCCAATGTGCATAATCACGAGTTTGATAAAATGCGCACATCTTCGAGGAACGATATTCGGTAGCAGGCAGCACACTACGACATCATGGGGTTGTAGCATCCGGCGGAATTCCCAGGTCGGCTCGAAGGTGCTCGAAGGAGGCGTGAGTTGGAAAATAAGATCAGGTGGATCTCTTCACATGTCGCTTTGGTTCTTTTGCTAACGGGCAGCTCTGCGCTTTGCGCGCTGCTCTTTGGATTTCCGTTACCGCAGCAGTCCAGGCCAGCGACCAAACCGGCGCCCACTGAGGTTCCCGCTGATTCCGGCATCGGTGCAACTGCAGCCTTGTCAGATAAGGAGCTGGCGGCGCTTCCCACGAACGGCTGGCCCAAGAGCGGAGGTAACTTTTTCAACCAGAACTACTCCCCTCTGACGCAGATCAATCGCCAGACCGTCGCCAACTTGAAGGCCGTATGGCGAGCGCATCTGGACGGCTCGGGGATGAACGTCAAGTACTCCGGCGAGGCCCAGCCTATCGTCCACGAAGGAGTCATCTATCTCGTCACAGGAGCTGACGACGTCTTTGCTGTTAGCGTGAAGACAGGCAAGATCCTCTGGAAGTACGAAGCCAACCTTGACGGGACCATATCCACCGTCTGCTGTGGCTGGACGAGCCGGGGTCTGGCCTTAGGTGATGGCAAGATTTACGTGGGACAGCTGGATGGCCGCCTGGTGGCTCTGGATGAAAAATCGGGCAAGGCCACGTGGTCCATTCAAGCCGAGCGCTGGCAGGACGGTTACACAATTACAGCCGCGCCCCTTTACTTCGACGGATTGATCATCGTCGGCTTTGCCGGCGGCGAGAACGGCACACGGGGCCGCGTCAAGGCCTACGACGCGAAAGATGGGCATCTGATCTGGACTTTCTACACGATCCCTGGCCCGGACGAGATCGGTCATGACACCTGGCCGCAGAATAATGAAGCGTGGAAGCACGGCGGAGCCACGGTGTGGCAAACCCCGGCAGTGGACCCGGAGCTGGGCCTTATATATTTCACCACAGGTAATCCGGGACCTGACTTCAACGGCCGGGTCCGTGCTGGAAATAATCTTTTCTCCGTTTCGATGCTGGCCGTGGAAGCAAAGACGGGAAAGTACCGGTGGCACTATCAGCAAGTTCACCATGATCTGTGGGACTATGATTCTCCCAATCCCGTCATCCTCTTTGATCTGAAGGTCAACGGTCGCGTCCGAAAAGCGGCCGCCGAGGCGAGCAAGACGGGTTGGGTATACATCCTCGATCGGATCACAGGTAAGCCGTTGCTCGGGATCGATGAGAAGCCGGTTCCCCAGGAGCCACGGCAGTTCACGTCGCCAACCCAGCCTTATCCACGGGGAGACGCGTTCGTACCCCACCACGTGGACATTGCACCAGAGGACTTCCCCCTGGTGAACCAGGGGCGCATCTTCACTCCATTCTGGACTGAGGGAGTCGTAGCCAAACCAGCCCCGCGGGGCGGGGCGAACTGGCCGCCTAGCTCCTACGATCCGGCCACGAACTACTTTTATGTATGTGGCACCGACAGCACGAATTTATTCAAGGCCGGCGAGCTGAATCAAGTGACTTCACGGGAGGGCGAACGCTATTTGGGAGGTGTCTTTGGCGGCGCTCCCATTCCAGGTACGGGAATCTTCGCAGCGTTGGATATGAAGACCAATCGTCTCGTGTGGCAACAAAGGTGGAAGGACTCCTGCTATAGCGGCTCGGTGACGACGGCGGGTGGCCTCGTTTTCGTAGGGAGAAACGACGGGCGGCTGACCGCGCTCAACTCTTCGACCGGCAAACGCCTATGGGAGTTCCAGACGGGCGCTGGTGTGAATGCTCCAGCCAGCGTGTTTGAATACGAGGGAGAACAGTACCTTGTGGCCTATTCGGCGGGTAGCCTCTTTGCAGGATCGCCCCGCGGGGACAGCCTGTGGCTCTTTTCCTTGAAAGGAACGTTGGAACAAGCCGCTGCGCCATCTCAACATTAGCCTAGCCGCGAATGACGCGGATTACGCGAATGGGACCCGAAGAGACTCCTTGCCCGGATATCCACACCCAC
>Ga0066695_10000766_pt1 | contig 11201 bp, 9 predicted proteins | sample GraSoiAngelo_144_FD_66452 | JGI IMG/M metagenome (GOLD analysis project Ga0066695, IMG submission 66452) | Grasslands soil microbial communities from the Angelo Coastal Reserve, California, USA - 14_1009_02_40cm | ecosystem: Environmental > Terrestrial > Soil > Grasslands | place: USA...
CCCAGGACCATCGCCGACGCCGTGCCCATGGGCGACGAGCTCGCGGCGCGGCACCTCGACGAACTCCTGTGGCAGCACCCCGACGGCTTCCGGGTGCTGTTCGGCCCCAACGACGTCCAGCAGAGCGAACGGCTCACGGCTAAAGACGTCGGTCCGGTCCTCGAGACGGTCCGGTCGGCCGCTGACCTCGTGGTGTTGCACGTCCCTCGCGGGATGGACGACACGGTGAGGCTGGGGCTGGGTCTCGCGGACGCGGTGGTGCTGGTGCTCGCGCTCGATGTGCTTTCGTTCCGTGCCGCCAAGCGGGCCGTCGAGGCCGCGGGCCTCGATGATCGCTGTTCGTTCGTCGTCAATCGCGCAACCAGGCGGCAGATCTCGCCGCGCGACGTGGAGCGGGTCTTCGGTCGCCCGCCGGTCGCCGTGATCCCCGTGGACCGAAGGGTGCCCGCCGTCCAGGACCAAGGTCGCCTGCTGCCGAAGCGAAGTCGGGCCGGCCGCTCGGTTGATCGGTTGGCCGCGAAGCTGCTCGAGCAGCTGGAAGAAGGATCCTGATGCGGGCGGATGCGCTCGTGGAGGTTCGGCGCGGCCTGCATGAGCGGCTGCTTCGCCGGGTCGACGCTCGAGCGCTGGAGGAGGTCCCGCGAACCGAGCGGCGTCTGCGGGTCCGCGAGGAGGCACTCGCCATCCTCCGCGAGGAGCGTCACATCCTGCCACGGGGTGTGCTGACGAATGTCATCAACGAGGTTTCGGATGCGGTCGTCGGGCTGGGGCCCATCGAGTTCCTGCTCAAGGACCCCGACGTCACCGAGGTCATGGTGAACGGGCCTGACGACGTCTACGTGGAGCGGAAGGGGCGGCTCGAAAAGGTGACGGACGGTCTGTTTGAGGGGGAGGAGGCCGTCCTGCACGTGATCGAGAGGATCGTGGCCCCGCTCGGCCTTCGGGTCGATGAGTCATCACCTTGGGTGGATGCGCGACTGTCGGACGGCAGTCGGGTGCACGCGATCATCCCGCCCCTTTCGCTCTGCGGTCCTACCTTGAACATCCGTAAGTTCTCTCCGGTCCCCTTCACGCCGGATGATTTGCTCGCGGGAAAGACGCTTGGACGACGCATGCTGGAGTTCCTGGCGGCGTGCGTGCGGGGCAGAGCCAACGTCGTGGTTTCGGGCGGCACGAGCTCCGGCAAGACGACCCTGCTCGGTGTCCTGTCGACGTTCGTTCCGGACGAGGAACGATTGGTGACCATCGAGGATGCCGCCGAGCTCCGCTTGGGCAAACCACATGTCGTTTCGTTGGAAGCGCGTCCGGCCAACGTGGAAGGCAAGGGAGAGGTGACCGTCCGCGACCTGGTGAGGAACGCGCTTCGGATGCGGCCGGACCGGATCATCGTGGGCGAGGTTCGAGGGGGCGAGGCCCTCGACATGCTCCAGGCCATGAACACCGGTCACGATGGATCACTTTCGACCGCCCACGCGAACTCTCCTCGCCATCTGCTCTGGCGACTGGAGACGATGGCGATGATGTCGGACGTCGGGCTGCCGCTCGGCCATGTGCGCGCGCAGGTGGCATCGGCCATCGACGTCATCGCGCACATGGCCCGATTACCCAGCGGACGGCGAGTCGTTCTCGAAGTGGCAACGGTCGATGGGATCCACGACGGGGAACCGGTCCTCTCGCCGTTGTTCCGGTTCCGGCCACGGCTGGGAACCCATGGCCTCTTCGAGTCGACCGGCATCGTCCCCGATCTGGCGCTCGAGCTCGCGGACGTCGGGGAGGAGGTCTCGGCTGATGTGTTCGCTCTGGGTCCTGATGAGGGCAGGTTGGGGGTCGAGACCAGTGAGGGCGTATGAGGCCCGAGGTCGCCGCCATGGCCCTCGCCTCGCTGCCGGGTCTGTTCGCTGCAGCGGCCGCCGATCTGGTGGAGCGAGAGCGCGTCCGAGCCCGTGCCGGCGTCCAAAGACGGGAACGGGGCTCAGGTGGCGCGCGGCGTCGGCTTCGTGCGCCGATCCTTCGATCGATCGGCGCGGTCGGAGGCATCGCCGTCGGTGCCTCGGTTGCCGGCGTCCCCGGTGCTGCGATGGGCGGGATCGCGGCCGTCTTGATCCCGATCGCACGGGCTCGCCGTGAGAAGGCGCTTCGGGTCTCGCAGATGCAGGAGCAGCTCGCCGAGGCCGTGTCGGTGACCGCCGCGGGTCTGCGGACCGGCCTGTCGTTGCTCCAGGCCATCTCGCTCGCCGCGGATGACGTCGGGGATCCGCTCGGGCCCACCCTCCGCGAGCTCGGCGACCGCGTGTCGCTCGGCATTCCGTTCCCTCGATCGTTGGATCGATGGGTGAACGAGGTGCGTGGGCAGGAAGCCAGGCTCATCGCGGGAGTGCTTCGCTTGCAACGCCGGACGGGTGGCGAGCTGCCGGTGGTGCTCGACCGGCTTGCTCGCACCCTCCGCGATCGACATGCCGCCGCGCGCGAGATCCGATCTCTCACGGCGCAGGCCCGACTGTCGGGCGCGATCCTGGGCTTCCTCCCGATCGGCTTCTTCCTGTTCCTCTCGGTCACGTCGCGTCGGGATATCGCCGCGGCCTACCACTCGTCGGTCGGGGCGACGGCCATCGTCGCCGGCCTTCTCATGCAGGCCGCGGCGTTCATGTGGATCCGCCGGCTGCTTCGAGTCGAGGCGTGATGGAGGCGTACCTGGGTCCCGTGGTGGCCGGGGCGGCCGCGCTCCTGGCCGGGGCGGCCGTCACAACGGCTGTTGATGAAGCGCTCCTCTTCCGCCTGGGAGCTCCGTCCCCGGCCGGTTCGGGCGCGACGGTTCGCCGGGCGGTCGGACGTCTCGGCGCCGCTCGGCTGGTCCGTCGGCTCCCGGGAAAGGCGGCGACTGTCCGCCGCATCGCCCGTGCCCGCGTGAACGTCACGGAGGATGAGATGGCGGGGACGAAGGTCCTTTCCGCCGGCCTGCTGGCCGCTGCGGCGTTCTCCGCGCCCTGGCCCGCCCCGTTGCTCGCTCCCGTGCTCACGGGGTGCGGTTTCCTGCTTCCAGACGTCCTGCTCGGTCGGCTCGCTCGCCGCCGGCTCGAGCGAGCCGACCGGGAGATGCCGCTGCTGCTCGATCTGCTCGCCGCAGCTTCCTCGGCCGGGCTCTCGGGTCAGCTCGCTCTGCGCCGCGCTATCGAGTCGACCGAGGGTCCCCTTTCAGAGGAGCTCTCCGTTGTGGTCCATTCCGTGGACCTCGGAGCCCGGTGGCGCGACGAGCTTCGGGCCACTGCCGAGCGACTGGCACTCCCGGATCTTCGGAGAGCGGTCGCCACGATGACGCGCGCCGAGTCCCTCGGATCATCCCTCTCCGATGCGCTCTCGGAGTTGGCGACCGAGGTTCGCGAGGTCCGGCGATCGGCCGCCACCGAGCGGGCCCGGAAGGCGCCGGTGAAGATGCTGTTCCCGCTGGTGTTCCTGGTGCTTCCGGCTTTCCTCCTCCTCACGGTTGTGCCCGTTCTGGTCAGCGCCTTGCAGTCGATCCGCTGAGGGGAGGTGACAAACCATGTTGCTCGCGCTCTACACGCGCATCCGAACAAGAGTCGCGCGGGAGATCGGCCAGACGACGGCTGAGTACGCCTTGGTCATCCTGGCCGCCGCGGCGATCGCCGTTGTGCTGATCGTCTGGGCTCGCTCCTCCGGCAAGCTGCCAGCGTTCTTCGACAACATCATCGACCAGGTGGCGGGGAGTGCACAATAGCGCCTCCGAACGAGGGCGCGAACGTGGCTCGGCGGTTGTTGAGTTCGCCCTCGTTCTCCCGATCCTGCTCCTGCTCTGCCTTGCGCTCGTCCAGGTCGGACTGCTCGCCCGTGATCAGCTGCTCCTCGTGCAAGCGTCCCGAGCGGGCTCGCGACAGGCTGCGGTCGATCCGGATGACGGTGCCGTTCGCGTGGCGGCGCTCGATGCCGCGCCCGGCCTCGATCCGGCACGGGTCGAAGTGACCGTGGTCCGAGCCGGAGGTGTGGGCCAGCCGGTCGTGGTGACCGTCGACTACGGTGCAAGCATCGCGGTTCCGTTGGCCGGTGTGTTCTTTCCTTCGGAGGTCCGTCTGGAGGCCTCCACCGCGATGCGCCAGGAGTTCTCGTGAACCGCGAGCAAGGGTCGGTCTCGATTGTCGTCGCGGCTCTCGTGGCCATGATCCTGGTCCTGGGGCTGGGGGCGGCCGATCTGGCCAAGGCGCTCGTCGCCGTGTCGAGGGCTCAATCGGCGGCAGACGCGGCGGCGCTGGCGGCTGCCCAGGAGCTCGCGCTGCCGACCGGCCGGGAACCCTCCGACGCCGCCGCCGAATACGCCTCGCTGAACGGCGGCGAGCTCGTGGAGTGCCGGTGCGAGGCAGGGACGTTGGAAGCGACGGTGCAAGTCCGGGTACCCGTCGGATACCTGTCGACCCTCGGAGGTGAGCGGAACGTCGAAGCGCAAGCCCGCGCCATCGTCGACCCGGGCGGCTGACCCGGCCGGCGGATCTCGCCGATCCCCCGGCGGGCCATCCTCGAATCCCTGACGTCAGGGGTCGGGCGTACAATGCCCGCACCATGCAGAACCCACGGCAGGTGGCCAGGGGCCGGCGGGCCCTCCTGGGGGTCGTGGACTACACGCTGGCCAAGCGGGCCCTCCTCCGGGAGGTCCGGGTCGGCATGCGGTCCAGGGCGGACATCTGCGACGCCCACCCCGAGCTCATGCGGGCCGCCAAGCACGTGGGGGAGCAGACCCGCCGGGACTGCCCGGTGTGCGGCAGATCCAAGCTCGTCCTGCTGGCCTACGTCTACGCCGACGGCCTCCGGGCCAACAACGGCCGGGTGTGGACCCTCGATCAGGGCCTCACCCTGGCCACCCGGCATCGCAACGCTTGGTGCTACGTGGTCGAGGTGTGCCGCGACTGTGCCTGGAACCACCTCACCGAGGCCTTCGTGGCCCGCGAGGCCGGATAGCGGCCGGCCCACAGAAACCTCGCACCGAAACGCCACGTCTACCTGGAGTGAGATGCATATCCCCTGGGTAGAATCGCCCCGGACTTGACCGTCAAGACAGCGCCTAAACAGGCTCCCAAGAGCCCCAAGCGCACCCCCCGGCAGCCCCCGAAGAAGCGAGGCTTCCTCCGCCGGTACTGGTGGGCCTTCGCCGCCGCGCCCTTCGTCCTGCTGTTCCTGCTGCTGGCCACGCTGCTGTTCGTGTACTCCCGGCTGGACCTGCCGGCCACCCCGCCGCCGCTCCAGACCACCTACATCCTGGACAGGGACGGCAACGTCCTGGGAACCTTCCACGCCTCGGTGGACCGCACGATCATCCCGTTCAACCAGATGCCCGAGACCCTCCGCGACGCCGTGATCGCCGCAGAGGACCAGGGGTTCTACAACCATTCGGGCATCGATCCCCTGGGGATCGCGCGGGCCGCCTGGAACGACCTCATCGCTCACGAGGTGGTCCAGGGCGGCTCCACCATCACCATGCAGCTGGTGAAGAACGTCTACGCCGGCCACTACGAGACCGATCGAAAGACGGGACAGACCACCTACGTGATCCCGCCCCGGACGTTCACCCAGAAGGTCCGGGAGGCCCTCCTGGCGATGAAGCTGGAGCGGACCTACACCAAGGACGAGATCCTGGCCAAGTACCTGAACACGATCTACTTCGGGCACGGCGCCTACGGCGTGGAGGCGGCGGCCGAGGCGTACTGGGGCATCCACGCGAGCGAGCTCAACATGATCCGCTCGGCCACGCTGGCCGGCCTGATCTCCAACCCCGGCCTGTTCGACCCAATCGACCACCCGGCCGACGCCAGGATCCGCCGGAACTACGTTCTCGACCGGATGGCGGCGCTCGGCACCATCACGCCCGAGCGCGCCGCCCAGCTGAAGTTCCAGGACGTCAGGACGCATCCATCCGACGGCAACCTCAGCTTCCCTGCCAAGCTCGGGTACTTCCTCGACTACACGAAGCGCGACCTGATCGCCAAATACGGTGAGGCCCAGGTGTTCGGCGGCGGTCTCAAGGTCACCACCGGCCTCGATCCTCGGATGCAGGTGGCGGCGGAGGAGGCCGTGGCGGCCCGGCTGAACACGCCCGGCGACCCGCAGGCGGCCGTGGTGGCCATCGACCCCGCGACCGGCGAGGTCCGGGCCATGTACGGCGGCAGCAACTGGCAGAAGTCCCAGGTGAACCTGGCGACCGGCGACGGGGGCACGGGGAGGCAGGCCGGCTCGGCCTTCAAGCCGTTCACCCTCACCGCGGCCATGGAGGACCGGGTCTCCCTGAACTCCCGGTGGTACGGCCCCGGGACGATCACCATCCAGGACCCTCGGTGCTACACGGACGGCAAGCCCTGGACCCTGTCGAACGCGAGCGACGAGGAGAGCGGAACGTTCAGCCTGGCCACCGCGACCGCCTACTCGGTGAACACGGTCTTCGCCCAGGTGGCGTCGCTCGTCGGCCCGGATGCGGTGGCCGAGGTGGCCCACCGGATGGGCATCCGCTCCAAGCTCCAGCCGGTGTGCTCGATCACGCTCGGCACCCAGGCGGTCACGCCTCTCGAGATGACCAACGGCTACGCCACCCTGGCGGCCCGGGGGGTCCGGCGGTGGGCCACGCCGGTCCACGTGGTCAGGGACGCGAGCGGGCACGTCCTCGACCGGACGACGAGCGGCAGGGGCAAGCAGGTGCTCGCCACGAACGATGCGGACCTGGTGACCTACGCCCTCGAGAACGTGATCCGGTACGGCACCGGTACGGCCGCGAGCATCGGGCGACCGACGGCCGGCAAGACGGGCACGGCCCAGGACTACGTGGACGCGTGGTTCTGCGGCTACGTGCCGCGGCTGGCCACCTGCGTGTGGGTCGGGTATCCGGAGGGCGAGATCCCCCTGGAGAACGTGGAGGGCTACTCGGCCGTGTTCGGCGGGACCCTGCCCGCCCTCATCTGGCACGACTTCATGCTGAAGGCGACCGAGCGGATGCCCGTCCAGGACTTCACCACGCCGTCGTTCGACGGCTACACGGTGGGGGCTCCGACGCCGCCGCCCCCGCCCTCCCCATCGCCGACGGAGATCCCCACGCCCACGCCGTCGCCGACCCCTTCGCCCTCCCCGACGCCGAGCCCGCTTCCCTCGCCCACCGAGTCCCTCCCGCCCAGCCCCACGCTCCTGCCCACGCCGTCGCCGTCCTGAGGCGTCGAGCGGACGGTTGGGTCGGCGAGGATGAGGACGAGGCCTACGAGGCCTCGTTGACGGCGAACTCTCGAGGTCCGGGGACCGACTCGAGGGGGAGCGTGGCCACGACCGTCGTCCCCCGGCCCGGGGTGGAGTGCACCATGAACGTCCCGTTGGCCAGCTCGACCCGCTCGCGCATGGAGGCCAGGCCCACCCGGCCCATCCGGAGGAACTCCCGGGCCTTGGCCGCGTCGAACCCCACGCCGTCGTCGGTGACCTCGATCCGGAGCTGGCCGGCGACGGCCTCGACGGCGACTCCGATGCGAACGGCCTCGGCGTGCTTGCCCGCGTTCGACAGGGCCTCCTGCACCACCCGGTAGGCCAGCGTCTCCAGATCTTGCGGAACCTCGCCGACCCCCTGGGCGGCGAAGTCGGCGTCCAGCTTGTTCTCGCGGCCGAACTTCTCCACGGTCTCCCGCAGGGCCGGCACCAAGCCGCGCTCCTCGAGGAGCGGAGGACGCAGCCCGGCCATCAGGCGGCGGAGGTTGTCGGCCTCCTCGGCGAGCTCCTGGCGGACCTTGGTCAGGACCTCCATGCCCTCCTCGTCATCGCCCGCCTTCAGCATCAGGAGCACGGCCTCGAGCGAGAGCGACGCGGCCGAGACGCCCTGGACCGGCCCGTCGTGGAGGTCGCGGGCGATGCGGTTGCGTTCGCTCTCGATGGCCGCGTTGGTCCGGCGCATGATCCGGGTCCGGTCCTCGTCGCGGTCCTGGAGGAACTTGAACAGCGAGCGGATGGTCTGGTCCGCCACGCGCTGGGCCGTGACGTCGCGGACGAGCAGCAGCCGTCTGGGGGGGTCGCCCGGGATCTCGGAGGTCCGGGCCTCGAGGTAATTGGCGTTCCCCTCCTGGAGCAGCGTCCCCTGACCGGTCGTGGGAAGCGTGATGAAGGACTCGTCGGCCTCGATCGCGGCGGCGAGGGCCGCCCACGGCTGGCCCTCGACCATGCTCTGGGGCAGTTCCAGCATGCTGCAGAAGGCCTCGTTGGCTCGAACGATCACGTCCTTGTGGTCCAGCTCCACGATCCCGTCCACGGCCGCCTCGAACACCAGGCGGAGGCGCTCCTCCGAGTCGCGCAGGGTCTCGTTGGCTCGCTGGAGACGCGCGAGTGCCTTGTCGGTCTCGCGGAGGGCCGCCTCCTTGGCTTCGAGCGCGTCCTGCGCATCGCGCGTTGCCTGGGTGCTCCGAAGCTGGTTCACCAGGATCCGAAGCGCGACGGCCACCCCGAGCACGTAGATCAGCCCTGAGGCCTGGACCGGACCGATGACCGCGTTCGTCTCCATGGCCGCAACCAGTCCGAGTGCTGCGCACGCCGTGGCCACGGCCACCGTCGTCAGCAGAGCCCGGCCATACCGGGAGGGCCGAGCGACCTTTCCGTCGCCCATCCGCCGGGGGGCGGCGGTCACCACGAACGCCAGCCCCAGCGCCCCGAGTGCGAGTGGGAGGTCCACCGCGGACCGTCCCGAGGTGTACGTGCCCCGGACCCATTGCTCGGCGAAGACCACCGCGCCCGCCGAGAAGGCGGCGATCATGCCGAACTGCCCGATGTGGGCGACCGACGGGACCCACAGGACGAGGGCTCCGTATGCAGTAAGCGCCGTGGCCACCATCATCGCGAACACGGCGGTCGATACGGACTCGATCGACGTCGCCACATCGGGACGGAGCGCGAGGTACAGGATGACGGCGATGGAGGCCGCGCCGAGGGCCACGTCGGCCGCGATCTCGCCCCGGACCTCCTGACGGAAGTGCTGGCGATACTCGATCTCGATGGGGATGAAGAAGATGGCCCCGATGAGCAGGAAGAGCGAGTCGTAGGGGCTCGGTGAATAGTCGATGCCGCTCCTGAAGTCGTTGATCATGAACAGGACCGCCACGAGGGCCATCGCCAGGATCCCGAACGCAAGGAACGGGAGACTTCGAAGCAGGCCGGCGGATCGCACCCGCCACAGGATGACGCCGGCCGACAGCACACAGGCCCCGGCAAGAACCGCGTCGTGGAGGCCGTCGACGTCGACCAGGGAGGCGCCACCCACGAGGTGCGTGGTCACCACGCCCGCCATGGCGGCGCCGAGGACGCCAAGGACGAGCCAGGTCGAACGGCGGCGGGCCGCTTCGATCGACATCGGCCCTCTATGTTGCCTCGCAGAAGGGCTCGACTCCATCACCCGCCTGGAGAGGGGCAGGCCGATCTCGGCCTAGGTCAGTTGGAGGACGAGTGGGTGCTGACCCCCGGTCGAGCTACTCGATCAGGCGCCGGCGGAGCGCCTCGGCCACGGCGGCCGTGCGGTCGGAGGCCCCGAGCTTCTCGAAGATGTGCTCGAGATGGGTCTTCACCGTGTCGGGCGAGATGTAGAGGCGCTCGGCGATGTCCCGGTTGGTGTGCCCGAACGCGAGCAGCTGGAGGACCTCGATCTCCCGGGCCGTGAGCGTCTCGGCCTTGCGGTCTCGCTCCTTGGCCTGGGAGAGCTCCTCCGCCAGGGCCACCACGAGCTGGGGGTCGATGACCATGTTCCCCCCGGCGACCAGGCGGACGGTCTGGATCAGGTGCTCGGCGTCGCGGGCCTTCAGCACGTAGCCCCGCGCCCCCGAGCGAACCGCCTCCACCACGAACTGGCGGTCGTCGTAGGCGGTGAGCATGATGACGCCGACCTTGGGGAAGCGGTCGCGGATCAGCCGGGCCGCCTCCAGGCCGTCCATCTCGGGCATCCGGATGTCCACCAGGGCGATGTCGGGCTTCTGCTGCTCCACGAGGTCCAGGAGCTCCTGGCCGTTCTATGCCTCACCCACGACCTCGATGCCGTCCGCCATGTCCAGATATCGGCGAAGGCCCTGTCTGACCAGCGAGTGGTCGTCCGCGATGCCTACCCGTATGGTCACCCGAGGCTCCCTCTGCCGCCCACGGCCTGACTGCCTGGCCCATCCTATATGTCGGCCCGCCCGGTCTAGAAGATGTAGTACCAGTTCACGAACAGCACCACGAGGAGCCCGAGCCCGGCGGCCCCCACGGCGGCCACGGCCTTCTGGGGGATGCGCCATCGCTCGGTCAGCTCCGCCAGGGCCCAGAAGGCCGGGAACAGGGGGAGCACGAACCGGGGCATCGACATCAGGGGGCGGTCGGCGAACACGAACGAGAAGGGGATCAGCAGCCCGCCCCAGAGGTACACCGAGCACGAGGGCCGGTACCGGAACAGGGCGAAGACGGAGGCCCCGACCACCGGCACAACGATCAGCCAGTCGATCAGCCAGTACCCGCCGTTCGTTTTGCCGAGATACCGGAACGCGTCATACGTGCCGTTGGCCAGGGTGGCCCAGGGCCATGAGAACGTGCGCTGCCAGTTGGCCTGCTGGACCACGGGGGCCAGCCAGTCGCCCGCCTTCGCCCCCCAATACGCGAGATAGGCCAGCGTGCCGAGCCCGGTGGCCACGGCGGCTCCGATGCCCGGCAGGGCCGACCCGCGGCCCTCGGCCCGCTGATGGAACGCCTCCACCAGCAGGGCCGGCGCCAGCACCACGCCGACGTTCCTGGTCAGGGCGGCCAGGGCCCCGGCGGCACCGGCCACCGCCCACCTCCGGGATCTCGCCGCCCAGAAGGTCGTCACCGCCAGGAGCAGGAATAGCGACTCGCTGTAGGGAGCGAAGAAGAAGAAGGACGAGGGGAACAGGGCGACGAGCAGGACCGTCCTTCGGGCCGTCTCGACCGAGCGCTCGGAGGCCGTGAGTGCGTAGAGCACGCACAGCCCGCCGGCGATGGAGGCGTTCGAGACCAGGAGCGCCGCGGCGAACGGATGGCCCCCCATGGCCCACGACACCGCCCGGATGGCCAGCGGGTACAGGGGGAAGAAGGCGGCGCTCCCGTCGCCCACCCGGTACCCGCCAGAGGCGATCCGCAGGAACCACAGGGCGTCGAACCGCTCGAAGCTGGTGAAGGCGTTCTGCCATCCGGGGTCGGGAAGGGGCTGCGCC
>Ga0066695_10000767_pt1 | contig 11197 bp, 21 predicted proteins | sample GraSoiAngelo_144_FD_66452 | JGI IMG/M metagenome (GOLD analysis project Ga0066695, IMG submission 66452) | Grasslands soil microbial communities from the Angelo Coastal Reserve, California, USA - 14_1009_02_40cm | ecosystem: Environmental > Terrestrial > Soil > Grasslands | place: USA...
AACTACAACGCTTAAAACCGGGCGCGATCCGGCTGATAGTGATTCTCAAAGGCTTAGCGAATGGATCACCCCTTCTCGCCCCAATCCACTCCAACCATCACAGTTTCATCCTTCACAACACTTATATCCCAGAAGCGCGGAGTTACTCCGCGCCTTGGGGAAGGAGCACTGGACGGTGGGGCGGGGGGTATATGACCCACCCCCTGTCCTCGATGTAATCACATTATCAAGTCACAAGCTCCTACTACCATAGGGAAGCTTATATAACACCTTGCCAATTTTGACATGAAAATGCGATCTGTCACGATCCTCGCGCTTATTTGCGGTTTCACAGGATGGATGATGTGGAATATTGCTATCTGGCTTAGCATCGACAACAATACTGGTCACTTAGTCCAAATCGGGGCAAATGCATTTCTATTCTTCTTTCTATTCCTCTGGATCACTGAAGAACCAACGCCACACGATCGGATCACACGTTGAGCTATGAGCATTGCCGGGCCAACTGTCCAGAATGCGGCGCGCCCTGCGAACGCTTACAGAATCGTTTCCTGCCAGCTAACCAGCATATCTATCACTGGCACGCATGGCGGACACGGAAACATAGATGGCAAGCGATCGAACCAGTGAAGATGAGACAATGATCAGCATCATCACGGTAGGCTTTCACTCAGACAAAGACATGGAAGGCTTGAAAGCGTCCATTCGACACATCCGCGAGCCTGTTCAACTGCTCTTTCACGACAATACTGATTTGAACATTGGTCTGTCTAGGGCCGTTAACCAGCTTCTTGATCAGGTAGAGGGGGATCTGATTCTTTTCTGCAATCCAGATATCAGATTCGACAAGAACATCAACATCATGATCGATAGTGTCAGACAGTTCGGACGGCCTCAGACACCAACTTACATCGGTCATAATGTGGATCGGCGCTTTCCGACAACGACGCGAATACTGGCAAATCACATGCTTGTCTGCCGACTGTTTAGTCGTCTGAATCTGAATCCTATCGAACACGATTATCTGAACGATGATGCGAAACCGGGAGATTGGATTGAACAGCCGGGCGGGTCATGTCTTCTAATGAGTTGGGAGGATGTTGACCGCATCAGACAGACAGACCCACGGCTACAGTTCTATAGTGACATGTTTCCAGTGTACTGGAACGATGTTGACATAGCGATGCGGGCTAACCTTGTGGGCATCAGATTTGTCAAATCCAAGGTCCAAGTCTTTCACGAAGGCGCAGTTTCAAGTCGAAAGATCGACCTCGAACGGCGTTTGATGCTTTTCTACAGTCGAGCAGGACTGCTTGGTTTTGCCGATGAATGGCATCTTCATCCGACAATCATCAAGATCGCCTTCTTCCTCGATGCCATTGTCGCGGTCATGGTCAGAATCATAGGGCGGATGCGCCATGGCGGAGATTTCCAATCCGCAATACTCAAGTTCAGAGCCACTCTACAATGATCATTGATTGGAGATTCATAGTCTCAAAACACATCATCAACCGTAAATGGGAGAACGGCTTCATCGTCACGTTCGACACCATCTTTGATCATACGGAAGATTTTGCCAAGGACACACTGCTAGCAGGCGGGAAACTGTTCATCGACGCAGGCGCTCATTGTGGAATGTGGACTCTCCAAGCCAGCAAACAGTATGATGAAGTCATAGCTTTCGAACCCACAAAGAAAACCGCGAAATCGCTCAAAACCAATCTGCGAAGCAACGGGATCCGGAATGTAGAGGTCATCGAAGCCGCACTCAGCAACAAAGACGGATTCCAACCGTTCTATACATGGCCGGATGGCGCGATGGGAAACAGTCTCTATTCTGAACCAGTCACCTACACGCATGATTACGGTTTCGGCTGGAAACCATCAATGATGCGAACAGTCACACTCGACTCGTTGGATGTGGATCCGACGATGATCAAGCTGGACATTGAAGGGGCAGAGTATGACGCGATATTCGGTGGAGTGAACACGATCGCCAGGTGTCGTCCCAAGTTATTCGTGGAAATTCACCGGCCAGAGAACGAGCAGAAAATCATTGACACTCTGCCAGATTACTCTTGGCTCAAGCATTGGCGACACATGGAACCGGAAGGCAAAACCCCCTTCTATCAGATGCAAATGATCGGAAAAGTCGCAACTGTTAAATAGGCTGAAGCCAGCATTATATGGCCATGTCGTTAGGAAAAACGAGCCTGAACGCGCAATTCGCCGCATTTCTGCTTTGGAACGCGCTATCGCACTCGAAAACACTCGCAACTGAAGCGGTGAACGTGGTGGTCATCAGGTGGAAGGCTACACGCGAAAAGTACGACGACCTGCTCAGCACGATGGGCCATCTCAAGCTACAGCTGACCAATGATCTGGGAAGCATCGGTTCCAGCTTCTTCGAGCTGATCATCGTCATCTTCATCGTCGGCGCACTCATCGGCAACGTCGCGAACGCGACGACTGGAATCACCATAGCGCACACCGGATTCACGCCCAATCCGAACCTCACCGCGTCCCCCGGCGCGGTTCCGCTGACACAATTGTTCCCACTCGTCTTCATCGCTACCGGACTGATTGCCGCGTTCTCGTTCTACAAGAGCCGAAGCGGATAAACGGGGGTTTCCACACGCGGAAACACCCGCCTCTCTTTTTTCATAGCCGCCGCAGTATTGGGATTCTTGTTCTGGCTATTCTTCTTCTTGGACTTGGCACGATAAGGCCCGTAAACGCGGTAGGGCCTACGATTGATGTTCAGTCGGGCGTAACAAGTTGTGGCGCATCCTGCAACTTTGTTCTCTCAAATCTCCATGTCAATGATCTGATAGAGGTCAATTTGATTTCGGGCTACGACTGTGGTGGAGAGACCTATGGATTGAGTGACACGCAGTCGGATACGTATACGCTTCTCAGTTGCCTCGGTTCAAACAGCAATTTTCAATTCGCCTCAACAAGCGTCTATTCGACCATCATCCCATCTTCAGCCTCCACGACATTAACGATCACATGTACTGTGGGCGGCAATGGTTGTGCGGCCGATGTTTTACTCGTGGACATTGAGGCATGGAACGGGGTAACCGGATTGGATGGAATTCACACGCAAAAGACCGTCAATACAGCCTCATCATCAGGCACATCGGCAACCACAGGCTTTAACGTCGCAAACTACGTATTCGACATTGGCCTTCTGATCAGCGGCAACGGCGGCGCAGGCGTGGCATGTGGATCATGGACGCTTGACTCGCATCTAACGACGATCGCCGGTGGATGCAATATTAAATCGGGTGGTAACAATTATGTCACATGGGCCACAAGTTATGGAACCGGAACTGGCACTTATACCAATTCATGGAGCATCGGAACGACGACGGGAAACGGCATTGCTCATTTATCGTTCGTTCTTACGCTGGCATCATCGACAGGCACAGCGGTAACTGTCACACAATGTTATGGAAACTGTGGCAATCCCGCCATAACGCTAGTGAATACAAACTCGACGCATACTGTGAATTTCAACCAGTCTATCACGCTTCTCTATCAATTCCAGTCGAACCTGAATGGCTTCGTTAACAATGTGACTGTGAACCTGGGCAAAACATATCCGGACGGGTTGCGCAGTCCATTCTTGGCTCTCTACATTCAAGATTGTCCCGCAGGAGCAACGCCAATGACCGGCGCATGTCCTGCTACACAGAAGCTTGGATCGAACACGGGGGCGACAAATAAGGGACGCGCGACTATAACGGCCGGACAGGTCTATCCTGTGACGGCTGGCCAATGGATCGTGATTGGAGTATCAGCCCAATTCAGCGGTTTGGATTTGAACGACACGAATACCGGCCTTCAGATGTACCGCGCTAATGGAATGATTCCGACAACGATTATCAGCGCGACCGTTTTCAACCCTTCTGCACTGGTTGGAATGTGGGCTTTCATAACTGGAAACGTCGTGATAGCGCCACCGCCTATCGAAGCCGTGGGAGCTTGCTCCAACAATTTCGCAAACTTGGACTGTCTCTTACCTGCACTTGTGAATACGTTCTGCAATCAGTTGACCTCAGCATGTCAGACCCAATCGGCGCTTCTTTGGGTCGTCATTCTGACGATGATCTTTCTCGCAATCTTCCTTGGCGTGATCCATAACGTGTTCCCATCCATGAGCTTCAACTTCTCGGCGCTCGGAAACATGTTCATGCTATTGATGCTGATCACGATGTTCATCTTCTGGTCTGCCGGACTGCTGCCGCCCTATCTGCCGATCTTCTTCTTCTTCGTCGTATCGCTTGTCATAGGTAAGAAAGAGGGATTGTTTTGAATCTCGAAAGAATCACAATCCACGGGACAATCTTTCTCATACTGATGAGTGCATTCACGGTTTCAACAGGCGGCGTATCTCTCGACACATCGATGAACGCCATCTTCGCGCCTTTTCCGTCCATCGGACAGGGATTCAAAGGTTACAAGAACTGCGGCTTCCTCGACGTAAACTGTAACGCCGATAATGTAGCTGCGGCAACGGCAGGAATCGCGTTTGCACTCGAGTATCCGGGCATTCTAATCTTCACATTCTTGGATCGCATCAACCGTTTCGGAAGTGTCGTCGTAACGATATTGTTTGGCCCACAGACAGCCATAACTCAGGTTCCATATCTCAACATTCTCTTTCTGGGCCTACTGGCCATTGGCATGTACGAGCTATTCCGCATGTTCAGAGGCAACGCTTCGGCAGGGACGGGCTGATGTGGATTCTAAGCTCAATCTCGCGTTTCTTACAGGCTTTGGGAGCATCGCCGCCCAATACTGGGGCATCTGGCTCGACAATGCTCCTCTCGGCTTCTATCTCGATCTCATGCTATGCTACCTTCTGGCCTCAATGTACTGGCGACTAAAACATGACCAAGAAACAGAGCGCCGCAGGACCCACCGAACAGCCGCCGTCGAAAGCATTCACGTCTGAGGAAGTGAAGAAGATGAAAGAGAATATTCCAACGGCGCTCGAAACCATATTCGACCTTCCGGAAGGCGAAGGCAAGAACATCTATGATCTGCTCTCAGTCCAGCTTGGCGCGCAGATGAAAGACATATACTCGGTCCTCGAACGCACAGAGCTGACAGAACAGGAAATCCCCATCTTCAGCGATCTCATATCCAAAGCGGAACATGGTATCAACATGACAGGCATGGACTTCCCGATCGTACCATTGGCGGAGCGATTGGTCATCGAACTGCGGGCGCGACGTTCCAAGGGACGCGAATCATCACATGAATTCGAACGCACGACGACGGCATGGCTTGCGGCATTGCGCGCGCGAGAGGAAGCGCAGAAGCGTGAAAGCGAAAAGAACAAGTTCGTGGGATCCTGACAATGGTTCACAAGAAGATTCTGGCAAAGATTGATCAGCACTTTGATGATCTCAAAGTCCGTGAACCAGAACTCTACGACATGGAGGAAAAGCATCTTGCCAAGGACGAGCTACGATTGGGTAATGAGGTAGCCTCAGCGCCGCCCGGCATACAACGATTGGAGAAACGGCCATGACTTCTAAAGAAGCGCGGGGTTTCATCGCGCGGAAGATCGCCAAGAACATTGACGAGGGACGGCCGCCTGAACAGGCTGTCGCCATCGCCTACAGTCAGGCCCGCGCTAAAGGATATGATGTTCCGCCGCCTTCTGGAATTCGACGTTTGGAGCGCCGTCCCTGATGGCAAGTCCAGGCGGCAACAATCACAGCGTGAAGAATCACCGGCGCAAACTCATCAAGAACGTCAAGGCAAACGCTAAGAAGGGCGCATACCTGAAGTCTGCACAAACATGGCAGTAGTCTTACCGGATGAACTCATCTACGTGTTCATCACCATTTACTTCATCGGCAAGATCACAACCCGCTTCGGCGGAATCCGAATATCCTACTACCGCGCCCGCGGCATCCCATTCTTCAGCTACTGCATCAACGGCCCATCAGGCGACCGAAAGCTCAGAACCAAGAAGATGAAAGGCACGCTCGCGCATCATTCACCATTAGGATTCGAAGATGAGGAAGGTGGGCTACGCTTCTGGCCGGAAGATGACAAGCGCGAAGATTACATCGCACGCTACTGCGGCGGCGCGTTCATCGAATACAATTGGGACGACTCACGGCCCACGCCAATACGGAAACATGATGGGACATTGATGGATCCCCAGCACATCATCAAACCCTTCAAGAACAAATCAACAACCGATCTGAACCGGATTGGAGAGCCCAAATCGAAGGCACAGAGCGTTCTCATCCTGCTGACGTTCTTCGTGTTTCTCGCACTTCTCGCAAACATCTACTACACTTACTTCTTCGGACAGAACATTGCCTGTGCAGTCCATTCAAAAGGCGCCTGCCCATGATCATCCTTACAGGAATTCTGATCACAGTTTCAACCGCGTTCTGGCTCGTCATGTTGTATTTACTAATCAAATATGGCGACTCTTGGGAAGAAGATTCATGATCTGGGAGATTCACGGCGACAATCGATCGGGAAAGGGATTACTGGAAGCATTGTTCGCATGGCATGGCTACAACGAGGGCAGAACCATCTATTGCAACTGCCCACTGAATCCTATCACAGGCGAATACGACCACATTCTCAACTTCCCACATCTCGACTATGATCCTGCGGGCATGTTCAATTACAATCTCAAGGACTGCGTCGTCATCACAGACGAGGGCGAAATTTACATGGATTCCGCCTTCCGAACGAAGGCAGTCCGCAACATGTACCTGTTCGGCTACCAAGCCAGGAAGCGCGGCATCGACTGGTACTATACAACCGTCAGGATCAAGAACATCGAACTCCGCATACGATTGAATCCGGACTTCGCCCTAGAGACTATCCGGTTTCCTAAAGACTACCGGAAACCATTGATTGCGGTCAAAGTCATCGTGACGCCACGGTATGGAAAGAAGGATCATACGATCTGGCTACGACACCCCGAACGCTTCTTTCCACTCTATAATCACGAAGTCATGGTAATTCCGCCAGTAGAAACGGTAAAGGCTATAACACCGACGATGGGGGTAGGGGCATGACCAATGCTCGAATGCCGAAGATGCCGCCAAAGATGGCAGGACGGCAGAAAGGCGGCGACGACATTCATCTGCCGGGACTGTCAGACGATTATCTCGACGGCTCGACGTACAGCCAACGGTTATGGGAGGGCCTACTCAGACAATGAGCAAATCTGAACTGATGAAGTGTCCCGGATGCAAACAGATCGTGAGTACCTCACAGTACGGGCAACACATGCTCAGCGGCCATAGAGAAGGGCTGGCAGTAACAGAGATTCCAGAAGTCCCAGGGGCAGGCAGATCACAAGGACTATTCACTGATTGGAGTACGATGTGGAAACATTATCCGAAGGCGATGATGTACTGGGCCTTCTTCTGGCTCGTCATCGGCATCCTATTAGGCGGGCGGATTATCTGACTTGGCATTCCTCCCGCTCTCGCTATTCTTCGACTTCGTCATCCTGATCGGACTCGGCATCGTCTTTGTATTGATGGAAGGCATCTACCCGAGAATCATCGCCGCCATCCTGTTCATATCAGGCATCAGCGTGGCTATCGGGCCCCAGTACATCATTATCGAGAACAATGGAGTATTGACGGAGCTAACGGTCCGACCATATCCAACACTTTACATCGGATTGCTGGTCTGGCTTCACATCCTTCTTGCATACTACGCAGTCGCGTTGATCTTCCGGGATTATGCGCGTGATCCAATAGGGCGTAAACATGCAGACTAAACCGATTTTGGCATTGGCAATGCTATTTCTGGGCACGGCGGCAGACTTCAGCATGTCAAACCTAAGCGGAGGCGGACAACCGGTGCCCATCTGCGTTCCATTAGACGGGGCGATTCCACAACCGCCTAATCTGCCATTGTTCAAACAATGCGGCTTTGATCAGATCGTAATTCCGATCGGTCAAACATCCGCGACAATCACGGAGAATTTCAACCCAGTCTTTCCATATGCGCCTGAAGTGAAAGCATGGGGCGCGGGCGGCATCAGCACACTGGGGACTGAAGCACAATATGATTTCGATAATAACGTGACAGTCACAACCGCACTCACAACAACGATGGCAATATTCAAAGTCAACAATGTTGCAATGAACGCATTCAACCCACCGACAAATGTGGAATTCCAAGCGCAGATAACAAGCAATACAGGCACAGGAACACCGACAATCTGGGTACAAGGATTAGACTGCAATGCAGATGGTCAAGGCATCGGCACGATGGCATGGGAAGATTTGGGCACAGCAAGCCGGACGCCCGCAGTCACTACAACAGGCAAAATCTATGCCATCGGTAATATTGTCGCATTGAATGACACGTTGATCCAGGACGTTCAAGGATGCTTGACAACTCAATACATGACTCTGAGAGTAGTCGGCATCAACACATCCGGTACGCGGACTGTCACGATCACGAAATTGACCTTGTCAATAATCTACACGCTCCCCCCTGCCGTTCTAACCGTGGTTGCTGTCTATTTCGACCATTTCATAATGGGTGCAGTAGGTGCGCCGGCCACAGTCAGTTTTGAATGGGAAGCAACCGCATAAAAAAAAGACGCGTGGATGAGTCACATCCACATAGCGACAAATGCCATAAGGCCAAACCACAAAGCGGCTTTCACCTCCCGATGATCATCAGAAGGATTCCCCAGAATAGATAGGGGCCAAAGACTGCCAGCCAGAGTCCAAAACAGAACTTGAGATAGTAGCCGTAAGTATCCCAGATTCTGAGGAAGCGGCGCAAAGCCGAGATGCCATTAGCAGTAACTATTATTTAGCGGTAGTGGTTACATGAAGCGTTTATATCCGTGACCCCTCTGTTTCCATTGGAGACATGGAACATGCAATGTAAGAGATGTGGATCTGAGCGTGGCAAGTGCTGGGGCCCAGAATCGCCCGTTCTCTGTGTCGAATGTTATGATGGCATAGAGGATGCCGAATACGAGAGCCTGGGGGGCGTTCTATGAGCATCTTCGAGTTTCTGAAACTGAAGATGCAGGGCCGGACTTGGAAGGTGGACGGGATACGCGTCGTCGTGTCGAAACAAGCGCTTGAGGTCATCAGAAAGCAATGAAACGATACATCCCGACTTACAAGTTAATCGCAGACATTGCGTTACGTGAAGATTTGGCGTTGACCCCTGATGGCGGGAATGCATTGACCAAAGAAGCGATTCAGATACTGCTCTCAGAACGATTGGCGAATCTGAGAATTGCAGGCTTCAGAGTCGAAAAGATGATCATCGAATGATGACAGGCTGGCGTGCTCGGACGAAATGTCCATCATGCGGCGGATCCAATGTCAAGATCGGAAGCACCATCTACGAGGACGCGGACTATGAGCAGTCCGAATGCTTGGACTGTGGCGCATCATGGGGAGGCGCAACATTCTGGGAGTGATACCGGAGCTTCGCGCGCTTCAGCAGAATCTTGTGCAGTATGAGATTGCGGCGGCGATGGAACGCCAGAAGCGCGACCTTCTCATTGCAACATGGCGTGATATTCTGCACGAAGCGATGAATAGTCCCGGCGGCATGGAGATGATCAATCTCATCCATCAAGTGATGAATAACATGGACGATTTCCTGAGGCGTAGCAAGAAATGAGCATTGGCTGCCCATTATGTGGGCATCGCGCAGACTCTCACGATTTACGTGGCTTTCTGTATAATCCGCCGGACATCACTCATAGATGCTTCGAATGCGGAGATTTTGAGTATGGTAGTGATCCTATCGTGATGGCAAAACGCAAATGAGAACTGAAGAATACGTCTTCTACAAGAAGAAACATCGGAACCGCAAGTTCATGCAGGCACTTGAAACGGCCCAGATCAGAACATTGACCAAGTGGGCGAAGAAGCGCGGCATTGGATTACAGGAATACCTGCGGGCAATCGTGATTCCGGACTGGCTCTACTACAATGCGATGGCTGAGAAGAAGAAAACGCGGAAATAGCGTCGTTCTCCGTCTCACGCTGACGGACTCCCTCAACTGCGCACACGTGAAGGGAACATTCAGCTACGGCGCGCATCCAACACGGGTTTACGCCTATTGCGCGAACTGCAAGGAAGGGGCACGGCTGGAATGGAAGGATACTTATGGGCGGACAATGAATCGCGTCTTTTTCGGGATCCCGTTCGTTTTTACGCTGTTCGTGACGATTGGGACGATTGTTGCGATCATTCTTATATATTTCCCGTTCTGACTGGTGGATGAGGTGGATGTATGGGAAAAATGGCTCTGGGAATCGAGGAAATATCTAACGGCTTCATCATCACCGGGCCCGAGTTCAAGGTCTATCGTGAACGGCCGGTTGATGCGGTGACTCAGGCGCGGAGTTTCCTTGATGAGATTGCGAAAGACATAAATGCGCCACACAAGAAGGAGTAGAATGTCCATGTCAGCGGCGACGAGGAAGGATGACCCGCCAGCGTTCTTGGAGCTATGCATTGGTACACCGCCCATAAGTTATGGTCGTGACATGGAAGGCGGCGGAAATCCTGCCCTTGAGAAAGGCACGATGACCAATGCTGGATCACAAGGGGCCGATGACCGACGATTGCGGAACGCCCGCGTTGACATGCCAGACGTGCATTGCTTAAGCTGTGATTGTGAAACCAAGGAACAATGCCTTGCGACACATGCCTGTCTGGACTGCTATCCGGGTGGTTGCAGAGAATGATAGCGAGCCAGCATGGAGAGGCCCCATCACTATACTGCGATAGGATGGACGACAAGAAGAAATGCCAAGTATGTGGGCGTGGCACACATCTCCGGTTCAGCCGCCCCGGCTATCCAGATAGTATCGCGGGCTACTGGAAATGTCGCCGCCATTTGACACCAGTTGAGAAGGAAGCGCGAAACCTGATGTTGTGGCGTGATCGCAAACGACGTGAGGAAAGAGCTTATAGGCTGAATCTGACGATGCGAGCAGAAGCAGGCGGCTTAACAGATTGAAGGAATGCCCGAAATGCGGTTATGTCGATCCTGCATACTGGCGTTCGCCTCCCCATTATCCAGAACTGGATTATGTACGGCCGCAAGATCTAGCATTGTTCGACCCAGATTTGGCGAAGCGATTAATGCCGGGGATCCCGATTGAAGAAGGCATCCATGTGTACAGAATGACAAAAACGG
>Ga0066695_10000776_pt1 | contig 11168 bp, 12 predicted proteins | sample GraSoiAngelo_144_FD_66452 | JGI IMG/M metagenome (GOLD analysis project Ga0066695, IMG submission 66452) | Grasslands soil microbial communities from the Angelo Coastal Reserve, California, USA - 14_1009_02_40cm | ecosystem: Environmental > Terrestrial > Soil > Grasslands | place: USA...
GTCGTGACAGTCCAGGCGAACACGTCCAATCGTCCGTTAACCGAAGTGATGAGGGACATCAACGCGCGCATCGCGAAGCTCACGCTGCCGCCGGCGGTTCACATCACGGAGGGCGGCGAAACAGAGTCTCAGGCAGAGGTCTTTGGTCGCATCTTCGCGGCGCTCGGCATCGCAGTGGTACTGATGTATCTGATCCTGGTGATGCAGTTCGGATCCTTCCTCGAGCCGCTGGCGATCATGATCTCGCTGCCGCTCTCGCTCATTGGCGTCATGCTCGCGCTCATGTTCACCGGCACGACGATCAACATCATGAGCCTGATCGGAGTGATTCTGTTGATGGGTATCGTTGCGAAGAATGCGATTCTGCTCATCGACTTCGCAAAGTGGGCACGCGAGAAGGAAGGCCTGCCGCGGCGTGAAGCGCTGATTCAAGCAGGCGCGATTCGTCTGCGTCCGATTCTGATGACAACGCTGGCATTGATCGCGGGCATGATTCCAGTTGCGCTGGGAATTGGTGAGGGCGCAGAGTTCCGTGCGCCGCTCGGCCGCGCGGTGATCGGTGGTGTCATCACTTCCACGTTGCTGACGCTGGTGGTGATCCCGACGTTCTACGAGATCCTCGACGAGTGGAGAGAATGGGTATTCAGGAAGTTCGGGGTGTACAAGCGTCGCACCGCTGAACACCCGATACCAAGGGCGGCCCAATCTGTGACGAGTGGAGAGAGGCTGGAGAAGCTGGCGTGACAGCGCGCCTGTGGTACTCGGCGAAGGGCGGACGATGTTCGACGGTATGAAAGAGAAGCTCGCGTTGCGGCGAACCAAGTCACGAACCTTCGGAAACGGGAACGCCGTGCTAAGTTACGAGCCGACAACTGCTGGAGCGTAGAATCATGCCACTGACCAATGAACAGCTGCGCCGCATTGAACGTCGACTGCGTGACGAGCGCGAGCGGGCGATTCAGTTATTGAACGACATCGTCGCCGACCGTTCGGCCGAGAGTCAGCAGGAAGAGACGGGTGATCTGACGCTCATGCCGTATCATCCAGCGGACCTCGGGACTGACACGATGGATGAGGAGCTCGATGCGTCGAATGCCACGCGCGTGTCGCGCGAGCTGACGGAAATCGACGCCGCCCTCGACCGGCTGTACAAACACCCCGAGCAATTCGGCGTCTGTGAGGATACCGGACAAGAGATCCCGTTCGAGCGGCTCGACATCATACCGTGGGCGCGGACCTGCGATCAGGCGGAGCGGACCGGAGGGAGATAGCCGAGGACTCGCTATACAAACTCAAGGCGGGAAACTGCAACTGAACAGGTGCGAGTTGTCAGTGCCAGAGATCCCAGTTTGTCAGTTCACTACGTCGGGACTTCACTGGCGCGAGTCAAGGCACAATCAACTGCCTGTGGTCTGAATGCCACTTAGGAAAGTCCGGGCGTCGTGAACTGATTAGCTGGCAACTACGCTTCTCACACCTCGCACCCGTTCAGTTGCAGTTTTCAGCCTGAAGCTTGTAGTTGCCAGTAGTCAGTATTCCGCGAAGTTGTCGTCGGGGTAGCAGAACAACCACCGCTCACCAACTTCCGCCGACGCAATTACCGGATGACCGGTTGCCCGCGCATGCTTGGTTGCGTGCTTGTTGGGGGAATCATCGCAGCACAGTGTCACACCGCATTCCTGGCAGGTGCGCAAATGGACCCACCGGGCGCCGATCTTGATGCACTCTGCGCATTCGCGGCGCTTTGGTTTTTTGACATCAGTGATCGCTCGGATGTGAGCGCACGCGCCATCAGAAGCCATGACGAATAATCATCAGCGGAACCGGAGATTGATACCCTTTCTTTCATTACGCGGGAGCGAGGAAAGCTGAAAGCGAGAGATCAAGCCGGCAAGGAAATGACGATGGAGTCAGCGCCCGTAGCGTCGAGCCAAACGTGCGTCGGGGTGCGCGCAATACGCATAATCACGCCGTTGCATTCAGGGCAGCGCATCACCGTTCCCATACCATGGGCGTAGACGAGCAACACGCCAATCGTGCGCGTTACTCCGCAGCTCGCGCACTTTGCTCGACCCGCGGTCAGATCCGGGACGAATAGCTCGCTCAGAATCCCGGCCGCGGCATTTCCATCGACGCGTAGTGCGTCGACAAGACGCTCTCCGGCAGCGCCCTGCGGCCAAGATTTCAAAGATTTTCTCGGTGGACGCTTCGTCTTTTGCGGCGAAGATTTCCTGGGTCCCTGTTTCATTGTTGTCTCCTTGTTGTCTCTCACCAGAAATCGGGCACGCTAGGTCGACCCTCCCGTAGGACCGAATCGCTCGGTCTTCACCAGCGCCGGCTGGTGCCCGATCTCGACGAGCGCACTGGCAACTGATTCGACCAGAGGCGTCGGACCGCAGACGAATACCCGCGGTTGCTCACTCGGTGGCCAGCCTATCTTCTCGAGCATCGCCCGATCGATTCGGCGTCGAAATCCTGTCCATCCGTCGGGCGGATTGCGGGTAATCGTATGCACTACTTCGAGCGTCGGGTCGCTTTCCGCCAAATGTGCGAGCTCCTCGCGATAAATCACATCGTCCCATCGGCGCGAGGAATACAACAGTCGCGCCGGCAATCCTGAGCGAACGTCGGCATCAGCACTTGCAAGTACTGCGTTACGATGCCTCAGCATCGCCATCAAAGGTACGATCCCCGATCCGCCGCCGACGAGGAAAAGTGGTCCTCCGTTCGCAACATCCCAGACGAAGTATCCTCCGATAGGACCGCGAAGCTCGAGCGTGTCACCTGCATGCAGCTCGTCGGAGAGATAAGGCGAGACCTCGCCGTCATCTAGTCGCTCGACTGTCAGCGCGAGGTGAGATTCTTCGGGTGGCGACGCGATCGAATAGCTTCGCTCCGCCTGATAGCCATCCTCCGCAGTCAGTCGCACATCGACGTGTTGTCCCGCTCGATGACCGGGCCATTCCGGAACATCGAGCACGAGCGTCCGTGTCTCGGACGTCTCGGGCAAAACCTCAATGACGGTGGCGAGTCGCCAGGCTATTCGCGGCGCGGTCGCGGCAGGATTCACTCGTCACCGGCGTAACGCTGCTCGCGCCAGGGGTCACCGTAGTTGTGATAACCCAGCGATTCCCAGAAACCCGGCATATCCCTTTCCATGAGTAGCAGCTCGCGCACCCACTTCGCGCTCTTCCAGAAGTAGAGATGCGGCACGAGCAATCGTGCTGGCCCACCGTGCTCCGGCGGGAGAGGCTTGCCGTCGTACATGAAAGCGATCCACGCCTTGCCACCGGTCACGTCCGCCAACGGGAGATTGGTGGTGTAACCGCCATCGCACCGCGCGATGACGTGCGGTGACGAGGTCACGCCCTTCGCGGCCGCTTCCGAGAGAAGCGTGTCGATCGAGATGCCTTCCCAGACCGTGTCGAACTTGGACCACTTCGTTACGCAATGGATGTCCTTCGTGGTCGTCTGATGTGGCAGCGCCGTGAACTCGTCCCATGTCCATCGCGCGCTGCGGCCATCAGCAGCTCGCACGGTAAAGTCCCAGGCGGCGAGTGGAGTCCGCGGCGTCGGACCGGCGGAGAGAACGGGAAAGTCCCGCGTCGCATACTGGCCGGGAGGAAGTCGGCCCGCGGTCTCAGCAGACTGTCGTCTTCCCCGAAATCCTCGAGAGATCAATGCCATTGGCGTAATGTGTTTAAGTGAACGCCAAAATCAGTCATATGATAGGTTCGTCAATGTTGCGAACTTCGTCCAGGTCGAGGTCGCTGATTACTCTTCTAAAAGCTGCATCGCCAATAACCTCGTCATCACGAAGACGCGCGACTGCTTCGCGCGATGCTTCGCGTAGCTGCTGCTCCGCATCTCTGATCGAGTCCTCGAGAGTAAGGCCGGTATGGCCGCCGGCGTGGTCGGTGTCATCAAGATCCAGTTTGGTGCGCTGACCGATAGCCGCTCGCATTTGCGCCAGAGCGTTCGCGGGGATGTGTCCCAGGCCGCCAATTTCCTCGAGCTTCTTCACTGCAGCTTGCTCAGCCTCGAGCCGTGCATGTCGCTCCTCCACCTCCACTACATCTCCACGCGGAAGTGCGAACAGCTTTATGAGAGGACGGAGCGTGAAGCCCTGGACAAGGAGGGTTACCAGAATCACACCAAATGCGATGGGCAGAACAAGCTCCCGTGCCGGAAATGGTGCGCCCGAAGCGGTCACGAGAGGAACTGCGAGTGCCATCACCAGCGTGTCACCGCCTCGAAGGCCTGCCCACCCCAGAATTACCAGCGCTCGCCATGATGGCATCGGGTCGCGAGCGCGAAGACGGCGACTAACGAGTCTCGGCACGTACGCAGCCGGAAAGATCCACAACACTCGCGTAGCAACCACTGTGAGGCTTATCACGAGGACTGCGACACTCAACGCGAGTGCGCCCCGTTGTAAGAATTCAGGAACAAGGCGGCCGATCTGCAGTCCGATGAGCGTAAAGACCAGCGCTCCGATCGCAAACGTCGCCGTGTCCCATACCACGTTGGTTCGCACTCTCGTGCGCGCAGACGTGGTGCGCAGCGGAGTACGCGATGAGACAGCGCCTGCCGCTACTACTGCCAGCACCCCGGACGCTCCGAATTGTTCGGCGAGGAGATACGCCGCAAACGGGGTCATCAGTGACAGGGTGCTCACCGCGATGGAGTCGGTGAAGAGAGGACGGACCTTCCTGAAGACCCAGCCTACGGCGAGCCCGACTGCGAGGCCACCGATAGTGATGGCGACGAAGGCACCAGCCGCCCAGGCTAGTGAGAACGAACCCAAAGCGGCGGCTCGAACCGCCATTCGGTAGGACACAAACGCAGTCGTGTCGTTGAGAAGAGTTTCGCCCTCGAGTATCGTGACCAGGCGGGTAGGCAAACCCAGTCGGCGGACGATCGCAGTGGTAACGTCCGCGTCCGAAGGCGCGACGATGGCGCCAAGGACGAAGGCCGCCGCCCAGGGAATCCGCGGAGCAAGTGAATGGGCCACTGCCGCAACCGCCGCTATCGTCACTAGCACCAGCGCCACGGCGAGGAGAAAAATGGGGCGCGCGTTTTTTCTCGTGTCCCGGAGCGAGCTGGTCGAGGCCGCTCGATAAAGAAGAGGAGGGACGAACAGTACGAACGTCAGCTCCGGATCGAACGGGACTGTGGGAAAGAGGGGCAGCGTCGATAGCAGTATTCCACCGAACACCTGAGCGATTGCCAGCGGAACATCAAAGCGGCGCGCGACGGGCTGTAGCAGAGCAGCTACGAAAACCAACCCCAGAATGATCTCGAATTCGGGCACTCTTCAGGTTGTCCCTATCTCACTCCTGCAATGCCTGATGCACGAACGAAACCGCTATGGATCCTTCTCCGACCGCTGACGCCACGCGTTTTATGTTACCGGCCCTGACATCCCCCACGGCGAAGACTCCCGGCTTGCTCGTCTCAAGAAGATGCGGAGCACGAGCCAATGACCAATGTGCAGTAGCCAAATCATCTGGCGACAGCTCGGATCCCGTCTTGATGAATCCGTGATCGTCGAGGATGACACAACCGTCGAGCCATCGGGTGCTAGGAGCAGCACCGGTCATGACGAACACGTGACGAACGTCCTTTTGTTCCGTCGCGCCGTCGTGCCGTCGCAAGTGGACGCTCTCTAGGTGATCTTCGCCCTTGAGCGCGGCGATTTCCGTCCGTGTGTGCACAGTGATCCTCGGATCCTCTTCAATGCGTCGGATCAGGTATCGCGACATGGTGTCGGCCAAACCATCGGATCGTATGAGCATGTGGACGTGTCTTGCCGACTGGGCGAGGGACACGGCAGCCTGCCCAGCTGCGTTGCCGCCGCCAACGACGCAAACCTCTTCACCGGCGCACAATTGCGACTCGATGAACGTGGCGCTGTAGTACACGCCGGCACCTTCGAACTGTGAGATATTCTCCAACGGAAGCTTCCGGTATTCCGCGCCGGTCGCGATGATGACGGTTCGCGCGAGTATTTGCGCACCATCGTCGGTTTCGATGACGTACTGCCTCGTATTACACCTGAGGCGCATGGCAGCCTTTGTGATCATCAGGTGTGCGCCGAATTTCTGTGTTTGAGCGTAGGCGCGCGCCGTTAGCTCCTGGCCGGTGATCCCGGAGGGAAAGCCGAGGTAGTTTTCTATTCTCGAGCTCGATCCAGCCTGTCCGCCTGGAGCACCGGATTCCAGCACCATCACATCGAGTCCTTCGGAAGCCGCATACACCGCTGCCGCGAGACCTGACGGTCCAGCCCCGACGACCACTGTGTCGTGCATCTGCGCCTGGTCGATCGGATCGTTGAAGCCGAGACAATCAGCGATATCGTGATTGCTTGGATTCCGCAGCACCACCTCGCCGCGGCAGATCAATACAGGGATATCAGTGACCGCGACTCGGAATCGATCCAGAAGCTCCTGGACGCCGGTGTCTCGATCGAGGTCGATGTACTGGTATGGATGGCTGTTACGCGTCAGAAATTCCTGAATGCGAAGCGTCTCCTGCGAGTGTCTGGATCCGATCAGCAGGACGTCGCCAATGCCGCTCGCGATCAGCCTCGCCCGCCGCAAGAGGAACGCGCGCATGAAGATCTCGCTCAAATCGGCGTCCGTCTGGACGATCTCCAGCAGGTGCTGGTGATCGACCTCGACGACTTCACCTGCTTCGCCGGCACGGACGGAAAAGACTGCTCGCCGACCTGAGAGAAGGTTGAGCTCGCCCGAGATCTGACCGGGTTTGTGTACCACGACGCGCGTCTCGACGCCGTCAGACAACTGGATAATGTCCAAGCGCCCGGAAACAACCACAAAAAAGCTCGCGTTTCTGGCGCCTGCTTTTACAAGGACCTCGCCGCGCTCCACCTTGCGCCGGCGGCCGTGTGCGGCGATGCGCGCGATTTGCGCTTCGGTGAGCGTGGGGAAAGCCTGATCGCCTGCCGTCGCTGTCGACGGCAGGGCGACCTCGGGATCCGCCGCCGACGACTGCAGTGCAGGTATCATCGTCGCATCAGTACTCGACAAGCGCGTTATCCCCACTCAGGCACGAAGTTCCGGACTCGTCGAGCTCGTGTACGTCGTATCAGGCGCGAAAGCGGCTTTGACATCGGCAAGACTGACCTGTCCGCGTGCATTCGCATTTGCCCACTGAAGCGCAAAATCTGCAACTTCTTCCCATCCTTTCTGGCCAACTGTGTGATGCGTGCGGTTGGGGAACTCCCTGTAATCAGTAACCGCGGAAGAGTTCTTGACGTACTTGCGCATGTTTGCTTTGTTGATGGCCGGCGGCACCAGGTGATCGTTGCCACCCGCGATGAAGAGGAGCGGCGCTCGATTGTTGTTGGCGTAGTTCACCTTCGACGAAGCGTTCGGATTCAACAGCGAGAGTGCGCCGTCCCAGAGAATCCGGTTAGATCCCGGAATCTGATAGCGGTCGTACACCTTCTTCGATTCAACTTCATTCAGCTCGTTGGTAAACGCATAGTTGAACTTCTTCGGGCTCAATGAGGTGGTGCCATTGAAGGTGAAAGGATTCCCCAGCACGGTGATCGTCGCCCAGATTGTCGAGAGTGGCAGGACAGGCACGCCTGCACTTTGCGCCGAGTCGATGACGACTCCGGCGGATCCGAGGCCGCGGTCGACGAGCATCTGCACAATGAGTCCGCCGAACGAATGGCCCATGATGATAGGCGGGGCGTCGAGCTTGCGAATGATGCGCTCGTAGTGATCGACGACGGTTTTGAGCTTGAGTCCCTTGAGCGCCGACGGATCCTTACGAATTGCTTCGACCTCTCCTTCCAGTCCCGGCCAGGAGGGAGCGAGCACGTTGTAACCAGCCTTCTGATAGCGATCGATCCACCCTTCCCAACTTCTCGGCGTCAGCCAGAGTCCGTGAACCAGAACGATAGTCGGCTTGCTGGCGTTGCGTCCGTTGGTGGTCATTTATCGCTCCTTGGAGGGATGCTACAGCATGGTTCGGTGCTGCTGGTTGCAGCCCGCTCGATGAATCTTATCTAAATCCTATCTAAATGTTATCTCAATGTTATCTCATATGAGTACGCTCGGGCGCGGAAATCCTGAAGATGCGCCCAGCCCGAGCCCAATCATGACTGTCGTCGGCAATCATGAGAGCTCTTTTCTGACAGTCGCTTTCGCGGCGTAACTGTATCCCTCGATACATTACGCCGCCCCGACCAGCACTGAAAGTGAAGCGTAAATAAGCCAGCTGACTGGTATGCGTTCTGCCCAAAGAAAAGCGAGGAACCGTTGGAGGGACTATGGTTGATCGCCGCACGCAAGAAGAAGAGGGATCGAGTCTAAAAAAGGATCCCGAAGATTGGACAACTGGTGAAGAGCCGATGACAGGCGCGCAGCGCTCCTACATGCACACGCTCGCCGAAGAGGCACACGAGGAAGTCAGCGACGACCTTACAAAAGCCGAGGCGTCGAAAAAAATCGACGAGCTGCAGAAGAAGACTGGCCGCAGGCCGCCGCCTGATTCCTGAGTATCAGGCGGCGCTGCGGGGATGATCACCCGATCGCGATATTACTCGTGATTATTGGCTCGGCGGATAACTCTTGAGACAGCGCTGGTTCTGCAGCGGAGCCCAATTCTGCTGCACGAGGAATGGCTTCGTCCCAATCGTGATATTCCAGAAGCCGAGGCCGTTGTTGAAGACTTTGCCGTAAGTGTAGGCGCACTTGTCCGCGTTCTCTTCGCCAAACTGGTCGTACCAACCGACGAAATATGGAGAAACCAATAGCGATACCGGGTCGGTTGCCGTCTCTTCGGTCTCGTGCGCAACGGCGCTCACTGCCGCATCAGCGCCGACATCGCCGTTAGCGCCCCCGTCCTGCAGCACGCAGACGAATCCGTCCCTGGACGGATGCGCTGGTGTAAAATCGGCATCGTAGGGCATGGCCGAGATCTGCACGATCTGACCGTTGGCCCGGAAATACGCCGAGTGCCACGCGCAGTACTGCAAGTGGGTCGAACTGAAGCCGCCACCGAGGTTCACTCCGGGACCGGTGAAGATCATGTATAGCGTGCTCGGATCGTACTGGAGCGTGCCACTGGCAAAGCCATCCTCGATCAGCTTTACCATCTGATTGGTGTTTACGGTCGCGCCTCCCCTCGGCGCACCCGGACCATTGGCTGCCCAGTATGCGTCATACGACATCGTGTTCTGAACGAATTGCTGCTGGCCACCAACGATCTGGTAGTACAGCGTGTTGATGTTCCAGTAAGAGGAGCCGCCGATGTGATTCAGGAAATAGCCGACGAGTGAGTGGTCGTTGGCACCGGTTCCAACCTCACCCGGAGGCGGCCCATTGTTGAAGATCGTCGTGGGTGAATAGTAGATGGCGACGAGCCGCTGGTTCAGGATGAGACGTCCGCCCCAGTACAGAATGTCGGGTTGCGATGACTTCGCAGCTGCGGCCGCAGCGGCACCGAACAAGCTGCTGGCGGATGTAGTGCCGCCGGTTGCAAAAGGTCGGAAGATCGTCGGGCTAACCAGGCTCAGCTGGCCAGCCACTATCGATTCTCTCGGAATGGGAGTCAATCGAGGTGACGTTGGCGCGACTGGGGAATCGGAGCACGCCGCGATGGCAAGAATGGCGGCAACCGCAATGAGAGAGCGAGTGCGCATGCAGAACCTCCGGAACAGAACGTCTGGGACCGTGTGCGGGTGGTGACCTTACGCTCAGATCCTGGCGCCGTCAAGAGATTTCATGCTCCGGCTCCCAACCGGCCGGTTAGCATGAAAAACGTCACAGCGCCGCGGCAACCTCGAGTCGCGCCGGCACCTCGAGAAACTTCGCAAACCTGTCGACCTTGCGCGCGATAGCGGCACGCTCGCCTTCGCCGAATGGTGTCAGCGGTCTCACCGTGACGATCGCTGATTTTCCTTTCAACGTCCGTTCCCATCCGCCGACGACCTGGCCGTCCACAGTAGCAATGTGACCGCGAAGGTAACTCAGACTTCCCTCGACGTTGGCCATGTCAAGTTTCGTCTGGATTGCGGTGCGATCCTTCAGGCCAATGAAATATTCATCGTAATTCGGAAGCAGTCTGGCGACCGGCGACTTCCCCCGTGTGGTTCGCGTAGTCGGCTGAAACCAATATTTGCGCTCGCCGATGATAGTCTGCTCGAGCGTCGAATGAGCCGCGACGGCGCGCTTCGCATCGGTCCTGGTCAAACCCGACCACCAGGCAAAATCGTCTGGCGTGGCGGGGCCGCGCGTTGTGAAGTATCGGTGGGCGAGCTCAACCAGTGCCTCGTCTCGGCTCAACTTCTTCGCCGGCGCCACTCGTTCCTCGAGCAGCGCATAGGTGAACTGCTTTCCCCGCCTGGCCCCGCTACAAATGAGTCCGTCCAACTCCGCGTGCATCACGAGATGCGCGAGTCGCTGCGTGCCGTCGGCCCGGATTCCTGACTTCGTCAGGGCCTGTGACAGCTCCGTGCGCGTAAGCTGCTTGCCGTCCCTCAGCGCTTTCGTCAATACCGCTCGACTTCGACGAAGTACTGGAGCGTCGAGCTCGAGCTTTCGATCATAGAAGGCAAGTAGTGCTTTCACGCGCGGAGCTGTGAGCGCAAGCATCCACCGGATGTCAGCAGGCGCGACGAAATGCCAGGTCGGACGCAGGACGTGCGTGCGCAGAATCGAACCATGGCTGATTTCTTTTTCCACCTCGGTGTCTGTAGCGCTGCGAGTACGCTGAGCAATGCCCCACTTCGCGGCCGAGTAGTCTTGCGCCTGCACTGCGCCGAGTAGTTGGACTATTTCACTCGCCTTCTCGATCTTCTGTTTGGTCAGATGCTGGCTGGCGAGCCTTTGACCGCAGATGTCTAGTGGAATCATCTAAGAACTATGCAGTTTGAGGCGGCGCTGAGCTGCGAGCTGTCGTTATCAGAGCGACGGCACAAATCACGATCGCCGCTGCGACGCCGGTGCGGACCGACAACCGCTCGCCGGCGATTGCCCATCCGAGAACGACTGCGACGATGGGATTCACGTACGCATACGTCCCTAGTCGTGCCGGCGAGACTTTGTCGAGCAGCCAGATGTACGAGGTGAATCCAATCAGCGAGCCGAACGTGATGAGATAGACGAGTCCGGCGGCGGACGCGCCGGAGA
>Ga0066695_10000778_pt1 | contig 11160 bp, 9 predicted proteins | sample GraSoiAngelo_144_FD_66452 | JGI IMG/M metagenome (GOLD analysis project Ga0066695, IMG submission 66452) | Grasslands soil microbial communities from the Angelo Coastal Reserve, California, USA - 14_1009_02_40cm | ecosystem: Environmental > Terrestrial > Soil > Grasslands | place: USA...
GCACCTGCCGAGGCGATGCGTGTCCCATCGGGTGACCATGCTACCGCACGCACTCTATCGGCATGGCCACGATAGGTGTAGAGGGTTATTCCCAGTTGCGCGGCACCTGCTATAGGCGGTAAGATGGGCACAATGAATTGGGCATTGCATGCAGCCCCTACGATAGCAGGTGACGCTACCGGCTGGCGAGGATAGAGCACTCCAGGCTGCAAGGATTGAGCCTGCCGGTCGGCCCACTGAGCGGCGAAACGCTGCAATTCTTGCTTGACTACTGCCATACTCGCTGGTCTTCCGCTCACATCCAAATCTAGCATCTGCATGATAAACGTATCAAGTCCAGGAGGAGCCAGTTGAGGCGACAGGTGCATTGGGGCAAAGCGAAATGGCGCATCTGAGGGATCACTATTCGTGAGCATGTGATGGAGCGTGGCGCCAAGGCTGTAAATATCAGCACGAGGGGTTGTCTGAGCTTTGCCATACTGTTCGGGAGGGGCATAGCCTGGTGAACCAAATGCCATCGTATCTCTCGTCTGCCCTAGCTTGAAGTGACGAGCAATACCGAAGTCAATCAAAAAGATCTGCCCATCAGGAGTCAACATGATGTTCGCGGGTTTGAGATCGCGGAAGATGATGGGCGGCTGGCGCGTGTGTAGATAGTCAAGGACTGTGCAGAGTTTGATGCCAATATCAAGCACTTCCTCTACAAGAAGACGCCTCACCTTTGCTTTGTCGAGATGCTCGTCGAGCGTTTCACCTTCAATGAAATCCATCACGAGGTACCAGTGCCCAACCTCGAAAAATTGATCATAAATGTGGGGTAGGCCTGGATGAGAAAGACTTGCAAGCAGCAGTGCTTCGCGTTTGAAAGCATCGGTGGCCATGGCCACCTCTTGTGGACTCAGGCCACTCTGGCTCATTTCTTTGACAGCTACGAGTCGATTGCCAAACAAAGTATCCTCGGCTTTATAGACAGCACCGAAGCCCCCTTTGCCCACCTGGCTGATGGTTCTGTAACGCCGGTTGAGCAGGTGATTACAAACAAGCAACCCGGTAAGTGAACTGGGATGAGGTTTTATCGTGGATGCATACAGAGGCTGTCCGCAGGCAAAACAAAACGCCGCTTGTGGTGGGTTATCCGTACCGCATGTTGCACAGAAAAGATGAGAAGAGATCACCATACATCCTACTTCCTTGGATGCATCAGCGTTATCCGGCGCTACGGAAATTGGCTTGTAAACAAAGATTCTACAATAGCTTCTGTTCTACATATGTTTGTTATGAGGAAAATATAGGATATACCCCCTGTTTTGTCAAGTTAAACCATCAGCTTCAAGACTCAAAGAGAACAAGGCATAAAGAGAAGGCGGGTATCCGGTTGGATGCCCGTTTTTTGTTGTACTCGGTCTTCCTGTAGGAAATGAATATACTCGTACTGCAGTGAGCGGCTCCACGGTCTCTCAACGAGGATGTCACTGGTAGAACGTTCTGGACATATCTGCTTTCTTACAGGGCCAGCAGGGCTGGGGACTTACGCTCCGGCCCTGTCAGGTTGCTCTCTGCCCGGTTACTTCTCAGGCTTCCCAGTGGTACGCGGCATCTGCCGCACCGCTTCCAGCCATTGCGCTTGTCCCTGCTGCATGGCCTTTTGAAAGCTCTCAGTCGCCTTCTGAAAGCTCTCCAGGCTCTGTTTGGAGGCGGTCTCCACCACCTCGAGCGTCTGCTGATAGGCGGTGAGCGGAGCGCGGAAGAGGCCCAAGTAGGTCTCGGCGGCCTTGGTATCCCCTAGCTGTTTCTGAGCTTGCTTTTCCCACTGCTCCAGCAGGGAACGCGAACTCTCCACGTGGCTCTTGAGCAACGCGACCGTACTCTCAAAGACGCTTTCGGCATACTTCATGTTGCGCTCCTGGGCGGCAGCCAGACTCTCTACCAGGGCCTGGTTGGCCCCGCTCAAGGTTTCGATCGGACTTGCGGTGCCTTCCTTTTTCTCTATATCTGCCATGGACTTGCTCCTTCTTGAAAAAATACGGTATAACTGCATCTTAGCGGGAGGTTTTCTCTGATGCCATTACGTTTCTCTCCCCCATGAAGTATATCACGTGAGCTTGCCTATATGTCAGCGCGATGCAGTTTTTACATCACAAAACCGTCACAATGATTCGCCCTCCCTCACCGAAAGAGTCAGTTTCATCTACGTGTTTGCAGGTACTCCACCACCTGCTCGTAGGCCTGCTGTAACGCGAGGAAGTCGGCGTGGTGTCCGCCTGCATCCGGGTGATAGCGCTTAGCCAGTTCGCGGTACTGTGTTCGCGCCTCAGCAAGACTTCCCTCAGCTTGCAGTTGGAGCAAGCTGTATTCCGCTTGCAGATGGAGTGGGATTGCTCGTTGCATCGTCATCTCGTCTTGCCCGTGGGGAAGCGCCGGGCCTGTCAGAAGGATTTTGGTGAACAAGGACCACATGTCAAAGTAGGACCCGAAAAGCTTCGTGTAAAAAGCATGAACAGTTTCCATGAGCAACTCCATTACATCTTTGTAAAAAAGTCAAAGACTGTTACAGTCCCTCTTTGGTCCAATCCCACTATTCTCGGCAATGGTGATAACTCTAAGAAACTGTGGAGGGAGATGATGAACCTTAAAGTCTATCACATGGGTTCTGCTACCGGTAGCCCAATAGCAGAGGGTATTAAGCGGGAAAATCATAAGACGACATATCTTTACCGTGAGGCAGAGATATAAGCTACAAACTCCAAGAAATTTCACTGACTGGTTGCTAATTTAACTATAGCATAAGTTGCGGCTCTAAGTCCACACAAAGTGCGGCGAAAAAATGGACATAATGCGTTAGTTAATCCTTTGCCTACCCCAACCTGCCTCCAACACATTCGGCTTGTGCAGATCTGCATTTGTGGTGTTATACTTGAGGAGGTAAAGTAGCGCATGTCCTGAGGAGCGGGATCATCAGGACAGGACACACCAGGTATCCGGCTTATTGCCTATGGCACGTTCTTCCGAATGTGGAAGGACGAAATGATTATCTATGGAGGTAATATGGTTTTTCTTGAGATTCTCTTCGTAGGTCTGCTGGCGCTGTTGCTAGGCGCCGCCTTTTGTTTCATTGGCTACCGGTTCTTCAGGATCCTCATCCCCATCTGGGGCTTCTTTGCAGGGTTCTTTTTCGGCGCACAGGGGGTCGTGTCCCTCTTTGGGGGCGGCTTCCTATCAACGGTGACCAGCTGGGTCATTGGACTTGTTGTCGGACTGATCTTCGCCGCGCTGGCCTATTTCTTTTATTACGCAGCCGTGGTGATCCTGGGCGGTTCTGTCGGGTACGCGATTGGAACCGGTCTTATAGCGGCGATTGGATTAAGTCAGCAGGTGTTCATCGCCGTGATCGTTGGGCTTGTTGTCGCTGTCGCCCTGGCTATCCTGATCATTATCCTCAACCTGCCCAAGATACTCATCATTGTGTTCAGCGCGCTGGGCGGGGCCAGTACGATCGTGGCGGGCTTCTTGCTGCTACTGGGACGCATCCCGCTGGCCTCTTTCGGATACGGGACGGTGTCCGCCATCATCCTGAACTCGTGGCTCTGGCTCATCGTGTGGCTCGTACTGGCGGGGGCTGGCATGGTGGTGCAGTGGCGTAGCTCACAACAGTACACACTGGAATGGTCGCAGACAATGTAAGGGATAATGGATGCTTGCCCTTCCATTGGTTTTTATGGATTCCGCAAAGGGGGAATGGCCCCATGCTTCGGAAAATTCTTGCTGGCAGCCGGTACCTGATCGTCATTGCAGTGATTGGGTCTTTCCTGGCGGCAATTGGCACGCTCGTCTATGGTGGGTTGACGGTGGTGAGCATCATGTACGAGTCGTTTAGCCACGTCGAATTTACGGTAGAGGGAGCTAAACATCTTGAGCTCGAAAGTATAGAGATAATAGACCTGTTTCTGCTCGGCACTGTCTTGTACATCGTTGCGCTGGGGCTCTACCAGCTTTTTATTGACGAGAGCTTGCCCACGCCAAAGTGGCTCATGATAACCAGCCTCGATGATCTCAAGACAAGACTGCTCGGCGTGGTCGTGGTCCTCCTGGCTGTCACCTTCCTGGGCGAGGAGGTAAACTGGAATGGCAGTAACAATATTGTGGCAGTGGGGATTGCTGTCGGGCTGGTACTGTTCGCACTTGGATTTATTCTCCGCCAGGGATTTGAGGCTTACGCGGGTAGGAGAAAAAACGAAAGCGATGTTGAGTAACGGAAGCGGTCATCACCTCGAAAAAAGGTTAAGAGGAGAAGGGTGTAAGCCAGGCTTCTCCAACTTTACCAACGCTATCTCGTACTGCAAATAGGAGTTGTTCATACACACGAAGGAGAAATCAAAGATGGATGTAATAACCTCTAACTTAGGCTGGTTTTCATGGATCATTTTTGGGGCGCTGGCGGGTTGGATCGCCAGTATTCTCACTGGCAGGAACTCACAGCAGGGTTGCTTGATGAATATTATTGTCGGGATCGTTGGGGCATTCCTCGGTGGGTGGGGCTACACACTGATTACCGGTCGCCCTCTCACGGTTGGCTGGAACTTGACGGCCTTTATTGTTTCGGTCATTGGCGCTGTAGTGTTGCTGGCACTGATCAACCTAGTGTTCGGCCGCAGATCGAGATAAACACAGCGGATAGGTGCCTGCCAGGTTGGGCGTACACCAGCAGCGATTAGCAAGGATATGTTTCCGCCTCAGTGGACTAGGGCGATACGATAGCGCCTTCCTATCATGCTGAGCGTAACGAAGCATCTCCTGCGCCACGCGAGAGAGACCCTTCGCTGCGCTCAGGGTGACATCCGGGGGAGCTGCCAGGGGCTTTCAAGGGTAGGTATTTTGTGAAACGAGCAGGGAAGCGGGTTCGTCTCGTAGTCTCGTAGGGGCGGGGGTGGCAGGGAAGAAGGGTGGGGACCCTTGGGTCGCCCGGCGTCCTGTTGCCCTGCCGCTTCCCACCTGCCCCCCATGGGCGACGCAAGCGTCCCCACCCCATTCCGCACCTCTCCCGCCCCTACGATTGTGACGATCTGCCCCAAAAAAACTACTGTTGAGAGGCAGCCGGGGGCCCTTCTATTGACGCGGACAATAAATGGATGCGCGATAGAGGTAAGGCAGTTTAGCTTTCCGATGTCTCGGAACTGACCACCATGGTCTCTAGCGCAACCAATGAGATCTCCGACTTGCCCTGCGTGGTCTCGGCGATATAGCGCAAATCCAGCTCTTCTAGCACTTTCTTTTTGCCGAGGAGGAGTTTTGCTAATTCAAATGCCTGACTTAGTTGCTCTTTCTCTAACTCGTAGCCGAGTTCGTTCATCTGTGCAGCGAGCGCGGCACGTCCTGAAAGCTTGCCTACAAACAAACGGCGATCAGCAGAGGTCAGACCTATAGATTCTGGAGTCATGATCTCGTAGGTACGAGAATCTTTCAGCACACCATCCTGGTGAATGCCTCCGCCGTGGGAGAATGTGTTTTGACCAACGATACTTTTGGTCCATTGAACCTGCATCCCTGATAGTTTAGCGACGAGACGACTGGTTGAGATAATTTTCGTCGTATCAACTTTGACATCCATGCCAAGATCGGCAGAACGTGTCCGAATCGCCATGACAACATCTTCGGTTGCAGCATTGCCAGCACGTTCGCCCAAGCCGTTAATGCAGGAGTCTACTCGTTCCGCTCCATTACGCAATCCTTCCAGCGCGTTGGCAACAGCAAGACCAAGATCATCATGACAATGTGCCGAGATGCGGATAGCAGGAAATTCATGCTTTACGTCGGCAACAAGCTTGCCAAACTCCCACGGTAGGGCATACCCAACCGTATCGCATAATGTGACGAAACGGACGCCTTCTTTAAAGATCGCTTCACATACTTCTAGAATGAAGTCATGTTCAGTACGCGTCGTATCTTCCAGCGCGAAATCAACGTTTTCAGTATAGGTACGGGCGTGGGCAACCGCCGTCCGTGCCATTTCAAGCACCTCTTCGCGTGTCTTGCCTAGTTTGACCTTGCGATGCAGTGGGGATACGCTGACAAACGGCTGGATGGCGGATCGGTTTGCAATCTTCACAGCTTCCCACGCTCTGTCAATATCAGCAAAGTGCGTACGCGCAATCGCACAAATCTCGGCATTTTCCACTTTCGAGGCGATCATGCGTACTGCTTCAAACTCTCCAGGCGAGGAGATGGGAAAACCACAGTCGAGGGTATCGAAGCCCATATCGGCCAGGGCCTGGGCTATCGCCAGCTTTTCTTCTGGGAAGTAGTTCACGCCAGGTGTCTGTTCGCCATCACGAAGCGTGGTTTCATAAAACTTGATGATGCGGGGTTCTGTTGCCATCGTTTGTCACTCCTTCTATAAAGGCATCCTTCCATACGCCTGATCGCATCGATCCAACTGAAAGCAGGAGTTGAGGGAACAGAAAGCTTTCTGTACGAGGCACCAGGAGCGAAGTACATGCACTCTTAGACTCCTAGACAAAGCTGCCGCCCGAAACTCCTTTGTTTCGACTTTCTCAGGTCTGTGACCATTCACTACGAAAATTATACGCAACTTACAGAAGGGGTGCAAGCGATGTCCGAACTCCGGTTTACTTGATGTGAATCTCGAGGCGACCTTCTTGCTCGTTCCATGTTGATGCTGTATGCAGTTCTTTACTCAACTTCTGGATACTCGCAACAATGGCTCTTCTCTCGTCGTTATGCGCAAGCCTGGCCTGGAACTGTTGAATAACGGTGGGATAGAGTAACAGGCGAGATAGGGTAAACCCATCTGTTTCAAGCACGAAGATACTACTCAGGTCATTCCGTTTGATTTCATCGACTGCATAATCGTCGATAAAGTCGCCTGTGCAATACAGGATAGGTTTCTCTTTGTAGATCTCGATGCCGCGCACGATATGACCGGAATGCCCAAAGATCACATCAGCACCTTCATCTATTAGCGCATGTGCAAAAGGAATATGCTCCGCTGGGGGTTCGTACCCCCAATTTGGCCCCCAATGCGCAGATACAATGAGCATATCGACTACCTCTTTTGTCTTTCTCACCCGCTCAAAAAGATATTCGGCGCGCTTATCCTGTAACGCTATGGGAACATACCAGACACCCGGTTGTTCTCCCGTAGCTTCCCAGGGAGGCTCATTATCAGTAAAAGCGATGAACCCTATCGTTTTCCCTGCCACGTTCCATATGGCAGGTGCAGATGCCTCACGGAGCGTGGTGCCTGCGCCTGCGTAGTGGATTCCTGCTTCCTTGAGGGTGTCCAGCATGTGAAAAAGGCCCTCATAGTCAAAATCAAGGGTGTGGTTATTCGCCAGCGAGACAGCATCGATGCGGGCAGCCAGGAGGGTTTGAAGATTTTTTGCATCTGATCGAAAATGAAACACTTTTGGCGTTGTCGACCAGGGCATTCCTCGATCGGAAAGCACACACTCCAGATTACAGATGCGCACATCTGCAGCGCGCAAGAGCGACAAGGTGTCGCCCCATGGATAGGCAGGAGGCTTTTTCTTGAGAATCTCGTTCACCAATCGCCCGAGCATGACATCGCCAACAAACAGTATTCTCAAATGTGAGTGTCCCTGGTTCACTTCCTCCATCAAAATAGCATTCCTTTCTCGATCGGCAGAGCGTTCCGCTGGTTGTCACCCCATTCACTTCGTTCAGGGCAAGCTCTGAGCGCAGCGAAGGGTCTGTCTCGCAGGGCGCACGAGATGCTTCGCTGCGCTCAGCATGACAGGTTGGCGTTCAGCATTACAAGACGGCGCTCAGCATGACAGGTTGGCGCTCAACAGGACAATTCAAGTATGACAGTGCTGCCGCGCTATCACATCGCACTCGTACACCGAGGCGGAAACAGGTCCATGATAAGCGCTCCTGGTGTACGCCCAACCTGGCTGGTGCTTCTCATGGGGGTTATTCAGCCTCAATGTACTAGGGACTGGAGGCAACATTCCACGCACCAGCTTCACCAGTGCGGTGCCCATACTGGTCAAGGACGTCAAAGCTTCCCACCATATCACCACCTATTTTGATATCTCCATCAAACGAAAGGGTTGTATTACTTGCCTGTACCTTCACCGTGAAATGTAGGTGCCCTGCAGTATTGACAGTTCCATTGAAGGGGCCAACCAAACCTAAACCCTGGAAAAACCCTGAGATGCTCCCCTGGCTTTGTTTAATATGCGTGAGGAACATACCAGTATCTTCGTTTGTCATGATGTCAACGACCTTCCCTGCATAGGAGGCAGCCAGAGGCGGATATTCAGAGGTTCCTGGAGTAAGAGTAGAAGGAGCAGGAGATTTCACCGTCGATTGAGCAGGTGAAGATGCAACAGGACTGGCGACGCTGTGAAGAGTTGCAGGATGATCGCCATGCGAAAGAACACTCCACACAAGACCCGTTCCAATGACTGCAGTGAGCAAGAGCGCAAGAATGATGAGCAAGAGTACATGTCGTTTGCTCGTGCGGGGAGCATGATTCGGGTATCGCTCGGATGAAGGCTCGATCAAATTACGTTTCAGTTCTTGCTCAGAGACATTCAGCGGTTGCGGTGTCTCAAATGCAGGGAGACGAGGCGCACGTATCTGTTGCTTTGGCGCATGACTCGTCAACTCCTGCCAGAATTCCGCAACGGTAGCGAAGCGATCAGTGCTGCTTATGCTCATTGCCCGCTCAATGGCCATGGCGACAGCCCATGGTACATCTGGTACCACCAGGTGCGCAGGTTCGAGCGGATCGATTCCTTTGCTTGCTGTGACTCTGGTGATGGCATCAATTGGAACAGTCCCGGTTAACAAGGTGTAAAGCGTTGCTCCAAGACCATAAATATCCGTACGAGGATTTGTGCCGATTCCATACTGTTCTGGCGCAGCATAGCCAGGAGAACCATGCCGAATAATCGATGTCGTTCTATCTTCGACGTACTCCTTAGCAAGGCCAAAATCAACCAGGACTGCTTCACCCCCTTTCGTTGGTACGATGATGTTTGAAGGTTTGATATCTCTATGCACTATTGGTGGATCCTGGTCCTGAAGATAGCTCAGCGCATCGACAATAGGAGCCATAACGGCCATAACCAGGGGTAAGGGAAAACGCTGGTCCGGTTGCTCTTTTAGCAAGACTGACAGGTCCCGCCCCTGAACGTAATCCATGAGCATATATACCCGTTTGAGATTTTTACTTTCTAACACCTGGTAAACGTGGGGCAACGATCTGTGATGCAGTCGCTTAAGCATTTCTGCTTCAAAGAAGAAACGTTCCCTGTCTCGCCTGTTCGGATCAATCACCTCCTTGAGTGCAAACAGAGGCTCCTTGAAACGCCGATCTCTGACCAGGTAGACAGCACCAAACCCACCCTTACCTAGAAGGCCTTCGATTACGTAGCGGCCCCCATCAGGATTTTGTATGGTGGCTCCAATGGGGAGTGTCATCTGTTCTTTTAGCATGCTACACCTCACCTCATACACGTGAGAAATAATCTCTTCGCGATAGGCTGAGTTTCCTTGTATTATACCATCTCAATGGTATAAAATAGAGTAAATAAAGTCAATTTTTCTCTGTGTACTGTGGGCAAGAGTGTACTCTACTCGGTAGGTCTGGTTCATCCTCAAGCTCTTCAACCGCTTACCGATAGCGTCTCACCACTACTTAGGCACATCAGTAGTTCACAAAAAATAAACTCAACAAATGATTTAGCGTTACGTATCTCTATATTATACGTTTTAAAACACTAGGAGTATCATATCTATCCATAATACCTACATTTTCTAAAATTGAATTCTTGGAGGGAGAGACAATGATGAAGATGAAACCAACATTAGTGCTTCTAGTAAGTCATGCATTCCTGGGTCTCGGTCTATTTAGTCTCCTTGCTGCTCTTTTTGGCGCTCAGAGCCTTTCCGCCTCAGCTCAAGGCCCATCTTTTGTGCGCATTATTCACGCTTCACCCGATATCGGAACCGCCGACGTCTTTGTGGATGGCGCGAAGTTGCTCAGTAGCTTTCAGTTCGGGGCAGTCACTGGCTACGCATCGGTCCCGGCCGGCCCTCACAAGGTGCAGATCGCTCTTGTGGGCAAAGGAACTGGCGGGGCGGTTATTACAGAGACCTTAGCGGTCAGCCCCGGTTTCGCGTACACTGTAGCTGCGGTTGGGACAAAGGCAACCGGCCTTTCGTTGAAAGTTTTTATCGATAATAACCTCCTCTCGCCTGGAACAGCTAAATTCCGCGTGTATCAGCTTTCTCCAGACGCAGGTTCTGTGATTGTGGCGACAGGAGGGAAAACCGTTCTCAGCGGGTTAAGTTACCAGGGTGCAAGTAACTATCTTGCCGTTAAGGTGGGTGGATATACTTTTAATGTTACCTCCCCGACGAACAACGCGACCTTCCCTCTTACAGCAACGCTCAACGCCAATTCGGTGACCAGTGTCTTTGTTGTGGGGCTGATCAATGGCACCCCGAAGGTTCAGCTTGTTTCTTCGCAGGTTACAGGACTTCCTGGTGTGCCAAACACTGGAAGTGATCCAAATGCGCTTCCACAAACAGATCACGTGCAACCGCCCACTCCCTGGATCTGGATTTTGCTGACGGTGTCGCTGCTCCTCATTGGAAGTGGCGGATTCATTCGTCGCCTGGTAAGGAAGCAGCACTAGAGCAGTAGGAAGGGTTGCATCTGATGCACACGGGTCGGCTGATAGAGCACTTGTTTGCCCTGATACTAGTGCTCACTCTTGCTGCGTGTGGCTCTGCCTCGACTACCTTTGCTAAAGTACCGGTAGTCCGTGCTTCACATACAGTCAACGTCAGTCCCACGTCAACGGTTCTCCCGCGACATAGGGTGAATACGGCTGCGAATCCCATCCGCCTGATTATACCAGCTATAGGGATCAATGCGTTCGTTGAGCCGGTAGGAATTCGGCCTGATGGTGACATGGCAACGCCAAAATTCAATCCATGGGAGGATGTAGGCTGGTACAACGATGGTCCACATCCTAGCGAGCGAGGCAGCGCGGTCATTGATGGGCACCTTGATCGCCCGGGAGGATTTCCAGCAGTATTTTGGCGTTTACGTCAATTGCAGGTTGGCGATGAAGTGCTGGTGAAAAATACTGCCAGGAAAACGCT
>Ga0066695_10000782_pt1 | contig 11141 bp, 8 predicted proteins | sample GraSoiAngelo_144_FD_66452 | JGI IMG/M metagenome (GOLD analysis project Ga0066695, IMG submission 66452) | Grasslands soil microbial communities from the Angelo Coastal Reserve, California, USA - 14_1009_02_40cm | ecosystem: Environmental > Terrestrial > Soil > Grasslands | place: USA...
GCTCGGTGACTCTGAGTGTTTTCTTTTTCGTGACCTTCGCGTCTTTCGTGTTTTCGTGGTGAAGCATTCTGGACTGATATACTTCGCGCGCATGTTCTTCCGCGGACAAATCCTGGGCAAATACAAGATTCTGTCCACGATCGGCAGCGGCGGCTTCGGCACCGTCTACCTCGCGGAAGACACCTGGATCGACAAGAAGGTCGCGCTCAAGGTCCCGCACAAGCAGAGCGTCGACTTCGGCGAGCTGCTGCGTGAGCCGAGGCTGCTCGCGAGCCTCAATCATCCGAACATTGTCACGATCCTGACTGCGGAGAAGCAGGAGCACGTCTTCTTCATCGTGATGGAGTTCGTGCCCGGCGAGACGCTCGAGACGGTGATCTCGCGCGAAGGCGCGCTCGGTGTGGCGCGCGCGCTCGACTACGGCTGTCAGATCAGCAACGCCGTCGACCACGCGCACCGCCAGGGTGTGCTCCACCGCGACCTCCGGCCTTCCAATATGATCGTCGCCGAGAGCGGGATGCTCAAGGTGGCCGATTTCGGAACGTCGCGCTTTCTCGAGATTGCCGCGCACGGCACGACGGTCATCGGCAGCCCGCCATACATGGCGCCCGAGCAGTTTCACGGCAGGGCGGTGTTCGCTTCCGACATCTACTCGCTCGGCGTCACCATGTATCAGATGCTGACCGGCGTGCTGCCGTACGACGCGCCGTCGCCCGACGACATGGATCGCCTGATGAGCGGCGATCTCGTCACCGACCCTCGTCTCAAGAACCCCCGGATCCCGAAGGCCATCAACGATATCGTCATGAAGGCGATGGCGCCCGAGATTCATGCGCGTTACCAGCGCGCCGGCGATCTCCTGCACGACGTGATCGCCGCGCGGACGAGCGGCCCGCGCCGGACGCCCACGACCGATGCGCGGGCGGACCGGGTCGATCGCGCCGCCGAGGACATCCACGTCCGCCTCAAGGCACGCGAGGCGCCGCAGCCACGCTTCTGCTGGCACTGCCGGAAGCCACTCCACGCCCGATCCGATCGCTGCCCCTTCTGTGGAGAGGCCCAGTAACGCCACAGCGCAGTTGGTGACTTGACGAATTGGTGAGTTGGTGAGTTGAGTCGGCCATTCATTCACCCACTTGCCAAGTCACCAAGTCACCAAATCGCGAACTCACCAATTGAACTAGAATCGTTCGAGGAGTGTGGAGATGGCGTTTCCGGGCACGGGCAGGATCTGGATGAACGGCAGGCTGGTGGACTGGAAGGATGCGACAATCCACGTCGCCTCGCACGTGATCCACTACGGCAGCGCCGTCTTCGAAGGCGCACGTTGCTACGCCACGCCGAAAGGCTCCGCCTGTTTCCGCCTCGATGCCCACATGCGGCGTCTCCAGGAGTCCTCGAAGATCTATCGCATGGAGTATCCGCTCGACCTGGCCGGCTGGCAGCACGCCGTGCTCGACACGATCCGCGCGAACCAGATGCAGGCCTGCTACATCCGGCCGATTGTGTATCGCGGCTACGAATCGCTGGGGGTGAACCCGTTCACCTGTCCTGTGGACGCCGCGATCATGCTGTGGAACTGGGACGCCTACATGGGCAAGGAGGCGCTCGAGGAAGGGTGCGATGTCCAGATCGCGTCGTGGTCGCGCATGGCGCCGAACACGCTGCCCGCCATGGCGAAGAGCGCCGCGAACTACGCGAACTCCGCGCTGATCAAGATGGAGGCGATCACCGACGGCTACACCGAAGGCATCGCGCTCGACGTCCACGGCAACGTCAGCGAAGGCAGCGGGCAGAACATCTTCCTCGTGCGCGACGGCGCCTTGTACACGCCGTCCATCGGCTCGTCGATCCTCGGCGGCATCACCCGCGACACGGTGACGACGCTCGCGCGCGATCTCGGCTACACCGTCACCGAGACGGTACTGCCGCGCGAGCTGCTTTACATCGCCGACGAGGTCTTCGTGGTCGGCACCGCCGCCGAGGTGACACCGATCCGATCGATCGACAAGATCGCGATCGGCCCCGGCCGCCGCGGCCCCGTCACCGAAGCGCTGCAGCGCGCTTTCTTCGACGTGATCAACGGCGACGTGCCCGACACGCACGGCTGGCTCACATACGTGTACTCCGAGGAGGCGTCGCTTCGCTCGCCGCAGAGGACAGTGACCGGAGCCAGGGGCTAGGGACTGGGGACTAGAGGGACTGGGGACTCCCCGAGTCCCCAGGTCCCCACAGAAGATATGCATGTCAACGATCTCCTGAAAACTGCCGTGGAGAGCGGCGCCTCCGACCTGCACCTGAAGGTCGGCAGCCTGCCGATGATGCGCGTGCGCGGCGTGCTGACGCCAGCGAGCGACATGAAGAAGCTCGATCACGAGGATGTCGTCGCGATGAGCGCCGCGGTGATGTCGACCACACAGCGCCAGCGGTTCAAGGAAACCCAGGAAGTCGACCTCGCCTACAGCGTGCCGGGCCTCGGCCGCTTCCGCTGCAACATCTTCCAGCAGCGCGGCACGGTCGGCCTCGTCCTGCGCATCATCCCGATGACGATCCGGACGGTCGACGAGCTGGGGCTGCCCGAGGTCCTCAAGAAGATCGCGGAGGAAGAGCGCGGGCTCGTCCTGGTCACCGGCACGACGGGCAGCGGCAAGAGCACCACGCTCGCCGCGCTGATCGATCACATCAACAAGACGCGCTCGGCGCACGTGATGACCGTCGAAGATCCGATCGAGTTCCTGCACCGCGACAACCAGTCGATCGTCAACCAGCGTGAAGTGGCGGTGGACACGCGGTCGTTCGCGCAGGCGCTGCGCAGCGCGCTGAGGCAGGATCCCGACGTCATCCTGGTCGGCGAGATGCGCGACTTCGAGACGATCGAAACCGGCCTGCTCGCGGCCGAGACCGGCCACCTCGTGTTCTCCACCCTGCACACGCTCGACGCGACCGAGACGATCAACCGCATCATCGCGGTGTTTCCGCCGCACCAGCAGAAGCAGATCCGCCTGCAGCTGGCGAGTGTCCTGAAGGCGGTCGTCTCGCAGCGCCTCATGCCGAGGATCGACGGCAAGGGGCGCGCGCCGGCCGTCGAGATCATGATCAGCACCGCCTTCATCCGCGACTGCATCGTCGACAAAGAGAAGGCGCACCTGATCCACGGCGCCATCGCGGCGGGCACGTCGCAGTACGGGATGCAGACGTTCGACCAGTCGATCTTCGGCCTGTTCGAGAAGAAACTGGTGTCCTACGAGGAAGCGCTCCGCTGGGCGAGCAACATCGACGAGTTCAAGCTGCGTGTCCAGGGCATCTCGTCGACGTCCGAGATGAGCCGGAATCAGATGGCCAGGACCCTGGTCGGCGCGCCCGAGATCACCCGTTTCGGCTCGTAACACCTCCACTATAATCCGCCTGATCTTCTCGTAGCCCGATCGACGGAGCGCGAAGGCTTCAGCCGAGCGACTCTCGTCGCGCGATATGAGCAACGCGTACATCGACGGACTGAAAATGCTCTCGCGCCGCGAGCTGTCCGAAGCGCAAGTGCGCCAGCGGCTGGCACGAAAGGATCACCCAGCCGACGACATCGACGCGGCCATCACGCGGCTCCGGGAGGAGCGCGCCATCGACGACGTGCGCGTCGCCGAGACCATCGCGCGAACGGAAACCTCCATTCACCGCCGCGGGAAGATCCGCGTGCGGATGCAGATCGAGCGCGCCGGCATCGCAAAGGAGATTTCGTCCCGCGTCGTCGACGAGGTCTTCGACCACATCGAAGACGAGGCGCACATCGAGGCATCGCTGAAGAAACGCCTGCGCGGCCGCGAGACCATCGCGGACGATCGCGAGCTCCACCGGCTGTTTCGCTATCTCGCCGGCCAGGGGTTCGAGTCCGATTGCATCATGAGAGCGCTGGCTGCGCGAAAGCGGCGCGAATGAGCGCGCCGTGACGCCTTCCTTTGGTCGACCGTCGGCGTCGCGCAGATCGCAGATCGCGGATCCGATCGCGGCCGGAGCCGCTGAGACGACGACCTGGCGCATCGCGAGCGGCGGGATGTCCCCGGGCCCCGCCCAGCGCCCATCCGAATGCCGACTTCCGCGGTCCCGCAGCGCCGCTGAACGCGTCACGCCGTATAGAATGAAACGATGACGGCGAACGAGATCCGGGCGTCTTTCCTGAAATACTTCGAGAAGAACGGCCACCGCGTGGTGCCCAGCTCTCCCCTCGTGCCGGCGGACGACCCGACGCTGCTCTTCACCAACGCCGGGATGAATCAGTTCAAGGACCTGTTTCTGGGGCGCGAGAAGCGCGAGTACACGCGCGCGACCACGTCGCAGAAGGTGATGCGCGTGAGCGGCAAGCACAACGACCTGGACAACGTCGGACCGTCTTTCCGCCACCATACGTTCTTCGAGATGCTCGGGAACTTCTCGTTCGGCGACTACTTCAAGAAGGACGCGCTGCCCTTCGCGTGGACGCTGCTCACCGACGGCTGGAGGATGCCGGCCGAGAAGCTCGTCGTGTCGATCTTCAAAGGCGAGAACGGCATCCCGCGCGATGCCGAGGCGTACGACACCTGGCGGAGGCTGGGCGTGCCGGCAGACCGGATCCTCGAGCTCGGCTCGGACGACAACTTCTGGCAGATGGGCGACACGGGACCGTGCGGCCGCTGCTCGGAGATCTATTTCGTGCGCGGCACCGGAACCGATCCCGAAATCGAAATCTGGAACAACGTGTTCATGGAGTTCGAGCGCGGCGCCGACGGCACGCTGACGCCGTTGCCGGCGCCGTCGATCGACACCGGCATGGGCCTCGAACGCATCACGGCCGTGCTCCAGGACAAGGACTCCAACTACGACACGGATGTCTTCACGCCGATTCTGGCCGAGATCGCCCGGCTCTCCGGCCGCGTGCACACCGGCGGGATGAGCCCGCCGGATGTTTCGATGCGGGTGGTCGCCGACCACGTCCGCGCAACGACGCTTCTGATTGCCGACGGCGTGATCCCGTCGAACGAGTGGCGCGGGTACGTGCTCCGGAAAATCATGCGGCGCGCAATGCGGCACGGCAAGCATCTCGGCTTCACGGAGCCGTTCATGCACGGCCTGGTCCGGATCCTCGATCGCGAGATGGGCGACGCGTACCCCGAGGTCCGACGCAATCGCGGGATGATCGAGAAAACGATTCTGTCGGAAGAGAACCGGTTCGAGGCGGTGCTGACCGAAGGCCTCCCCCGTCTCGAAGCGGAGATCGCGAAGGTGGTCGGAACCAGGTCGAAGGTGCTGTCCGGCGCGGCGGCGTTTCAGCTCTACGATACGTTCGGCGTGCCGTACGACTTCATCGAGGACACGGCGGCGACGCAGGGCGTGACCGTCGATCGCGCCGCCTTCGATGTCGCGATGGAAGCGCAGCGCGGCAAGGCACGGGCGGGAAGCGCGTTCGGCAAAGAGAGCGCGAAGTTCGCCTTGTCGCTCGAGGACGAGTCCGGCAAGGAGATCCTCAAAGCCAAAGACGAATTCGTCGGCTATGACACGACGCGCGCGGCGTCTCGGATCCTCGCGGCCTGGAACGGGAACGGCGACCCGGTCGAGGAGCTCGACGCGGGACAACTCGGTTACGTCGCCCTCGCCGAGACGCCGTTCTACCTCGAAGCAGGCGGTCAGGTGTCGGATGTCGGCCGCATGGTCAACGAGGCGACGAAGGCGTCGGCGACCGTGGAAGGCTTGACCCGAATCCGGCCGGGGCTGCCACGCGCGCACCGGATCCGCGTGACCTCAGGTCAGCTTCGCGTCCGGGACATCGTCACCGCCGAAGTGGACGCCGGCGTCCGCGACGCGACACGCCGGAACCACACGGCGACGCATCTGCTCCATGCGGCGCTTCGAGAGGTGCTCGGCCCGCATGTCAAGCAGGCCGGGTCGCTCGTGGCGCCGGATCGCCTGCGGTTCGACTTCGTGCATTTCCAGCCGGTGACCCGCGACGAGGTCGATCGGATCGAGCGCATCGTCAACGAGCAGGTCTGCCGCAATACGACGGTGACGACCGAGGTGCGGTCCACCGAGGAGGCGATCGAGGCGGGCGCGATGGCGCTGTTCGGCGAAAAGTACGGCGACAAGGTTCGTGTTGTGAGTGTCCCCGGCTTCAGTATGGAATTGTGCGGTGGCACGCACGTCGCCGCGACCGGCAACATCGGGTTCTTTGTCATCGTCGCCGAAGGCGGCGTGGCGGCGGGCGTCCGGCGCATCGAGGCGGTGACCGGATCGGGGGCCGTCGCGTGGGCGCAGCATCAGCGCGCGGCGTTATCGTCCATCCTCGAGGCGCTGCACGTCAGCGAGCCTCAGGCCGTGGAGTCCGTCGAAAAGCTGCAGGCCGAGGTCAGGCGGCTCGCGCGCGAGGTCACGCAGCTCAAGACAAAAGCCGCGTTAGGCGGTGGCGCGGACGGCGGAGGGCCTGGCGTCGACGACACCATGGTGGTCGCCGGCGTGAGGCTGGCGCGGCGGAAGGTCAGCGACCTCGACAAGGACGCGCTGCGAGGGCTCGCGGACTCACTCAAGGCGAAGATCAAGAGCGGTGTCGTCGTCATCGCGTCGGAGCACGACGGCAAAGTGCAGATCGTCGTGTCGGTGACGGCGGATCTGACCGGACGCATCAAGGCCGGCCAGATCGTGAAAGAGATCGCGCCGATCGTCGGCGGCGGCGGCGGCGGACGGCCGGACTTCGCGGAGGCGGGCGGCAAGCAGCCCGAGAAGATCGACGAGATGCTCAAGGCCACCGAGGCCGTGATGGTCAAGCTCCTGACGTAGCCAGCCCTGCAGCGGCGAGCCTTTCCGGCCGATAGATCCTCCATAGGTTGTTCCCTGAAGTGTCGGGGTGTAAACTGTTGACTTTGCTCGACATGCTCATCCGTATCGCTACGGGCTCCGCCAAGCTGCTGCGCGGCAGGGGGTTTGCGGTGGCCGTGGGTGCCGCGCTGTTCTTCGGCGTGGCCGCGCCGGCTTCGGGTCAGATCTATACATGGAGGGACGCCAACGGCAACCTCGTCTTGTCGAACCGCCCCCAGCCGGGCAGCTCGGCGGTCCGGTCTTACGCTGTCCCGAAGGCCGACAACGTCCGGGCGACGCGGTACGTCACCGCCGAACGGGGTCATGCGTTCGACGACATCATCAGTGTGCATTCCCGGTTGAACGGCGTGCGGGCGGACCTGGTTCGCGCCGTCATGCAGGTCGAGTCGGCGTTCAACCCCTACGCACGGTCGCCGAAAGGCGCGCTCGGGCTGATGCAGCTGATGCCGGCGACGGCCCGGGAATACGGCGTGACCAATCCGTTCAACCCGTCCGAAAACGTCCGCGCCGGCGTCGCGTATCTGCGCCATCTGCTCGACCGGTATGAGGACAACGAGATGTTGGCGCTCGCCGCGTACAACGCGGGACCGGGCGCCGTGGACAAACACGGCCAGAGCGTGCCACCCTACCGCGAAACGCGGAACTACGTCGCGCAGATCAACCAGATGGCCGCCAGGCCACCCCAGATGCAGGCCAACTCGATCTACAAGGTGACGGAGACGATCGACGGCCGTCCCATCGTGCGCTACACGGACAAAAAGCCGTCGACCGGCGCCTACGAAATCGCGCGCACCAGATAACTCACTGTTCGTCGCGCTCGACCGCCATCAGATCCAGCTGTTCGTAAGCAGGACCGAGCGCCTCGGTGGCGAGCAGCACCTCCAGCGCGATAGTTACCGTGCAGACCGCCGCGGCCGGCACCAGCACTGCCGGCCCCAGAAACCGTCCCAGCGCATACCAGATGATGGCGCCCGCAAGCGCACCGGGAAGGGCCATGACGACGAGCGACAGCCAGGTGCCGCCGAGCATGATGAGGCGCTGCCCCATGGCGTCGAGGCCGCGCGGCCGCTGATTGCCGAGCGGCACCCAGGCGGGAAACACGAGCGCGACGGCGTTCTGAATCGTGAGCTGTGCGAAGACGAGCGCGGGAGCCACGATTGCGATGGCGCCGCCGCCCCCCAGGCGCCAGCCCAGGCCCACCTTTGGCATCACGGTGCCGGACAGCGTCATCGCGACGGCGATCATCGTCCAGGCGATCGCCGTGAGCAAAACGCCGGGCCAGAGCAGCTCGCCGCGCACGACCGCGGACGACTTCACCGGCCACGTCTTGAGCAGCTCGAGATGACGCAGATCCTGACGCATGTCCACGCGGAGGATCTGCGGCGCCATCAGGATCGCAAACAGCGCGGCGGCGATGGCAAAAGCGCCCAGCGTTGCCGCGGGGCCCTCACGTCCGACCGAGGTGGCCGCGAGGGTCAGGACGAACAGGATCGCCACGAACCGGGCAAGGCCGCGCTTGTCCACGACGCGCAGCGTCTGCATCGCCGCCTTCCATGCGAACGCCGCTTCGGGACGCCCGGTGGGGGCCAGCGTCCAGCCGGCCGAGCGCGTGCGATAGCTGACGGCCAGCTGCCCTTGCGGCTGCCGCTTGCGGCGTTGGGCGGCCTCGGCCGCGGCGTCCTGAAACGCTTCGTCGCTCTTCAACACCCATGCGGTGCTGAGCGCGAGCACGACGGCGGACCCCGCGAGCGCCGCGAGGTAGGCGCCCGCCGGCGCCGAAGACAGAAACAGGGGGCTCGTGATCGCCGCGAACGGCCACAAGACGATGCGCGGCAACGGCTGGAGCGAGACTTCGCTGAGGAGTTGGAGGGCCCTGCGGACGCTCGACGGCGGCGCCGCGAGGAATGCGCGCGCGATCGCGGACGCCACGATCGCGATTGCCGCCGTCAGCACGGCCACCGGCAGCCACGCGACGCGACGAGTCCTGGCGCTCGCGGATCGCAGCCGCGCGCGCGCCAGCGACACGCCGGTGAAGTAGACCTTCCCGGTGACCAGCAGGAACCACATCGCGACGCCCATGCGCAGCCGTCCGAATCCGTACGGGGACGGGACCGCGATGCCGAGGATGATCGCGCCGAACAACAGACCGATCTGCGATCGCAGCATCCGGTGGATCAGCAACTGCCGGCGGGAGACGGGGGCGGGAAACAGAAACTCGACTTCGGCGTCCGAGAAATCGAGCAGGCCGCTGTCGAAGGGCGCGAGCCAGCTCACCACCGTCACGACGAGGAGCGAGATGCCCGCGAGCGCCGGCCCGGCCGCCACGAGCGCCGGACCGGCGGCGAGGGCGGGATCGCCGGTGCCTCGGGCCCGCGCGGAGTCGCGCGCGGCGGACGAGCGTGCACTGCGCAGCCGGCCGAAGAACGAAAAATACATATACGCGGCACCGACGATGGCGCCGATGAAATAGCGCGGCTCGCGCAGCCGCCGCAGCCGCGCGCGCGCCCGGTTCCTGGCGCTGCACACGATGATGTAGAGGCTCGCGGCGAACATGGTCACATCTGCCCCGAAGGATCGCGCTGTCCGGTCACGCGCAGGAAAATCTGCTCCAGGTTCGAGCCGGCTTCCGCGAGATCAGCGCGCGCGCGCAGCTCCTCGACTGTCCCGTCCGCGATCTTGTTGCCGCGATCCATGATGATGACGCGCGTACAGATCTCCTCGACCAGGTGCAGCAGGTGCGAGGAGAGCAGAATCGCTGCGCCGGCCCGCCCGCGCGCGACGATCGTCTCGCGCATGCGGCGGATGCCGAGCGGATCCAGCCCCGTGAGCGGCTCGTCGAACAGCAGCGTGGTGGCCTCGCGCACGAGGCCGCACGCAATGATCACCTTCTGTCGCATCCCGCGCGACAGCTCTCCCGGGAGCGACTGCTCCTTGCCCTTCAGCTCGAGCTCCTCGATCAGCACCGCGGACCTCCTGGCGAAGTCGGTCACGCCGTACAGCCGGGCGACCAGCCGCAGGTGCTCGTCGACCGTGAGATATTCGAACAAGTGCGGCTCGTCCGGCATGAACGCCAGCCGGCGCTTGGCTTCGAGCGGGTCCTCGATGATGTCGTGTCCGTCGATGCGGACGCGGCCGGACGTCGGCCGCAGAATACCCGCCAGCGACCGCAGCGTGGTGGTCTTCCCCGCGCCGTTGGGACCGATGAGGCCGACGATCTCGCCGGAGGCCACGTCGAACGACAGATCGTTGACGGCGGTGAAATCTCCGCCGGACGTCGCATAGGTGCGGCTGAAGTGTTCGACGGCAATGGCCATTGTGCTAAGATTAGGGGTTTTCGGAGGTGATTGATCACGTGGCCACGCACGCATCTGCGCTCAAGGCGCATCGTCAGAGTCTAAAGAACCGCGAGCACAACCGCCAGTTCCGTTCGCGCCTGCGCGGCGCCCTCAAGACCGTCCGCACGGCGATCGACGGCAGCGACCCGGGTGCCGCGAAGACCGCGCTGAAAGAGACCATCTCGCTCATCGACAAGATGGCGAGCAAAGGGATTATTCACAGGAACGCCGCCAGCCGCTACAAGTCGCGCCTCACCACGCGTCTGGCAGCCCGCGCGTAACGGCGTCGCTCGGCTGAAGTCTTCGCGCTCCCAAACGCTGGCGCTCGGCTAAAGCCTTCGCGCTACGTATAAAGGTATAAAGCTGAACCGCCAGCGCGCATCCGCCCGAGTCTCGGAGCGCGAAGGCTTCAGCCGAGCGTGCTACGAGCGTCCTACCAGCGCCGCGCCGCGGTCCTCTTCCCCGCACACAACTCGACGACGAGACGCTCGAGCAGCACCCGCGCGTCGCCGGCGGACCGCTTCAGGTCGACGTCGGTGCGGAAAACCGCTTCGATCGCCGGGCGCAGGTCGCCCGGAGCGAGCGCGGGAAACTTCGACCGCACCATCCATCCGATCTGACCGAGGACCTTCTCGGGCGCCGCACCCGAGTCCAGCATCAGCGCGAGCTGCCGCAGCGCCTCGCCCGCCTGTCCCGCCTCGATCGCGTTGGTCATTGCCCAGTCGTCCTGCAGGGCCTCCGGTCCGGCCACCGCCCGCACGTCCTCGACGGTAATGCGCTTCTGCCCAAGCGCATAGAGCAAGAGCCGATCGATCTCCCCGCGAAGCCGATTCACGTCGCCGTTCTTCCTGTCGTCACGCGCGCGCTGCGGAAAGCCCGCGCGGACGGCCATCGCCCGGGCGCCGGCCGGGTCGATGTCGACCCCCTTCGCGCCCAGCCTGGTGCGCACCCAGCGCTCGGCGGCTGCGACAT
>Ga0066695_10000783_pt1 | contig 11134 bp, 10 predicted proteins | sample GraSoiAngelo_144_FD_66452 | JGI IMG/M metagenome (GOLD analysis project Ga0066695, IMG submission 66452) | Grasslands soil microbial communities from the Angelo Coastal Reserve, California, USA - 14_1009_02_40cm | ecosystem: Environmental > Terrestrial > Soil > Grasslands | place: USA...
CCCTGGCGGATCTTGCTCTCGGCGTTGCCGTCGGTCAGCAAGGCGTAGTCGGAGTGCGAGTGCGCGTCGATGAATCCGGGCGCCAGCACCAACCCGTGCGCGTCGATGGTCCGCGCCGCCGTGCCGGTCACGCGTCCGACGCCGGCGATGCGGCCGTCCCGGACGGCCACCGAGCCGGCCACCGGGGGTCCGCCGGTGCCGTCGATGATGCGGGCGTTGGTGACGAGCAGATCGAAAGGCCGCGCGGGCTGCTGGGCATGAACGAACGCCAACGCCCCGAGAGCCAGCGCGAAACCGAACGGAGCCCGTTTCACAGCAACCTCCAGGTCGACACGAACTCAACGCCATGAGCAATCAAGGACGCGATGAACTCGTCGAAGTCGGGCGCCAGGTCCATGGAATTGTCTCCGGAGGAACTCCACGGCGGCGAGGCGTTCCACGGGCGGGCGCGAGAGCCAATAGTCGAGCGCGGACCGCAGGCGAGGCTCTTCGTCGAACGATGTCACACGAACCTCTCGCTGCAGCCTGAACTCCATTTTAAGACTGGGCGATCGCCCGGGCGGCTTCCCGCGCGTAATACGTGATGATGATGTCGGCGCCGGCGCGGCGGATGGAGGTGAGCGTCTCGAGCATCGCGCGCGGCTCGTCGATCCAGCCGTTGCGCGCGGCGGCCTTCAGCATCGCGTACTCGCCGCTGACGTGATACGCGGCCGTCGGAAACTGAAACCTCTCCTTCACGCGCGCGATGACGTCGAGATAGGTGACCGCCGGCTTCACCATCACGATGTCGGCGCCTTCCGCGATGTCCTGCTCGACCTCGCGCATCGCCTCGGCGGAGTTGGCCGGATCCATCTGGTGCGACCGCCGATCACCGAACCGCGGCACGGACGCCGCGGCGTCTCGGAACGGCCCGTAGAAGGCCGAGCAGTACTTCGCCGCATACGCCATGATCGCCGTCTGCTCGAAGCCGCGTTCGTCGAGCGCGTGGCGGATGGCGCCGACGCGGCCGTCCATCATGTCCGAGGGCGCGACGATATCCGCGCCGGCCGCCGCGTGCGAGACGGCCGCGCGCACGATCTGTTCGACCGACGGATCGTTGGCGATCTCATTGTCGATCACGATGCCGCAGTGGCCGTGGTCGGTGTATTCGCACAGGCAGACGTCGGTCGCGATGAGCACGTCCGGCGCCGCGCGCTTGATCGCCCGGATCGCGGACTGCACCGGGGCTCCCGGATCGTAGGCGAGCGATCCGATGTCATCCTTGCGATCCGGGAGGCCGAACAGGATCACGCTCTTGACGCCGTCGGCCTTCGCGGCCTCGACCTCTTTCACGGCTTCGTCGACCGACAGGTTGAACACGCCGGGCATCGAGGCGACCTCGCGCCGGACGCCTTCGCCTTCACAGACGAACAGCGGCAGGACGAAGAGGTCGGGCGTGAGCCGCGTCTCGCGCACGAGCGCGCGCATGGTCTCGGTCCGGCGCAGCCGCCGCAGCCGTCGCGTGAGCTTCAGGGCCGTATGAGTCAGGCTGTGGTTCATGGCTGTTCCCTTCTAGCGGAGCTCACCGAGAAAGCAGAGGACACGGAGAGATGACAGCCACAGAGACACGGAGACACAGAGATCTTTTTTCAAGAAGACTCCCTGTCCCGGTGTCTCCGTGGCTATCTCGTCTCGGTGTGCTCACGCGTCTCTGCGCCCTTTTCTGAAAAGTACTCCACGATGGCCTCCACGAGCGCGGGAATCGTGTAGCTCGACGGCATGATCGTCGTCTGAATGCTGCACTGCGTGGCGGCCTCGGCGGTGACCGGACCGATCGACGCGACCGTGGCGGTCCGCAGCAGATCGGCGGCCGGCTCGGCCCCGAGCACCCGCACGAAATGGCGCACGGCCGACGCGCTCGTAAACGTGACGACGTCGATCCGGCGCTCGAGCAGCATCCGGTAGATGTCCGGTTCGCCCTCGCGCTCCGGCTCGACCACGGCGGTGCGGTACGCGATGACCTCGGTGACGACGGCGCCCCGCTTGCGCAGCTCGTCGCCGATGACCTCGCGGCCGATGTCCGCGCGCGGCAGCAGCACGCTCAGACCCGTGATGTCGGTCGTCTCCGCCATCGCGCGGACCACGCCTTCGGCGCGGAACTCCGACGGCGTGAGATCAACTTTCAGGCCGCGGCGCGCCAGCCGCTCCGCGGTTGCCGGTCCGACGACGCACAGCTTGACGCCCTGGAGCGCGCGCAGGTCCTGGGGTCCGGCCAGCAGCCGGTCCAGGAACGCATCGACCGCGGTCGGGCTCGAGAAGATGATCCAATCGAAGTCGGCGGCTCGCGCGCAGGCCTCGTCGAGCGGGGTGTAGTCCTCTGGCGGGATGATGCGGATCATCGGTGCTTCAATCGCCTGCGCGCCCATCGCTTCGAGGCGTTCGACGAGATCCATCGCCTGCTCCTTCGGACGCGTCACGAGCACGCGCTTGCCGAAGAGCGGCCGCGCGTCGAACCATCGCAGGTGCTCGCGCAGCTTGACGACGCGGCCGACGACCAGGATCGCCGCCCGCCGGTCGCCCGATCGCGCAACCGACCCGGCGATCTCGTCGATCGACCCGACAATGGTTTCCTGCGTCGGCAGCGTGCCGTCGTAGATGATCGCGGCGGAATCCCCGGACGGCCGACCGTGCGACACGAGCGAGCTCAGAATGTGCGGCAGCTGCTGCGGGCCGGCGTAGCAGACGATGGCGCCGTCGAGGCGCGCGAGGCTGGCCCAGTCGATCGACGCGCGCGTCTTGCCGTCGTCCTCGTGCCCGCGGATGAACGTCAACGTGTCTCCGCCGCCGGGATACGTGATCGGGATGCCCGCGTAACTCGGCACCGCGACGCCGGCAGGAATGCCCGGCACGACCTCGAAGCGGAGGCCCTGCTCGTGGAGGAACAACGCCTCCGAGCCGCCGTGATCGAACACGAACGGGTCGCCCCACTTCAGCCGTGCGACGGTCCTGCCTTCGCGCGCCTTCTCGGCGAGGAGGTAGCAGATCGCCTCCTGCTCCTGCGGCTGCGGCGCGGCGACGCCGACGTCGATCTTCTCGGCATCCGGCCGCGCCGATCGAAGCAGGCGCTCGGGGACGAGATGGTCGTACAGCACCACGTCCGCCGACTCGAGGCACTGCTGGCCGCGAACGGTGAGGAGGCCGGGATCGCCGGGGCCCGCGCCGATCAGATAAACGATAGACATCGTGGTCGTTGGTCGTTAGTCGTTGGTCGTTGGTCGTTGGTCGATGACTTACGACCCATGACTAACGACTACGGTTGTATCCCCTCCACAGCGCCCAGCCCGTGGCGTGCCTCCGCGAGGATCTCACCCGCGCCGCCGCTCAGAAGCTGCCTGGCCACGTGCGCTCCGAGCGCTCTCGCTTCCGATCGCGATCCGCGCGCCCGCTCGCGCACGGCACGGCTTCCGTCGAGGGCCACGACCGCGGCCACGAGCTCGATCATGTCTCCGTCGACGGGTGTCGCCAGCGCGCCAATCGGCGTCTGGCACCCGCCGCCGAGGGTTTCGACCAGCGCGCGCTCCGCGGCGAGCGCGGCGGAAGCCGCCGGATCGTCGATGCGCGACACGGCGTCCTGCACGCCCGTGTCGCCTGATCGAACCTCGACGGCGACGATCCCCTGGCCGGGCGCCGGCACGCACGCCGCGACCGGGAGCGGCAGCGAAATGCGGGACGAGAAACCGAGACGCCGCAGGCCGGCGGCGGCAAGCACCAGCGCGTCGTTCCCGCCGGGCCCGCCCTCATCCAGCCTGCGCAAGCGGGTGTCGAGATTACCGCGAATCGGCGCGAAGCGTGCGCCGGGAAACAGACGGGTCAACTGCGCGATGCGGCGGACGCTACCGGTGCCGATCGACGGTGATTGGCCGAGAACGGCGACGAGATCGTCGAGCGTCAAGGGCGGAGGGCTGAGGGCTGAGGGCTGCGCTGTTTTCTGAGCCCTGAGCCCTGAGCCCTGAGCCCTCGGCTCTGAGCCCTGAGCCCTGACAGGGAGCACCAACGCGTCCAGCGGGTCCTCGCGCGGAAGCACGGCGGCGATCACCAGTCCCTCCGGCAGCACGGCGGGCATGTCCTTGCTGCTGTGCACGGCGAGATCGATCTCGCGCCGGAAGAGCGCATCCTCGATTTCCTTGACGAAGAGACGCTTGCCGCCGACGTCCGAAATCGGCGCCTCCTGCAGGCGATCGCCGGATGTCTTGATGATGACGATGCGGCAGGGCGGTCCGCCGGCGGCGGCGATCCGCGCCGCCACGGTGTTCGCCTGCCACATGGCGAGCTGGCTGCCGCGGGTACCGAGTCGGAGCTCCACGTTCGCCTCAGGCACGTCGCCGGGGCGGGCGATTGCGGGCGAACGATTCGACGTTCGGCCGCTCTTCGGGTTCAGCGAGGCCGAACAGCCGTGTCAGCGCCTCGGCATAGGCGCCCACCGTGTCGGCGTCGCTCAGCGACTTGAGCTGCTCGGTCGGTGTCAACAGCAGCTTCTCGATGAGGAGGTGGGTGATTTCATCGACGCGGGCGCGCGCCTCCGGCTGGAGCGACGACAGCTTGAAGTCCAGCCGCTCGAGCTCGGCCCGTCTGATGGCTTCGAACCGCTCCCGCAGCGCGACGATCGTCGGGATCGCGGCGCGCGACCGGAACCACGCGCCGAACTTCCCGACCTCCTCGTTGACGATCGTCTCGGCGCCGGCGACCTCGCTCGCGCGTCGCGCCAGGTTTTCGCGGACCGTCGCCTGCAGGTCGTCGATGTTGTAGAGAAACACCTGCTCGATTTCGCCGGCGGCCGCTTCCACATCGCGCGGCATCGCGATGTCGATGATGAAGAGCGGGCGATTGCGCCGCGGCCGCATCACGGCCTCGATGTGCGCTCTGGTGAGGATCGGCGCCGCCGCGCCGGTCGCCGTGATGACGATGTCGGTCGCGCCGAGCACCGCGTCCAGCTCTTCCCACGGCGCCGCGCTGGCGCCGCCGATCGCCTCCGCCGTCCGCGCGGCGTGCGCCATCGTCCGGCTGACGATCGTGACGTGCCGCACGGCCTGCGACTTCATGTGCACCGCGGTCAGCGTCCCCATCTCCCCGGCGCCGATGACGACGACGTTCCGGCCGCTCAAATCGCCGAAGATTTTCCGCGCGAGCGCCACGGCGGCGTAGCTCACCGACACCGCGCCCGATCCGAGACCGGTCTCGGTCCGCACCCGTTTGCCGACCGCGAACGACGTGTGGAACAGCCGGTTGAGCACGGGGCCCGCCGTACGCGCCTCGGTCGCGCTCGTGTGGGCCTCCTTCACCTGACCGAGAATCTGCGGCTCGCCCATCACGAGCGAATCGAGGCCGGCGGCCACGCGGAACAGATGTCGCGCGACGTCGAGGTCGATCACGTCGTACACGTGTGGGGCGATCTCGTCCGGCGCGACGCCGTTGAAGTCGCTGACGAAATGCACGAGGTCCTGGCGCGTCGCGGCCGCCTCGTCGCAGGCGACGTAGAGCTCGGCGCGGTTGCACGTCGAGACCACGACGGCTTCACGCGCCGATCCGCGCAAGGCCAACGCGCGGAGCGCATCGGCCACGCCGCGCGCCTGAAAATCGAGCCGCTCGCGCAGCTCGACCGGCGCGGTCCGGTAACTGATTCCGACGAGGAGGAGCTGCACGTTAGAAATTGTGGCTCTTCGAGAAGAAATAACTGATCGGGACGAAGTTGAACAGCACGATCACGAAGCCGATCGCCGACAGGTACGCCGCCCGCCGTCCACCCCAGCCGATGCGCCGCGCGGCGAACAGCTCGAACGAATACACGATCCAGCACAAGAGCGCGACGAAAATCTTCGGATCCTGCAGCGACATGGCCTGCACGCGCGGATCGCCGGCCGCGTAGCCGCGCGCCTGCGCCGCCCAGATGGCGCCGACGATCATGCCGATGGTCAGAAAGATCCAGCCGATGACGATGGCACGCTGATTCATGCGATCGAGCATCTGCAGCGACGGCAGCCGTGCATAGAAGAAGCCGAGGTGCTTCGCCTTGATTTCCTTGAACAGCAGCACGTAGGTGATGCCGATGACGCACGCCAGCGCGAAGCTCGCGTACGCGAAGAGCAGCGACGAGACGTGCACGCCGAACAGCGGACCCTGCAGAACCGCGGCGCGGTCCTCGATGCTCGTACGAAACGCCGGAATCGCCTGCAGCGCGACGAGCAACGGCTGGATGAAGACGCCCATCGCCCGCTCCTCGGTCGTCATCTCGATGTAGAGATACGAGAGAGCCAGCAGCCAGACGAACGTCGAGATGGCCGACGTCTTGCCCTGCACCGGCACATGCCCGACCTCCATCGTCTGCATGCCGATGACGAAGGTGTGCGACAGCGCGGCCGCCACCAGGAGCGTCGTGGCCGAACGGCCGACAACCGGGTTGCGCTGCGCGAAGTGCCAGGCATACGCAACGAAGGCGGCCGCGTAAAGAACGAGAGGAAGAATGTTCATGGTCTGGGCCTGACCCGCCCAGTCTAATGCGACGTCGTCGCGAAGTATCCCAGCTTGGTCCGCGACGTCAGGTTCGGACGGTTCACGCGGACAATCACGCGACGCCAGGAGCCGTCGCGGCGCGGGTTGCGAGAGGTGTAGCCGACTGTGTACTGGCTGGACAGCTCGTCGGAAATCTGTCCGTAGACGTTCGCCAGGTCCGATAGCTGGTTCGGGAAGAAGGAGCGGCCGCCTGTCTCCTGCGCAAACTGCCGCAAGACGAACTCGGCCTCCTTGAAGCCTTTCGTCGCCGTGCCCGCGCCGTCGGGCGAGCGCAGCCCGATCGCATAGATGGCGGTTTCCGATCGCTTCGCCAGGTCGAGGACTTCTTCGAACGGCAGCAGGCTCGACGTGTCTTCGCCGTCGGACAGCACGACGAGCGCCTGCCGGCGGATTTCCTCGGTGTTCTTCGCGACGACCTTTTTCAAGTCCTTGAGGGCGATGTAGACCGCGTTGTAGAGCGACGTCGAGCCGCCCGCCGACGTCTTGCGGATCGCCTGCTCGAGATCCGAGACGCCGTTCGTGAAGCTCGCCAGCACGACGACGCGGCTGTCGAAGTCGATGACCTCGGCGAGATCCTGCGCGCGAAGGCGTTTGGCGAAGCCGACGGCCGCTTCCTGCGCGGTCGGCAGCTTCGACTCCATGCTGGCGCTGGTGTCGATCAGCAGCGCCAGCGCGATCGGCAGATTCGTCCGATTGAAGAACGTGACGTCCTGCTTGACGCCGTCCTCGAACACGTTGAACTCGTCCTGCGTGAGGTCGGTGATGTAGCGCGCGCTGCTGTCGGTCACCGTCACGTTGAGCGAGACGAGATCGACGCCGGTGCGGAACGGGACCTGGGGCGGCTGCGGTGCCTGCGCCGCGGCGATCCGGAGCGCCGCGGCGGCTGCGGCCAGGACGGGCAGCGGGAATGGGAAGCGGCGAAAGGGTGAACCGGTCACGGGCGTCCCTGCTGGTCTTTGATGAGCGTCCCGCGCGCGGTCAGTCCCGGCTTCGCCGCGGCGACGGTGACGCGTTCGGGCGGAATCAGCGTCTGCGGCCGGGCGTAGGTGACGCGATACTGATGCGTCAGCTCATCCGCAAGGTGCGTGAGGGTGGCCGTCAGCGCCATGCCCGTGAGGAGATCCTCGCGGCGGCCACCGGTCGTGCGCGGTCCTTCGTCGAGTACGATGCTGCGATTGCGCGCCTCGTCGCTGAGGCTGCCCGACGGACGCCCGATCGCGATGACATGGAACGCCGCGCCGCTGGCGCGGAGCGGATCGAGCACCTGGTCGTATTGCCGGTTGCTCAACTCCGGACCCTCGGCTGAGATCGCGACGATCACCGGGCGGCGGGCCTCACGCTTCTTGAAGCCCTGGCACACCTCGATGATCCCGTCGAGGAGATACGCGCCGCTGCCCTGCAGCGGCCAGAGCCGATCGACGCCTTTCTGCAGGCTCGTCCGGCTGGTGGTGGATGGCGCGAAGATCGTCGGCCGCTCGCCAATCGCGATGATCGCGACCTCGTTCTTCACGTCGCCCGCGGCGGATCCCGTGAGCGCCGCGATGAACGCCGGAAGTGCCTGGCGGATGTGCGGGATCTCGTCGCGCGCCGCCTGACTGTTGTCGATGATGACGGCCACGTGCATCGGCTCGTTTGCCGAGTCGACTTTCAATACTTCCCGGGCCGCATTGTCTTCGCGGACCACGAAATCGGCAGGACCGAGGTTGGGCACGGGGGCGCCCGCCTGGTCGAGCACGCTCACGTAGAGCGCGCGCTGAATCGCCTGAGCGGCGAGTGGCCCGGGCCAGGCCAGCGTGCAGGCGGCGAGCGACAGCACGGCGGCCAGAACGCGCCGGTTGGGCATTCGTTGAGTATAGGTCCCGCTCTTGAAGAGCGTCAAGCGATTGAGGAACCCAAAATGGTTTGAAATCTGCAAGTTGCGGCGAAATGTTCGAGCGACGCGCGGCGTCGCCGTTTCTTGACACCCCTCAGGTCGCGTGTTATAAACCAACGGCTTTTTTCAGCGGCCGCGCCTCTTCTCGCGGCACGGCACCCAATGCTTTCACCCTACATCCCGATCGCCATCTTCGTCGTCGTCGCGACGGGCTTTGCCTTGTTCACGCTGGTTTTTTCCGGCCTGCTTCACCCGGAAAAATACAACAAGGTGAAGCTGGAGCCGTACGAATGCGGCATCGAGCCGCTCACCGACGCGCGCGATCGCTACAGCATCCGCTACTACCTGGTCGCAATGCTGTTCGTCATCTTCGACGTCGAGACCGTGTTCATGTTTCCGTGGGCGGTCATCTTCGATAAGCTGCTGCTGTTCGGCCTGATCGAGATGCTCGTTTTCATCTTCATCCTGGTCGTCGGTTACTACTACGCGTGGCAGAAGGGCGCGCTCGAATGGGTTTAAATGGCTGAGGCTCCGAAGCCGCCTTCAGATGCCACGCCGCCCGAAGCCGCACCCGGCTCCGCCGCTTCCGCGGCTGCGGCGGGCAAGCCGGCAGCTGCGAAGGCCCCGGGCGCCGAAGCCGCTGCTGCGAAGCCCCCGCCAGCGAAGGCGGCGGCGCATCCTCCGCCTGCTGCCGCGGCGCCGACCGGGCCGACCGAACCGGCGCCGCCGGCGGGCATGGCGCTGCCGGCGTTCATCACGACCCTGCAGCGCGTCGTGCCGGGCAGCGTGTCGCACGTCAGCTATCACCTCGGCGACTGGACGATTGTCGTCCCGGTGGCGCACCTCGTCGAGACGGCGCGTCATCTCCGCGACGCCGCGGATGCCGTCTTCGATTTCTGCTCCGACGTGACGGCCACCGACTGGCCACCGCGTGCCGAGGGGCGCTTCGACGTGGTCTACTGCTTGTATTCCACGCGCCATCGCCATCGTGTGCGAATCAAGGTGAAGGTCGGCGAGCTGCAACCGGTGCCGTCGGTCACCGGCATCTGGCCGTCCGCGAACTGGCTCGAGCGCGAGGTGTACGACATGTTCGGCGTGAACTTCACGGGCCACCCCGATCGCCGGCGCATTCTGATGCCCGACGACTGGCAGGGGTTCCCGCAGCGGAAGGACTATCCGCTCGAGGGACCCGGCGAGCTGCTGATGGAGAATCCGCTCGACTGGCTCAAGCTGCGCCAGGCCAGGGAACAGGCGGATATAGAGTAGGCGTCGTCCCTGGTACTTGGTCCCTGGTCCGTCCCGGGTCCTGCGTCCTTGGTCCGCGGATCATGGCGCGCCGCCGACCGAGGACCGAGGACCGAGGACGGACCAGGAACAAAGGCCCAAGAACCAAGGACTGACATCGAGCGATGGACACACCAGTAGTGCATCACGGCGCGATGTTCGACACGAACGAGCTCGTGATCAATATGGGGCCGCAGCATCCGAGCACGCATGGCGTGCTGCGGGTGGTGCTGCGGCTCGACGGCGAGAAGGTGGTCGACGCGGACGTCGTGATCGGTTATCTGCATCGAGGCATCGAAAAGCTGAGCGAGAACCGCAACTGGACGCAGATCATCCTCTTGACCGATCGCATGGATTACGTCGCGGCCGCCACCAACAACGTCGGCTACTGTGAGACGGTCGAGAAGCTGATGTCGCTCGAGGTGCCGAGGCGGGCGCGCTACGTCCGGACCATTCTCTGCGAGCTGCAGCGGATCGCCAGCCACTGCCTCTGGATCGGGACGCACGCGATGGACATCGGCGCGATGACGGTGTTCCTCTATGCGTTCCGCGAGCGCGAGCTGATTCTCGATCTCTTCGAGGAGTTCTGCGGCGCGCGGCTCACGTACAACTCGATGCGCATCGGCGGCCTGCCACTGGACCTGCCCCCCGGCTGGGACAGGAAGGTCCTCGAGTTCTGCTCGGTCATGGACTCGAAGGTCGACGAGTACGAAGAGCTGCTGACGCACAACCGGATCTGGCTCGAGCGCACGAAAGGGATCGGCGTCATCTCCGGCAAAGATGCGGTCGCCCTGGGCCTGAGCGGACCGCCGCTTCGCGGTTCCGGCGTGCCAAAGGACGTCCGCAAGGACGAGCCCTACGCGGCGTACGACGAGATGCAGTTCGACGTGCCGATCGGGACGGCGGGCGACACCTACGATCGGTATCTCGTGCGGCTCGAGGAGTTCCGCCAGTCGCTGCGGATCATTCGTCAGGCCACCGAGGGCATTCCGGAAGGGCCGATTGTCGGCAAGGTGCCGCGGCTGATCAAACCGGCGGCGGGCGAGACGTATCACGCGATCGAGTCGCCGAAAGGGGAGCTCGGCTACTTCATCGTCAGCGACGGGAAATCGACGAACCCGTACCGGTTCCGCGTCCGGCCGCCGTCCTTCTGCAACCTTCAGGGACTGCGCCCGTTGATTCGCGGCCATCTCATCGCCGACGTCGTCGCGCTGATTGGCTCGCTCGACGTCGTCCTCGGCGAAGTGGATCGATGACGCCAGTCCTCGGTCCTTCGTTCTTGGTTCTTGGTCCGTCCCTAGTCCTTGGTCCTTGGTGCGACGTCGCGCTGTCGCGCCGGACGGCGGACCGCAGAAACGGGACCCGGGACTCGAGGCGGACCCAGGACCTGGGACGGACCGAGGACCCGGGACGGACCCAGGACCTGGGACG
>Ga0066695_10000785_pt1 | contig 11131 bp, 10 predicted proteins | sample GraSoiAngelo_144_FD_66452 | JGI IMG/M metagenome (GOLD analysis project Ga0066695, IMG submission 66452) | Grasslands soil microbial communities from the Angelo Coastal Reserve, California, USA - 14_1009_02_40cm | ecosystem: Environmental > Terrestrial > Soil > Grasslands | place: USA...
CAAGACTGCGCCGTTACTCCGATCGATACGCATGAGCGGAATGCCGTGATCCTCCTGCACGTAGCGCAAGTACGCGATCTTTTGAAGTGAAACCTCACTGCTCGTGATCGTCGGTTTCGCAGGCGCAAGAAAGCGTTCAATCTCTCTTCTCGCAGCATCAGCCTTTGGGAGCCGAATTCGGAACACGGGTTCTTGATTCCACAATTCTGGGTCGAGAACGGCTGCGGCGACATCGCGAAGAACGCGCCTGGTCTCAACGTGGCCCTCGCCGACGCACCGCCGGTCAGCCAGGCTTCGACAGTCTCGTTTCTGTCGGCTCCTTCCACCGAACGAAGCAAACTTAAAAGATCGCCCATAAATAGCTCGGAGCCCTTACATTGCGAATCGAAGTCACTCGAAACGTGGACAAGCCACCGGTCGTCAGGTGACACATCAAGATACCAGGCGTAATTCACCTGGCGACGGGCGCTACGGGCAACTTGCGTTAGATTCGCGCTTGTCATGACCACCCGCACTCGCTGGGAATCGCGGAGGATATACAGCTTCGTGTGAATGGTTCTCGGGGGGATCAGGATTTGCAGTGTGCCTCGCTCGACCCAACGAAGGAGCCTTTCAGCGACGTCCCGATGGTCCGACAATCCCTGTCGAAAGTTCCGAGCCAAGCCCAGACCTGAATCATTCTCTCCGACGAGTACAAGGATCTGCTCATAACCCCATTTCTCAAGCAGTTCTAATACGAGGTCAGGTGAGGCCACGTACGATATAGCTTTCATCGATGTGAACCCACTGAATATCTGGTCAAAGTCCTTGTTACCGGTGATGACGCGGCTCTGCATACAAGGACCCACGTCCGTTAGCTGCCTCACGAGGCCTACCTCCTCCGGGGAACCAGCCCCGCAGTGGATTCAACAGTTCGCCCTAGGCGGTCGCGGGCTAAGAATGACAGAAACAATTCGAGAAAACCAGCGATCAGTGGCACAATCAGCATCGACAGTGGGTATCTTCGCTAACTTGACGTGCGCGTGAGGGCGTGTTACATACAGGACGCATCACTGAAGGAGGTCGCCCTTGACGCAGGAAGCAGCCACCGCTGCTGAGAAGAAACCAAACCCAATCGTCCCCTTTATGAAGCTGCCCGAGAAGTACCCGGACGAGCCGGCGTACCTCTGGGGTGTGGTCTGCAACAACTGCGGAGCCAAGTACCTCGGCCACCGCACCGCCTGTGGCAACTGCGGTTCGACCGGGCCGTTCGAGGAGACGCGCTTCGGCGACGAGGGCGAGATCTATTCTTTCGCCGTCGTGCACCAGACGGTACCCGGCCTCGAGGCCCCGTACGTGGCGGCTATCGTCGACCTCGACGATGGCGTTTCTGTGCGCGCAAACGTCTACGGGCTCGATATCTCGAAGCCGGGCCCGGAGTGGTTCGGTAAGCGCGTGAAGATGTTCACGGAGAAGGTCCGAGTCGACCGCGAGGGCAACGACATCATCGCGGCCAAGTTCAAAGTAACCGACGGCAAGTAGGGCGGGGTTTGCCTCGCCCTCTCTGCGAGGAGCAGGAGGGAGAACACCATGAGAGACGTAGCGATTGTCGGAGCCACGATGCTGAAGTTCGGGCGCTATCCGGACAAGGATGTCGTCACGCTCGCATCCGAGGCGGCGATCGGCGCCATGAAAGACGCGACGTGCTCGATCAAGGACGTCGAGATCGTTGTCAGCGGGAACCTGTACCAGTCGAACGCCATGATCGGGCAGCGGATCATGAAGGAGATCGGCGCGACCGGCGTGCCCGTTATCAATGTCGCCAACGCCTGCGCGACCGGCTCCACCGCCTTCCGCGAAGCGTGGATGTCCGTCGCCTCCGGCGCTTACGACGTCGCGATGGCGATCGGTAGCGAGCAGATGGGCAAGATGGGCCTGCTGGGCGCTGACGGGGCATCGCGCGAGTACAGCACCGAGGGCGTGATGGGCACCGGGCTGATGCCGGGCGTCTTCGGCCAGGCCGGCGTTGAGCACATGCGCAAGTACGGGACGACGCAGGAGCAGTTCGCGAAGGTCGCGGTCAAGAACCACAAGCATTCCGTGAACAACCCTTACGCCCAGTACCGGATCGAGACGCCGCTTGAGGACGTCCTCAACGCGCGCCCGATCGCTTGGCCGAACACACTGTACATGTGCTGTCCGACAGGCGATGGCGCTGCGGCCGCGGTCCTCATGTCCGCCGAGAAGGCGAAGCAGTTCACGCAGAATCCCGTCTGGGTTGCAGCTTCCGTCCTTACGTCGGACCCTTACACGCCCCGCAACCCCACGATGTTCGATATCAATACCTTGACGCGCAACGCCTCGACTGAGGCTTACCAGAAGGCGGGCATCGGTCCGGAAGACCTCGACATGGTCGAGCTGCACGACTGCTTCGCGACCGCTGAGCTTCTGCACTACGAGAACCTCCAGCTCTGCGGCGAGGGCGAGGCCGGGCACATGATCGACGAAGGCGCGACCTACGTCGGCGGAAAGATCCCCGTTAACGCCAGCGGCGGACTGCTCTCGAAGGGGCACCCGCTCGGCGCGACCGGCGTCGCCAACATCGTCGAGATCGTATGGCACCTGCGCGGAGAAGCGGGTGCGCGGCAGGTTGAGGGCGCGAAGACGGGACTCGCCCACGTCATCGGCCTCGGCTCTGCCTGCACGATCCACGTGCTCAAGAAGTAGCCAGCCAGCAGTTACAGTTGAATACGGGAGGGGCTGCGCCTGGAAGTCGGGCGCGGCCCCTTCTTAGTAGAAGGGAGTGGCGATGACGACCCAGGCGAGGACTGGCGAGACGTTGTGCGACCGAATCGACGCGCTGATCGCGGAGCGCAGTCTGCTAAAGCACCCCTTCTACACGAAGTGGCAGGTCGGCGAGCTTACCGTCGACTCGTTGAAGGGGTACGCCTGCCAGTATTACCACCACGTGCTCCAGTTCCCGACTTACGTGAGCGGCGCCCACGCTAACTGCGACGACCTTCCGGACCGCCAGGAGCTTCTCGAGAACCTCGTCGAGGAGGAGCAGGGGCCGAACAACCACCCAGAACTATGGCTGCGCTTCGGCGAGGCGCTCGGCCTCTCCCGCGAGGAGATAATCGAGTCGGCGCCGCTACCCGAGACGACAAATCTCATCACAACCTACCGCCGGCTGACGAAAGACAGCCCCTTCATCGGGGGGATCGCGGCGCTCTACGCCTACGAGTCGCAGGTTCCCGAGGTCGCCGGCAGGAAGATGGCCGGCCTCAAGCAGTTCTACGGAATCGATGACCCGCAGGGGCTAAAGTTCTTCATCGTCCACCACAGCCTCGACGTCGAGCATTCCAAGGTGGCCCGCAACCTCGTAGCCAAGTACGGCGAGACGCCTAAAGACGAGGAAGAAGCGTTGGACGCCGTCGATGAGGCGACGGTCGCGCTCAATACGTTCCTCGACGGTGTGTGCAGGGAATACGTGGCGGCGTAGACTGAAAGAAGAAAGAGGGCACAACGGAAGAAGAAGCGCGTTGGAGATAACGTTCCTGGGCTCCGGCAACGCGTTTGCGGCGGACGGGCGCTACTGGAGTTCCTTTCTCGTCGACAAGAAATACCTGTTCGATGCGCCGCCCACGCTGCTTCCGCACCTGAAACAGCTTAGAGTGCCGTTGCCCGATATCGAGGTCATCTTCCTCACCCACCACCACGGCGACCACTTCATGGGCGTCCCCTTCCTGTTCCTCGAGTACCTGTACATGACCGAGCGCTCAAACGACCTGTATATCGTCGGGCCGCCCGGGGTTCGTGAATGGATCGAAGACTTCGCTGACCGTTGCTACCCGAACATCACCCGAGACGCGGGCTACAGACGGATCTATGTCGACGCTGTGCCTCGAAAGCAGCAGCAGGCCGGCGCCATCAGCTTTTGGTCCGTGCCGATGAACCACGTGAAAGAGAGCATGGAGGCGTTCGGCTACCGCGCGAAGATCAACGGCAAGACCGTCGCTTACACAGGCGACACCATGTTCTGCGACGAGATCATCGAGCTGGCGGACGGTAGCGACATCTTCGTGGTGGACTGCACATACAACGAAGGCTGCGGGCCGGAGCACATGGGCCTCGATGATGTGAAAGTCATTCGTAAGCGGATCGCGCCGGAGACCATGATGGTGCTCACTCACCTCGGCGGCCAGCCTCACCTGGATGGACTCCCAAACGTGGTCAGCGCCGCGGACCTCAAGACGTTTCGCTTCTAGGCCAGACCGTCTGGACGCCTATTCGGCGCCCACAGTAATCTGATGCCATGTCTGAGACCATTGCCGTTCTCGGCGCTGGCAATATGGGCACGGCTGTCGCGCAGGTCCTCGCCTCCAACGGCCACACCGTCCGCGCTTGGAGCATCGAGACCGACGTGATGGAAGAGATGCGCGACCGGCAGGCGAACACGAAGTACCTCGCAGGGGTCGAGCTGCACCCGGGTATCCAAGCTGTCTGGGACATCGAGAAGGCCGTGGCGAGCGTGGGCGTTGTCGTCATGAGCGTGCCGTCGCAGATAGTGGCGGGCATCACGCGAGATCTGAAGGGATATCTCCAGCCAGACCAGCTGGTCTTGAACGTGGCCAAGGGGCTGGAGTCGGGCACCAACCGCCGGCTGAGCGAAGTAATCGCGGGCGAGTTGGGCCCGCGCGGCGCGACGATCGGTGCGATGGGCGGGCCGGCGATCGCGATCGAGATGGCGCGAGGACAACCGACCGCGGTGGTCGTCGCCTTTGAGGACGAGTCCGCGGCGCAACGCGTCCAATCCCTGCTCCAGAACGACTGGGTGAAGGCTGGCATGACAACGGATCTTTGCGGCCTCGAGCTATCGTCCACCCTCAAGAACGTATACGCCATCGCGCTTGGTATTTGCGACGGCATGGGGCTGGGGGCGAACACGAAGGCGTTCGTCGGTACACTCGCGATTGGCGAAATGGGCCGCATCTGCGAGGCGCTCGGCGGGCGGGCGGAGACCGTCTATGGCTTGGCCGGCCTCGGCGACCTGCTGACGACCGGTTACAGCCACCACAGCCGCAACCGGACGATCGGCGAGATGCTCGGCAGCGGAGGTGACTGGCGGCAGTTTCGTGACGAGAAGACGGTCGAGGGAGTGATCGCCTGCGGGGCGAGCAAGGAGCTCATGAGCGAAAGCGGGCTCGACCTACCATTGCTCGAGACGATCGACGGAATTTTGTGCGAGAGAGCCGAGGCGCCAGTCGCCATGGGCGAGTTCTTTCGGGAGTTTCACTTCAGCTGAGCGGCAGCCGGTGGGGGCCCTAAAGCGCTAGATTCGATAGGTTGGACTAGAGGCCCGCTTCTTCCAGCGCCTCGTCCACCGTGTGCCAGGCCAGCGTCGCGCACTTCACGCGCACAGGGAACTTGCGCACGCCCGAGAGCGCTTCTAGGTCGCCGAGCGACTCCGGGTCGATGCTCTCCTCGCCCCGCATCATCGCCGTAAACGCCTCGCTGAGGCGCTTCACTTCGTCGAGCGGCTTGCCGTTAATCGCTTCAGTCATCATCGAGGCCGACGACTGGCTGATCGAGCAGCCGGAGCCCTTGTAGGCGACATCGGCGACGCGGTTCGCCTCCACCAGGAGCTCGACCGTGACCTCATCGCCGCAGAGCGGGTTCAGGCCCTCATGCGTCGCACTCGGCGAGGCGAGCGAGCCGCGATGGCGGGGGTTGCGGTAGTGGTCGAGGATGATCTCCTTGTAGAGCTCATCGAGCTCGGCCTCTTGGCGGGCGTATTCTTCGCGGAGGCTCATGCGGGCTCCAATCGGACTGCCGTTGCTACACTTGGCCCTTCGAGAGCCTCAGGACGAGCGGGACGGGGCGTCGAACAAGCCATAGGATTTGCCAAATCTCGCTTCATCGCTTGAAGAAGTCCCGCGTCGCCTCGAGGCCCTCGACGAGGACGTCGACTTCCTCGGGCGTGTTGTAGACGTAGAAGCTGGCGCGCGCCGTCCCTGAGACGCCGAGCGTCCGCATGAGCGGCTGCGTGCAGTGGTGGCCCGCTCGGATCGCTACGCCGTGGTGATCCAATACAGTGCCGATATCGTGTGGATGGAGGTCGCCGAAGTTGAATGACACGACGCCGCCCCGCTCGCGCGGATCGGGCGGGCCGTACATCACGATGCCCTCGAGCTGGCTCAGGCGGGTCAGGGCGTAGTCCGTGATCTCGACCTCGTGTTCACGGACGTTTTCCATGCCCAGGTGGTCAAGATAATCGATGGCCGCGCCGAACGCGATAACGTCTGCGATGTTAGGCGTGCCCGCCTCGAACTTCCACGGCAGGTCGTTCCAGGTCGCACCTTCGTACGTGACCTTGCGTATCATCTCGCCGCCGCCGAGGAACGGCTCCATCTCCTCGAGCAGCTCCGGTCGGCCGTAGAGCACGCCCACGCCGGTGGGGCCGAGCATCTTGTGCGCCGAGAAGGCGTAGAAGTCGCAGCCGATGGCCTGCACGTCGACCGGCAGGTGCGGCGCGCCCTGCGCCCCGTCCACGAGGAATAGCGTGCCGTTCCGGCGCGCCTCCGCGGCGATCTTCTCGACCGGGTTGATAGTGCCGAGGGAGTTGGAGACGTGCGGCATTGCCGCGATGCGCGTGCGGGCGTCGAACAGATTCTCGAGTCCGTCGAGCGCCAGTGTCTGCGAGTCCGTCAACTCGATGTAGCGGACGCTCGCGCCTTTTTCGGCTGCCAGCCGCCGCCAGGGGATAAGGTTCGAGTGGTGCTCCATTTGCGTCAGGAGGATCTCGTCTCCCTCGCGGACGTTGGCGCGGCCCCAAGTGTAGGCGACGAGGTTGATCGCCTCCGTCGTGTTGCGGGTGAAGATGATGGATTCAGGCGAAGGAGCGTTGATGAACTTCGCGACCTTCGCTCGCGCCTCTTCGTAGGCGGCCGTCGCCTCTTCGCCGAGGCAGTGGACTGCACGATGGATGTTGGCGTTGTAGTTCTCGTAGTAATCGACGAGCGCGTCGATAACCTGACGCGGCTTCTGTGAGGTGGCCGCGTTGTCAAGATAAACGAGGGGCTTTCCGTACACTTGGCGTTCCAGGATCGGGAAATCCTCGCGGATGCGCTGAACGTCGAGCGTCACGCTGCCACCTCCGCGCCCGTGAACCGGGGCAGCGCACTAGAGGTCCGCTCTTCGAGAAACACGCGTAGCGGCTCGATTCCAACTTCATCCAATATTTCGCTGGCGAAGCCTTTGATCAGCAAGCGCGAAGCCGTCTGCTCGTCGATCCCGCGCGACCGCAGGTAGAAGATCGCCTCGTCCGCCACAGCTCCGGCGGTAGCGCCGTGCCCGCACTTCACATCGTCGGCGTAGATCTCGAGGCTCGGCTTACTGTCCGCCTCCGCCCGGTCCGAGAGCAGCAGGTTCTTGTCCTCCTGGTAGGCGTCTGTCTTGTCCGCGCCCGGCTGGACGTACACGGTGCCGCCAAAGACTGCGCGTGATTCGTCGTCGAGAATGCCTTTGTAGTACAGCCGGCTCTTGCCGTGCGGCTTGGCGTGGTCGATGCTCACCAGGTTGTCCAGGTGCTGCTTGCCTTTGGTGATATAAAGGCCCTTCAAATCTGCGAAGGCGCCCTCGCCCTCGATTAGCACTTCGAGATCGAGGCGCATCAGTCCCGAGCCGACTTCGTAGACGACCGACTTGTAGGTCGAGTCAAGCCCAAGGCAGGGACGCACGTGCCCAATCGTATACGAGTCCGTATTCTCGAGTAGCAGGCGGTAATGCGTCACGCTTGAACCCTCGCCCAACGCGATTTCGGTCACCGGGTCAATGAAGTGGTTGCGCGGACCAAGGCTCACAAACGTCTCGATCAGCGTGACCTCCGCCTTCTTGCCCGCAACAACAAGCGTTCGCGGGTACGTCACGACGGGATCAGCATGGTCGCTTGTGATGTAGACGACGTGCACGGGTGCGCTCAGCGGGCCGTCGGCGTGAATGTAGGCGCCGTCGCGAAAGAAGGCGGTGTTCAACGCGACGGAGGCGTCATGGCCGGGCTCGCTATAGCGTCCGAGGTGCCCATGGACGAGAGTCTCCTCCTCGCGGATAGCTTCTGCAATCCGGAGGATCGAGGCGTCATCAGCATCAACAATGCGAGACGCGTCGGGAGAGTAGTAACCGTCGATGAACACGAGGCGTGACATGTCCTCATCGAATGGAAGCATCGCCGCGATTTCGGCTGGGGACGGCGTGACGGACGGAGCGTCGGGCAGCCGAAACTCGGTGCGAGCGACAGGCCTGACGTCGGTGTACTTCCACATCTCATCGCGCTTGTCGTCGATCGGCCAACCCATGCGTTGGAAGTAATCGAACCCTTCACGACGGAGATCCCGAAGCCACAGGGGCTCCTCCTCGCGCTCCTCGCGCAGCGCGTCAAAGTCTTCAGCGTAGCGATTGGTTGCTTCTGCTGTTTGCGTCATCGCGGCCTTTACGATGGCCGGCCGGTTGCCCCGACTGACTCTGCCGCTTCCTCGGCCGGCTCGCGCAGCCATTCGTAGCCCTGCGCCTCCAACTCGTGCGCGAGATCGCTGCCGCCCGAGCGGACAATACGGCCTTCGATTAGCACATGCACGTAATCGGGCTTGATGAAGTTCAGAATGCGCTGGTAGTGCGTGACCAGGACGATTGCCTTGTCCTGCCCCCGGAACGCGTTCACGCCATTCGCGACGACCTTGAGCGCGTCGATGTCGAGGCCTGAGTCGGTCTCATCGAGGAGCGCCAGCTTCGGGTCGAGTACGGACAACTGCAGGATTTCGTTGCGCTTCTTCTCGCCGCCCGAGAAGCCCTCGTTGACGTTGCGCTTCATGAGGTCCGGGTCGAAGTCCATCGCCTTCGCCTTTTCCTCGAGAAACTTGTTGAACTCGCGGATCGCAAGCTTCGTCTCGCCGCGCGCTTCGCGCAGCGCCTCGAGCGCCGTCCTCAGGAACTCGCGGTTGCGGATGCCCGGAAGCTCGACGGGATACTGGAGCGCAAGGAAGATCCCCTTCCGCGCGCGCTCGTCGGGGAACATACCGAGGATGCTCTCGCCCTCGAAGAGAATGTCGCCCTTCGTGATCGTGTAGCCCGGCCGTCCGGCGACCACGTTCGTGAACGTGCTCTTGCCGCTGCCGTTCGGCCCCATCACTGCGTGCACCTCGCCGAGATGCACCGAAAGGTTCATCCCTTCTAGGATCTCGTTCTCGCCGACGGAGACGTGCAGATCACGAACTTCGAGTATCGGCCGGTTGTGATTTGAGCTACGGGGTGTCATATGTTAGCCGACGGTGCCTTCGAGACTCACCTTCAGGAGTTGCGAAGCCTCCATCGCGAACTCGAACGGCAGCTCCGCGAAGACGCCCTTGCAGAAGCCGTTGATGATCATGTACTGGGCGTCCTCTTCCTTGATTCCCCGTTGCATCAGGTAGAAGAGCTGGTCGTCGCTGACCTTCGAAGTCGTCGCCTCGTGCTCCATGTGCGCCGTCGGGTTCCGCACCTCGATGTACGGCACCGTGTGCGCGCCGCACTTACTGCCGATCAGCAGCGAGTCGCAGCGCGTGAAATTCCGCGCGCCCGTCGCCGTCGGCATGATCTTGACGAGCCCGCGATACGTGTTCTGGCCCTGACCGGCCGAGATGCCCTTGGCGATGATCGTACTGCGGGTGTTCTTGCCCATGTGGATCATCTTGGTGCCGGTGTCCGCTTGCTGGTGGTTGTTGCAGAGCGCGACCGAGTAGAACTCGCCGACCGAGTTGTCGCCCTGGAGGATACAGCTCGGGTACTTCCAGGTGATCGCGGAGCCGGTCTCGACCTGCGTCCACGATATCTTGGAGTTCTTGCCGGCTGCTTTGCCGCGCTTGGTCACGAAATTATACACGCCGCCCTTGCCATCCTTGTCGCCCGGGTACCAGTTCTGGAGCGTCGAGTACTTGATCTCGGCGTCGTCCAGCGCTATCAGCTCGACAACGGCCGCGTGCAGCTGGTGCGTCTTGCGCATCGGTGCCGTGCAGCCCTCAAGGTAGCTCACGTAGCTTCCCCTGTCGGCGATGATTAGCGTTCGCTCGAACTGGCCGGTGCCCTCAGAGTTCATCCGGAAGTACGTCATCAGCTCGACCGGGCAGCGGACTCCCGGCGGCACGTACGCGAACGTACCGTCGCTGAAGACGGCGGAGTTCAGGGTTGCGTAGAAGTTATCGCTGTAAGGCACCACGGAGCCGAGGTACTTCTTTACCAGCTCCGGGTGCTTCTGGATCGCCTCCGAGATCGGGCCGAAGATGATGCCGAGGTCTTCGAGCTGCTTCTGGTACGTCGTCGCGACGGAAACACTGTCGAAGACGGCGTCGACTGCTACGCCGGTGAGCGCCTTCTGCTCTGCCAGCGGGATGCCGAGCTTGTTGAACGCCGCTACCAGCTCAGGATCGACCTCGTCGAGGCTCTCCGGCCCCTTCTCCTTCTTCACAGGCGCCGCGTAGTAGTGGATGTCCTGGTAGTCGATCGGCGGGAAGCTAACCTTGGACCAGCGCGGCTCTTTGTAGTCCTCGCTGATCCAGTAGCGGTACGCCTTCAGCCGCCACTCTGTCATCCACTCCGGCTCGCCCTTCTTCGCTGAGATAAGCCGAACGACACCCTCGTTCAGCCCCTTCGGTGGGATATCGGCTTCGATATCGGTTACGAACCCCCACTTGTAGTCAGAGGCAAGCTCTTCCTGTGTGGACGTTCGGGAAATTACCTTCGGCGCTGCCATAGTGTTCCTTCGTAGTGCCGAATTTTAGAACATTTGACTGTGTAAATCTACACTACACCCGAATTGTAGCATAGGAGCCCCCTCGGAACAACCGAAGATTACCTTACAATGGACTTACGATGACAACAATGGACTTACGATGACCGGCCGCATCTACCTCGACCACGCCGCCACCACGCCCCTAGACGAGCGCGTGCTGGAGGCGATGCTCCCCTACCTGCGCGACCACTGGGGCAACCCGTCGAGCCTGTACGGCGAGGCCCAGGAAGCCCGCCGCGGCCTCGAAGTCGCCCGACGCTCGATTGCCGAGGTCCTCGGCTGCAAGCCGCTGGAGCTCGTCCTCACGTCCGGCGGCAGCGAGAGCGATAATCT
>Ga0066695_10000789_pt1 | contig 11120 bp, 9 predicted proteins | sample GraSoiAngelo_144_FD_66452 | JGI IMG/M metagenome (GOLD analysis project Ga0066695, IMG submission 66452) | Grasslands soil microbial communities from the Angelo Coastal Reserve, California, USA - 14_1009_02_40cm | ecosystem: Environmental > Terrestrial > Soil > Grasslands | place: USA...
AGGCCTGGCAATCGGCGCATTGCAAGCCGCAGATCTGTTAGCATCTGGCCCGGTTGATGCTATTGACCTGGTACTGAATCCCAAACGTTTAGTGGCGACTTTACGAGGGTGAAGTACCCATGTACGGCATTATGGCGTGGAGGGAGCTCTCTGAAAAGGCCGTAGTTTGTGTCTGATGTGTGCTATACTACAGTGAGGTACTGGCGATGAAGCTCGCCTGAAATATGCCCTGACCGGCTGATGGCTTCTATGGCACGACATGTCGTGTTGTAGAGCCTTTTTTATTGTGCGCACCTGATACACGCCTGAAAGGACGAGAACCATGCCGCTTATTCAGTACTGTCCCAACTGTTGGGCAGAGAACACTATCGATGCCACTGTTTGCGAGCGATGTAGTACATCGCTTTCTGAAACCGCGGCAATATTCTACGACCAGAAATTGATGCGGGCGTTACATCATCCCGTTCCTGAGACCCGGGAGATGGCGGCCACGTTGCTTGGGCAACGCCGAGATCAGCGAGCTCTCCCGGTCTTAATGTCCGTTTGCTCGAAGAGACCGACATCGGAGTGCTCTACGCAATCGGCAAGGCTCTGGGAAAACTGGGAGACTGCCGGGCCGTCGCCTCACTTTCAAAGCGCCTTGCGCAACCAAATGCACTCGTGGTGGCACTGACCATTGTCGATGCCCTGGCAGCACTCGCCCAAACGGGATGCTGGGAGGCCCTGAACGCGCTCAAGGCTCCACCTCCTGTACCTGAGAGGGTTGCGCAAGAGATCACAGCGATGTTGAAAACGCTCAATCAGTTGTATTACTGATCAACCTCGCTCATATCGAGAAATGTGGCATGCTTTGCTACGGTATCGAATGACGATGCCGTCCTGGCATCCTATCTGTTAAGAACGGAAGAGAGCTATTCATGCTTCAATCTGTATGGTCATGCCTCCGCAGGCGTCGAAGCACCCCCCCTGCTCGTGATATATTCGACGCGGACCTGGATCGCGCGCGTCGCAAGCCGGGCTGCGCCCTCTGCCGCCTGGTGCGGGAACACGACCAGCAAGTGATGCATAGTTTCCTGTGGGAATACTGCACTGATCCTCACATAGGCGCGCGGATCAGCAAGTCCTGGGGATTTTGTTCCTATCATACCTGGTCGCTTGGAGTTCTGGAACATGAGCGCATCGGTGACGGTTTAGGAATCGGTATCGTCTACCAGGCTGTACTGAGACAATTGAATCGCCTGCTTCCATCAAAACAGCCGGCCAGAAGGCGTAGCATCCTAACAGCGCTTCCCATTGGACCAGAGATTGGTACCACATACTGCCGCTTCTGCCAGCTAGCGCGGCATGAAGAATTTCAATTTCTCACCCGCCTGATACATCGTTTTCAACAGAGTATCAGTAGCGGCGACGAAAGGGAGTGGTCATCGCTGCAAACAGTCCTGTGTTTTCCCCACATGAAACGCCTTTTACATGCATGTGCGGAAGGAGTAGCTTTTAGGCAATCCCCCTGGCAGTTGATGGGGTTATTCCAGGGTAAGCGCGACTCGTTGACTGACGACCCCCAGCGACGCGAGACGCAGGCAATGTCAACTCGCTTAATGCAATATACAGCGCAGCGTGTCAACGAACAGAATCATGCTTTGCAAGCAACGCCGATTGGTTGGAGTCAGATAGCTGAACACCTGGAATTATTGGTGGGAGGCCTTCAGGCCTTGCCCATTCACGTCAGTACAAAAACGCAACAAGCAATCCCTCGGCACCTTCTTCTTGTGACTGGCCAGCGCAGTCAGCTACAAAGTCCCGACGGCGAAACCTGCCCTGCATGCGCCGCCGAAGCTTCCGCCTGCATCGCAAAATGCCTCAGCACCTTTACAGAGGGAGAACCTCTATCATCAACAGCAGCGTTTTGCCAGAGCCATCACTGGATTCTTGCAGCTAGCATTGTCGTGCAACAACAAGATAATGCAGATCGTTACTATTCCTGGCTTGAGCGGCAGTTGGAAGAACACTATACGAAGTTGGCGAATGCTCGTGCATACAGAGACATTCAGGATGAACAGAACTGCGCGGTCTGTAGCTATGCATCCGATATCGGCAGCGAGGCTATCGGTGATATTGTACAAGGTTTGCGACAGACCTATGATGGCTCGACGAATACCGAAGAAAAGATGCTCTGCCTCTTCCACTGGAGGAAGGTTCAGGAAAGCTGCGCGCGTGAAGCAGACGCTTTCACCCTGCAAGAGCGGTTACTACAGCGGCAACGACAACACCTGCTTCACCTTGATATGGCGGTAGAAGCCTATCTCGCGCGCTTCAGCGCCTCCAGGCGAGAGCGCGGCGAGGTTCCTGATGTCCCTGGGGCAGCGTGGGCATGGGAACGCCTCCTCGCCTTCTTCGCTGGGGAACCCACCCTGGAATACGCGCTGAGCGGCTGACTGTCGGGCTTCCAGCGCAACAGGAATGGGGCAGGTGTTGCATATCGCGCTCATTTCCCGACCACTCCCAGCATATGCCCATGCTCAAATCCCCCGCTCGCCCCACAGATATACTCAACCTGTTCCTTACCGCTCACATCTCTTGTATGTTGCTCCAGGCGCAGTTCGCATGCACGTACAGCCAGACCCTGTATGAACGTGATCTGTTTCGCTACAGCACCGTGCTGATTCATTGCCCTCGCTCGCTTTGGCTGTTGCCCAATCATGTCCGAGCAAAAAAATTGCTTCTGCTCGGACATACACATTTTCGTCAGAGTAGAAGCTATCAGCCGGAGCTTCCGGCATCGTGGGCGAGCTTCATCGCCGTAAGAGGATCATCTCTTAGTGAAAACATATCACGCTGTGATGGGAGCGTCAAGGGAAGATGAGAAACAACACTACTCCTTTGACTAGAATGGCACAAATGGAGGAATGGGTAGCACATCCTTCGTCCGATATGCTATACTACCCTCAGTTTCAAAAGAGGAAGGCGATGGAGTCCGCCGGGCCAAACGTAAGACGTGGCCAAACCGCAACGCTGCTAATGGCTCCTGATTACGCCTGGGTGCGCGATCAGGAGCCTTTTCATGCCTTCTGTTCTCCCTACAGCCTGGGCATTTCGTCACTCAGCTAGTTTGGAGGAGTCTTTTGGATAACGTTTGGTTTATCGCAGCCGCCTGGATGGGGATGGCACTGCTTGCCAGTTTCATCTCAATCCGGCTTGGTATCTCGGTCGCCCTGATCGAGATTCTCGTTGGAGTCATTGGAGGCAACTTTCTGGGCTTTCACACCACCCCCTGGATCGATTTCCTTGCCAGTTTCGGATCGGTTCTTTTGACGTTCCTGGCAGGAGCAGAGATCGAACCCGAGTCATTTCGCAAGCACCTCAAGCCGAGTCTGATCATCGGCGGAATATCGTTTCTTTTTCCGTTCCTGGGCGCGATGGCCTTCGCCTACTTTGTGACCCATTGGAACCTCCACGCCGCGGAGATCGCTGGCATTGCCCTGTCCACGACGTCCGTCGCGGTCGTCTACTCGGTTATGGTGGAGACCGGGCTCAACAAGACCGATCTCGGTAAACTCATCCTGGCCGCATGTTTTGTCACCGACCTCGGAACGGTGATCGCCCTCGGTGTGCTGTTTGCCAGCTTCAACATCTGGCTCCTGGTGTTCATCGCCGCACTCGTGATAGTCCTCTGGAAGTTGCAGCCCATCACTCGCTGGGTGCTCGCCAGGTTCGGAGGGCGGGTCAGCGAGATGGAAGTGAAGTTCCTGTTCCTGGTGCTCTTTTTCTCGGGGGCCTGGCAACTATTGCGAAAAGCGAGGCGGTGCTCCCAGCCTACCTCGTGGGCCTGATCATCGCAGGTGTCTTCAGTCACGACAAGGTGTTGATCTACCGCATGCGCACCATCGCCTTTGCGCTCTTAACACCATTCTTCTTCATCAAAGCAGGCACATTGGTTTCGCTTCCGGCACTGCTCGCCGGTGGGCTATTGATCATCGTACTGCTCGGGGTCAAAATGACCACAAAATTCATCGGTGTCTGGCCGCTGACTCGTGCTTTCAAGATGACGGTACGCGAGGGAACTTATACAACGCTGCTTATGTCAACCGATCTTACCTTCGGCAGCGTTTCTGCCCTTTATGGGCTTACGCATGGTATAATCAGCCAGGCGCAATACACGATCCTGGTGAGCGTCGTGATTGGCTCTGCCGTCGTACCGACCTTTATTGCTCAGACGTGGTTCCTCCCGAAGCGGGCAGCATCCACTTCGACCGATGCACCAGCGCAGGAAAGCTCGGATACTCTTCGAGAAGTTGAGGAAGTCTCATCCCCAGTCGTCTTCAGCCAGTCCATCTTCAAGGTTGATGATGGGGTATTCGTTCATCCACTGCTCATAGAGATCTACCATCTCACTGGAGGTGAGCGTGCGGCCCTCACGTGCCAGTACGTACTTCCCATTCTCATACAATTCGCTGGCTGCAGGGTCCATACCCAGGAAAATATCAACACCTGGCTTGTAGCCTGCAGACTCGATGGCAGCAATAATAAGCTCGAGCGCTTCACGATTGGAGCTGAGGGATGGAGCAAAGCCACCCTCGTCACCAACATTGGTGTTGAGTTTTTTGGAGTGGAGTACCTTCTTCAAACTCTGATAGACTTCCGCGGACATGCGCAATGCCTCACGAAAGCTTTTCGCACCGACCGGTAGAATCATGTATTCCTGCATGTCGGTTGAGTTGTCAGCGTGCTTGCCCCCATTCAAAATATTCATCATGGGAACAGGAAGCGTGCGGGCGGAGACGCCTCCAAGGTAGCGATAGAGTGGCTGTTGTCGAGCTTTCGCTGCGGCTTTTGCGATGGCAAGTGAGACTCCAAGGATGGCGTTTGCTCCCAAAGCACCCTTATTTGGCGTTCCGTCCAGGTCGATCATGGCTTCATCGAGTGCCACCTGCTTGGTTGCATCAAGGCCGACTATCTTCTCGCGGATGGTCTCTGTGACATTCCTTACCGCCATCAGGACACCTTTTCCGCCATAGCGACTCTTGTCTCCATCACGCAACTCTACAGCTTCGTGTGTTCCTGTTGAGGCTCCAAAGGGTACGGCTGCGATGCCATGCTCTCCACCCATCAAAAAGACCTCGACCTCAATGGTAGGATTGCCGCGCGAATCCAGAATTTCGCGTGCAACCACATCTTCGATCATGGTAAACTCGTCTAGACTGTTAGGCATGATGATTCTCCTTTTCATGAAATATAACTCTGTTGCTTCGGTAGCATAGTTTGGCAAGGGGCGCATGACGTGACGTGCAAATTTTCTGTTAAGACCCTCCGAGACCTCATCAGGTAGGAGCCTTACAATCTGCTCACATTCGCGCATGTCACTGGTACATACACATTACAATAACATTCAGTATTGTCAGGAGAGGCACCTGGCGAAGAGGTCCGTAAGCGGACCTGTCCAGGTGCGGCTAGCTGAATAGCCCTGGACAACAATCCATGAGAGAGGCTATGGACCATAAAATCACCTGTCATCTATCTCACGACGCTAGTTGAGTTGCTCGAAACGGTGAGATCTATCACGAAGATACTGGCTCAGCCTCTCTTTGAAGCTCAGTGGAAGCAACGCTCCCCTTATATTGGCCTGGTTGAGAAACACACCGCGCATCACCGCCCGTCGCAAATCAGCATCTTCCAGATTGGCGCACTCCAGGTGTGCATTGCTGAGGTTGGCTTCTTGCAGATTTGCTCCAAACAGGCCTGCCCAGCGTAGTGAGGCCTCTGTGAGGTTTGCTCTCTCCAGACGAGCACCCTGTAAATTCGCCCAGCGGAGATTCGCCTCCATCAAGTTGGCCTCGGACAGATTAGCACCCATCAGATTGGCTCCATGGAGCAGCGATTCGCGCAGATCAGCCCCTTGCAGGTCTGCCCGGTAGAGATTGGCTCCACGTAAGAGAGCACCTCGTAATTGCGCGTTTTGCATGTTTGCCCCTTCGAGAACAGCATGCAAGAGAATCGCATTGTCCAGGCGCGTCCCACTCAGGTTCGCTCTCTCCAGGTCCGCTTCGCGCAGGTCTGCCCCAATCAGGTTAGTCTTGCTCAGGTCAGTCCGCCGTAGATCGGCTCGCTTCTGCCAGACATGCGCCTCAGCCACAATGACGCGTACCTCCTCTCGTGTAAGTTGTTTGCCTTCAAGAGAATACATCAGTACATCCCCAATGCCTTTCGTTTCACTTTCTCCTCGCTCATGAAGTTCCGAATACACAAACACTCGCCGCTGGAAAGATGTTTGACTCCTATGCGCAATCTGCCAGCAGCTATTGACTCATATACGCCCTGGTCAAGACAAATCCTGTAGCAACTGAAAGAGCAAGAAACACGAAGAAGGCAAATACCGCCGCCTCAAGTGCCAATCTCAATGGTCCTCTCCTGTCTACATAATGGCGTGAATACTCATCATAGGTGATGACGAAAGCCAGAAGACCTGCCAACAACCCAGGTACGATACCAAGAAAGAGAAATGCAATGTTCATGCCTGACAGTCCTTTTCTGGAAGCTTTCATCACTCCATGACACGATCAGCGTGGTTAAACGTCAGCGGTCCCAGGGCGGAACTGCCGCCTCACCACGAAAAACAGCGGAATGGCGGCGAGTTCAGCGACCAGGGAGAAAGCAATCAACGCCGGTAGTGACACACCATACAGAATGCCGAGAGCCGCACTACCCAGAAACCAGAACACACCATACCCTGCGGTGAAGAGGCCATAGGCCGAGGCACGTCGCTGTACCGGCACCATAAGGGCCACAGCAGCAGGTATGATCGACTCGTGGACGCCCATACCGAGCCCCCACAGCGCGACACCGACGAGCGCCGCCCAGAACCCCCCCCAGGAAAACCAGCGGGGCAAACAGAGCTGAGAGGAGCGTCAAGGGGACCAGGACGGCGATACCGACCCGATCAAAGAGACGTCCGAAAATGAGCGAGCCAATCCCGCCCATGCCCATGGCAACGGCATAGAAGACCGGGATCAGCGTACTTGACACGGTGGACGCTTGCGCGAAGTGGTAGGCAATAAGCGGGAAGTCGGCGAACCCGGCCGCGACCAGTACCGCCCCCACGAGATACACCCAGAAGACACGTGGAAGACCGCTGGCCTTCACGTCCGGGGGGGTCGCATCCAACTCCTGGGGCCGTGGGTAGGTCAAGCGCGCGACGATCAGGATGCTGAGCGTCAGGAGGGCGGGGATGAGCAGCACGGCAAAGGCGATCTGGTACTCGCCGCGCAGAGCCAGCACGGCGGCAACGACCAGCGGACCGAAAAGCGCGCCGGATTGGTCCAGTGCCTCATGCACTCCAAAAGCCCAGCCGTATCCCATCTCCTTGGCGGCGTGCGAGAGCATCACATCACGGGGTGGGTTGCGCATCGCCTTGCCTACGCGCTCCAGGATAATCAGCAGGGCCGCAAACTGCCAGTTCCCGGCCAATGCCAGGAGCGGCACCGAGGACATCTGGACGACATAGCCGACGATGGTGATCGGCCAGTACTTACCGGTCTGGTCACTGAGGCGCCCCGAAACCAGGCGCAGGCCGTACCCAAGCAATTCTCCGAAGCCGGCGACGATCCCTACGGCCGCCGCGCTTGCCCCGAGCACTGCCAGGTATGGCCCGATGATACTGCGCGAGCCCTCATAGGTGAAGTCCGCGAAAAAGCTCATGACGCCGATCAGCAAAACGAATTTGAGTGCAGCAGCCTTCATTCGTGATGGTTGCCTGGCTTCTTTCTTTGAAGTATCTGTTTCCATACGTGGACTCCCAATGAGAGCATTCCCTTCGTCTTGCGAGCACCCTATGTGAATGAGAGCACCACGGCGCTGATGTTGTCCTCGCCTCCGGCCTCATTCGCCAGTCGGGTCAACTCGGCACATGCCACCCGTGGTGGCGCGCTGCTCACCACTAGAGCGATCCGTTCCTCAGTAAGCATGCTCCAGAGGCCATCGCAGCAGAGAAGGAGGGCATCTCCAGCTTGCACAACACAGGTCGTTACATCAGGGCTCGAGCTGTCCTGCTCCTTTCCCCCCAGGGCTCGCAGGATAATATGGCGAAATGGCGAGTTGCGCACCTGTTCGGGAGATATGGCACCGGCCCGCGCGAGTTTTGTCACCATCGAGTGGTCCATTGTCAGGCGAGTAATCGAGGGCCTGGACGCAGACGAGGGACGAATCAGGTGGGCGCGACTATCACCGACGTGGGCTATCAGGAGGCGGGCACCCTTGACCACAGCAGCAATGCACGTAGTGATCATGCCAGCATATTCCTGTTTGAGGTGAGCCGCCTCTCGAATACGTGTATGGGCAGCAAAGAATGCCCACTGGAGCTGCTCGATGGGAGTCTCGAGATCATCAAGTGGACCATGCAGGTGTCTGACCTCCCCTTGAGAGCGAGACGCGTTCTCAGGGGTATGGTGAGAGGTCTGTTGAGCATAGTAGGCGGCAGCGATCGTCTCGACTGCCAAGCGGCTGGCAACTTCTCCAGCAGCATGACCTCCCGCGCCATCAGCGAGCAGGTAGAGCCAACCGAACTGTGCGGACACTGCCTGATCCACCGGTTCGTACATGAGGATGGCATCTTCGTTGAGCGTACGCACACGTCCCGTATCTGAACAACTCGCTGCGCTCACACGCAACTGGGCTTCTCCAGGCGAAGAGTTCTGTTGCAGCATTGCGTTCCCTCTCGGCGAACTAGACTTCCAAACGATGATACAAAGCGCCCCGCCATTGAGAGAGTTCTATCGGCAGGGGCGCTTTGATGCTCGAACGTACACTCGTCAGGTGATAAGTACAGTTCTGAAAACAAAAACGCTTCTAACAGCCGATCATCTCTATAGTCGGTCGCTAGAAGCTATCAGCACAAGGCGTTAGGCGAGCTTCATCGCCAATTGTTTTCTCCTCTTCAATTATAGACATTCATTGAAGCAATTACAAGAGGTAGCAGGACCTTTTGCGAAACTGTTCAGAATGAACCTTGTTTGATATACTGGCCCTATAATTACAGAAGAACGTTTAGCGTTGCAAGAGAACAATTACACCAGACCTTCGAGCAATTACACCTAACGCAAGAACAGTTGCGTCAGGCCCAGGCACGCATCGCCCAGCAACATCTTTTAGGTCAACTCTGAAAAGTACAAGAAAAAGGCTATTTGACCATTCAACTGGGGTAGCATACAATGTGGCGAGACGACCAGTTTCTTCGAGAGTTCGTTCATGGTCAGTCAAGATGGAGTCTAGACCAATGATCCCTCACGACGATTTTACGCCGCACGGCTACCTCGATAATCCCTATCACTCCTGGAAGCTCAATCCCAATGGAGTTCTACGTTCTCTTCCCCCCCTTGGCATGGGCTGGCATGTGCCCAACCTCGGAAGCTACGTGCGGAACCAGTTTCACTATACGGCTCATCTCATGCTCGGGCTCAAGATTCATGGGAGCGTGCTGGTCACCCCTGACGATTTCCGCCGTCAGCAGTGCGTCATCAACAGTCAGTTGCACACGAAAAGCCGTTTTGAATATAGCTGCATCGTTCCGAAGTATGGCTTGACGCTCACTGCACGCTATTTCCTGGTGCAGGAACACGCCCTGGCCTGCATCCTGACTCTTGCGACGACCTCGACGGCGCCGCTTCCCGTGACCTGTTATCTCATGCACCAGCATACGCACAATCCTCACACCAGCCGTTTGTGGGAACATGGACTCTATGCGCTGCAAGACCGCGAACATGGCTATTGCATGCTGGGCCTTGCCAGTGAGGGTGATGTCTTTATACATGGAGTACGGGAAGCAGATAATGCTGCATTAACGATAGGCGCTATGGGATATGCCGTCTCACTCGAAGACATCGCACGCTGGGCGAGCGGGAAGAAGGTAGTCTGGCCGCGCGTTACTCAGAGCCAGGAAGAGACGGGGTGGCAGGTGCGCACAGTCGCTCTGCCGTGTGATCTCACCTTAGAAAGCAATACAGTCCATTTTCTCAATGTGGTTCTGGCTCGTGGCGTCTCGCAGGATCAAGCCTGGCGGAATTGGGAAGATAGTATCGAAGAGATCGCGCTTGCTGAGGCGCAACACCACGCCGACGATGAAGCGTTCTGGGAACGCGCGCCTCAACTCACGGGAGACTGGCCGGAGAACTGGCGGCGGAGCTGGGTCTATGACCTCGAGACCTTGCGTATGACGATACGGCCCTCTGCCGGAATTATCCCACATCCATGGGATGGAATGCAGATTCAAGCTCCGCGCCTGGTGTTGGCGGAGGCGGCGATGGACGCGCTTTTCCTCAGCTATGCCGATCCTGAACTCGCCGCCGAGGTCATCCTGGGGCATTTCGAGTCGGCTCCCCGCCCGAACTTACCCTGTATGCGCGAAGATGGCAGCTACAACATGGTCGCCGACGATGGGCAAATCTGTGGGACTGCGCCCGAGTGGGGTTTTCCCCTTTGGTGTTGCGACAAAATATTTGCCAGGACAGGTGATCTTCGCTGGCTGAACCGCCTCTACCCGGGGGCTGCGGCCTACCTGCGCTGGTGGCTGGAGTACCGCAGGGATACCGAGGGCTGGTTGGTCTACGCCTGTTCATGGGAGAGTGGGCAGGATGTCTCCAGCAGATTCGGCCCACAGCAGACTGGTGGTACCATCATCCAGCATGTGCGTCCCGTGGACCTGCAGGCCAGCATGGCCCAGGGCGCGGAAATACTCAATCGCTGGGCGAACTTCCTCGCCTCGGCGGTGAAAGAAGACAAGTTGGAGGACCCCGTGCCGGCGGATTACGCAGCCGATGCCGTGTTCTGGCAGAGCATTGCCAACGAGTTTACCGTGAAAACCCGGCTGATGTGGCAGGATGGCTGGTTTCGCGATTATGACTCCGTGACCGGGGAGTGGTCAACGCAACAGGATGCCATGCACCTTGCCCCGGTCTTTTGTGGAGTCTCGGGTTGGGGTCAAGTGGAACAGCTCCGCCCATTCCTCGAACAACCGCCATCACACAGCCACGGCTGGGCTCCGCTCTCGTGGCCTCCCGTCGTCATGACACTGGTCGGTGCGGCCTCCGCTGCACACATGCCCCTCGATGCTGCAGAGCTGGCTTACCGCTTCA